>Ga0163217_1042597_pt1 | contig 12646 bp, 13 predicted proteins | sample SynspAceP_FD_185933 | JGI IMG/M metagenome (GOLD analysis project Ga0163217, IMG submission 185933) | Saline lake microbial communities from Ace Lake in Antarctica - Synechococcus sp. Ace-P (PacBio error correction) | ecosystem: Environmental > Aquatic > Non-marine Saline and Alkaline > Saline ... | reverse complement strand
ACGAACAGCTCGCTGATCACTCTGATCATTTGAGTGTACGATCGAAAGATACTATGTCGGGGGTCTCCGAAAACGAAACCGCGACCGGCCCGAAATTTTTGAACGCCAATATGTCAAATTGTTGTTGATATTGCGGAGGGACAAACGATTTTCCGCGCTCGACTGTCTCGATGCGGTTGTCCCGACAATCTCGTTTGACGGGAATCGATTCGGTTGTCGTCGAGCTGGGTTGTGTTCACGCTGAGCTGGTACCGACGGCGATCGCGAGCAACATTTTCATCATTTTGATGAGCGCGCCGGGCAACAATCAAGGAACTCATCGTCACTTGGCGAAGCGGATGGTTGTCGGAAACCGCCGGAGACTCAACGATGTTGTCCTCCACGTGTTCTAGTTATTACGTTCCGAGTTTCGATGCCGGACGCCGCCGAGTGAATTTCCGGAGCACCAGCGGAGAGATGAACAACGCCGCGGAGTCAATCGATCAAACAACGCCTGCGCTCCGTTCGGTGATTGGACCTTCGTATCGACACGCGAGATGTTGATCCAGGGTAACCTTGACGGGTACCCAACGTCCGTCACCAACCCGGTCGGATCCGGGACACACACTCGGTATGACAAGTCGATTCGCGATTCAAAGACCGTTTTCCGTTGGGTCACCGACACCGGCGCCGTCGGGCCGACGCCCGGAGCGACACGCTCGAATACGATGCTCACGTTTCAAATCAGTGACTACTTCACGTCGGTGGACCTCGTCTATCACCGACATTGTGTCCAGACGGACAGCGTTCGATTTCGTGCTACGGAGAGCGGAGTTCGTCATCTATTTGATAGCGTCGGGCAATGTCTCGGACAATTTCACTTTCGGCAGTTTGACGACATTTGCGACACGGGACAAACGTCTCGTCGTCGATCAACGACAGGATTGACAACAGCGACAATGTTCGGCGAGGCGGTGCGTCACCGACGAACTGCAGCGCGATGATGCTCGCATTCAGCGACGCTCGCGTTCGATGTTTCGTGGGATGATTCAAGACGCCGATCCGGCCGCCGATGGTGTGGGTTGCAGGGCGGGGTCCTTGTCGTGTTCAACGACAACGATTCCGATCAAACGCACCGCTAGCGACGGGCTACGATTCGGTTTTCGTACCATCTATTCTCGACAACGTTACCACCGATCACGTTCGTCGTTCGGGCGACCGGTAAGGCGTCGATCAAGGCACGCGATTTACATAGTGAGGTTGCGTGATGGACGGATAACTTCGTGATGAGCGCCTGAATGAGGAACGCTGAACCGGCTCGACATCACGCGCGTCATCGCGGTATTCGGAAGATCGACGATTCTTCGGCCAGGAGTCGTCACGATTTCTCAACCAGTTATACGATGAGCAAAGAGGTGTATGCGATCAACGGAACAACCACGTGTTGCCATGCGGTGACAACGGGTTGCTCCGTGCTCGTTGCCGGGACCGCGGTTCACCTACAAAAATCACTTACGTGATGCACACGAGGCGATGTCGAAAATCTCGTTTGCTACCGATTTGTCTACCGCTGCCCGGATTTTCGTCGCCTGGCTGATTTCAATGCGACGGTGTCTCGGGTGACGTCTGGACGCGGATTGACGGACACCACACTCGACGCCGTGCCGGATCGATTGATACTCGGTGTGAATGATACTGTGGTTTTTTTGTCCGGATTCGGATCACACCTAAAGCGTTGTGTGTCAATTTCCCACAACGGGGTTTGAGATTCCAAGTTTTGGCAGCTATTGATGACAATCGATAGCGATGTCCGACATCGACAATCGAAGATTTTCTTGACTCAATTGTCGCGCAGAACGCACGACGCCGACGTTGGTTGTACTTGGACCACATCGTTCGTGCGAGTGAATGGCACCACGCAACAACATCTCGACAACGATTGATGAAATCGTCAAATCTCGAGGTGGGACTCAAACCGGTGTCGCCGGATCAGCTAAGGGATCGTCGACTCAAGAATGCGGTAGCGGAAACGTACTCACCGCTGCGATCGGCATACCGGATCTACGTTTGGAATCGGCTCGGAATCCGCCCTAATGCCGGAACGCCGTTCCTCAGTGGGTTGATTTTCATCCACTCCTGGTGTTGGGCCACTCGAAAACCCATGCTACGGCGTTAACGATCACCGGCGGGGATTGATGTCCGGCGTACCGTGCGTTTACGTCGTCCGTTGATGAAAACACCGGCAGTAGCGTTGATGCCTGGGCATTCGATGTTGTCGCGTTCCAAGACGTTCTCCGACTGGGCATGAGCACGTCGCGGGAAGTGCAGGTGTCAAATTTGGGCGGCCGGCAATGCCGTCGGCGTTACCACCGGAGCGATTGCGGACCGTTTCACCACCGGAATCCAACTCACCGATCCAGGCGGCGGTCGCCAATTGGTGTCATCCGAGGTTAAACGTCGCGCACAGGGCTGAAAATGTGATTCGTACGCTCGTCTACGACCTCGAAAGCCACCGTGTGGACGTCTGTGTCCCAATGAGACCCTCTGTCAGTGGACGTGACATTGTACTGGATTCGCCGGTACTAAGGAAGGGTGTGTGCTTCGAATCATCTCGCCGGCCCCGTTGCACCGATGCCTCGCGATCCCCGTCTACCGACAAAGCGTGACTGCGACGGAAGTCTCTTCTGTTTTCCACCTTCAATCCCAATGTTGGTGGCAACGGAAGATTTCGATTGCGTGATCGGCGAACTTGCCAACCTACACGGTCACCTTCACGATCCCCCGAAGGCCACCGTCCGAAAAATACCACGATGTCGGACTTGCTCGACAGCGGTTCAACGGATTTGTTCGGGCAAATCAATGCGAACAGCGTTAACGTCGATGTCATGATACTACGATCCACGCCACCGGTTTCGGGCCTAGCTGGGTACGCACGAGTCAGTGGAATCTCGGCGATGTCGAAGAATCTCGACATCACGATGGAATTCGGATGGCCACCTTTCACAATCACTTACGAAGGTCGTCGTGGCCAATATCTCAGCAAGCAATCAGGCCGGCACCGCAACTCGACAACGATTGTTGCGTTTTTCCTGCGTCGACGGTACCGAAGTCGAGTCGATGTTCGGCGGACAATTCGAATTCAACGGTCATCGGGAACCGCACTCGTCGGGTCGATTGATACGACCGCCAGTGTCTGGTGGCGTCGCCAAATCGAACAACAGGCGATTGCTCGGCGGACGCCATCCCAATACCGTGCACCTACGATCACGCAAAACCGGCACGACAAGCGTTTCGATCTGGTCAGGCCGATGTGTCTCCCTGGTCAAACGCGGAGGTTTCGTCCCGTGCGATCGTGTTTGGCCGATCTTCAATATGTCGATTCGTGCAGCACGCTCAGTCCTACCTGATTTTGAACTCCTGTGGCGCAATCAATTCACCGGTCTACACGTTTGCCATGCGTTCTGGCGTGGGACTTGTACCTGTTCGGCCGCCTGATGCCAGGGAGCGAAACGATCACGATAACGATCGACGGAACGATGCCCAATACCGTCACGTGCCGAAAAACCAGAGCGGCTCGGAATCGATCCCGTGGTGAAGTGGTTGGTAGGAGCCTATGACGGCGATTATAAACGATCAAACGATCACTGGACCGGTGGCACCGGAATGAGGCGAAACGTAGACGGCGAGGCGGACGCGGCCGACAATCACCCACTGATTACATCTGCGTAGGATATCCGATGATGGTACGAGTGGATCACCGACGTTCACGGAAAACTCTCTGTCGGGTACCAACGAAACGGAAACCACTCGCAGCGACTGTCACCATGGGCGAAGCATGGTCACCTACGCCCTCCTCGTCATGAGCCCTTTATTGTGACCGAAGGTAACGCGAGTTCCCAAACATCATCATCACCGATCTGTATCCTTGCCGGTTTAGACTACTTCGTATTCGATCATCACCGATTGCTGGCTTTCCTGTCGCGGCGGATTGTTGACGGACGTGATTACAACGGAACCCTGCCACGCTCGACGTGACCGGAGGGGACTTGGCAACGGCAGCCGACGTGGACGTTTTACGTTTCGGAAGACCACGAGCACCGCCTCGTCGATAACATTGGGACAACGGACTTCGTTCTCATCTTGCATGGAAATTCGTACTCGGATTGTTGCCAATGCAACGAGGGCCATTCACTCGCCCGACCAAAGCACGACATTTGGCCAAACCGCCGCCACGATCGACGTCATCGATCGACGGCGTGGCCGCGATCTTCGCCAACGGGAACCCGGTCAACGTTCGACGGATGCGTCGGAATCCAACCTCGCGATTCACCAAACATACGTCGCGGCACAGCCAACGCGGGCGAACACGATGACGTATCAATCTCGACGTTACACAACCGGGGCTTGAGTCGACGCTTACGAAGTTCGATATCGAGCGAGACGTCATCAAAAACAAGCGTCAACTATGACCTGAGCACATGGTCACTTGGTGACGTCGGAGCGCTCGCCGGTCCACCACGAGTTACGATGCCGGCACGGGGTAATGCGCTGGAATTCACGACGGCACCCTCGGCGTCGGCACACTAGTGGCAACGTTCGACCTTCACCGCGTGAGTGCGTCTCGAAACCGTCGCAGCGCTCGATGCGGTCTTGCCTCGAATACCGCTGACGATCCACCCAGCGAGCACTGCTGCAAGGAATCGTCGCTGGGGAACGAGACGAAACCGATTCGACGGGGCGACGGCAGTGTAACACGGGTAACGGGGACATGCGTTCGGGATTTCGCTGGAGCACAAGTCTCGGTGGGTTCGGGTTTACTTCGACGCCGACAACGACGGCATCGGAGGACGGCGGCGAAACCGCGGAATTCGGCAATGCGATCGTTGACTTTGACTGGTTCGGTGGATCCCAATTTGAATAACCACCATCAACACGACCGTGCAAAACCAATCGCTCGGTGGTGTGTGTATTTCTTCGGATGACTTATCGACCTGGGCACCTACACGATCACTCAAACTCAAACCGCTCGTTGCGGCCAACGTGAAAGGGACCTACCTCGACGCAACCTGATACCATCGGACGCCCGGTCCGGGCAGACACCGCCAATGATGTCTGTGGTTCTCCCAACATCGTCCTTGTCTGGCTGGACCAGCCGAGATCGACGGTTCGCGAATAAACAAATTTTGCGGTTGAACTCGAAGAAATCTGATCTGAGCCGTGATTTGTCTATCACGAGTGCGTCGATAACGTATGGGGATCAACGACGTCGGCGAGATTAGGCATTCTCTGGTGCGTGTGGCGTATCACCCCTGACCGGAAACCGATTGGATAAACGGTGGCTGCTGATCACTGACTCCATAACCTGACACGCTGGGCCGACGGTTCTTACTTCGTTCGATCAACGTGCGTCCAGGCACGTACACGGCTCACGCAAAACCCAGTATCACCGGGGCAATGCCCCATTCAGGCCGTTGGCGGTGGATCGACGGCCAGAGGGATACGCGACAGGGAACTATGGGAATCTGAAACGTCTCACGGGTCAACGTATTTTGACTCCAGCATCAATCTTGCGGCGGAGTGGGTAACACCGGGATCGACTTACAACTTTGCCGACGTCGGTCGAATCCACGTGGTTTCCGGTTTACGTCTTCACGATACGAGAAACGATGGGATGTCGCGTAGGCAATGTGGTGGCTACGGGCGGCGTCACCGCTGACTTCTGACGCGGTTCGAATGATTTTGAGCCAGGTTTCAATCAATCGACGCGACCACATCACAAATTGCCGGAACCGCTGGGCTAATTACGAAAATTCGCGAAACTGCGGTCCCTAGCAAAGGTTTGCCGGTTACGTGATTACTCAAACGACACCGAGGCGGCGTTACCTCGACGGAATCGACAGCGCTCGGTTCGCCAGGGCGGTTTTTCGGCTGGCAACGACGCTTTGCGCCAGCGTTGTTTTGTCGGACTGTCAACTGTACCGAAAACAACTTCGGCGTAGTAGTGCTTGCCCTCGAGTCTTTCGGGGCTCGTGTTCAATGACAAAAAATAGTGACGGATTTATTCAACGGGGACCGACGAAATCCGATTGAGAAACGTTCGATCGTGACGTTGACCGGGCTCGATATTTGGGGCATCTGCCGTTCAACACTCTCGACCAGTTGCAACGTCTCGCCAGACGTGGTGACTTACGAGTTACGAATCTGCGTCCGTTCTAAACGCCGCCTCGGTACACTGATCACGGGCAGATTCCCAGCCCTCTGCTGACTTATAAACGACCCGGTATCCATTCCGACGGGTTCGGCTTTTCGCCAACGGTGACAAGCACCGCTAGCAATATCCCTGAGCTATCATCAATCTGAAACGCCGAAGACACCGGACCTGGGACCGCATTACACTTCGCCGAACGAGGGTTCGGAATCTGGGCGGCACCGTGTTTTCGTCGACAACGATTGCGTTGACGGTGTTTGGATGCGGGTGAAACTCGGTACGAATCGACAACTCGTTCGAATCCGATCCTTCTACGACGCGCATCTTCGGAACGAATCCTGCTGGAGACGCAGTTCACGGCACTGACGCACGTATCTGCTTCACCGACCGACCCGCGTCCTGATTATTGTCGTCGTGCCAAACACAATACCGGTGAGTACCACGACGACAACGTTCATCGGAATACGTCTAAGGCGTCACACTTAACCCTTGGACACGACATTTCAGTTCGGATCAAAGATTTTTCGCTGAAGCCCTCGTGATATTGGGCGGACACGGTCATATTTTGACCAGAACGGCAAACAACTCAGGATGGCACCGAACCGGAATCGGCGGTGTTTCTTGTGACGTTGCGTTTGCGGGACTCGACGGCGTTCGGGTACCGGCAATGAAACGACGGTCTGCGAACATGAAATGGACCGATGCCACCGTAGCCTTACGAGTTCAGCCGAATTAGTTCATACGGGGCAACTACAACCGTGTCACGATTGACCTGCGGCGGACGCCTGCCCTACCGATGACCGCGGACGCAAAGGAGCTCGATGGACGTGCTCTGCTGCGATCGACGGGATATCCAATTATCACAATTCTCGATGACGATCGCTGGAATCGAAGTCGACCTTCCGGATTCGTTGTGGTACCGGTTCGGCATCGGGTAATGCCGGTTGTGGTTGATTCAAACGGGGATGTCGGAACGCGGCAAGCCGGTGGTAGATCGGAGGATTGCCGACAGCGATTTGTCGATTTTGCGTTAGTTGCCGGTTTCGACGGAGTTGTGTCATAGCACGATCGTATGATTTCCTGTTGAGCCACGAGCACGCGATTCCGCCGGCGTCTATCGTGTCGATAATCTGTGCTCGTGCTGGGATATTCCGCGTTGACTGTGCGGATTACTGCCGACCCGCAAATGCCGACCGACCTGGTCGCGAGTCCCGGTTCGATTTCTGATTTGCTGGGGACGGCGAACGTGACTCTAAACCACTAGCGAAATCAACCACGACACGACTTTCGGTTTCGTGGGCACGCTGTCGACTCGTGACCGAGTTTTATCCGATTTCAGCCGAGGTCCGACGGCGCATGATTCGATCGCCGCCCTGGTTGATCGAGTATCGGCGGCGTTTCCGGTAACTCACTCGATATCTCGGATTACGACGCGATGGCACGTTCGATCACACAACTCACTGACGACGAATCGGGAGTGCCGATGTGGTTGTACTCCGGTTCGATACGACTGAGAGTCGCCGGTGTACTATCGCGTGCGAGTCGACTTCGTCCCGGGGATTGGGTGACAACGTTTGCAAACGACTGACGACGTATTGACCGTTGACGTTCCCGCTCACCGTATGATCAAAATCATCTGATTTCTCGCTTGGTGATTGGATGAGCGGTGAACGATTTCTTTCGGCTGACTTCGGTTACCGGGGGGATGTCGAAATACGCCGTCACGCAACGTTTTTACTGTCTATTGACGGATGTGCCCGATGCGTCGCGATGTTTTCACCTATTGAAGTCACCGTTACCAAACCCAGGGTGAACGCGAGCGGAACGGGAGGTGGTGGTCGTCGATACGTTCCCAATGGACGTGCTCGATTCCGGCTGGCATGGGGCATATTCGTCCCGGTGAGGCTGGTGTGGAACTTCGGTGACGTGACGTTTTGGTTTGGGATGTGTGGCGACCTCGGATATCGGTGATCCGAAACGATCACGTGACCGTTGCATGTCCGGCGTGTCCCGCTCTCGATTCCGCTGGCGGATCAAATTTGTCACGACTGCGCGGAGTATTTCGATGACACGTTCAATGTGTCCCGAGATTCACGTTTGGTGGTCGTGTTCTCAACAATGTCGTCGCTCCAACGCTCGTTATGACTCGTCACAGTTTTACCGTGCGTACTCCGTCACCGAATTTGGCGAGTGGAATCAGAACGCGATAGCGGCGATCGGTGACGACGAGCCGCCGTTTACGGGCTTGGGTGGCTCCCTCGGGCTCATCGATTCGAGTCGAGAACTTCTGCCCGGTCGCGGTGGACCGAATTTCAGTTGGATTGGCTGACCTGGGGAACGTCGTTTGTCCATTCGGATCTATGATATGAAACCGGTCGAATTGATCTGGGGACCGTCATAGTTCGTGTGCGGGATCCGGGCTGGTGAGTACTGGGTTTGGCTTCGTTCCCGGGGTAGGTGATTTGGATAAACACCGCACCGCATGGAGATCGTAGCATAGTCGCGTGCGATCCGAGAACTCCAATCAACTGATTGCCCGAAGGTTCAATTTCCGCGTTACTTCCATCCGGCCAACCACGCCTCGCCTCGTCATGACGAAACGTGACCTGACCGCTGCCGGAGAAGAGGCGTGCTGCGGAGAAACGCGTAGGAATACGATCGATGTTGATGCACAATTCCTCCACAACGATTCCCGTGTTGCAACTCTGGGGACAAGAAAGCTACACGGTTACCAGCCTCAATACCGTGCGTCTACGGAATCGTGTCGTCGCGATTTGAGGAATGAGTGTTTCGCGTCGGTTCTCCGATTTTACCGGTGAGCGTTACGGAGCGTTGCGCGTTGAAGCGTATCGGCTCTAGGATTGTCGCTCGGTTTCTCCGAAACCGGAATGGCTTATGGAGCGGCGCCGTGAAGCTTGTGTGTCGGGCTCGGAGATTGTCGCTTCGGTTCTCCGAACCGGAAATGCGTTTACGGAGTCGGCGCGTGTTGAAGCGTTGTCGGCTCGGAGAATTGTTCGCTCGGTTCTCCGAAGACGTGAATGCGTTACGTGAGCGGGCTGTCGACTCGGATGAGTTCCGAACAACAATGCTCTTTCGACCCTAAGCGGGGGCGGGTTTGGCGAGATTGATTTTTTGGTATTGGAGATTGTTGCGAAAAGATGCTGTTTTGATCACGCATGATCAAATTATTTTTCTCTCGATTGCGGCTATTTTCATTTTGATTCTTCTCGCCTCTGATTCATTCGCAAAACTTGGAAATGGGACACTTGTTTTGTCATTGTTGTGCGAGGCTTTGGGGCTGGTGGTGTGGACTGGCTTTTAGTGAGTCTGGGATCCCTGTTCGTAGGAAACAGGACGATCACTTTTAGGTAACCCAAAACCACTCCTCCGACAGTTTCATGCCCATGAGACTCGCGGTCGATCTCGCAATACGCTTGCGCCTGCGCGTCTCCTCGCCGCTGCTGGCGACCGTTGGCCGCCTCCTTCGCTTGCGGTGTTTTCCACGGTCGTCGGCGCAGAGTACGCTTAGCTCTCGTGCCGTCGTGCATTCCTATCGCCCGAGATTCAGGGCTCGCGGCCTCTCTGATTTTCGGCGCGGTCCAGCTCGCATTCGGCTGCCTGCGAGTGTTCGTCAAAGTCCTGAGCGAATTCGCTGCCTTTGTGGCAGGCATGTGATGACGATGCCGATGCGAGTCGATTCCAACCCACCTTCCGTTGGTTGTCGGAGACGCTGTCTCATGCGAACGCTGCAAACACTCCGCCTTCAAGTCCGCGTGTCAGTGACCTGCCGCTTGATTCGGTGGGAAACCGGGATCACCGCCGAAGCCTGTGGCCGCATTTCGATTTTGGAACGCGTTCTATGAGACCACGCGTTGGACGACACCTCCGATCCGGTCGGCAAGCATCTTTGACAACGGTCGGTGGGCGGACCGGTATCGCAATAATCAATGGGTCGGCAGTGCCGGAAGTGTGGCACGTCGTAATCACTTACGCGGTTCGGTTCGAAGTCGCCCCAATATGCCTCGGGCATTTCAAAACACCAAAGCAGTTTTTCAGTGCCTAACAAACGCGAAGGCACTCTTCCGCGGCTTCGGTTTGAGTGTTACTCCAATAGGGCCGCTCATGCAGGGCTGGTGGCATAGTTTACAACGAGTTCTTGATTGTTTGGCGACCGATCGATACTCTCGATCCGAAGAACGAATTTTTCACGTTTCAATTTGCAATCGCACTGCTCTGAAGTCACCGGCGAGGCCTATTTGGGCGGTTGTATCTTCGAACGGGCCGTTCTTGGTTCAAAGAACGCGCCGTCTGCTCGACCGCTGCGCCGAGGTTCGAAGCGAGTCTACAAAAGCCCCTGTTGTCGGTGTCGATGTCTCGCGGCAGCCAACTCGCCCGCGTCGGCCGCCTGCGGTCACGAAACCGTGCGGGCCGGAATTGGGCGAGCCGATGAAGGGATGGCCGGTTCGCAAACGCTCAGGACCGCATCCAATGCCTCTCGTCTAAACGATTTTCCTTGCGTTCGCGGATTTGCGCATGAATTTGGAAATGACCCGTCGGACCAGCCAACGTTACTCGGCACTGAATTTGGATGTGGCGACGTGATTGTTCAACGCGATACTGAAAACGCCCGGAGGTCGACTCAAAGCGATTCAAACAGTATCCAGGCCGCCAGTGTCCGGCTGCGGCAGTTGCCAATACACACATCTGAACTCGCTGCCACATAGTCCGATTTCATTTGCCGGAAACTCTTCGTCGCCGTTCTGCAAGGTCGCGCGAGTGACTATCGGTCGGGCTTGACGAACAATTGACGAAAGGCGAGCCGTCCTACGCTGTCTGGTTTCACCTATTCAAATGCGATCGGTAACCGCGCCGCCAAAGCCGGGTGCAGACCGCCCTGGAAATTAGAAGTCCCCAATCTGCAGAACCTAGAGTGTGCAACGCGACCGTTCTGAAAACGCTGCTGATGGTGAAACCCAAAGTCGCCGTCCGTGAGCGTCCGCACGTGCGAGCGTGATTTTTCCATAGCCAAATTCGAGCGATTGCACAGCGGCCCGACGCCCGGGCTCGACAAACATCCAGCAACGTGGATATTGGAATCAACCTGTCCCGGCCAAACGGATCCTGATCGGGTTGTTAATCTTCGAAGACGCTGCTCGTATTGCTCAATTCGCAAATTAACGTGAGTCGATTTGATTTCACGCGTTCCGTTGGACGACGTACCAACCTGTCGCTGTAGAACCTTAACGGTTGCTACCGAGCACGCTGGCCTCGAATTCCGAAATGGTGACGTTAAGATATGTTGCGACGATCAAATTGGCCTGCCCAATCCATCATCTTGAACAAACTCAATTGTCGATCACCACGCGTATGCTCGACGGCGCGTCCCCGCCCTGCAATCATGCCATTGGAGATTAAAATGATGTGAGTCGAAGTATACGCGCGGATGCCTCATGGTGTTTGATCTGCGCTTCGCGGTTTTTAGGTATTCTGTCCCGAAATCACGTACGGTTAGCATTTCTAGGTCTGACTTCTGGCATTGGCAAAGTCTATCCTGGTGAAAGGCTGACGTACCGAACCGAGAGTTCCTTCAGGATGGTTCCTGTCGAAGTAATTCTACCACCAAATTTCATCACCCCATCACTCTCGCCATACCTTTCTCAAAATCCTGCACCTTGTTCGCTTCGCATCACTTCCATCACCGTGTGTTTTGCCTCGCGTCGTGGCGTCACTCACTTTCGCAAGAACCGCATAACACCGCATGGAATCGTGAAGAAATCGAATAACAACTCGCCGCTGCAATCAGCGAACTCCCGATGACGAACAACTCCAACACCACTGCGAGGGACGAGCAAAACGTAAATGGTGGCGTCTCTGTGCGGCGGGACGCAATCAACCGAACATCACGCACCCAGATCACGCACGGCATCAGCGTTCGCTATTGAGCGATCCGGCGGCGGACTCGGTATCTGGTGTTTTGTTTATGACGAACAAATCGTAGCGCTGGGGTCGGCAATGATTTTCTGGCGGTTTATTGCGGAAATGCCACCAGGTGAAGGCAAGACGATTGCCGTTGCATCCCCGTTGATCGTTCACGCTTTACACGACCAACACCGTTCACGTTGCCACAAGCCAACGAATACCTGGCCCTGCCGCGATTGGCAACGCTCTTCCCAGTTTTTGATCTACCTCGGTTTGACCACGGACTGGTCATTTCACGATCGTCGGTTTCGGTAGAAACAGTCCGCCCTTACCAATAGCGATTGTGTTGTCTTCGCGAACCGTGTGGCTACCAGTTTCGGGTTCGATTATTTTTGTCGAGACCAACTCACGCTCGCCTCGGCCGACCACGCGCGCTGACTCGGCCAATCGTCTCCGTGAGCGAAACTTCTCCATTCCAATATCCGGGCCAACGATTTGCATTGAGAGGTCAGCACGTTGCCATCATCGGACGAGATCTCG
>Ga0163217_1025308_pt1 | contig 12646 bp, 15 predicted proteins | sample SynspAceP_FD_185933 | JGI IMG/M metagenome (GOLD analysis project Ga0163217, IMG submission 185933) | Saline lake microbial communities from Ace Lake in Antarctica - Synechococcus sp. Ace-P (PacBio error correction) | ecosystem: Environmental > Aquatic > Non-marine Saline and Alkaline > Saline ... | reverse complement strand
TTAAGATTTCTCAAGCTGCGACGCCGAGATTTACATTTAACGAACTGATCCAGTTTAGCCAACTTTACTTTAAAAAATAGTTATTTAACTTGCAATATGCTGAGCTGGCATGTTCAAGCGAAAGAGGCCATTTGTATTCTTGTTCAACGATTGCAAAGGCAAAATTGTTGCCAAAGAAAGACGAACACAATCAGTTTGATGCAAACTTGAACCTGTGACCGCCAACCGGCCAAAGCGCGAGATTCTCGCATGTTGAGATAAGGCTAATATTCGAGGGAATTGAAGTGAAACTTGCAATGATAGGTTCTGGCTATGTCGGCTGTTTCTGGCGGCCTTTCGCTTGATTTCCGGTCACGGATGTGGTTTGCGTCGACAAAGACGAGAAAAAATAATAATCGAACCTTAACACAATGTCATTGCCGATTTACGAAACCGGGTTGCTGATTTTTGGTCAAACGCAATGTTTGACGCGGAACGCCTGTCCTTTTCGGACCGATCTTGCCGCTTCGGTTAAGGATTTGCGGATGCGATTTTATAACGCCGTGGTGTTACTCCGTCCGCGACGGGGCGATGGCCATGCTGAATCTGAGCTATGTTTAACGCGGCGAGCGAGGGAAATTCGCCGATTCCATGGTCAAGCCGACTGTCATTCAAACCAAGTCTACAGTACCCGTTCGGAACGGTGACGAAAGTGGAGCATATCCTAGAAAGAAGCAACCACGGGATCGGTTCTCCGTTGTTCCAATCCCGAATTTTTACGGGAAGGCGCTGCCATCCGGACTTCAAACGTCCCGACCGCCATTGTCAATTGGGAAAAACCGAGGAATACTGGGCAAGGATGTTTAATGAGCGAAATTATCGCCCGCTATTTCTCAATGAATTCACCGATATTGTTCACCGGCCGAACTCACGGCGGAATTGACAATTTATGCCGCAATTGCTTTTCTCGCGACGAAAAATCACATTCATCAATGAAATTGCGGATCTGTGTGAAAAAGTAGGTGCCGATGTTCAGGAAGTTTTCCCGGGGGATCGGGGCTAGACAACCGGATCGGATCAAATCCTGCCACGCTGGCCCGGGATATGGCGCAGCTTGTTTTCCCAAGGACACGCCTGGCCTTGATGAAGACGGCGGCAGGACAATGATCAGTCCGGTTCGCATTTGTTCGGAAGCCGTGGTTCAAGGTGAATTGACCAACGCAAACGCCGCCATGGGCCGCAAAAGGGTTCATTCACGCTCTTAATTGATGGTTGAAGTACGCGGTAAAAAAAAGTGGCATTGCTTGGCCTTACCTTCAAGGCGAATACTGATGATATGAGAGACGCACCCTCGATCGCCATCGCGCAAACATTTGATTGACGCAGGAGCGGGAAGTGACCGCCTATTGATCCGGAGGCATTGGAATTGGCGAAAAGAGATCATGGCCAAGCAGTCACCAATGGCGGGATAGCAGCTTATAATGCCGCAAAAAGATGCAGGATGCCGTTGTCATTTGTCACCGGAATGGGATGCCTTTCCGTGCCTTGGGATTTTGAAGAAGCTTGCAGATGTTCATTAAAGGCAATGGTGCTGGTCGACTTGGCGAAACATTTACAATCCAAATCAGAAGAAATGGCGCAAACCAGTTTAATATACACGAGCGTCGGGGAGAAACCGGTGAGCCTTTAATTCCAGAACATTGAAGTTGAAGAGGGAAATTCGTTCGAAAAAAGCCCTGGGGTCAGGAAGGTTTTTGCCTGATATTTTTTGATGGCGGAAACGGAAAGAAGATCGGAGAAGTCTGGTTTTGAAGCGCCGAAGGCGTATCATGCTTGAAGCTCATGGCCAAATATCTTTTCACCAGTTGAAAAGTATCCATTCAGGTCCATTTCCCAATGATCGACAGGCGCGGCAGGATGGATTTTCCGATGGCAAGGAAGAATTCCTTGGTTCATTCATCGATGCAGAACCCGATTGCCGTTTTGGCGGGTCTCGGCCTGAAGAAAACCGTCAGCGCCACCAAGCTGAAGACCGTCCGCGGATATGGGGAGAAAATTGAGGCAAACTCATTGACTGGAAAAACAGTCAAAAAGGGTGGACTATTTTCATTTTGTGCTTGCCGCGAAACCATCCATTGCCATTGGCCCCGGCATTTCACTTCGTGAAGTCCAGCGGATAGATAATCACGTATCGCATTTACGATTATGGACGACCGCGCGAAACTCCATCTGGAGGAAGCGATCGCGGCAGCCAAGGTTGACAGCCTATGACATTGAAAACTGGGAATAAATTCCGGAAAATGAGGTCAGTCAGCCTATCTGTTGCGTTTCGCCATTGGGACTGTTCCAAGATTGTCGGTACGGATGACGAAAATCATTTCGAAGATCGCGGGTCAAGGAATTGGCAAATCATCCCCTGGGAAGGGGTCGCGGGTCAACCGTCCGCGGCAAATTGATCAAGGCAGGGGAATGTGGGATCTGCCCGCGATTTTCCGATATCGATCTTTCAAAACGGAAAGGTCGCTCATCGCTTGCACGATGGACGTGAAGATATTGACCATGGCGCATAACACCAGATTCACGCCTGTCATTCCTGTCCGGATGTTCCGGAACGCGGATTTTATGGCCGCTGGTCGACACCGGAAAACACCAAAACAATTTTCTCAGCCTTCCTTCGGCCCGCGGAGCATGTTTCCAGCTGACACTCAGCGCTGTGCGGGGACGAAAGGCATATATCAAAGCCGGTCATTGTTGGCTCTTCCAGGCATATTAGAATCATGCAAGGATCAGATTGCAGGAAGTGGGTGCGACACCCAGCGCCATCATCCTGGGAGCCCTGCCGCGCAACCACCGCTCCGGCTATCACGCTTGCCGCGTTTTGCTGGCTGAAAAACCCGGCCGATTTTGTTGCTGGTTGATGCCCAGCGATCATCTGATCAAGAAATATCGCGGCATTTCAAAAAGCCGTGCTGGCTTCGATACCAGTCGCACAATCTCGGCTGGTTGGTGAACCTCGGGATCGAAACCCACACGAAACTGCAACAGGGATATGGATATATCCAACAGGGTGATCCGATTGTCGGGAGCAGCAGGAAGTTTTTGTCGGCAAAGCGTTTGTCGGAAAAACCCAATCGACAAAATGCCGAGTAGATGCTCACAGCTGGCGGCTATCACTGGAATGCGCGGATATTTCTTGTTCCGGGCCGACAGCTAATCTGGCGGCCATGGAAGAATTATTTCTCCCGAAATTCTCATGTCGCCTGCCGATCCGCCATGGATAGCAAGCGGACGCATTGACGGGCTTCATTATCCTGATACGGACGCCTTTGCATCGGACACCTTTCAGAACTCTATTCGACTATGCGATAATGGAAAGAGCGGAAAACGGTCAGACGGGTAACGCCGGTCAGCCCGGCTGGTCAGATTGTCCGGCAAGCTGGGGACACCCTGTTCGAAAGTCTGTGACAAGGACCGGCAGGTCAAATGCCCTGTTCGGCAGGGCCGTGACAATCGATTCAAGCAATAATTCTGATCACAGCCAAGGAACTTGAAGTCGTGGTTCTGGGCTGGAAAATCTCATCATCGTCACTCATGAGAATAAAGTCATGGATATTGCCCGCGACAACGCAAAAGGTAAAAGAAAATCGCGCAGAAAACTGCGGGGGAGACTAGGATCAGGGAGCTATGTTTGGCGGACTGGCACCATCCAATTTTTTTCCGGCTTACGCCGACGGGTTTGGGGCTCTGCCGGTGCAGGCAAACGTCGGCCAAAATCTGGCAATTACCAGAAATAACGGATGGCAATAAGCAGCGTGTTCCAGGACATTCTCTGACCGCCCCATCAAAATATTCGATGTCCCATTTAACGGATCGGGCACCACGGATAGTCATATATTCATTGGTCAGTGCAGCCACTGCAACCAACAGCCATTGGAACCGGGCTGGCTAACGAAACGACGCAGAATCAGGGCGGACAATCAATTGAACCCCGGACACCCGCATTAAATATGCAGGAGTCGCGATCCAAGCCCGGTTAACAGTTCCAAGCAGTTTTTGATTTTTCAAACCAATCCATGGAAAATGCCGAATTGGGCTAGCCGGACGTCAAGGGTTCAACGGCTTTTTTGCGCATGATTTTAATTTATGAAAATTTTGCCAAAGTGATATAAACAGCCGGAAATGACAGAAACGACAATGATGAACCGAAAATCTTGACCATTTTGGCAACCAGGGACCGGAAGCGATAAAAGCTTTTCGGTTCGTCAGGCCTTTGTCCAGCGCGAGATCTCTGGGAAACGCTATCCTGCGTAACGGCCCAGCACATGGAAATGCTGGATCAGGTTTGCACATTGCTGAATCCAGCCTGATTTCGATCTTGACCTGATGAAAGCCAACCAAAGTCTCGATGATCTTACCGCCAGGCTGCGTCCGGGCATCGGCAAAAATACTCGACGAAACAAAGCCCCAGCGGGTCGTGGTTGCAGGGGTGATACGGCACCGCCATGTGCGGGCGCCTTCTGGCGGCTTTATTACCGGGCAGATTTTCGTCAGTCACGTCGAGGCCGGCCTTTGCACCAGCTACAATATCTTATCACCCCCTGGCCGGGAAAGAGTGTGAACCGCAAGGATCAATCGGCCACGTATTGCGGACCAGCATTTTTTTGCCCCGAACACAGACATCGGCAGACGCGCTCAAGAAGAAAATATTCGGGCTGAGGCAAATATATGTCACCGGTAATACCGTGATCGACGCCCCTACTTTGTCACTTCAAATTAAATTTAATGATCCAAGTAGCTTAGATAATAAGTTGGTGACTAATATAAAAAGTTTGGCGGCCGCAAAAGATTCATCGGGGTGACGAGCCATCGGCGGGAAATCTGGGTGACGGATGGGATCAATATTGCCAGCGCGTTTCGGACCAATAGCGGAAGCGCGGATGATTGTAGCCCTGGATTTTTTCCGGTTCATCTCAACCCCCAAAGTAGGGCAATCATGCAAGGACGGCCTTTGGGTGATCTCGAACAATGTCGCGATGATCGAACCCTGGACTATCCCAAATTTTGTCAGGCCTTGCTTCAATCATTGCAGGCTTCATGATGACCGACGCGGCGGCGTGCAGGAAGAGGCACCGGCGCTTGGCAAGCCCGGTGCTGCGTGATGCGCGACACGACGAAACGGCCAGAGGGTATTGGCAGCGGGAACCGCCAAGCTTGGTCGGGACGGGACCAAAAGGACGTTTATTCGGCAGAAGCCACCAGGCTGCCTTCGACGGATGAGGACTATTATCTTGCCATGGCGCGCGCGGCACCAATCCGTTTGGCGATGGCAAGGCCAGCCAGCGCATTAGCCGAACATCATCGAAAAAAGCCTCACCGCCTGAAATATTTCTGCGTTCAAGCAGCATATTACCTGAAATATTTACAAATGATTTGGCTTAGTTTCCCCGCAGGTTCAATCGCGCCGGTTCGGCGCCCTGCGAGTGTTTTACACATGTTATGCGGAGAAGAAAAAACCAAGCGTCTTGTTGTCATGGGACTGGGTTTTTTAATCGGCCTGGCCGACGGGGCAGCCGTTATTCGCTCCGTTCGGGGATTGCATGGTTAACTTCGGCATAGACAGTCAATGAAACAGGGTCGTTGGAAACGATCAATTCGGCAATATCCATATCGAAGAAGTGGATTTGGACGGGGCTGGTGCAAGGGTGTATCCCGCGGGACGCTTCGCGCTTATCGTTGATGATCGAAATCGTCCGGATATTTTCATCATTTGCGGTCCAACTCCGTTCGGGTGCGAAAATTCATATTTTCCCGGACCACCAGCTATATGTCATTGGAAGCAGCGACAATATTCGCCGCCGCCCTGAAAGCGGGACACGATTTCATCCTTGAAATCGACTGCCCGGTTTGGCACGGACCGAAAAAAATGCGGGACCTGATCCGCAAAAACTGCGCCCGGACCTCCAAGGTTCCGGCCTGGACAACGACATTCCCGACATTGCCATCGCTTTATTGCCCGTAACGGGTGCTGCCGGGGAAAATCCTTCGAGGAACTGATTCAGAATTGATTCGGCAGGCTCGGCGGCATCACCCCGCGTTGTGCGCGCAAGGCGCTGGCTTCTACCGCCGCTTGTGTCGCGGCGAACTGGTGACAACATCAGGCGCGGTGCCGCGTAAATGACCAAATTGGTCGAGGAATTAGCTACGCGACGTCAATATCGCTTTCGCCCAACGAGCTGTCGAATCACGCCGAATCATATGGACTCGACGTCTGGGAGGTCATCCGCCTTCGCCAACCGCCATCCACCGCGTTTCAACATCCTGCCAAACCCGGCCCTGGCGTTCGGCGGCCATTGTATCGCGTTAGACCCCTGGTTCATTTTCTTTCACCAAGCGCCACCCGAACAATCGGCAACTCATCCGCATCGCCGCGAGGTCCAATGACTGGCAAGACCGGCCATGTGCTGGAAACAGGCTTCGCTGCGTGGATCGATGAACTGCCCGGTGTATCGCATCGCCTGCTTCGGACTGGCGTTCAAAGCCAATATTCGAGATTTCGCGAAAGCCTGCCCTCAAGATCGCGCCAAGCTGGCGCGGCGCTATGGCGGGCGGGTAAAATGTCGAACCCTTATTGGCCAGCGAGCTACCCCGCAGCCTTTTGCAGACACCCGGTGGCCGAGGCTGATCGATATCGATCAGGCGCTGGAAAACCTTGCCCGATCATGATCCACCCTCACCGATCACGGACATGTTCAAATTCGATCCCGCTCGATGAACGCGCGGGCAAGGTGGTCTATGACACACGCGGGATTCTGGGCCGGATCAGCCGGGACCAATTCGGCAGGGCTGCCCGGGATGTGCGCCTAGCGAGCTGAACCAAACCGCTTCAGACTTTGTCGTTAACCGCCGCCAGTTTCTTCGGCGGACCCGATCCCAGGCATAGCGCCGGCGGGCAATAGCTGTGAGGTTTTTGTGCAATAAAATCCCGCTTTTCGGTTGGTCAATTTCGCCACGTTGTCAATGGCTTGCAACCCATTGTTCCGGTGATGTGCTGTTCGCGAGGCAAACCCGATATCGGGGCGTGACACTTCAGCCAAGGCCGCTATGATTCTGATGGCAATGACCACGGCCTCCGCAAGCAGCCGCTTCCGCTGCGACCGTCGAAGGCTTCCCTTTGCCAAGGCTGGGCACAATACGGCCAACGATTGTCCCAAATTCAGCGATTAACTGCGGTCGGGGCCAAGCTTGACCCAGATATTCTACAAGGGGCGATTCCAGTGTCCTGGCTTTCCTCTTTCATTCCAGGATTGTGCCTTGCGACCTTTATTCTGGGGAGGGGATTCCATTCAGGGAGAGCCATCATTGACGATGAACGGAGCAAGCCTTGCTTGGGGTGATCGGAAACCAGCAAAAAAACAGACATTCATTATGCGGACCCCGGCGACGGCTTTTTGCATGGATATCCGTGGCCAGCGCGACTTTGGTGACATGCTTGAAACCCCGGATTTGCTCCGCCAGTCGGCAATCCAGTCGCTATTGGCAATCAGGTCTGGACCGCCCAAGCAACCGGGCCCCGATTTCTTGACATAGGCAGGCATATAGCCGCCCCAACAATGTATCTTTTGTACGTAATTCAAGTCCGATCCATGCGCAGACAAGAATGATGCGGCTTGTTTCGGGGTGGCGCAACGACGCGATCCAGCCCAGCGGCCAGATCGCCACATCGCCAAGATGGACCACTTTTGCCGGTTCGGCGACAACAGGCGGATTGCGGTTTTTCAGTCGAAACCGATCAACGCGCCCACCGACGGCACATCGCCATTCCGGCTTTTCCGGGCAAGGCCACAATATCCCAGCCCGATGGGTCTTGCTTTCAAACTTCTTTCGGTCAGACGGATGCAATAGGTTTCTCCATCCGCCGATGTGGCTGGTGCCCATTTGCGGGTTGATGGAACCGCACATCGGGATTTTCAGGAACCGGACGCGCGCAAAATCAGAAACCTCCGGCAATTCGGCCCTGACGGAAAAATCTTCCGGCCATGTTTCGGGACATGATCGGAGCGGCCCATAATTTGACGCATGCCGCCCTGTTTCATAGCTTCACCCTGTGCGTTCCCGGCCGATAGCGAAATAACATTGCCATCGGTAATGCCCCTTCTGTCGATGACAAGATTTCGCCGCCATCGGACCGAATTAGGGTCCGCTTCGAAAATGCGTATCTGTTGCTCGTCGGCCTGCGGACAGATCTTTCTGCCGGCAATTGAAGATCGTATCACTATATCGAAGAAAAATTGGAGCGCAGCCGCCGCCACATCGCGTTGGGGGTAGCATCGTTGCTGGTCCTTCATTCTGGTAGACCAATGTCCAAGCGCATCGCCCGTCGCGATGACAAAGGCGGATCGGACCAGCCTCGATATCCCGGGAGATCTGTCCTTTCGCGCTCTTTGCCATTAGCGGCGAGGGCAACCCCCGAGATTGAGGACGGAAACTGTCGTGGCATATGACGGGCATAATTAAAACTGGAATAAGACAGATTAAGGCGTCGGTTCCGGGAACAATTCGTGGACCCTCGCTTATCGTCGCCCGTGCCGGTTCGAGCCGTGCCCATAGGGCTCTTGCATCAGCCAGCGAAAAAAATCGCCGAACAGGGAGAAAGGCTTATGCATCGGTACAAGACCCATAAACGTTTGACAGCATCGCAACACCGGCGCGATCGCGACGCAAATCGGCAGGCAGCAAATAATGTAAAGAAATAGGGGAATTGTGTTTGCCGGATTTAGTAAGAATAGGCACAGCAGCGGTCCGCACAAAAACCAGCAAACAGGATTTTCACCATTGTAGGGCAATCCGCGTTGCGACCGGGGAAAAGCAGAATGAGGCCAGGGTACGAAGCGGTGCCAAGGCCATCTCCGGCAAAGACGAAACGCAAACCTGTTCAAACTCGAAGAAACGCAGGAAACTGTGCATCTTGGCTACCCCAAACTGCCTCCCCTGGCTTGCGGCAGCGGGCAAGGCCAGAAACCATGTAACCCAACCACAAGGGCAAAAAGAAAAACGCAAGCCACAGCAATCAGCGCCACCGGACCGATTTAAGACCACTTGGCACGGGGTCGGTCGGGTCACGCCACTGCAAAATAGACGATGGCGGCGAAACATGGCGCAAAAGAATACGCTTTTGATCGTCAGCGCCCCGGCCAGGCCCACAAGCATGCCGGAACAGGATACGCGCCTCCATGCAGAAGGAGCCAAATGCGACCAAACAGAGCGCCACTCATCAGGCAGGCTGCAGCCACCGGATCGGGGCGCGGTAGGTAAAGGCATTGCGTAAAAAACAAAGCCGGCCGCAGATTAGGGCGGAGGCCAGACAAGAGCGCCGTTCTGAATAATCGGACCCAGTCGGCGGGCCCAGGATGACAACACAACCAGCCGTAAGCACCGCGCAAGCCAGCATGGCGATGCGGGCTGCCTGAATTGCGTGATGACATCTTGAAGGACCATCCACGCACCAACCAAAACAACCGGTGTTGCAGGCGACTGCAAAACTAGCACTTGAGCCCGACCGCCGCCAGTTGTAAATTTGACCAAAGTTGCCAGAAACTCGTCCCAGTTTGATCGCTTTTTTCAAAGATTCAGGCCAGCCCTGGCATATGGGACAACCAGTATCAAGGACGCCAAAACGATCAGGCGCGTCCGGTTTGCGCTTTCAGGAAACATGCGAATTGGCAAGCTCATCAGAAGCCTTCAATCATAGGCCGTCCTGGAAAAATATTACCGTCCAAGGGAAAGTTCTTACCATCAGGCTGCAGGCGCTATTCACGCGCGCATAGCCCATATTATTTTGTCGATACAGCGTGACCACAAAGGCTCATCGACAATGGCCATATTTTCCTCTTTGAGGACCAGCTTTCCAAGCGTCTTTCTGGTTTGCTGCTGGCATTACGCACCGATTGACATTGATGTCAGCAACATATCCGGTTGGTTATATTGTTTGTCCGGCATGCGAAGATACGAATCGAACCAGCTTTTCTGCAATCGCAACCGGTTGTGGAATCGAACAGATCTTCAAAGCGAAACATTTTGGGGTGTTTTTGTCTGATTGTGCTGCCGCATCCCAGGCGCCGCGTTAAATTTCGCGCCATTCCCATTGCCAATCGGCCCACCGGGCTGGACTGTCCCAGCGGATCGGCGCCCATTCAGCGTCTCCCAGTCGCGCTGGGATTAATGGGCCCTGGCGGAAAAGTTAGGGTCCATTGGCGTTCCCAGAATGCAGAAAACGTCATGGGCGAGCCAGGGAACCGATCCAGCTTTTTCGGGTCACGGAAATATCCAAATCGTTTTTTTGCATCCGGCAGATTTTTTCTCCATCTGTTCCGAGGAACATCACCAGCGCCAGTAGCTTTCAATTGACAGAGATTTGCCGATCCGGGTCATGATTAGAGCGGCTCGTTGTTTGCGCAGCTTTTCGGGAAAAAAACTCCGTGATTACCGCCCTTGCCCGTGAGAATTTTGGGCGGGCGGCGCGCACCCGCGTTTGACCGATGAGCCCGGCCAATGATCATATGCCACCATCCGAAATCCCTGATTCCGTTGCCAGGACCTTGGCCGTTGGAACCTTTGCGAAACATATTCGGCTTCATTTGTTCCGACCAGCAATCATTCGTAATCGTTGCCAGAAGATCGCGAGGAACTGGGATTCCGCGTTCCGCCCGCCAGAAGACGATGAAAACCAGATCTTTATCAAACGGCTGTTGCTCCCTGTTCTGGGGCTTGCTGAAATCGCCGCGTGACCAAAACGGTTAAGTGCAGTGCACCGATAGGCCGACAACCCGATTCAGGGCAACGGCAAGGAAATGCGGAGTTGCCGGGTTCAACCGAAAACAATCGGTGCCAGCCCGGCTGAAAAAGCCTTCGCTAATTTGCGAGGACCGGGCGGCGCGATCCGCCGGCAGCGGATCCCGCAATGCGTTTAGCGACGCAAAGATCAGGGCCGCTTTTCAATCGCAGAACAGCGCCAATTAATCGCAAAGGCGCAGACGATCCGCAGAGCCGTCAGCGCGATACCACAAGCCGGTGGGCAATATGTTTAGCATTTTCCCGCCGCCAGCCGGGCCTATGCTGATGATTCCAGATCAGAATACCGCAGTGGTGGAGGTCTCGAAGAAAATGATCGCCAAACCGCCAATTCACATTAGCTGGCATATATGGCAAAACCAGCACCGGCTGCGGCCAATGCAATCACAGAAATGCCGGCTTGCAAGCACCAGAATTCGCTCCCTCGCCGACTTCGGCGCCAAACGACATCAGTGCTCCGCGCGAACGATGGCACCGCCAGGTATCGGCAATATCTCGGGCGAGGCTGAGCCCAAGGCGGACCGGCCGTAATGCGAAAGAAGCCGCCATTTTTTCAGGCCCGGCGACCTTGGCCAGCAGGCTGCAATCCGACCCCCGCCATTATAGCAGCGACAGCGCGGGGCAAGAAACAAAGGGGCGAGCAACGCAGCGGACCGATGCGATGTCTATGAACACTGAGTTTCCAGATCGCGGATCGACCAGATGATGCCGGCTAACAAAGATGATTGTGCCGACAAATAGTGAGTGGCTTTGCGATTCGCTGCAACCAGCTTTGAAACCGGGCTCGAAACCCGCTCGCGCCAAAAATGGGAATGTCTGGAAGGCATCAAAGCATATTCAGGCCCGTTTTTTCTCAGGCGCAGCATCATCCTGTATATCCGTCCCGGCCAGGCCTCGGGTGACGGGCCTTTAGCCGTCAAATTGTCCTCCCAGATTATGCAGTACGTTCCAGGAGTTTGCTCCAGGCAATGCGGTTGGCCCCAACCAGATCGGCGACCGCGCCAGAACATGACCGCGACCACCCCGAAAGAGTTCCAATTCAGCCGATCACACCAATCACAATCGATTGCAGATTGCCCCTTGCCTTGGCCGTTGAATTGAAGGAACCAGAGGAAGCGAATGATCGGGCCATTCACGCGAGCAGAAAACAGTCCCGCCCCCTGCCAGCCACAAAGACCTTCAGCGGATTGTTACATCGCATTTAGGCGCGGATCATTTGGTTGGCACCGGTGTTGGTGATTGAATTGCGGGCGACCGATTTGAACAGGCGCGACGGCCGATTGACCCCGTTGGTCCGGACCGGGAAAACCGACCACGATCGCCACCGGCTTGCGGCCCGCCTGATGAGAATCTCGGTGGTATAGGAAAAGCTCGAGGTAATATGATCTTCTTTGCGCTGTGCCGGTCGGCTGATCGCCCGGAAAGCCACTTGACCGGCGTCGGTAAATATGGGTTTATTGGACAATTTCTTTTGACCGCTGGCGCTGGCCGAAAACATTCTGCAGCAGGGGCGGGTTTTGAAACGGAACCGAAATTGCGGGGCATTGTTTCGCGCACCGCCGGCGATTTTCACGGACGGGACGATATTTTTCCGCTTTTTTCACCAAGGGGCCAGGGGAAACCGGGGGGCGGCCCAAAACCAGGCCTTTTTGCAAGGATTTATTCTTTGCCCCCTTTCAATATTTTGGTTTGTCCCGGGCCAATCCGGGGGTTTTTATTTTGACGGGATTTTTTTTTTTTGGGAAAATTATTTTTCTTTTTGGCCCCGGGGGGGGGGGGGCCTTTTTTTTTTTTTGGCCCCCCAGCGCTTGATCTCTTT
>Ga0163217_1011214_pt1 | contig 12646 bp, 12 predicted proteins | sample SynspAceP_FD_185933 | JGI IMG/M metagenome (GOLD analysis project Ga0163217, IMG submission 185933) | Saline lake microbial communities from Ace Lake in Antarctica - Synechococcus sp. Ace-P (PacBio error correction) | ecosystem: Environmental > Aquatic > Non-marine Saline and Alkaline > Saline ... | reverse complement strand
CTACCTGATGCTTCGCTCAAGAGAACACTCATGATGAGCTGGTCGGTTGATGCGACAATCACAAAGTACAAATTACTGGGGCTCGCGTTTCCTTGGCTGGCGCTTCTGGCTCATCCTACTCTCGCCCTTCCGCAATTTGTCTGGCAAGTATCAGGGCTTGGCTGAACTTTCCCAATGCAATGGCTCTTCGGATTCATGGTGATCATTCTGTCTCAATAGCATGATGCTTTACCAATCGGGACCGCACAGCAGTCGGGACAGTTCAGCGGACGATATTGCGGGACATGACTCTCGGCGAAACGCTCAAGACTGGCAGGTTCTGGCTTCTCGCATATGCTCGTGCGATCTCCTACGCGCTCGGCGGCGATTATCCCGCTTGTGCGTGCTCGGCGCAAGGGTCGCGTTGGCGACGCCGTCAGCTCGACGGGACTTACGGACTCCAGTCTTTTAGGACGACTGATTGGGGATGTGGTTGATCGACCATTTCTGGGCGCGGCATCGGCTTCTATTTCTGTCGTCACCGCCGTTTTGCGCGTTGCTTTTGACGGTGAGGTCATACACAACCGCCACGGTTGCTCATATCATGTGGGTTTGGTTGCCGGTGTCGAATTGACTTCATGGCTTTTCGTATCCAAATATTCGGAATGAAAATCGCTATTCTGCAATCTATGGGGCACTTTATGCGTTTTTCGCGCGGGGCTGGCTTGGCACGACCATTAATGAAACAATTTTGCTGACTCAATGGCTTGGGTGACTGGTGTGGGCTTACCGTCGGCGTTCTGCTTTATCGTCTTTACGATCCCGCTTTGTTTCTCGGGCGTATGATCGTCGATTCGATCGCCTTGGACGAGGTCGTGTGGCACGCGCTGAAGAATTGCAGAACCAGGCCGTCTTAAGAGCATCGAGGTTGCTAAGAACCGATCTGCGTGTGTTTGTCGTGGAAACGTCCATGAGCCTTGACCCATTCGGGGGCACTCGAGATGACTTCGCCGTTTGCGGCATTATCGTGAGGTCGCGACGCGTGCTCGTCAGTCGTCGGCTGGATTTAATTGATTGGTTGATGCGGTGAGGGGCAGGTTTCAGGGCGTTCTTTCAAGGCTTGCCATGGCCGAAGCGCGGCGACGTGCCACCTTTTTCATAAGCTTCGCCGCCATCATGTTCATGTAAGCGGCGATCCAGCAATTTCGAGAGGTTGGCTGGCACCCGGCGCTCCAGAGATAGTGCAGCTATGGTCAGACGGGAGGCATCGGCATGAGTGGATCGGCGGTAAACTGTCTATGAACTGTTCGCTCGTCGTTCAGTCAGAATGCAGCGACACATGCAGCGCATGAACGCGGGTGGTTGCTGGAACCGCATTCTCTGCAGCGACCTTTGCGGCCAGTGTGATTACCGAAGAGTCAGGTTGCGAGTTGAGAGTGCGGTCTGCACCTGCCACATGTTGCGGGCTCATTTCATTGTTGCCGATTCTATCTGGAGGTGGCTGATCGGACATTCCGTAGGGGGTAATCCGGGGCCGTTTAACTGCGCGATCTCGCGCCGCTGTGCGCTGAAGGTGGTCAATTCCAGAGAAACATTTCGGGCTCTGGTGCGGAGGTGGGCGGCTTTTTTTCCGTTCGCCGCGATTCATGCGCATGCGGGTGGATTGGGCCAACTCGCCGTCTATAGGTCGCCGACGCGTCATGAGCTTCCGGCAGAATGTCACGCGGCCTTACCCTTGTTTGACGTCCTCAGACGTTCGAACAAAGGCGGGGCACTGGTAGGCCTTCGCGCGATCTTCAACATTTTGAGCTGGCGCTGGTGTCCAGGGCTGGCTCGGCGACTATTCGTCCCAGCGCGCGTAAATCATTAGCGACAAGCCCTGAATCTGGCGCGTTTACCGATGATCAATCGGCGTTGAGTGCGTGCTGGCTCTGGAGCTTGCGAATGATCGGGTCACCAGACGCACGAACCCTTTGTATAGGGCGTGTGACTGAGGGCGTTCTCGCCATATCGGCTGATACATTCTCGAAGAAGACTGGACAGCCTCGAGGAGCGCCTCTTTCAATGCTCCGCCGCCGTCTTTGTGTAGGTCGATAAAGGCGTCGCGCAACATAGGTGTCCAAGTGACGAGCGCCCATTTTTTCTTCGCCACCGCGTACAACACCCTTTTCTGCGCCTTTGATCTTGCGATCTGGCAGCGGGTGCGCCGACCGGCCGGCCGCGCATCACCAAACGTGTCGCCTTTCCCAACCTGCAGCGCGTGTGCGTGCCAGGCGTCTCCTAGGCCGGCTGCCCAGGACACGATGGCAGACAGTGGCGCGAGCAACAGGATCATCTTGCGAAGTGAGCATGGCGGGCTGCGTATTCCTGCCATCACTCCATTGACTGGATGCGCATCACTTTCGCCGCCATGGCAGATCGACTTTCGATTCACTGGCCAACCACGCGCCGGGGTCGGGCCTTTCATAGGTTCAGGCGGACTCACCATATGGCGGACCCGAGACGGACCGAATTACGGTTCCAGCGACAGTGACGGAGCGCACAGCCGCCGGGCATCGGGGCAAATCAGGACGATCCGCCGACCAGCGTGAATCGCTCGGCACGCGGCTTATGGTTCAATCGGCTCTACCTTCAAGCAGCCTGATCTTGATCACGCTTCAACAACTCGTCAATTGCGCCATCGGGTCCTTTCAATGGTTGCCGCGGGACCTTATGAGATATAGCGCCTCGCGCCCGTCGGGGGCAATCACGGCCCTGAAGGCTGTCGAATTTCGGAGTGCAAAGGTTGCCGATTGCACAGCCTGGTACAAGCATGCTCATGACACAGGCGGACAATCGCGCTCGGGATACTTGATCGAGCTCCACGCATAACATCCTTGCGGATCATTGTCGGATTGTATTGCAGCTCGTCATAGGGAGCCATAGGCACGGCGCATCGTTATAGAGCGATCTCCAATATCCGGCATCTGGACACCTGCTTGCTTTTCCATCCGATATTGAAGCTCATGTCCGAAGCGTACAAGGAATGAACATTTTGTCGATCGGTGCGCCAGCCCGGGGAGGTCATAGGCAGGCGGTCCGACTTGATTTTGCGTCAGATACACGATTTCCTCTTCGGGGGGAAACCCCTTTTTTTCACCTGCATGGATGATGCGGGCAGGCCCAGTCAATTTTCGCGCGGAGGGACATTGATCTCGAATGGATTTCTCTTTCTGGCGTTCGCTGCCTCACGTCAGTCACACAGAATTTCATGGCGTTCCACGTATGTCTTAGGGCCTTGAACGGGACTGGCGGCTGCTCGTAAGGCGCAGGTAGATGTCAGCGCAGGTGGCTGCATTTCACGACATATGGGCAAGTGGGCCGATTGGGGCGCACTTCCAGTTTTGCAAGATCAAGCCTGGAACAGTACCGCGTGACACGGAATATCGAGGATACTGAGAGTTAAGGCTTCCGGGACCTTGGCAATCTTGCCACGTGTCAGTGTTGCCGCCGCGAAGCATTTTCATTGTCAACCCTTTTTCATTCAGCAAACAGACGATTCTTTGAATTGTATTATTTGATCTATTCAATCACTCCAAATTGAAGGAGGCCTCAATGGCTGCTTACATTGATCGTCCTCTGCCAGATCCACGTCGCGACGTTCGATTTATCTCTGAATGGCAATGCAGCGAGCTAGATCGTCTCATGCGGGAGATATGTTCCTGCGCGCGCCAAGTGTTATAGCTCGAGTGGGTTTTGGCCGAGGGCATGAGCGCCGTATCTCCAGATGCGCGGACAAGGCCGCGATTGAACGGTTCTGGAACAGCGGAATACGTCTCAAAGAAAAACGCCGACCATTTCAGGACGCGCAGGCATGATTCGTGGAGGACGAAACGTGAGACCCTTAAAATGCATTGCGAGCTTGCTTGCTTGGCGCATTGCGCTGCGTGCCCTCGCCAGGGCGCGCATTGCCGGCTCCGTTTGAATTGCGCTTCAGAACATGCGCCGCGTTCAGTCGAACACTCAACTTACAGGGGCGGGCCGATATTCGCCAGGCCACTCTAGCGCAGGTGGCATTGTTCGTCAAGCCGCCAGTCTTAACTGAGGGGTTCATATGTATACATCATTCATGCCTCCCAATGAGACATTGGCTGGGATCGCTATACAATGTGGCGGGTGTTTTCGGACGGAAAAACCGGACGCACCCACCGTGGCGGCAGGTTCGATCGAGCCCTATCGGGCGACAATTGCCATTGTTGCTCGCCTCTGATGGCAGTGAATACTCATGTCAGAATGGGCCAAATGGACGACCGAGGCATGGCGCATGGGGAGCCATTTTCGGGTACGGGCGATCCGGATGCCCCTCGCGATCGGGAGGATCAAAGGCGTTGCCGACCGTTTTGATCGACGGCAACACGACCTGTTATTTGATCGCTCGGCTGACGAGATCCATTCTGGCGTAAACTTTTGGTGTCCGCTGCTTCAGGGCGCGGCGATGTATGTCGAGGTTTGACACCCCGCGGACTGGCACGAGCGGGCGCTCTGCACTTCTTTTCGAACCCGGCTCCTGTGAGTGCAAGCTGTCGCGGTTCAGGCTTTTATATAATGGGCAATCAAAAGACGAAGCGATCTGGAAGACTCGGGATTGGCGAGGCCCTATTGAGAATGCGCTGTTTTATCATAGAAAAAGTCAATCATTCCGCGCCTGAAGGCTCACATTATTTTGAGGCAGAGTTGCTGCGTCGGGGGACATCCGCCGCAGCATCTGAGCCATTCATAACGGCACTTCTAAGAAAGGCTCACCGCGCCAAGAAGGCAGTCTCAGGATGCCGACCAGATAGAGATATGCAACGCTCGTCCAGTGAATCGAGCCTTCACCTTCTGGCTGCCAACACAGGGTCGGGACCCTGCGCCAGGATTGGAAAATATGCGCACTAGCATTAAAGTCGCGGTAACGACGATGATTCAGAGGCCAAAGGTGAGCATCTTGACCGAATACCACGTTGTCCTTCGCCCGATTTAAAAGGCCGTGTCCAAATAGGGATGAATTGATAAAAAAGAAGCGTTGGAATCAGCAGGTATTCGACCAGTCTCCTATCAATGCAAGAGTTTCACAGACGCGTTCCTCGATGCAAAAGACCCAGTATCGCATCCCAATGCCAAACACCACTCAAGCCAGGCAGGTGCGCCCAGCGGACTGCACCAAAGGTACCCCTTATGGAGCGCGGCGAGAAGCGAAATGATTCCGTCGTTTGCATGAATGTCGATTTCCGGTATCGGTATCCATATGTCTCCGAGCTCTTTCAAGAGAGGGACGGGTTCACAACTTGTAGGATTTTTGGAAACGCCCACTCTCCCCAGCATTACACCATGGACGATATGCAGCATCTGAGTATCGACAATTCTTCTTTGGCAAAAATTCGATTTCACGTGGCCTCTCAATGCGACTCTGTTGGAATTAAATGATATTCATTTAGAGATAGACTGATCGCTGCTGCAAACAAGAGAATTCTGGGAAAACGGGGCGGTAATTCTAGAACTTGCTTCACGGACAACTGGCTGATTAGCGGGGCAACCGATGGCCACCTGGGAAAGATTTGTTTAGTCAGATCGGGTTCCAGAACAGTTTTGGGGAACATGACGACCACTAGAGGTCATACAGGCTCAGCTTTTGCCTGGCGATGATCGGGGACGATGCCGCCAGGGCCAGGTGCGGAATACAAGTCCTGAGTCGCGATGAAGAAAAACTGGCGCTTGCAGTGCATATCCGCTATCCGCCAGGATTGGCAGCGTGAAGGGGACAACGGATCACTGCGTGAAGATTAATACGTTCTCGAGGCGATTAATCGTTGATGACGAACGGGTTCTCCATGATTTGGCTATGAGAGTTTTTTCCGGCGCGGACACGCCTATGATGTAATGTCGGGCCTCGCGGCGCAGTTCGTGTCATTTATTTAGCCAGCACCGGATTGTTTACAGGGGAACGGAGCGGACGGCTTATCGGCTTTCGCATTGATGCCTTGCATATCCTTGGCTGACCTGAATCGATTCCAAAACTCGTCATCTTTTGTAGTATTCCCGAAGGACCCTCGCGCGACACCGACACTGGAGAACGCATTCTTTCGATGATTTCTTCTCACTCCGAACCGCCAGGATCGAAGGTCCTGAGGAAAGCACCCGTCGTCGAAGAAGCTTACTTTCATTTCGGGTCTTAACTGCGGCCACAGGGAACCAATGGAACAGGCGCTTTTTTGGCGCCCATAGGTTTCCTGGCCGATTTGCACGCGTGGGGATGTGTGAGGGCTGATCGTTCGTGGCGGCAAACGTCTCACGTGTGGAGGAACGCAATGCGCCCTTTCATTTCAACCTGCACTACGCTGGCGATATTGCATGCGAACTATGGCCAGTGTGACTTTGGCCTGGACGCCGCCCCGCTAGTTGATTGATTCGGTGCCATTGCCTTGGGACTTTGATGTTGCGGGTTAGGACTAAAGCTCGCCATGATAGGAACGCGGTCACTTTATTAGTCTTCCTGGTCGTATTCACGACTCTTCCAGCTTCGCGCATTGGAGGCATCTACGCATCTGCTTCAGGCTTTGTTGTCGGTTTGCGGGGGTTTAGGCACGTAACGATAGGCAGATGCTCACGTGTGTCTGGGCATGGTATCGATTTCGGGGTTAGTGGGATTAGTATCTGGCGTCACTGCACAAAGGGCGGCAGAAAGGGGCCGGTGGCTGATCCACTGCAGTGTGGATTATATCTGATGTGCCGCATAGAAACGGTTAGACGCCTTGCAGCGGCTAACCCGAATCATAGGGTATGGGTATGACGGACGGATTTCCGTATACTGCAGAGGGCGATTCCAGCCCCTCGAGGCTGTGGCCTGCATTTACGGGCGTCGCGGCACGCTCTAGCGATCGTGGTGCGAACGGATCGCGTTTGTGGAGAGCTAGTCATTAGTATTGATGTGTCGGGGTTGACGCTCGTGTGATGAGGCCAGACCGCTGCGCCCTAAGGCCCTAAGCGATACAAGAGATCTGAAGGAGAGTAGCCGGATGCCGCAGGAGGACGTGTACTCTCTTAAAAGCAGCAATAAGAGAGTACCTGTGATGTAGCGACTCGCAGGGCTGGAGTGTAGATTTCCTATTGCTGATCATAGGACGTGATCTTTTGCGGTTGACCAGGGCCTCAGGCAGTCAGATTTGGGGGTGGTGAGTTGAATGGAGGTAGTGCGAGACTACACAGAATTAGGTAACCTACATTATGCGCTAAGGTATATTATCAAGGAATAATGACCGGAGTATGTGTGGTAGGAACTTCTGATGCAACAGTAGAAGATAGTTATGTCAAGAATGTCAGGAGAATTTGAAGAATTTCTTAACTGTTGGAGGGAAGATGTTTGGTTAATGGTGAGAAAGTGGGGCAGAATAGATATGAAGAGCTGATTAAAAGGACGTAAAGTTTATTAAATTAGAATAATACCTGGATAGGAAAGAAAGAAGTATGAATGTAAACTCGAAGAAAAGTTCGTAGGGTATGGCTAAAAGGCAAGAATAGCTGGAATGGAAATTTAATTGTTGAGGATAATGAACTTGAAATTGCGATTTTGGGAAAGAAAATTAATGAGATAAGATAGGATTTCATTGATTTAGGGGACTGGGTTTGCAGGATGACAGGTATGGATATTTAGGTGATCAGTAGGAACTTATGGAGTGACGCTAAAGGGGAAGTTATAGCGGTGTTGACTAAGTAGGGGGTGAGGGTAGATAGATAGAACTGTTGATGAACACATCTATGGTTCAAGTTGAACAGGCTGCGAATATCTGAAGTTGTGAAGCACCAGAGTGAAGGGTGTCAGGAATCGGTATTCAAAGTGAGGGTAGCCTTAATACTGAAGATTGCTTCTAATTTTTAGGTGTAGTGAATAGTTTAAAGATGAGTACGTACTGAAACAGAGACCGTCATACGGGGGTATTATGCGCAGATTGTGAGGAACCAGAGAGTTGAGAAGGAACGATGACGGCGGGTGTCATTAGGACAGCTTGAGGGTAGGTGTGCTTAATCTGAAAATAATCACGGTTCTGGGAAAGAGAAAGTGGGAGCGAATCTTGGTGGTTGTTGCGTAGGGCAGCAGACTGTGGGGCGACGCGCTTCCGGTCCGGGGGTAGGGCCAGGTTTGCGGGTCATTTTTGAGAGGTCTGTGGGGGGAGAATTGATTCGTGGCTTTAGCTGGGGCTGGAAATGTCTGTGTGTGATGGTAGGTTCGGGTCGCCGTTTCGTTCGTGGGTGGCTTGGGGCATATCTGTTCCTTGCCTGCCCGAGAAAATCGTCCTTCCCGGTTTCTTAGGCGCCAATTTAATACCGCGTCGTCGGTGGCGTGCTTGTTGAGAATGGCTTAGTGGCTGTGAATCCATTTGCGGATCGGTCGTTACGTAGGGGTGGAAAGGCGGGTGCCCGGATTAGAGGGGTTTAATCGAGGCTTTCGGGGGTTGGGTTTGCGTCCTTTGGGTGGGGGAACGTTTTTTTCGAATTAGTGCGATGGTGAGGCATCTGCTGCCCGACCGTGATCGAAAGAGTTGGCGTTAAGTATGTATGTTGGTCAGGAGAGGGCTCTCCGGGCGCTTGGACCGAATTGAGGTTATATTGGACATGTGGTAGTGACCGGCAGGGTGTGATCATAAGTAATTGGATTCATCGGACTTGTGAGGCTTGCGAGACGGTTTACAGTCGAGGTGTTAATGGGGGTATTGGTCTTGGTCAAGGCGTGGGATGAGAGGTAATATTCGCATATTTTCTAGTTAGTCCTATATACTCTGTGCTCCTGGTGTTTGGATAGTGTTGGGGTAATTGATCTATAGTATAGCTGATATTTGGCATCATTTAAAAAATATCTTCAACTTATAGGTGAAGATGATAAGGAAGTAACAAGACAATCTCTCAGTTATAAATTCTCTTTTAGGTCACTTTAAGTGCAAATTACTCTCTCTGGCATAACAGTTTGACTAATGCTGAATTAGGAGCAATCGGGATACCAATCAAAACTGTAATTTACCATGTTTTGAGGGATTTAGACGGCAAGGAAATGCAGGAATTGATTCTACTGTTTAAATTGTGGGTTGTGATTCTACTGTGAGTTGGTTTGAGCTTTACTAAATTTTTCCCCTGGGGATACCTGAGTCAGCGGATATTTACTGCCAAACAAACCATGTTTCATTATTAGACCTATTGAATTGTTATTCCCTGAAAATGTGGGAAAATTATTGCTTGCGGTTATGGAAGTTGCAGTTTGGTCTGTAGCCTAATTTTTAATATTTCAAAATCAAAACAATAATTGTACTTAGTAGCCGATTGTCCATTTAGTCCTAAGCATTTATCCTGTAGCGTGTTTTTGTCCGGAAGTTTCCTTTTTCAAAGGTCTCTCTCTCTCCCTCACCTTGGTAGGGCAGTGTATATAACGAACACATCATTATTATTAGCGCCCTGCTTTTGATATACACAAAGACCTTATAATAAGATTTTCACGGTAATTAAATATGTTATTTCCCACTTGCTTACAATAAAAGCAAAATACGGTCAATTAGACCGCGAACTCTGAAGGAAAAACCTTTTACAGTAATATTGCTTTATTACCAGTCTATTGGGACGTAATTCTTTGTTAAGAACTTACCGCACCAGTGACGCTTACCAGTTAGTTAATGACCGGGTCTCTATCAACGCGATCCGATACCCTTAGCAGCACCATCAACAAAATATCCAACGGCGGTTGAAATCCATGGATTTCCTCCTTACTTTTAGGGGACAAATTCTATGGGTTCCTCGTCGTTACCCAAACCTGTTATCCACAGCATTCATACAACCCCATCCTTGCAAATCCAATGCGCACGTATGTGTCATCATGTTCAATGCTGGCCTGGCCTATGGTTATGTGCCGAGGTGCGCCTATCCCCTCCCCTCTATAAAACCTATTGAATTTTTCCTTCCATAGCGGATACGTTTATTAAATAATGTTTTTTACCTGTGTTATTTTCCGCAACGCATTACAGGTTTCTAGATAAGCGGGTTGCAGACGTACAATGGGCTGCAATGGCATTTACTAATTGTAACCTCTCATTGTCGGTTTCAATTTCCGCTACAATATATACACTCTCCCCACATTCTCATTTGTTTCTGGCGGAGGTCTACCTCTGTGGGTCGGCGTCCAATTCTCCTGTGCGGGAAAACTTTCTTTGGGTGAATAGGGAACTATCAAAACTATAAGGAATCTGGGAAAGATATAGAGACAGAGAGATATATATACATATCACAGAGATATACATAGAGTGTTATTGCCATTATTTTGGGTACTTGCGGGTCCTTTTGTGAGGGCTGAGTGTGTGTGGAGAAGCAAAAATCGGTGATCGGACCAATACTTCTCGTGCCCGTGGAGGTACTTCCTGAAAAGGCACTTCCTCGTTTTCATTAAGATGCTGTAAAAATCCTCAGCCTTCTTCACCGTTTTGTGCGCGTGGATGATTGATCTAAAGTATCCTCAAATCGGTCGTTATTGTGGTTTCTATAAAATTGCAAAAGATTCGTACACTTGATGCTTGCCTTAGTGCGGCGGCGAGTGAGAGTGGGTTAATCTGGGGTCCCCATTCGATTGAAATCCTCATTTCCTTGGGACGAACGCAAATGCTTGAGCTCTACCGAGAAACCTTGTTGGTGGGCTACTACTATGCCGCACACCGCGCCATTAACACATTATTTAAAGTGATGTTGTAACAATTTTTAACTAGAAACCGGGTAAACTATAGCTACCTGCCCGCTAAGGTCGGCGGATTGATAAGCGTTTAGCATTAGATTTAAAAATCGCCACATTCTGGAAACATGGCATCATAGAAGTGAATGTAACTTGGTATATTACCCGTTTTACAAGAAACATAACAATTTCGAGGCTTCCAGTTCCCGCGCGTCCAAAAGATCTCTCCTTTAGTGGGTGCAGACAACAATTTTGGGGCTACAAAAAATAAATGCTTCTTGAGCACTTCTTATCCCTGTTTTCTTACGTGCGTGGCGTGGTATCGCTCGCTCTACATCATTTGCGTTTCGGCCGCCTTGGCTGCGTTTTTCTTGCGCTGTTTAAAACCTCACTTTTACGTTGGCCCATAGATAATTTGCCCCCAGCCTGCCGTTTTAGCAAAGGCCACTCTTTATTTCCTCTGAAGGTTCGGATACAGTGTGTCCGTTTTTCACCAGCGTTCTCTAGAAGATATATACACTGATCGATCTCTCCGAACGTTGACCTTACCAAGACATTCCTTGCCCATCTTACCAGATTGTTACTACCATTTCCCTTGAAATTTTCTCCTAACAAATTAAAAACGTGCAAATGTAAGGTTTAATTCATAAACCCTCGTCTCACCGGATTAACTCGCCGTTCGTGGATTACTGGGCAATAAAGCTTATCTAGGCATAGATTGACTAAAAAATATCTCGGATAAGCACTATTTTATTCGTTTTGGCATTTAACTTAAGGAAATCTCCCCTATTGAAATGGCATGGACATCTTACTTAAGCTTGAAAATTGATTTATTTTATTCAATTAGCCTTGGCGCGAGGCTGAAAAGAGGACTTTTCCCCTCATTCAAACCTACATTCAAAAATCACTTTTTCAATTTTCTGCCTAACTTCCAATTACCCATTGATTTGATTGATTGTATTTGATTGATTCCTTACATATTTGGGAACAACATACTCAATTTGAAAAAGCATCCTATTTTTCAACACCCTTCAAATTCCCCCTTATTAAAGCATTTCTTCATTAATGAAATTATTTGGTTTTATAAAGTAGGTAGTTCTTATGCTTCAAGTGTATTCTTTGGTCTTATAACTTAGCGCACACGAACACAACACCTAGCTTGTATTACAGCCCTAATAAAGAGCAAATTCACTTTTAGCTGGGGAGCAAACGCGTCCTCCTATTCAAAATCGGATATAACCTTTACAGGTAAAGAGTTTTAGTAATTTTCATTCCCGGTGTGTACTGACGTTTCGGCACATGATCGGTCCCAAAGGGTTGGCATATAGCATTACATAAACCCAACCTAGGTTGACTATTCCCCAGACAATTTTAAAATGGTATTTTATTTCCGATCATTATATAAATTTTCCGTTGAGCCACTTGAGACTCACATGAAAATATATAATGACAACTGATCAATTCGCCAACATTAGTGGAGTATGAAATTTGTGCGCGCGCGAAGTCGGGCATCATTGTGGGGAGTCCTCCACTCTCACGAGCCGTATCGTCTCATCCAATAATCTGTCTCAGGTTTTCGTCCAGTACGATTTTGAACCATTACTTCACGCGCCTCACTTCACTACCCAAACCAAAATTGCACGATATTGATGATATTTCTATTTGTTCAATATCCAAAAAAACGGATAAATTACCAAGTAAATATTCTCGGGGGCTAGGGTGCCGGAATTTTGTATCCCAAAACAATACGACTGTTATTACAGAAAATCGCGCACGGACGAGTTTCATCTCTCGGATATGAATTAACATTTATCGGCTGGATACTAAACATTACCATTATTTAAACTTTCTTTGTACAGGGTGATTTTGGCCGGAGATATAAGAATGATGAGAGATGACATTTAAAAACTACACATGAACAACTGGACGTGCATCCTCAAAAAATTCTTT
>Ga0163217_1113486_pt1 | contig 12647 bp, 7 predicted proteins | sample SynspAceP_FD_185933 | JGI IMG/M metagenome (GOLD analysis project Ga0163217, IMG submission 185933) | Saline lake microbial communities from Ace Lake in Antarctica - Synechococcus sp. Ace-P (PacBio error correction) | ecosystem: Environmental > Aquatic > Non-marine Saline and Alkaline > Saline ... | reverse complement strand
ATTAATAACTCAACGACTTTAATATTCAGAGTAGAGCAATTACGACTAAGAAAACGTATTTTCCAGGGGGTGACTTTAATTTTCAGGAATACCGATTTGGTTACAGGGCGCCCACCCCATTATTTTAGAAGCGGGTGGCCTTTGATCTTAACGAATTGCCGAATTAGCCCCTTATTTTAGGTTTGAAAACATCGCAGGTATTTCGCCAAATGTGTTGCAATGCTATTCCCGAAGTTTACCTACCAATTGGTTTTGAGGTTTTTGATGTCGCCACAGGCAAACCGATTATCAAGCAAAACCTGTGTTACTACATAATTTTTAAAAAAACAACCCCCGGTTTAGTCACCCCACGTAATAGATCGAACGTTTGCAGAAATAAACCCCACAGTATATTTTTTTCAATGGGGACACCACGGAAGCATTAATTGTTTACCAAATGTGGAATACGAAACTCCAGGTCTTGTTGAAATTTGGATACCCAGATATAGATCCACAGCCTGCTTTTTTTAAGTGTCGCCTTCCTATTTTACCGAAACCACCACCAAATACCACAACCTACGTTTACGGACCTTAGTGAGCCCCCTGTTGTTATCTGGAAAAAAATTATGCATGGCGTATTCAGGCCAAGCGAAAACAACGTACCGAAGAAATAGGGCTCTTTAAAAATGAAGGCTATAGTGAAATATATTCGTGTCAGCTTTGCCACGGCTTGCGATTACCGGAGGGTATCAGCCACGAAGTAAAAGGCAGTACCCATTACCAATATCTTTTGGGAAGTTCCCAATGATGTTCCTGAAATATACCATTCGTTATCGCAAAAATCTCTGGAAGAAGGTGAGTGGTTTATGAATAAAAACACTGGTAACTCCACCTCACTTTGTGGTTTAGCGGCAGGCACGACGTGATGAAATATCAAATTCAGAAAAAAGTGGCGGTTACCAAAAGTGATTGGAGTATCGCAAAAGCAGTTTACCACCCATATTGCTGTAATGAAGCTAGTGTATATTGAATGTGGCATTACGCCCGATTTTAGTTTAAAGCAATACAGAGAAATTAGCGAGGTACTGACTAAAGGTGATTACGTTTACGGCAGGCGATTTTCCAGTAAAAGTTACTCACCACAAGCCGTACTAACGGCAGGTTTACAGTACAGGTAATGTAACCATCCCCTATTTTAAATAGATTCGGCGTCAAGTGTAAAGTTTTACGGAACTGTACTGATCAATACGACAAACAACTGGCTGGAAGGTACGGTGGTGACCTATTATGATGAAAAACTTAAGTAATATTTTAGATATTTATGATGCTATTGAAAGGTGGGGAATATTGGTGAACTGTTGGAGACTCTCGAAGGAAATAATGATCTCGAGAAATCTATTAATTGGGTGCCTTGACCCCAAAGAAGATATTGAAATTAAAGATGGCATATTAGTAATCACCAACCCCGCCCAACGGACTGACAGAAACGAGTCCACTTCGGTGAATGAGAAATAATTGTTATGCTGCGAGGTAATGTAATACCATGTAGACGCTGTGGCCAATATTACGAAAGGCGGGAACAAAATAGGACCCTAGTGGCTCGGTAACTACAGGAAATGTTACGGTGTTTTCTAAGCAAGGAACTAGAGCCTAACTGCAGAAAGGCATTCAAGTAACGTTTTTGAAGATCAGAGATACCTATGGTTACGATCAAATGCCTCCGAACTGCCCAATTGGACAAATTAAAAAAAGGAATATACCACTATCCCTGATGTTAACGGGCCAAGAAATATACTTTAGCCACATGTAGCGGTGAAAAAGGAGATTCGATTAGCGTTACCTCTAAAGTAAGCTATAGCGACCACTTCTGCTTACCGTTTAGCAGAGGTTAAATTTAAACCAAAGCGGTGAAGTTGATCCCTCAGAAATTAAATGAAAGTAGATAATTACTATTGACCTCAAGTATCAAAGGCTTAGTACACCTTAGAAAGTGAAAACTATCTATGCCGTAGTCGAACGTCCAAAACAAGAACAGTACCCAACACCACCGGCTGGTGCCTTTTACCCTTTGCATTTAACGGATAGAACAGTAAATGTGTACTCGTTTCTGAGACAATGCCCGCTAAACCCAATATTAGAGCCCATAGAAAACATTTTTAAAAAGGGATTGTTAGTTTAATACTATCGAAACTGCCCGCGCCGAGTGGATGATAGTACCCTGGGATTTAGATAAGCGCCTAAGGAAATTGGCGATAGCCCTTGGCTAAACCGCCTACCAACATGAACAACAAGGAGGGTTATAGCGCATTTAAAATCTTCAAAGTAGACTATGACATAAAGCAAGTTATACGTTATTTGTATTTCCTAAAAACTTTGAAACTACAAAAAGCTATTGCCGGTTTATGCTTTTACAACGGGCAATTTTGTTTGTTTTTAGGTGCTGAATTTATTTAAATTTGCTGGCGTAAGAAAGGCAAAAAATAGCATTGAAGGCGCAACCGCTCACGAAATTGGGCCACGTATTTTTTGCCCTTACAACATCCATTTCAACCCAATACGGCACACAGAAGGTAGCACGATGGTTAATGGACTATGGCGAGGGGTATAAAATTACCTCAACCCATTGGGCTTCAAATGCATAACCCTGCGCTTAAGTTTTTATGTGTTCAAGATGAGGAGGATGGGGAATATTGCAGCAGAATATTGGTTTACACCCAAAATTGGAAACCTTTTCTATGAAAACTCGATAACGATTAGGGCAAAAGAAGATGCACAATAGAGTAAAGTACTATACCTGGCTTTAGATTAAGTAATGATATTGCGTATTGATTGCTGAGATATTGAAGCGTAACGGAAGTTTCAAAGGATTATTTTAACAAAAGGTAAAAAAAACCGTATGCCTTAAAGTTAATTAACAAATATTAAAAAGTACTTATAGTTGTTTTTATGATGAACATATCCCTAACGAATGCGCAAAGACTTATTAAACGGACTATTGATTATGTAGAACAAACAATAAAAACGAACTAGATTTTTCAAAGTAATACAAAAATATTTTCCTGTAGATATTACAACGGAACTTGTGATAAGGAATTATGTGGAAGAAGGCCAACAAATTTTGACTCATACAAAAGATTTATTGACCGGTTGAAGGAGATGAAGAAGACTTATTGAAAGAAGTAGCAAAAATAATATGTTTTGCAGAAACAGTCAACTGAAATTACAGAAGCATATAAATCGACTATATAATGAATGGGAAGGACACTTCCAAAGTTCTATGGTAGAAATCAAGTTTTAGAATTTCATGCGAATAAAAAATATTTTCCAAGCACTTTCAACTTTAGTATCCTGTGAGGAAAATGGTTTATAACCGACTTGCTGAAAAATTCCGAGTCTTGAAAAAAGGTGATTACGTGATAAGTTATTTTGGACATTTGCCAAAAGTAAAATACTTGAAGTCTTAGCTTTAATTCCAGGGTTAGATCAAAAAGTAGAGATTGCTTACCACAATGTTAGATGGTTAATTATTTTTCATAATCTTTTCACTAGCTAATCATGATGGTACTAATAGCTAAAGTAATTTCTTCGATTTCAGATGTGAAGCCTCTGATTTTTTAGATATTTGATTTTTACCATATACCAAAAATTCTAAGGCGAAACCACCTTATTTATGTCCTAAAAGAAAATGTAAGTGATTTCTTTAATTCTCAAAAATCCATATACAGAATTTTTTTAAGAAATAAAAAGACTTATCTGATGCAAAAAATAAAACTTCTGATGCGTAATCTTGATGTAAAAGCAACTTTAAAATGGGATTGTAGAGCAAAAAGATTTATTGTCTTAATTTTCTACGTTAAAAACAAATGATTATGTTTTAATTATGATGAGTTCCCACATCAACCGTTATAGTATTCAGTACCTGTGTTTCTGTTGTGTAAAGTAGTCCTAAGTTGAAATGGTCAACCAAAAATGACTATTTACGTGCCTCAAGGATGCATCACCATTGATTTAGTTGGACTTATTATTATCAATGATTGTTTCACCATTTGGAGCCAACTGTGTTGATGGGCAACGTTTAATGAAAAATAGTTCTGCGGGTAAGGAACAAATTGTACCTGCGCTTATTTTTAGACTATCTGAAGACTAATGAACAAAAACCATACGCTTAGAGAATTTTGTTGGAAACACTTTCAACGTTTGTAATAAAAACTATCTCTAACTTTTGGCGAAGGAGCTGCAGTCTATAGGAGGCAATTAGAAACGGCTAGCTGCGGTCAAAAAGTTAATACTGCACGGTAAAAATTGCGTACGCCTATGTAAGATTTCAGCATATAAACCGTTACAGATTAGGATTTAAAGCGGCTGATGCAGAAATTGGCACCTGGCCCGCCGCCTTGGACGTGGGGTAAGCGTTACGCATTTGCTGCTAAAGGAGGTTCGACTTTAACAAAAAATATGGAAGGCGCTAAAGGTATAGGGATATTTAAAAAAAAACTAATAAGAGAAGGAAAAGATGCTGAAGTTAAAAAATTATTATCCAGGAATTAGGTGATCACTAATTAAGAACGGTGATCCTTTAACCTTTAGACCGACGGGAAGATCTTTTGTTGATAATACTGAGATAGAAATTGAAAGTTTGGTAAAAACCCTGAAATTAAAGCAGAATTTAAAAAGGCTTAAATGCAAGTTCAGATTCACGGACTGGACTACAGTAATTAGTAAGAGTTTGCCGAAAGTATCTGATGCCACCTTTGGAATTATAAGTTTTTATTTCACGAAATGGCAAATCTGGATCGGAGATTATCCGCGGAAAAAAAAACAAAATTTTTTTCCTTTAAGAAACCCAACCCGCGGCCCTTTAGGATTTTAACTGTTAGAGATGGAAAATAATTAAGTATTTCCATGATGTCAAATAGCATTTAAAGCGGGTGGTCAAAAGCAAAGTCCTTTCATACTGCAAAATTCCTCAAGGGACCTAGTCCAGAAAACATATCTTAACCAAGTTATATGCAATCACATCTTTGCAAAATTTTAATAACGGTGCATCTTATCTGCTGTTCCCTAAATCTTTCTCTGACAATTATGGACGAAACCCGTGTGGGAAGACTGATGGGACAATTTGTTATGACTAAAATTGAAATGGACAACCTTTTAAAATGAGGCTGATGGAAAATTTATCAATAATTAAGAGAGTAGGCATCAAATAAATATTGGAAATGAAGAAATAGTAAGGAATTGATATAATGATACCTAATTATTAAATCCTAGAATACCCACTGGAAAAGAAAAAAGGCGCAAACGAAATTATGGCTCCCCAGGCGGTTTATTACCCAATGGCTATTTTCTGAAAATTGTTTCTCGACGCAAAATTCCTTCAGGGAAGCTTTTTAAACATAACAAATATAAAATGAAAAGAAGTAATTAAAAAAAATTGGGACTACTGTCTATACGGAAAAGAGGGTAAATTAATTTTTATTCCGTTATCTGGGAAGTATTGCTTTATAAATGTTAAATTTGAGTTGAAACAAGTCTGAAGAAACATTCACTATAATGAAATTGGACAAACTTTTCTTAGCAGATTAGTAGATATGGTAAGAGAAAAAACCATTCAATGTTGAATCAAGGCATATGGAATACAAATTGAATTAGATAACCTCCTACCTAAACAATTAAAATATATTAATGAAACTTTATTGAGTATTTCTAAAATTTGGTTTTATGTTCTTTTTTAAGGCACTTGTAATGATGGTTTACGGGGGTCTTCTTTTTTTTTAAAAAAAATAGCAATGATCAAACTAAAATTTTCGAAAGTTAAGACAATATAACAGAATTAAAAAATTTAAATTATATATACAACAGTGAAAAATTATATTCAATTTTCCTAATTACGAAATTCAAATGATACTTAATTAAGAATTTTTTTTGTTCCAGAAAAGAGTATAATCGGCATTGAGGTTTTTTTATTAAGAATCATTTATTCAAAGTTTAAAGACTCTTAGAATTTTTGCCCTTTTGATTAAAAACAAACGAATTAAAAAATTCAAGCAAATTAAACATGACCAATTAATAAAATAATAATATTGAAATCGCTTTTAATAAAAGATCAATTATTTATAGGCAAAAAAAAACAACAAATTTTAAAAATAGCAATATATTATTTATGGGGTCTCTTGTTAGTTTTGCTGGTATTATTAGGTGTTTATAAGTTTTTACAACCTTTCATTCATTGTATTAAGACCTAATCAAAAAAACTGGGGTATTTCCTAGTTTACCAAAATTCAGATAAATATGAAATAGATGCGGCTAAAAAATATATATTTAGAGGGTGAATGCAACCCGCGCTCCTCAAAGTCATCCCGACTTTGAGGACGACTAAGTACAAAAACAAAAGACGAAAGGTTAAAAACTGAAAGAGCCTATTTCATTAGAGAAACAAAGACAAAGCACACCCCCGCTCCGCAAAGTTCTCCCGACTTTGAGGACGAATAAGTACAAAAACAAAACTAAAAAAGCTTAAAAGAACAAAAAATAGGAACAAAAAACATTTCCCCTTAACAAGGGGGTGCCCGCAGGGCGGGGGATGTTTAAAATGCTGAACAAAAACTAATACATTAAAAAATGAGTAGCAATTAAATAAACAAAAACGCCAAACCCCTTTCTATCCCCTCAAGGGGACAAGTGTTAGTGTAAAAAAATATCGGATGACAAAAAAACGCCAAAACAACATAATACCTATAACCCTAAGCTAAAAGGATGCTAGAAAGTTGCGTACTAATAGCACCTTATCCGAGTTTTGCTTGGCAAAAAAAATAAACTAAGGCTTTAGGTGTGAGTTTACATAGGCAAGTACCATTAATTGAATTTATAGTAGATTTTTGATAGTCATGGAAATTACAGCTCTTCTATAGAAATAGATGGTTAGCAGCCCACGATGATACATATGATTATGATTGTAAACGCCAAAACATTTTAGAAACAAAAAGGCGTGCAAAATTTATACGCTTCACGAATAATGAAATTAAACAAACAAACTATTTAGTGTGTTTTACTAGGCTCTAGAAACAAAATAGTAGACTAAGGAACAAAAACAATCATAACCAAAAAATTTGACTAAAAATAGCAGTAATCACAATTTTCACTTACTGCTGTAGTTTTCGCTTTAGCGGAACAGCCACACGCGAAAAACACCCCTGGCCTAACGGGCAGTCCCACTCAAAGGGGATAAGTTGTGGGGCAAGGCAATCTTCACCTCTCGTACTGAGCATAGTCGAAGTATTGAAGCGGACTAAAAGGGATGTCCTTATTGTAGCTATTACAAAACCCTACCGATCATAAAAAAACAAAAAAGCAAACCGCTAGTTCAGTTAGTGTATTTACGAGCAATTAAATTAGGGTGTACTCGAGAAGCTTTAGCCAACTCGAAGACACCCCTGCCTATCGGCAGGTCCCACTTCGGCAAGCAAGCACACCGCCTCAAGGGGACAATTCATTGACGTAAAATTTATTTACCCTTAGAAACAGTAAAGGAGGCATAGAACGTTCCAAGGCTTACAAGAGATCAGAAACATTAGCTACTGGAACAATCAGTTTCAACATCCCATTTGACCCTAGCAAACCAGAATTTTACCAGGAATATATCGCAGCTAATGTTCAAGCAAAAACCCTAAAGAGACACCTTAGTAGGCTCCAAGCCAAAAAAAGCCTTTGACCAACTAAAAAAACTAGGAATTTTGTGGAGTTATTATCACAGCAAAGAACTTACTAGAATTACCTGTGGGCTTTACGTAAAAAAGATTCTACTCGCAAAAATACCGTGATGTGATTAGCGATGGTGAGGAAGTAAAATTTCACCCTCAATATGCCGAATTTAAGGCTTGGGGAAAAACTAACCCATTCCTCAAAAAGGGCCCCAAACGGAGAAGCGCAACGAGACTTTGATTTTGGGGCAGAAGGTATTAAACTTGGTTATCCCAGTGATGACGGTGGCCATTGTTGGGTGATTATTGAAATTAGTTTTATTAGGGCGATCAAGGCCGATTCCCTATCAATGGGGATTAATGGTTGTTGACCTTTAAAGTGTGGCTATTCAATCTTTGAAGACAGGAGCCTTTGGGCGACCAATCTTATATAGAATTTGTGACCTGTTGCGGTCTAAAAGGTAGTTGGCTAGGAAGGTGACCTACGGAAATTCGTCAGGGTATTTGCTGCGATTACCAGTGGTGGTAATTACACCTGTTGGCCGATAAGGTTGAGAATAAATACCTAAAAGATCAAGAGGGGGTCGTGAATAATAAAATGTTATGTGGGACTAGTTTTCAGCTGTTCAAGGCCAAACGGATGAATACATATCTACTCGAAGTAAGGCTTACCAAATTTGAAGTAGTTGGGTACTCAAAAAGGATGGGGTTTAATGTTAACAAAGGGGCAGTCCTCGATTTAAGCGATACCAAGAATGGCTTCTGGTTATAAAGTTTCCCGAAGAGTACAAATCTTTAATACAATAATGCAACCCGCAGAGTTATGGCGAGGGCTTTTATGCAAAAGAAATAAGTATTTACGCTCCCGAAAGGTATTGGAAATACTAAACTCGGACGGTCGTGGTACAATTGGCGCAGGAACATTTGTATATCGATAGCCCAAGGCGTTTCAAGGAGTACCTTTTATGCGTGAAAATGTATTTGAGCAAAGGTGATGGTACGGCGGGAAAATGGGCGTTTTCAGGTTACTGATGTGAGTATAAGCTTTAGCCATGAACTCCGTTACTGGAGGTGCGCTGATGGCCGGTGAAATTGCAGTTTCCCATCTAAAGGAGGCCATGAATATGAAGTATATAGCGGCAACTGGTTGAGGGACTAGAACGTTGGCAGTGGTGAAAAAGTAATTATCAAGCGGCCCAGTATTTTTTAGGTTGAGGATTTTCCTAGAACAAATTCAAAAATAGGTATTTGATGTCAAAGATGTATGTGTACCGTTTGCGCTCCACTTAAAAACAGGGACAAAACTATCGTGGGTGGTAAATAAACAAAAAGAGGTGAAGAACAAACCTACACCCGAAGAAAATGGCAGGGACGATATAAAAGGTTTTTTTCTTTCCAGGAATGTTTTTGAAGGTCTTGCCTTAGGAGAAACGACCCGCAAAAGCCCATTAGTTGCAAATCATTTGGTTTTACGGGCGACATGAAATTAATGGGTTTCCCTGCATCAGTATCTAAAATTGGCTTTTAGTTAAACTCCGGCCAACGAACGTAGTTTATCATTCGATTTTAACCATAAATCTTGATGGGGATGGCTCGCACGCGAAAGAGCCTAAATATTATCGGAAAATTAGCGGGATGATGCCAAATTCCAAGAGTGAAATTTAGCACGCGGGAATTAAAGTGCAGAGTAGTAAGTTTGCCATAGTAGTTGGGAGATTATAGAAAAAAGTATGTCCAACGGTAAAATACCAGTTAGTAGTTTAAAATGACAGTTTAAAAAACACCAGACATGTTAAATTTATTTTCCGATGAAAATAAACCCAATTTTTTTGAGTAAAGGAGGCGTGGCTTTGATGATTTTAATAGAAAAAATAGCGAACGGTACTGTTCTCTATAGCGAAAATGAAAAAAATTCGCTATGGAGGACGATTAGCGTGAATTCCTACGAGTTAGTCGTTTATCTTGGGTCGCTATGATAGGGTAATAAGTTGTAAGAACATCTTAAAATCTGTTAGTGAGTAATTTAACGGAGAGATTTCCTTTTATGCTGGCAAAGTGTTTCTTTTTAAGCCTTGTTGTGAAAAAGAGTATATTAAATTAGAGCTTTTAAGAAGGCGACAGGGCAAGCCAGGTTGAGTTTGGCAATAATAGAGTATGTTATTGGGATTTAAATCATTTTGAACGTTGTTTTTTTTTGTCTTAATGATTTAAACTTGAGTTTTGTAGGGGATTTGATAAAAAGGGCAGTTTAGTTATAAAACCAATACCAAAAGTAAGTCTTGAGCTGAGTCGGAAATGAAGTTTTCCAACTCTGTTTGGCTGGGCGGTAATCGAAATGTCAATACAAAATTGCAAGGAAGCGTGGCAAAGTTGCCGACGGATTTACACCTTTCCGCTGCGGGTTTACGTTCCCAGATACAGATACAGGCTTAGGGGTCAGGGAGGCATCGGGTCCGGCCATTGATGTCTATTTCAGGGCCCAGAGACAAAAAAGGTCACTTTTGTGTAAATTTCTAATGTTGGTGTGTCCAAGACAGCCCATTATGATTTAGCACCCCGATATGGATTCATGTTCGGCGAGAGAGGCGCATGGTGGTTCCAACCCGCTGGGGCGACTCCTAATCTCTCATTGGGATGCTATAATTATCGGGTGTTTTTTTTGGCGTAGAGTTCGCACGGTTGAGAAGTGTAAATTCCTATTGAGCGATTATGGAAAGTGGGCTTTCATGGATATTTTACGATGATATATACGGAAGACCTGAAGCCATATCGGCGGGAGCGAATGAGTTGGCTTATTGCTTGTGAGGAGAAAAAAAACACTTAAAAAAAAGTAGACGGTGTTTTATTTGAAAAAAAAACGGTAAGCTAAGATTGCTAAAATTAATTTGGAAAAGATTGGCAAAATGAACGTGTTTAGAAGGCCAGGAAGCAGTTTGCTGTTCATTAATGAGACCGAGTTCCACACATCTTGATTGTCAGAACCCTTGAACTATAAAGCGCGTGAGAGGCATCATGAGGCTTAAAAGACATTATTCAAAGGAGTACATGCTGCCAATAAAAATAAAGTGAATGTTTGCCGATCAGTGCATAAGTGAAGCTGGTACCATAGACATTTACCTATTGTTTCACGGAAGTTCTTGTTTTTTCGATGGACGGCAATTACGCCCAAGGAACTCTAATCCGAATTAAGCAATTTCTGCGTCGTCGCTTATAGGAAGAAATATCATTTAGTGTTGTATTGAAGCCCATTGCATTCGGATGTAGTTTTTGGTGGGATATGTTGAAAAGAGTAACCAGAATTCTGATCTGAGAAACAACACCTTTGATGGGAGGAGTTCTCTAGTAGAGTGTTGTATCTCGATCATTGAAGGTAATCCGGCCACTTTTCCAAGGTGATAAATTGTGTTGGGTTCCCGCAGTCTGTACCCTTTGGTCAAGGGCCATATAAATTTGTGGGCCGCGGTTACGATCTGCTCCATGGATTAGAATTTGCATACCCAGCTGTCCTCTTAGTAAAGTTGAGTGTGGGGGGTATTACTATCACGTAAAATAGTTCGGGTGCAACAACAAAACTCAAAACCATAAACAGCACTAATCTCACTAGTTGTGTTTATTTTCGATTAAAAGCTCTTTGATGGCGGGTGTGAATAGTGTTTCTATTATACTACGAGGTTTGCCCGCCATGCATGGGCGACCCGATAAGTGCTGGCCCGTGGTATACCGAAATTAATAAATATCGATCCGAATGTATCTGACGGGAGAGCCAACCATTAAACTTTAACATAATACGAAACAAACATATTTATTTATTTTACCACACCACGAAGTAGTAAAATTTTGGGATCACAAGTATGGAGTTTTTTGAGTCGCTTGGCGACCTGCACTCATAGATAATTCGTATATTTTCAGAGAAAACCAGTTACAGAGCGTGTTCCTACAGGTGTCCTTCCGCCATTTCGTGAATCTTCAAATTTGTTATCTTGTTCGTTCTAATATCAATAGGTTACAGGACTTCGGCTAAATGTTATATTAAAATGTTGGAACTTCGAAACATAGAAGGGCGGCTGCGTCGCATCCGGTCTTTATCTCGAAATAGTAGAGAAAGGCATTGTGCCGTCATAAATAACGATCTTATCTACCAGGATGCGAAGTGTTTAGCGAGGGCAAGAGCGTTTGCCGGTTTTGCCACAAGTTATGACGAACCAAAAAATGGTTTGAAACACGCACAGGACCCATTGTGCTGCGTTTGTGTGTGCAACACAATGTCTGAATAAAGAGATGTGATTTCAGTGTATGGTTAGGGAGGTCATACCGCCATTTGACCTTGTACTGTAGATTTGGGTGGATGTCTATAGAGTGAATAGCAGTTTTTTTAGTTAAATATATACAAAAAGACTAAAAATGTGCGCTATACTCTGAATGGCCGCGAACAAGTGAATCACTGAAAGATCACACGTTGTCATTTCAGAGCCCGATGATAAGTCGCTATTGGTGTCCGGGCGGGCCGCAATATATGTGTCCATAGAGTGTTTTTTAAAGATTGTGGAGTGCTTTAGGGACTTAGGAAAGAATTTTATCGGAATTTGAATTTCCCTAATGCCCATTCACGCTGTATACTTCTAGATGGATAGAAGGCTATGGGACTTTAACTAATAGTGCCCGGGAATTGTAAGGCACAAAATGCAGGTCGTGAATCGGAAGCCATGGTATGAAATTAATGATATTTATTCCACTTTAAATTTTCTTTTTGTTTGAAGAGAACTCAGTTTCGTGGTCGCATGAAGACTACACTTATAGATTTACATGGTAGTGATAAATGCATGGGTCAGCAAAAACCTTGAAATGATGCGTACTTTTTTTTGTCACCGAGGAATTTAAGGAAGGTTGGTAAACAATAGCTTCGCCATTTTGGGTGGAGCCTTAGAAGCAGATTATTGGACGCCTATTTCGGCAGAAGAAAGGATAGAACTT
>Ga0163217_1113092_pt1 | contig 12647 bp, 14 predicted proteins | sample SynspAceP_FD_185933 | JGI IMG/M metagenome (GOLD analysis project Ga0163217, IMG submission 185933) | Saline lake microbial communities from Ace Lake in Antarctica - Synechococcus sp. Ace-P (PacBio error correction) | ecosystem: Environmental > Aquatic > Non-marine Saline and Alkaline > Saline ... | reverse complement strand
CCGCAAGCCGAAATCTTCAAGCCCAAGGCCGACCCGTGGAACCGCAACCAAAAATTGTCGGCCACACACCTGCCCCCGTAACGTTTTCCAGCACAAAACACGTGTTTTTTAACGCCTGAACTTCCTGACCAGCTCAACCCCGGTCCAGATAACCAAGTGATCAAACAGGTGAGGCCAACCCGTTTATACTCAAAAAAGCTTGTAATGAATCAGGTCCCCACGGAACGGTCCATGGGCTACGAGCCCTGGTTGAAATCCTATTCATGTCTCCGTAAGTGCTCATTCAGCATCACGAACTCAACAAAATAGCCGCAATCGCTTATCCCCCTCCATAGCCGGGCAACCAGTGAGCCACCAACCCTGAACGCCCTCAAAAGACTAAGAACGCACCAATCTCGGCCCTGCCCTAACTTATCCGTTCATGCCAGCACATAGACAACCGTCACCCATCCAGCCGCTTCAAAAAATCTTCCAAGCCTCACTCGCCTGCACTTCACCAAACCCAGCCCGCACCACCACTTTCAAACTAACCCCCACTGCGCCTTAACCCAAGGCGCCGCCTCCCACTCAACCCGTGTACAGGAACAATAATAAACCCGGTCCAGCTATGTCGGTGATCAACTATTCAGCAACCAGATTTCAGCACTTCAACCCTTCCGTTTATCAATCTTCTTAGCCGGATCTGCACCTCGCCCACAACCCGACCATTCCGGGAGTGCCCCAACATAACCTAGTCAATAATCCCACCCTCAACCAACACTTTCCGAATTCGGCCTCAGATCACTTCAAACCACATAACAACACTCATCCCAGGCTCACCCTCATGCAAAACGCCGACCCTACTAACAATAGTGTGCCGTTCTACGCCACCATCCAACCGGGCCCCCTCAATCGCCAATTGCACACCGTCACCGCCTTCCATGCTCATGCCGTTATGCTCGCCCCGAAAAAAACTCATGGCATGTCCAACCGCCAGCCGGTCCCATGTTGCCAAAATCCAGCACACGGCTTCTACCCTTTACCCAACTGCCATCACTTCAACCAGCATGTTTTCATTCTCTGCCCACCAGGCACTGGTACCACACGTGTTCCACTTCGAATACCAATACCTGGCCAACAGCCAAACGCCCGCAAGTAATCACCGCAACAATGGTCACCGCAATCACCCTGCTCGCCCAATACTCACTACCCTCCGTCTGTAATCGGACATCAGGAATCCTAACTCTCCAGTCTTCCACTTTCTACCTAAGCGGCGAACACCGGCACAATGCTCATCCAGCGCGCATGTACACTATTCGGGCTGGCCAATTGCATCAATCCTCCAAGCTGCGTCAGGGCGCAACCTTTCAAACGCCTCCACGGTCACTCGGCACAGTCTCAAGAAATAACCAACTCAGCACCGTACCAGATGATCTCCCACAATTGTCGTATAAGGTGTTACCCGCCATGACGCCTCTCATCGGTTTTGTTTAAACCAAAAACTCATCGCTCCGCACCCTTAAATTGCTATAAACCAGTTAAATCTACCAATAACCTTCAATGCAGTTGTACATACATCCGTTTGAATACATTGACAAAAAACCTCAAGTTCTAAAAACACTTTACCGACGCATCATATACTTATGATGCCAACACATTCGCGCCTTCGCCCATTTGACCAGGCTCGGTCTCTGACCCGATCAGCGCACATACCCACCTCATTATAAGCCTCCGGCCCTAACAGCTTCTGCCGAACTTTGTTATCCACCAACCCAGCTAAATAACCACCCCCTCCGCTACTTCCCCACCAGCGGAACTCGGAGAAATCCAACAACCCCCAGTGCCCTGCCAAAACACCCAACTAAACACAATATGCCACCAATCACATTCCTGCACCAGCCTCCACTGCCGCTTCTCAAACCCCACCATCCGCAACACCCTTACTTCAATTATGAACCAACCCCCTACCTATGAGCCGCAAACGCGCCCAAACTGCGGTACCCTAGCATGGAAGACCCAACTAACTTACCCCCAATGGCCAGACCAATCCGTTTTCGCCAGCACCCTGGCACGCTGGAACAGCCTACGCTGGCACGCTGCCACCGCCTACCAACACCCAGCAACGGAACACCGGATATCACCGCTATTTATGAGCAACCTCCTCTGGGGGGTTAAACGCACAGTCCACAAATTACCGAAACCCTGAAAATTTGATACCATGTCGCTGGGAGCGTATCCGTGCCAGCGACAGCACCTCGTATGCCGGACACATCAGCCCGCGAATGGCTATGCCTCCAGGAAGAACTGACGCCCCCACCTCATCGATGAACAACAGGAAAAACCGCGCAACGTTAAACAGACCAGATTGGAAACTGCCCTCTCCCCACCGGCCACACCGACATACTTTAAAGTTCTTCCCGAATCTCAAATTCCCCAGAGACGGGACAAAATTCAAAATCCCCCTACCTCTCTCCAGCTCAGCGGGGCTTGTCGGCAAACCCCCAGGCCCGCGAACGCCAACGGACAACCGCGACCCAAAAAAAAAAAAAAAAAAAAAAAAAAAAAAAAAAGAAAAAAAAAAAAAAAAAAAAAAAAAAAAAAAAAAAAAAAAAAAAAAAAAAAAAAAAAAAAAAAAAAAAAAGCCGCAGTATCAACTGCCACCAGAACCCCGCACCCAGCACCAAACCCACCGCACCATAAAATTAAACCCGCATAAAGGGCTTGCCCGCCCCATTTATGCTCCGAAAAAAGCCTTGAATGACTCACCACAAACCTCATTAACGCCTAAAGACGCCCAGGCAAACAACTGGCCAATATCACACAGCAACACCGACCCATCCGCAACAGCAAACCAGCCAACAATCTACAGCAAGCCCCAGGCACAAGTTTCGGCCACGGCTAAACGGCCCCAGCAGGCATACCATAAACAGCACAATTCGCCGATAAACCCCCACTGACCAACAAACAGACAAAGCACTCCTAATCATGCACTGGCACTGAAACGAAAAACGTGAAAAGCCTGCCACTTGCACAAAAATTCATCAAAATAACGCAAGACCCGCAGGTATAGTCAAAATACCTCAGCCCCCGCGGACTCGGTGCGAACGAGTCAACCTGAAAAATCCAGCCACACCCAACGGCAAAACACGAACAGGCAGCTCGCAAATACAATAATCCACCATCCCACAGTACGCCAACAACGGCCACGCGGGCAATAAAAACCCCACCAACCCCACAAACGGATTTACCATGATCCCCTGCGAACCAAAACCTGAAGTATACGTCGAAAAAAGCACCCGCGTTCCAAAAAAAAGGTGAACCCAACATAACCAGCAAGCAGCCATAACCGCTCTAAAAACACGCCACAACACAGAAACCCGGTGGAGTGCCAAGCTACCAGGCTCACTCTGGCCCTTGCATCGCCCAATACCCCACACCTGGAAGCCACATTTAACGGATGTCCCATTCCAAACTCGATTTGGCAATTAAAAAAAACCCGGCCATTCAATTTAAAGCACCAGTAACTGCAGCAGCCGCCCAGCATGCAAGAAACAAAATACAAACACACGCCACTGCTCACTGTAGCCCTACCTTGATGCGCGACGCTACTCATACCATCCCATAGGCACGATTTGAAATCCGCCCTGATGGACGAGAGCGACGATTCAAAATCCGTACACCTCTCATTCCCTGGCACAAAGCGAGCACACCGTGTACTCCACATTCATTCTGCCCACCAAATGGTCCATAGCACAAGCGCCATATCGCCTCTCATGGCGTCTCCAATGCCCAGCAAGATCTGCGCCATTGATAATCCACCGTCCGTCAACGATCAAACTCCCCCGGCAATCGCATCGGATCGCTAGCCAAAGCAACAGAATAGCTCCAAAGAATACCGCCCCAGAATCCACCACTTGTTCACAAATCTCCTTCATTTCCACGCTGTTGAGTACCTGCGTCAAACAACCAAAAACCCCACCAATTTCAAACAACCTTTACCCCGCTAATGGCTGCATCAAAGTGGGCAATCTGCGTCTACCGTCAAAACACCGGCTCCCACCCGTGAGCCTCGCACCACTAATACGGCGCCAATAGAGTGCCTTCTTTGACCAACCTTCAGTAGCTCCATGCCGGCCCACTTCTGCACGGCAGGAAAAACGATTCTGGGGCACTTCTCCCATCCATCCGCTTTAGCAACTGCCATACCACCACGTAATCCTTACGATGCAGCAAATCCCTACGCGCCGCACACGCATGCGCTCGCGGCCGAAACTCCACCACGCGATAATCCCCTCACGAAGTTTATAGAACCTGCCGCAAACGGTGCGTTGAAAATCTTTAGCGCTATCAATTCAACAGCAGACCAAAGACCGTCGCCTTCGGAATACCCGAAAGAATCCACTCACGCTTCCCGACCGGTGGGTTAGCCGACGGCCCCGGTAAAAGCCATCAATCGACCATCCTCACAAAGCTCCAGCCCCCGACAACCATCAATCACACACCCAGAGCGCCCCGCTTCAAAAACCCCCCCCCCCCCCAAAAAAAACTGCTCACCGGAAAACACTGCCAAATGGTCCAACAAATATCCAATCTTATCCAATTGTTATAAAAAAATGGGCAAGATTTTCACGCACAAATAAATACGCAATCATAGCGACAATAATCGACACCCCGTCGGCCTCCTTTTCAAACTCCCACCAGGCAGCGCAGCTGGAGTAGCCGGCATCCACTCTGCCAGCGTTACCACTCCACAATTTAACAGACCGGGTCCGCACGACACCTCTACCGGCCAATATCTATGTGCGAACTCCGAGGCGCGGCGTCTATCGCCGCCAGGCCCAATACCTCATGCCGAAAACTCCACAGGCATGTCGGCAATCCCTCAGGACATTAGCGAATACTCAAATCACAACGAACTTCATCAGACCGAAAACCACACCAATGCACTACGCCACCCGCCTCCCAATATCAAGCAATATGAAACGGCCACCCCAAGCCCTGATACCCCCAGGTCAACCTCGGCGGCCAAACACCTGACGCGCAAACCATCACCGCCCTACACAAATCCCAGAAGACCTCACATAAACATGCCCCAGCCAGCTAGCAAGCCATTTTCCCACCTTCTCCACTGAACCGCACCACACACCCCTCACGTAAAGCATCCCATAAACCAGCTTCCCCAACAATAGGCCAGCGCAACCGCTCTTCTACCCGCCTCTGAGCGCTCCAGGATTTTTCCAAAATGGCTTTTTTCCCCGCCCCCCCCCCCCCCGCTCTCCCGCGCACCAGGCGCGGCACCAGAAACAGATATGTTCCAGCGGCAAATCAGGCTGCCATAACCACTGTAACCTTCCCCAAACGTCGTCCATCCAAAACACTCACTCCAAACGAGCAGCTTAACGCAAAAAAGCCGACGGCCAAACTCAATCAACGCTGGCACGGCAAAAGAGCCGTTCAACCGGAAAGGGCAAATAAAGTTTCCTTCTCGCGCGCCGTAAACCGCCTACAACCGCAAGCGCCTCGGCTGTCCTTGCTCATAGCTCCAAAGCCGCCATGCCCTCGCACCCACGGAATACTCTGGTCTGAAAATCAGGCGCGGCATACTGTTGAATATACCAACAGGGCCCGGCCGCAAATTTACTTACAAACACCTCTGCATGTTTCAATCCAGTCATCACCGAACTGCCAATACCCAGCTTCCCAGTAATTCCCTTCGTCCTATTGCGCTTCGCTCGCATTCAGGCTGCCCTCTCTCCCTGCACCTGTTGCCTCTTTGCCCACTTCGCCTGGATTTTATCTTCCGCGGCCACGCGACTTTACGCCGTCCAACCCTTTCAGCATCCATCAAACCCAGGCAGTTTCACGGGCATGCGCTCATCACTCTTCACGTCTCATCATCGTCGAGCTGGGAAAAGCGCAATCCAAGCGCTGACTGCGCTCTCGTCACCCCCACGTTCACCCAACAATCAGCGGCCTGCGCCAAATCAAATCAAGGCCAGCGTTCAGTGGCCCTCCAACCAGCACCCGCCGTCAGCTACCAGCGCACTCACCACACCGAATGCCCACCGACCGCGTAGCTTGCCACGCCTATCCTTGGAAACCAAGTCTTATCCCAAAGGTCTGCTACCGACGTAAAACCAATGGCAACTCATGCGCGTATCGCTAGAATGGTCCTACAAGAAAGATTTCCAACCGCGAATACGCCCACCGCACAATACGTCATTAGCTTAAGCACACAACTGCCCTAATCCCTACCAGTCTTGACTGCTGCCAGCTCCCCGGCACGACATGCCGCCCACCACTCCCATTAGCAACCGGAATCGCAAAATTCATAGCCGCCTCTAAACATCAATCCACCAATTGCATAAACCCCACCCCTCCCAACTCGCAACATATGCGCTTTTTGCCACCGCCACTTTTCTTTCTGGCGACCCCACGCAGAAGCCAACCCGCTTCGACCACCCACAACGCGCTCCCGTTTCACAGAACCTTCCCACTTTTCATCAACCTCTTCATCTTAATCACACACACCGTGAAACACCCCACAATTCCACACTCCCGGTTGCTATCTGACGAATAAGCCGCCACACCAACTAACTTTGGCCCTACAATCCTGGCACCAGCAAAATCAACATCGATTCACCAGCCTTCGAGCCGAGCCATTCGTCTTCCAGGCGCCGCGCCTTAGTTCCATAGTGGCAGCACACGCTCCGTCGGCACGGCCCCAGTCAATAACCATCCTGTCCGTGATTTCCAGGTCAAAATCCACAATAAATCCGTCTCCCAGCACCTCAAACCCCGAATGCTACTTCAAGATCCCCACCCCACACCGCCCAGCCAACCCGAAGGCTCGACCCAACGTATCCTCTTTACCCGGAACCGTGTATACCAGTAGCCAGCAGCTGCCTCCTCACTGACGGCCCTCACCAATAATCCGTCACTGTCCGCCAACCAATTTCAAAAAATCTATTGGCCCAACCACGTTGCAACCGCAACGCACCCCGAGCATGCAAACAAATGTTACGCCAACCAACACGGCGGCATAGTAATCAACGCATGACCCTGACCTGTAATCATACAAGCATCTGTTCCGGACACCGGCAAGCCTCCATCACATCGTACCGAATCCACAAGTCCCCACCGGCCGAAGCAGAACACCCCCCGACTCCACCCGGCTCGCTTGACAAAAGAAACGCTCTGAGCTGTCTCCGAATCAGCCACGCCGTTGCTGGCAACAAGCGAGCATCGCTCCAAGATTAACGTAGCTCCAATAACAAAACTCTTTCGACATGACATGCAACACACGCAATCAGCCTTATTCAAAAACCGGTTTTAACAGCCGCGTCACCGGACGGTATCCCATCAGGACATGGGCCGCCGAAGCATCAACCTGCTGAAAACTAATCACTTTGCCGATTTCGCTTCTGCCAACCAAATCCGATTGGCCCCCACAAATAACGTGCGGCGTCTCACCCCTAAAGACGCCAGCACCCGCTTTCTGACAAACACAAGCGACGACGGGCCCATACGCAGCGGCCCACAACAGCCGGCTTCCACTTGCATATTACGAGTACAACTAAGCCGCTCCGCTTCAAAGACTCAGCCCCGGCCCACCTTCCGCTTCGCTAAGTCCCGATACAACGCCGCTATGCAAACCCGCCAGCGTTGCGATGAACGCCAACTGGAATCACATCGGTCACGCTGAGCGCGCCCAGCTTCAATCACACCATGGCGACCCCCAATGCCTCAGGCGTAAAGCGCCGCACAACCCCAAGAGAGCCCACTAAGTCCAACGATCTTTCAGGCTCAAAGGAAATCAATCAGTTCGGCAAACCCTACAATCTATCAAACCAAAATCCCGGCGGGCGTGCCGAAACGCCGTGCCTGCAAAAACAAACGCTTACACGCCCCCACACTCACGGCCAAGGAAAAGTACGCTTTACAAGCCACCGCGCAGCAACAGCATTCCGCAATTTCGCGGCTCGGCTTGCAGCCAGTAAGCCCCCACTTTATTCCCAGTGCCAAGAGCTCCCGCCCCCAAAGTCGTACCTGAACCGCCAACCCAGCAGCTTCGCATCGTAGCTCTCAGAGATGGGTGGCGCAAACTCAGCACCCCAAAACACTCGATTTCTGCCAATTCCGTCAACACTGAACTGTACGCCAAATACCGGCCGCCGTCCCCCCTTTTGTGAATCCAAAACCTGCCAAAGCCGAACTCGTTCTCATCAGATTACAACAGAAAACATTCGTTCACCAAGCTGTACGCTTTGGTGGAAAACAGGCCCACCTTGCGATAAAGGAGAACCACTAATACTCTCTAATGCATAGTAATATCCACTTGCGATTCGAACCCCCTAACAAATACCGTCTTGGTATCAAAACGTTCCGCAAACATCAAAAAATTGTATCATAACAGTAGCAACCATACGAACACGCCTTCAGCAACATAGCCTGCGCGACTACCTCAACCCACGCTTTCTGGCAACAGTGGTGCCACCCGCAGCACCGCGCTCCAGCTCCGGTTCATGTTATACAACGCTTCACCCCTTCACGCACCATGCCCACAATTCATGCGCCGCCAGCGGATTGCAGCCGGCCAGGAAACGCAGCCCAGTCCGCTGCTTCGTCGCGCCGGGGCTCACCCCGCGCCTCACGGCCAGGTCTCCCCCACCTTTCAAACACCACAGGTTCAATCAGCCCCAGCTTGGGAAGCTCAGGCATCGCCAGGTACCGGGTTTTCAAAATCGGCAAACGCCAAAAGCCGCGTCAGGCAACCTATGAACCGCTTTCAATAAATCCAAACCAGCCCTCGCAGCGCAGCAACATCAACCTTTCCACCGAATGCACTGGCTATCAGTGGTAGCAACCCATTGCCCACCCAACCACGTGGCGCAGCTCCATACCAACGTATGAGTCTGGGACACCACGGAATCTTCGGCAAACAACGGCCGCCGCGTTCCGTAACACAACACACGTATCACCCGCGTCGCCCCAGAGTTTCACAAATGTCAGCTTATTGACTTCGCGCGATCATAATCGCGATTACGATGACCTACCTGAGTGACGCAAAGCAAAAAATTAATTCAATCCTGATTAACAAGCGGCACCATGGCGCATTCAGGGCGGATACCCGCACATCGATGCTCCGCACCAATCACCACTGTCAGTGCCACAGGCTGGGCACCCGCGCCCGGTGCACCCTCCATACACAGCAACAAAAACGCAACCGATCTCCCAGGGGGCACGTTGACAGACCACCGCGCTCGCCAAAAATCAGCTTGCAGCCCACCCTCACGTCCTGCACGCGCTCACTTTGCCAGCCAGCATACGGTCTCCATATCGTGTCCGCTGTATCAATCCGTGCGCCTCGCTCCGGCTGAAATTAACCTCGATTGCGGAGACCCTACGCCGGCCTCCTTAACCCCAGCAAGCCACGCAGAAGGCGATATCCGACCCGGTCGCAATCATCACCGTTGGCGACAATAATGAGTTGACCACACCGTGGCAAAAACTCTCAGAATCCGCCAGCCTCTTTCCGGCCGTGCCAGCCACAGCCAGTCCCAGCGGTTCCCCGACGTACACCAACACCCTCGGCAAAACCTTTCCAACGCGAATGGCGGCCACCGTATGCGACCCCCCGCGGCCGGCGGCCAGCACTGATCAACCCGCCAACACAGTCGCCCCACATGCCCGCTAATATAAAACCCAGTTCACGGCATGAAAGCCACCTGCAAGCCACAGCAGTTCCATCTGCTCGCCCTGAACCCTACCACCCTACTCCACTTAAATTGAGCGCCAAACTGACCCCAATCAGCCACGCAAATCCTACTTTTGCCGACAACAGCGTCCAGAACGAACCTTCCCGCCACGCCTCGGCGCAGCCGGATCCAATCGCACGCCAACCCGCGGTCAACGAAACCAACCCCCACCCTCAAAACCAGCCGTACCCAAGCAGCTCACTGACGCACAATCAGAATCTCGCCAGGCCTCATTCACCCGCCCTATACCCAACCACCACCCGGCCCGGAAACCATCACCCAGCACCAAAAAGCACCCTGCGAATGCGCAAAAACCCTACATCGGAACAACAAGCATCAATACCTTATCGTCACACGGCGCCCCACCAGAGATACAAATAAGCTCTCCGAACTTCACAGCGCCACGCACCACCTTTCAACTGACGCCAGTTCATCACCAAAGCCCTCGCCTGCGATCCCCCGCGCAGTTAAAATGACACGCGCGCCGGGCCATCACGGACGGGAACAACTCTCCAGCCAGACTATAGCTCACCACTTGTCCCGCACAACGAAACAACTGTCTATCGCAATATGGCGATTGCCGGCTACCAAATCCCCACGCGAACGCCCACCTATCTTCCAAATATTCAGTGTTTCGCAGGCCCAAAACGCCTTCATCAAACCCCCCCAAACCCGAAAGCTTGTGGCAACTGGTCCAGGCGCCTCAAGAAAATCCAGGGCTCACCCCCAATAGTTGCGCCTGTCCGCCCCCGAACTCACACAACGCACCCGCGCTCGCCATTAAATATCCCCGTCATCTGGCGCACCCGCCGCCTGCCCGACACCAGCGAACCCACACCGCACCGGAAAGAAACACAAACACACAATCACCACCCAGGGCATTAGCACAAACCCGCCAAGCGCGGCCCCAGCGCAGCCCGCGGCAGTCACCGTCAGGCACCTGCAACCAGCACAATAACCACCACCGCGGTAAAATTAACAGTCCAAGTAGCGATAAACAAAAAATCACCCGGCACCAGGACCAACCCAATATGAAAACAGCACGTAAAATCGCGCCAGTTCAACCACTTAAACGCCACGCACAGCACAAAAAAACCGCAGTTCTACCGTAACTGGCTTACTCCACTACAATCCGCACCAACACCACACCCAACCCTTTCCACCCTCGCCCAGGTAAGCAACACCCCAGCCCCACCAGCGCCCAGCCGAAAGCGAACACCACCCACCAACACCAGCCCAGCGCCCACTTGGCAGAGCAATATGAAAACCCCCACCAGGCAAAAAGCGCCGCAGCAGTGGCAGCCTGCACCTACGCCTAACCGAAGTTGGCGAAGGCCTTGTACGCGCAGGCAGGCGACTCCCTGCTGCACATCCACGATCCATCAGCGCCATAATCAAAGCACTGCCAAACGCAACTCTTGCACGATTCTCCGTCCCCACACCCCCGCGCGTGGCATCTCAATGCATTGGCGCGCCGCCTGTTCTATCAGGCGCCCCCAAACTCACCCAGCACATCCAAACGGCGGTCACCACCAAAACGCCAGATACTAAAACGCATTTCCTACTGCGCCTATAAAGCGCTTGGAAACCAACCATTTCGTCACCGTTTCCCTGCATCCACTACCAACTGCCCCCGCAAATCGTTCGCGCAGTACGCGCTCTGAATCGCCTTTCCTCCACGTAAATCGGCACTTCTGAACCTGCGCTGAACACTCGCCACCGCCTCTTTTCCCTCCTCGGCTTTGGCCTCACGCTCATGATTGCAAACCAACCTTAACCCGGCCGCAACCAGACAAGCTTTCAACAGCCCAAAGATAACGGTTCATTTCAATTCGTCCGACGCACATAACCACGGCTCGCCCAAACCAGCACAACACCATCACCTCCGGTAACTCCACCACACGCCAAAGAACCCCCTCTAACCTGCACCCAAAGGCGTCTCTTACCAGCGTCAGGCGCAAGCGAACGCCACGTCCGCCAGCAACGACCTCCCGGGCCCGCTCCAAGCCAAGGCCAAAACCGCAATACGTTGGTCGGCAGCGCCACAAACACTCCCAGAAACAAATCAGATAAAATCAGACTTGATTATATCGTAATCAGCATAAGCATTAGAAGACTCACCGAACATCACGCCGGCACCGCAGCAGAAGAACATTTCTCTGAAGTCTGGCATCAATTCGGCAGGTCGACACCAGCGCTCAAAACCATCGATGTCGGTTCTCATTCATAATCCGTGATATACGGAACATACTCGCACATCCCAGGCGAATAAACAAAATCGTTGAAAAACCCAAAGAATACAATTCCCCTATACCACACCCATCAGCCCAATCAATGCCCGTCACCCCCATCCAGCCAAGCAGCACTAGGGCCTGGGATCCGACGAAAACTGCCCGCGTGAAACGCCTTGGGTCACCTGCACTCAAGCTCAACCTTACGCTCACAACAGCATTATACGCCGACAAAAGCGCTCTTCCCCATCACATAAAAAACTAGCCAATGAATCAAGCAGTCGCCATAGACACGGGCTCGCAAACGGACCACCCTGCTAAATGTCGGCTCTTGTTTCCAATATGGGATTGGTTCGAATTGGAAAGCTCCGAACGAAAACGGGCAACAACCCACTCAACCCAACCCGACCTCCAATCCAGCCAACCCAGGCCAAGGCCGTTACCGTTGATGGCCACTCGAACCAAGAAACGGAAACAATATTACCTTGGGATTCCATCCGCGGTGCGCAAAACGAGGCAACTCAGCGGCAAAAACGCGGAACCTTAGCAAAACAAAAAAAACCGCCAGTTCACCCCAGCCCCAAGACAACACGCCAACCCCAAGGCCTTTGCCCCCACACAAAATCACAACAAAAACAAATAAACCCAAGAACTGAAAAGTACATCCTAATCTCTCCTT
>Ga0163217_1100662_pt1 | contig 12650 bp, 12 predicted proteins | sample SynspAceP_FD_185933 | JGI IMG/M metagenome (GOLD analysis project Ga0163217, IMG submission 185933) | Saline lake microbial communities from Ace Lake in Antarctica - Synechococcus sp. Ace-P (PacBio error correction) | ecosystem: Environmental > Aquatic > Non-marine Saline and Alkaline > Saline ... | reverse complement strand
GATCAGGGTCGCGTCAGACCGGGTGGCAGTTGTTTCGATGCCGACCTGGGCATTAGGCCCCAATGAGTTTGTCGTGCCGCTCCAAGGCATTGGGTCAGCCCAGACGCTCAAGAACCGCGGTAAAAAACAGGGCTGCTGCCGCCGGAGCACGCGCACATGCGGTCATCAGATTAAAAACTGACCAGCAGCAAAGGCGGCTGCGGCTGGTCTTCCAGGCGCTGACGCAATGCGGCCTGCTTGCGCGTTCCAGCTCGCAATGTCAGCGCCTCGGCGCTCAGCCGCTGGACCGGGTTCAGCGCGCAGTTCGCGGGTTTAACGTCCACAAGCGTGCATTATGGGGATCGACTCGGCGATTAAGATCGACAGGCTTTTGACCGGGGCGATCTGCTCCAGCTTGACGTCGCAGGCCTTCGAAACTTGGGGGCGTGGATCATGAATCAGCGGCCGGGCCAACTGCGCCAGCAGTTTCCAGGTTCGGTTCGGTGCGCAGCCCAGATCCATGCACGGCGTTTCAGCCATGACCGGCCACCGACCCAGCGCCGGTTAGGTTGTCCAGCTCGGGCCCACCGGCCAACGCGCCCCCCCCCCCCCCCCCCCCTACACCGATGCCCGCAAGGGTTTCGGCAGCCCCAGTCAATCACGGCGAGTACGTTCGGCGACTGGCGCTTCGTCGGCCGGCGAGGCGCTCAGTACCGCCTGGCCGTTAGCGTCAGGCAGTAAAAAGCAGCAAAGTGGCGCAACAAGGTCATTTCAGCATGTCGCATTACCAGCGGCTCAGGCCTTGAACCACCGCAAAGGGTACGGGCTGAGGGGCGTGCGCCATGACGGTCATCGCACGCCGTAGATGCTTTCCAGTCGCCAGGTCGGTCATCAATCGGACGGGCTGCCTTGCACAGCAAGCGGCCGGAGTGCAGAGCAATCAGTGATCGCAGTTGACACGCGCGGCTCATATTGATGTCGTGCCAGCACCACGATGGACGCCCAATCCCAAGCTCTTCGCTCAGGTCACGGACCAGGGCAAGGACCGCTCTACCTGGTGGGCGATATCCAGCGCCGAGGTCGGTTCGGTCGAGCTAGCAGATAAGCGGGTTTCACTGGCAAGGAGGCATAGCCAACCCACACCCCTGTGGCGCTCCGCCACCCGACAGTACTGTCCACCATCCGTTTCCGCAAAGCGACCGACCGCCTCGGTCAGGCTTGCATGGCGCGCTCGGACCTGCTGAGCGATCGGTCTTGCCGAAAGCGATCCCAGCCAGCCCGTGCCCCAGGGTAACGTCCAAAGGCCGACCCAACTCGCCGTACGGCTAAGATTTTCTGCCGCCGGCAAAGCTGGTTGCGGCACATAGGCTTACCTGGCGGGCGAATCGCGGTCCGCCATTCGCCCAGCGGCCGGGCCGTCAAGCCGCAAAACGGGCCGCCGCTCGGTGCCTGTGGCGGCGGGAGGCAGTTGGATCTAAGGTCACTTGCCCGACCCATTTGTGGCCAAGTTCAAGCCCAATCATGCGGGCCTTCGTCCAGGTTCGAGATCGAGCGGCTAGGAGCAGGGGTGCGCTGAGGCCACGGAGAGGCTCACGCCTCTCCAGTTGGAAACCATTGGAGGCTCCGGGAACAGCAGAAGAAGTGGTAAAAGCTGGCCGAAATGTAAAACTAAAACTAAACCATTAATCAATCCGCTGACGCCGGCGTATTATTCCACCTCCCCAGCAACCATCAGGGCAAGCTACTTCCTTGAAAGTGGAGCTACGCAACGCCAGTCAGCCAGCGCGCGGCGGACTGCGCCTGAGAGCCCGGGCGCTGTGCCCATAGTGTCAGCAATGCGAGGTCTCGACAAAAGGCCCAGGCGCAAGCAGGCGGCCGGCGCAATATCGTCAGCGACCAGTTGCTGGCGCGCGATAGCCACACCCTAAATCCCGCCAGCGCAAGCTTCCAGCAGATAGTACAAATGCTCGAAACCCCTGACCCTGATTGCAATTTGCGGATCCAAACCCGCTGGCCCCTGCCCCCCAGCCGGGCCGAGGCTTTGCTGACGAGGACAGCGCTATTGCAGCATTGCGTCCGACCCGCCAAGCTTGTCGGCAGCTGATCAAAGCAAACGCCGCCGCCCCGCAATGAACGGGACTGAATAACCGGCCTATACGACTCCTTGGCCAATTCATACACCCTGCATGTCCGCCGGCCAGGCCGGCTCGGCAAAACAGCGAAAGTGGCGCTGACCCGCGGGTTTTGCGCGGGTCCATATCGCCTCAACTGGATGGACAGTGCAGATTCAGCTCCGGCAGCTCGCTATTCAGTCGGTTCAATCGGGGAAATAAACCAGCGTGCCAGCAGGCTGCCCGGGGCAGGCGAGCAGAAAGGGGCGCATGGCGCCTGCCGTCTGACGAATCTCCGCACAAGCACGCGCAGCCCATCGAAGGCTCGCGGGCTGGCATCGCGTAGCCGTCTCCCCGCCGCCGTCAGTTGCACGCCTCGCCGACTTTTTGCGAACAGGCTGACGGCCCAGCTCTTCGTTCCAAGGTAACGATTCTGACGGCGACGCACCAGTGCGTTACATTCAATACTGTTCGGCGGCCCTGACTCACGCTTTGCAGTGGCGCTGCGGCCCGAAGGCCTTAATGTCATTGAGAGGGCGGGAAGGTCAGGCTCCATGGCTATATGGTCACTTCTCACAGGTTATGCCATCGTTATCGGTTTTGTTTTCGCCCGTGCCTCCCCCCTAGGTACTGGCTGCAATTCAAAAGCAGGTACGTGATTCATGCAGGACCAACACCAATTTCAGCGCGGAGCAGACGCCAAGGCCAATTCGGTCTTTCGGCGGGGCGCTTTGTTCGCGAATCCCTGATGCCGCTGATTCTTGAGGCGTTGAGCAAGCGTTCAATACCGCGCGGGCCGAGCGAAACTTCTCGCCGAGCTTCTGACCGGCTCAGCCGAGTTCGGTCGGTGCAGGCCCCAAGACCCGCTGTATTTGCCCGAGCGCCTGACCGAGTTGTATGCGGCGCGAAGATCTACTTCAAAACGCGAAGAGCTGAATCACACTGGCGCGCACAAGATCAATCACTGATTGGTCAGGTGTTACTGCGCCAAACGTATGGCAAAACGCGATCATCGCCGCAGGACCGGCGCCGGCATGCAATGCGTGGCCACTGGCGACCGTTTTGCGGCGCGCTTTTGGCTTGCGTGCGTGGGTCGTATTATGGCCGCTACCGATATTGAGCGCCAGCGCGACAAACGTTCGTCACGCATGCGTTTGATGGGCGCCGAGATTATTCCGGTTAGCCTCCACGTACTGGCACCCTGAAGGACGCTATGAATGAAGCACTGCGCGGACTGGGTGACGAATGTTGATAACACCTTTCTACATGATCGGCCACGGTTGCCCGGGCCGCACGCCTTATCCGACGGATTTGGTGCGTGAGTTTTCATGGCCGTGATCGCGCAAAGCCCGCGTGCAGATGCAGGGCCATTGTGAAGGCGCCTGCCCCGACAGGGCCTGTCGCCCTGCATTGGCGGCGGCTCGAATGCGATGGGCCTGTGCCATGCGTTTCTGGATGACCCTCAAGCGTACAGATGTATAGGCGTGTGAAGCCGCAGGCGAAGGCCGTTGGACAGCGGCAAGCTGCGGGCCAGCCTCAAAGGCGGCGTGGCCGGCGTTTTACCACGGCAACCAGAACCTATCTGCGCAGGATGACGACGCCAGATTACCGACGCGCATTCTGTGTCCGCAGGCCTGGAATTTACCCTGGCATTGGGCCCTGAGCACGCCCTGTTGCACGAGCAAGGCCGGGTGGATTACGCCGCCGTGGACCGACAGTGAAGCACTCGACGCCTTTCACGTGTGCTGTCGCAGGGAAGGCATTCATCCCGGCCACTGGAAACCGCGCATTGCCCTGGCTGGAATGGGCCAAGCGCGCGCCCGGCGGCCAAAGGGATTCTATTTTGATGGTCGTTGCCTGTTCCGGCGCGCGACAAGGACTATGCCAACGGTACGCGTTTCTATGGAGGAAGAAGGCAGAAGCCACGTCTAAGCGGTCGCTTTGCCGAAACTCAAGCGCAACCGTCCCGCTCTGGTTACCTATGGTGTGCAGGTGAACCCGGTTTACGACGCCAGCCTGTCGCTGCTCAAGCAAGCTGCGGCCGCAGGTGCTGACGTAATCGAGCTGGGCATGCCGTTCAGCGAATCCGATGGCCGATGGGCCCGACCATTCAGGCTCGCCGCGGTGCGGCGCATTGAATTGCCGGGCAGACACAGTGTAAAACTCGCTGGAGAGGTGCGCCAGTTTTCGCACGACGACGATCAGACAACGCCGCTGGGCTGATGGGTTATTACAACCCGAGTCACCGCTACGCGGCCCTGAAGCCTTTATGCGTTTTGATGCGGTCCGAGGGCCGGTGTCGCATGGGTCTGTTGATTGTCGATCTGCCCGCCGAGCGCATGACAGCGAAACTGGGGGCCCCCTTGGCCCGTTTGAAAGCCGTCGTCTGGAACATGATTCGCGATGGCCACACCAACCACCCGATGTCAAAACGCCTGCGGCAGTGCTGGACCGGGCAGCCGGCTTTCTCTACTACGTACTTCACTCAACGGGGTGACCGGGTAGGGCAGGGCGGGACAGTGCCATACTGTGCGTTGATGCAATTGGCGCGAGTTCAGCAGCAGACCGATCGCCGGTGTGCGTTGCTTCGGTGTGCGCACCCCCGAGCAGCGCGCACGTGGTTGCGCTGGGACGCTGAGAGGCGTTGTGTTGGGTGTCGGCGCTAGTCGAGCAAATCCGCCAATGGCGATTCGCCAGGAGCAGGGGTCAAGGATTGTGGCGTGAGTCTGCGTATCGGGCTCTGTCGCAAGCGGTCGGCAGGGCACGCAGTCAGTAAGTCTCCGGAAAGGCCACTTCCTTGGTGGGAGCGCCGGCCTGCGGCGCGAAGGCGTGAGCCCGTTTTGCGCCGCGGGCCGCGGCTCCTACCATTTAATGCTGTTAAACAATGCCTCGCTCAGCGCCTGCCGCCCATAGCCTGGCTATCCGCGCAACGCGGGGCCAGTACTGGTGTGGGTCAGCGCCGCACGGCCACGCCATAGCAGAAAGGCTTCCCGCCGCCTGCGTCGACCAGCATCCCCAGCCCATCCATACAGCGCGCTGCACCACTGCTCGGCGGCCCAGCGTGTACGGGGTCGCGCCAGAGGCATACATCATGTCGTAGCACAGCGGTATGGCCGGGGCGGATCACGCTTGCGGGGATAGTATCGGTTACCTCTCTCGCCCAGGCTGGCGGACAAACTAGGGTGGCATTGATGATCAGATCCACCAGACTCCCTCATCACAGTCAAAAACCCGCCGCACTGATCGGCCCCTGATCGACAAAACAGCGCCCCCGCCCAATTCTTCCGCCTTGGATTACTGTGCGATCACACGCAAGATTGCTTCGGCCCAGCGTCCAGCAGCGGTTGAATCACGCCACGTGCCGCGACCGCCATGCGCCGAGAGAGCAAACACCATGAGGCCCGCCAGTCGAGGAGCCCGGCATTAAGCGCTGAATGTATTCGCGCACCAGCCCCTTGCCATCGCTGTTGTCGCCCAATAGGCGGCCATCTTTCCAGCGCATGATGGTACTTTACCGCGCCAGCGCGGTGGCGGCTGTTGCTGTGCTGGATCAACCAGCGCCCAGGCGTGTGTTCCTTGAAAGGGTACTGTGACATTGACGCCCCGCCCTCAAGCAGAAAAGCTGTCGGCAAGTACGGCAAAATCATTCAAGAAGGCAGCGGGACAACGCTTCAACGTAGCGCTTTCGGCAACGGTTTGCTCGGCGAACAGCCGATGAAGATCAGGGGTGACTGCTGGTGGCCGATCGGATGCCGGATCACGTGCATACGCGATCCGAGGCTCATGGGTGCAGCCCCAGCCCATCGCGCACCGGCAAAAAAATTCGTGCCGGCGCAGGCGCGTGTCTTCGCTCCGGCCTCGGGCTGCCAGTTGTTAGCCCCAGCTGCACAGTCGGCGGCCCAGTGGACATTCCAGAGATGGATTCCGGTGCGCCCCGCCCGGTCTGCACCGAAACAGCGTCCGCCCGGTCATTTAGACCAGTTGAATTCACCCAATAGCTGCCGCGACGGAATTCCTGAAAGGCCTTCGCTCGGGGCTTGTAAGCGGTGTTGCGGCGGCGCTGCGACAATTCGGCAGATAGGGCATCCACATGAGCATCACCGAAATGCATGCGCCGTGGCTGGCAAACTCAAAGAGCTCGCGCTCGAACCCCCACGTGTTCAATCATCAGAAAAACAGCCCGCCCACACCGCGGGCTTCTTGCGATGCTTGAGATAGAAAGTACTGTCATCACACCAGGCCCTTGGTAAGCCGGATTAGGACATCGATCACCGAACGGGCTTGCGAGGGCGTCATTGGGCGAACCTGGTTGGCCAATGCATCGGCAATCTTCTTTCGTGGCCGGTGAGTAGGCGTACAGGTCAAACCCGCCACGACCAGGACACCACCAGACCGAGGATTCGGCGCCGGGGTCATCTCGGCGGACGGAAAAAACCGTTACATTCGCGTGAGTGGAATATGCGGGATGTGTTCGGGTGCGATGCACAGTGACATCGTCCCGAGGCCTGGAACGGAGCGCCCGGCCAGCTCCGGACGTTGCGCGTGCGCGGAGGGCGGCATGCTGTCGCCTGCACATGGGAAAAAGCCTACGCGCCTTTCTCCAACATAGCCGCCGTGTTTTCGATTAATCCGCGAACGGCCACCGCCGGCCGCCAGCCGCTCCCAGTACTTCTTCGCTGAAAACTGGCCGCGCGCCTCGGCCCGCTTCCAGCGCCGCACAATGCGCCTGCAACCCCCATCAGGTAGTCTTTGACGGCGGGGGCAACATCGGTGGCATCGGCATATTCTTCAACGGGCTTACTCAGGCGGCGGATGATCTGGTCGGTCTGGCAAAGCGCCTAATGATACTGGGATTGCGCTGCCCACCCAATGACGGGGACAAATCGCATCCAGATTCTGCGGTGAAGAATACTGTTTCGACCCGCAGGCCGCGTTGCGGCGGCGGGGCCTTACCGCTGGGATTAGCCGAGGTCGACACCAGCGGCCCGCATACGGCACATAGTTGCGATCACGGATGCGAAACTGACGCGCAGGGCAACGTGAGCGTGTTGGCCGGTAATCCACGGCGGCCAGACGGTCCTGATGCGGCACCACCAGGTATTGGCGCGCAGGGCCCAGGACAACCGCAATTAGCCAGTTTGGCCGTTTCGAGGCAGGCCCACAGCAGAAAATCGAATTGCCTCGATATCGCCCGCCACAGGTAATCAACCCCTTTGTCCACTGGACGCTGGCTGAGACGCCAGCAGGCGCTCCACCGCAAATCACCTGTTCCACGGATTTGCCAGGCGGCCAACCCCGCATACCGCATTCGGTTCGGGATAGGCAATTCACCGCCTGCAGTGAAGAACTTCGCTTCAACCTTGCCTGATACGCCAAATTGTGCCAACATGGGGGGGGCCCCTACCCCCCCCCCGGGGGGGGGGCCCGCCTGTTACCAATACATGTGCCATGACGGTAGCGGTCGCCGCGGGGCTCAAGCGCGTCAAGCGTATCTGAGTGAACCGGCGTGAGAATCCTGTGGTGTTTGCGCTGAACATGGCCGTGCCAACTTCCAGATTCAAGCAAATAGTGGCATTACGCTTGCTTCGCACAGGCCAGGGAACCGGACTGGCTGACAAAGCCAATCGACACTTGGCCGGTTGATAACTCGAGGCATGCGCTCAGGAGCGCACCTTCAGGTGCGGGCTCAGCCAAGGCCTTCTGCGGCAGGCAATGCAAGGCCTTGAGCGGGCAGCTTCAAATACGACATCCAGTCACATCCTGGCACCGTCGTCGACCAAGATGCGCGCCCTGGCGCAATTAGCTGCGTGGGCAGCCCTTGGCCTGGGTGTTATCGATGGACCCGCGCCATGGCAAACACCTCGCGGTTGACTCAGAGCGCCAGTTCGCCTGGTAACGCAGATGGAGCCGCTTGTCATGTGCTCCCCGACCACGCACACCGCGAGTGGCTAAGCTCGCAAATGCGGTTATACCAGGTGAGATGCTGTCTAGCCGGAAACTGCCGCGGCTGCGCGGCGCACTCCGGCGTGTGTGTCGGACTACCAGCAAGGCCACCCTGTTCAAAACAATCTGCTCGGCCAGGGGCCTTATGGCGCCGCGAGGGTAGCAGTTGTCCAGGTCCAGTTGCCCCACACGCAATGGGTTTGCCTCGCCCGCATCCAGTGCGCCCTTGATTGACAGGCCGCCGTCGATGCCCAGGACCATCCCGGCTGGTCCACCAGCAGGCCCCCTGCGGTGAAGCGGCAGGGCAGAAGGCTCGGGCGGGGGTGGCGCGCCATGCGGCGGAAGTGGCGGGTAGCCGACCGATGGCAGCTGCGGATCATTCAATAGGCTGCGGTGTCCCCCCACGCAAGAGTAAGCAGCGAGGCGCGGGTCGGGCCTATTGTCCCTAAGCAAAGTGGGGTAGGTCTGGTGAAATCCAGGTTCGAAGCAGCTCTGCAAGCCCGGCTGGCTGCGAGCCAATTCGATATGCGCTCAAGCGTGCGTGCAACACGGCATCGCGCGCTTGCCAGGGCCTGAGAACGGGAACTCAATACGCGCGCGTTGAGGAAACCAAAGGATTGCGCAGCCGCAACAGATCGGCTGTCGCAGGAACATCCAGCGGGGGAGGACGGATAAACGCGGCAACGACAGCCAGTTGCGGTTACCCACCCGAGGCCCACTCCAAGCAGAGACAGAACCACAAGGGCCTGTCTATCAGACAGGGGACGTGCATGGATCATCCGTTGATCAGTTGCAGGCACCCGCCGGTTCAGGGCGGCGCCCGTCAGACAGCGTGACAAATTACCGTCTCAGGGATTACGGACCTTGCTCCAATGATCGCCATTTGTACGCGAGCTTTCCAGCACAGAGCCGTTAGCTCATCTTGTCATAGGCGCGGAACACCATCCATCAAGGCGGCGCTCGTCAGGCGCAAACTGGACCCTGAGCGTTCTGCACCCGGATTCCCGTACGCCACTTCGCCCGTCTTGAAGAGTCGACAGACGCTGTCCTTCTTCAGACCCAATATTCACGCGCGCCCTTGTTTGATCAGCACCACATCGTACTGCCCATCTGTGAGCGTACGCCTTGGGACATCAGAATCAGACCATTGATGCTCGCCCTCGGGGCTCGGCTTCGCGGAAAGAAAGCGAGGGCTACCGCCCGCTCTTCGGGTTTGGCAACAGGCGGTCATTGACGCGAATTTCCTGATTGCTGCGGGTAGTGGGAAAAATATCAGGTCGCGATATATCGCGTTCTAATTGCGGCGACTTTTCGCCGTGTCCCAGTTCCTGAGCTGATGAATGCCTAGAAACTCACCGGAACTCTGCGGCATACGGTGATTAAGGCCTGGTCACGCGGTAGATGCCATAGCCTGGAATCGACGGATCGATATTTCCGCGAGCATAACCACGGCTGCGCCTGCGCCGGCGGACGACGCTTTCAGGCCTGGCGCCAGAATAACATAAGCGCCGCTTCCAGGCACAGCAGGCGTCCCATCAACCGATGCGGCCAGCGCGCAGGGAAAAGCAGTTGATCGCTTTCCCAACGGAATGGTCGGGGATCGCCTCTGCATATGGGCGGGCAACGTACGGTCGGAGACAGCTGATATTTGCGCACCCTTGCCACGATCAAACCATCAAACCGGGCGGGCCATCGATGTACACCAGCTGAAGATCATATCGGCCGGGTAGAATTTCAGGGTGGGGGTTGTGTAGATTTTGCGGGCAATTGGCAACTGCCAGATTTCTGCCATTTCGCCATGGGCAAGATTCAGGAGCGGACCGGCATATGTCCCACAGGTGTCGGCCCTTTTACACCTGTACCGTTCCGGTGACCGTTTCCCCTTAAAAAACGGGGCTCCTGTGCCTCGCGCCCAAAACAAACTGATTGGAGACAAACAGAAGCGCCGAGTAATGGTTTTTCCTCAATGACATGAATCCTTTTATTATAGAGGCCAGCAAACCAGTCTTGACGGAGGCTCGTATTACGTCAAATCCGTTTTAATTCCAAGCTGCTCATTCATCTTAGCAGCAGCAAATTAGATTTTAGTTCCACAATTGCGTCACAAAGCTGACCATTGCCATAATTAAACATTTTAGGTTTCGCTGCCCCACGCCTAGTCGTAACCATTGCCCAAAAGCCAGTGGCTGAACGGTGATGACGCATTCGGCAGTTGGTCGACGATATGTTCCGAGACGACTGTACGACCGCTCCCGGTCAGTTGGCCTGGCTGCTCGAGCCGTGTGACTATGCTGCGATGAGCGGGTCGTCTGGGAAGGGAGTACGGGTACACTGATCGACATCTCCGAAGACAACAACCGTAGCCCGCGGCTATTTATTCAAATTGCCTAACTGCGACCTGGTGGACCCGAGGATTTCTGGAAGAAATGCAGGAGGGGGCTGCCTGTCAGTCCCGGTTTCTATGAGACGTCAACTCGCCCGGAACGCGTGCGGGTCAAGGCATTGAACCGCTGATGGTGAGGCGGTTGAGGAGGTTTGCGAAGGGCTTGCTGGCAGTGCCTGCATTCAAACACGAGGCGATCACCTGTTAATTGGCAAACTCTGTTTGTGGACTACCTGTCCAATCTGAAACGCGACCGCATCCGCAAGAAAACTGGAAAAGCTGCACAAGCAGCAGGCCAGCGCCTGAGAGTTGAGTCGTGTCATCGCAAGGCTTGCATCTCGGCAAGCCTTTTTATTTAGCCTACCAGGGCAGCGATGGGATCCTCGAGCTCTTTCGCATCGTTTTCGCGCCGTGATCACTCCACAGCGGCCTAGAATTTGCCGCCACTCACCTCAAGGCTTTGTCTGACGAGCAGTTTCCAGGTGATGGGTGTCTACAGCCAGCCTGATCTCCCGCCGGGCGCGCGGCCAAAAAACTGGCCATGAGCGCCCTCAAAAGCAGTGGCGCATAGAGAGGCAGCCACCTAGGCTGCCGGTATTCCAGGCCAGGTAACGGCTACGCACCCCCGAGGCTCCCAAGCCGAGCTGGCCGCACTTGCAGCCAGACCTTCTGTGGTGGTTGCCTACGGCTTGATTCTGCCCCAGCGGTGCGGACATCCCGGTTCTGGCTGTATGCAACAGTCATGCGATCGCTGTTTGCCACGCTGGCGCAGCGCCGCGTCCTATACCCACGCGCGCGATCGAAGCGCGGAATGCCGCAAAGCGGGTGGACTGTGTGATGCGGGCGGATGGAGGCTGGGGCCTGGATACCGGCCCCCAGATGTTGCTCAAGGACCCATACACCGATCAGCCCTGAGTGATACCGGTGCAGCCGCACGACCGGCGTGGCACAGCTCGGTCTCGCGTGCGCTGTGTGCACAGCCAATTTGAGGGCGCTGGCTGCCGAAAAACACTGGAGGAAGTCCAGCGGACGACACTCTTGGCGACTTACGCCCACAAAGCTGACAAGCGCGCCGCGATCATTGACTGCAGGCGCGCCCCGCCAATGAGTTTGGATCGGCAGATTCGCGCCTTCAATCCCTGGGCCTTCTGGCGCTACGCCCGTTTGGCAGCGCCAGCCGTGAAAAAATTATGGGCGGCGTGAGCCCAGATCATGCGCGGGACAACGGCGAAGCAGGCGAGTGCTTCGAACTGCAAGCAAAAGGTTCGGGCTGGTGGTTGCCTGCGGCGAGGGCGCGCTGCCTACTCGTCAGGTTGCAATTGCCCGGCGGCAAACCGCTGGGGCTTTAGGCGATCGTACATACGCCAGACGGGAATCAGTTTGCGCCCGGCCTTATAGTTGGGTAGCGCGAGATGACCGGCCGCGTCCTGGCGCCTGGCAACGCTCTGCGTTGCGGTGCATGGCGGGCAAGCCCAGCTGGCACCAGCTTGCCGGCGCGCAAACTGCAGGCATGTTGCCCCGCGCACTCAAGCGCTGGCGCGGGAACTGGCGCTTTGGGCACCTCCCGCTGGCTTTCAAGGCGTCTTGAAGGGCTGGCCATCGCTCCTTGGAAAAAAACCCCTGAAAGCGCGCTGACCGCGACCTGGCCATGCCTCGTTGCTAGATCGGTGCTTATATCAGTTGCCTACTACCCGCCATCCCGGCCCATCGCACGCTGATTTGATGAAGCGGTTCAACGCCGGCGCAACACCTTGAAAAGCCTCTTGGGTTTAAAGGCGCTGCTTGAACGCGTACTGCGCCTGGGCCCAGCGCGAAATCGGAGACTTGCTGGCCGGCCTGGAGCGGATCCGACCCTGCGCGCTGTCCCATCCGCCGGCTGGCTGCAAAAGCAGTTGAAGGCGGATTGGCCTGAACACTTGGGAGGCGATCGTAACGCCAACCAGATCTGCATCCGCCGATGACGCTTCGGGTCAATCTGCAGGAAAACCAAACACCCAAATCTTACTGCAAGCAGACTTCAGGATGCTGGCAAGATGCCACAGCCCACGCCCTTCAGTCGGCGGTGGCATCACGCTGGGCCGAGCCCTTGTGATGTGCATGCAGTGAGTGCCCCGGATTTCAGTTAAGCGCCGGTCAGTGTTCAGGGATGAGGCCAGCGCAACTGGGCCGCCCCCTGCTGGAAGCTCAAAGCCGGGCCAACGTGGTGCTGGATCTGCCCTGCTGCGCGCCCAGGC
>Ga0163217_1061277_pt1 | contig 12651 bp, 10 predicted proteins | sample SynspAceP_FD_185933 | JGI IMG/M metagenome (GOLD analysis project Ga0163217, IMG submission 185933) | Saline lake microbial communities from Ace Lake in Antarctica - Synechococcus sp. Ace-P (PacBio error correction) | ecosystem: Environmental > Aquatic > Non-marine Saline and Alkaline > Saline ... | reverse complement strand
AATATCCCCTTATTTCGTCTGAAAACTCAAGGTATTAGCCATTGCCTATTCAAAATTTTCTTGATGAATAACCCTGCATTACCTGGTCCACTTTCTGTAACGATAAGGTGTGTTTGGTGAAAATATTAAAAGTCATCACGTCTTACATTTAGACTAACAGATCCCCCATATGTACATCACGGATGACCGGTATATACATTCGGAACCAGATCCCATTCAACCCAGCCGTAGCTTACTTTGTTTTAAGATCTATATTTACGATACCTGCCGTCTCCCTTCGGCACATCATAATCTAGCAGATGGATTGGTTACTATTCTACCTTTTTCAATGGCATACCGCAGCAATTTGACAGTGCCTCAGGACTTATCCAGATAAGGCGAGGGCTTACGTTGAATCAGGCGATTCTAACCACTTTCAATTGTCACTCTTCAAGAACTAACATATTGCCCTCCACATCTACGCAAACAGACAGGGACGTGTCTAGCAAACATCGGTTACGGACCCTCTTTACACGGTTAGATCGGAAGCCAACCGATCCCTAATATACTTTTTTTCATCCATTCTAGCTACCTCCCGATTGGTTCGCGATTCACCAAACAACTTCAAATTCGGCAATAATGAAGCACATCCAAACGAAAGATGTATTACCCAAGGATACCGTGCAAAGCCCTTAGGTCTTTTGATTATTAATTTATAAGAATTTATAGGAGATATATTTCAACACTGATGATATAAAGTTGCCTGGCGAAAGGGCCCTCTACATCAAATTTCCCAGTTGCATTCCGTGATGCACCAGACATTTCTCGGGATTCCTTACACTTTACGCTATACAAAGTGGCATATTCCAATGGTTACTTGTCTCTTGCGTCCAAAACGTTCCAGTATTTTTTATTGGTTTCTTGGTGGCCCTGGGGCCTTGTGCGTAAACCTATTAAGTAAGTAACCAATTATGTAACTGGAATTAATTTATTTTTCATTTGCTATGTTGGATCTATTCTTTTTTCTTTTTTTTTTTCCTTAAAACTTTTAAAGCCATTTTTCGTCGGAAAGGCTCTACAAAGGCCTCGTATTTATCTGAGGCTAGTCCTGCCATAAGTTCTTCATCCTGCTTATGGGTAATTTTCTCATAACTTCCCTCATCTTGTCAGAGCTAAGCTCTAGTTCTGCAACTCGATTCTTCTGCAAGTATTTTTCTAAAGGTTGTTGTGCTCAAACCGCTTTCTCAAAAGGGATTTAAGCCCAATTTTTCTGTAACTGCTTGGCATTTCCTGGTCTACAATGAGCGGCCGTTAATTTTTCGAGTTCTTGGCGCGTTTCTGTGCTTGTGGAATAGCTATTGCGTTGTCTACCATATCCTTCCGTATCCATATCCATTTCCATACCCATTTCCGTTATCCATTACCGTATCCGTATTGGGCACGTTAAAAATTGGAAATGAGGAACGATCAATAAAACACTAAAAAATAATTATCTTGTTCGTTTTCATTATTGCAACTGGTTTATGGGATTCCAAAATTCATTAGATGAGTTTAACCGGAAAGGAAGTTTAAATGTTGTTAAATTGAATATTTTTCAAGAATTGTGCGGTGTGTAGCCACACAAATTGCTTTGATCTGTTGGTTGAAAGTGGCTTAGTTAAACAATAAATGTTTCTTTTTAAATCATTTTTAACTTAGATGCAAGTAAAAAGATCTTTAAATCTTTCTTTCCGGAGGCGTCCAATAACCCCATGTTTGTTTTGAATACGACGGACGCTCAATTAAATTTACGGGTTACTCTTCATGCGCAAACCACATTCGTCATCTGTCAAGGATTTTCCTCTGATTTTTTCCTTCCAAATGGCTCGTTTAGTGCGTTACCATTCCAATGGCGATATGCCTAATTTTTTTAAATAGCTTCTAGTTCCTTTTTGGTGCGGTTTATTCCTCTAGATATTTTAGATTTCATATTCTTTTCCAGTGAAGTTTCTCCAAAATGGCCCAATCCTTCCTCGACTTTTCCAACATCTGGGTTGTGAATATTTTAATCATTAATGTCTTTGGTTTAAGTTCCGTTAACTATTTAATTCAGGGCCTACTCTTCATTTAAATCAACATTGAAATCAAGAAGTTGAACTCCCCTGCCAAGCCCAAATAACAATTTAAAATTTTGTTCAAGTGAGCAATATTTTCCTAACTTTTCGTCTTTCTTTGTTCCCAATAATCAATTAGTAATTGCCTTTAGAATTGCGATATGGCCCCGGTCCATTACCAGGCAGCAACATTACCCGTTTCTTCCACCTGTACGCACGTCTTTCGCCAATTTTATGGGTGCATAACATAATTCCTAATCTAGGGAACCCCATTCTATTTTCATTTTGGAGGGAACTTCAGATCTCCTGTCGGGCTGGTCCATTTTCTCGCGGGCAATTCTATTTCGTTTACAACTGGACTTTAAGCCATTTTAAGGCAGTAGCCCTATTTGTCATGCTGCGCTCTAGAATCCGAAGCAAGAAATTTGAATCCCAGAGGGTTATGGGTCAAGTACTGAAACTTTGGTTTCCACCTTATTTACATTCTGCCGCCCTGGCACCACTAGATCTTTTCGCAGTTGTAATTTCTACATCAGCAGGATTTATGTCGAATTTAATACTGTCTCCACCAATGTATATACGTGAACTGAGCAAAAGAGGCGTATAGGCGCTTGCGTACTGTCGGAAAGGGGAATTAGCCGTAGCCAGCCGGTGTACACCATTCTCGCCCTTGAGCACGCAAACTAAAATCGCCTTCAATTTCCAGGTCCACGTTCTTTAATTCCTGCAACGTCCCTCTGACTCAATGAGTTCTTTTATTTCTTGAACCATTTTTTTTCGTCCCAACATCATATACATTCGCATTCAACATGGAGGCCAATCCAACTTTCTGTTGCCTCCTGCACCAGCAGCTATTTGAATTATAGGCCGTAAGTTCATCTCCCTTCGCCAGGAGAGCATATTCTTTTGAAGTTGTTCCAATTTTTCAAGGCTTCCTACGATCTTGGTCGTAATGGTTTTCAACATCGGCCTCGGGATTCACCCTCTTTCTGAAAATTCCAAAAAAATTCATCAGCGAATCGGCCGCTAAATTTTGAGCGCTATTGAAATCATCCAACCATTGTTCTTGGATTGTATTAACTTTCATCTGCTTTGTGCTTCCTGGGGATGTTCTCAAAATCCGAGCAGGTTTTCTTCTTCTTCGTTTTCTATGTTCTACAAGCTTGGCATCAGTCCAAACAGATTACCTCCTTAACGCACCAAGGCGGGATCTTATGAGACGCTTATAATGTCTGTTGCTTATCACATATCTCAATTAGTTTCAGCAAAAAATCCAGTACTTAGTAATGGGTTGTTGCTAATCTATATTTATTAATTTTTCAAAACTTTAATTGTCGTATATAAGTGGAAACTCTATAGGAGTCTTTTTACTTCTAATTTCTGGGGCCATTTTGATGCTATTAAATCTGATTAGTGATACCGTTTTTACAAAACCAAACCGCCTGGGAATGTTTGCAGGCATTGGATGGACTGACAAAGGTGCGGGGAGTTGACGTTTAAAAATGACCCTTCGGTCAACAAAATTGGAAGGAAATGTGGCCAATTATTTGGAATGGAAGCAGCTTTGTTTTTTCAAGCCGCACTGATTGGCCCAATCAAACAGCCACTAAAATTGCATACCCAACCAGGGGAACAATTACATTTGTGATAAATACGCCATGTGTATAATTACGACAGGGGAGGGGTGATGTTTAACAGTGGTGTCTCCTGTAGATTGGTACGATTGCAATAGAGGATGATGACAGCAAGATCAGTAGGGAAGAAGCTATTAACCCACCAGACTTTTAATCCAGCCATTAACTTTCAACTAGTTCTGCTATGAAAATTACAACGAATAAGGGCGGGGGAGCTTTGGGAATTTAGCGAGAGTTAGCCCATTAAGAAATGTATGTGACCAACATCAATTAAAATTATCCACCTAGACGGTGACGGTCTTTGAATGCCGTCCTGGTGTCAAAAATGGATCTCCAAAGGATTATGGAGCCTTGTTCCATACCCATAAGTGTTGTTTAAGCAAAGGACTGGGATGTCCTGTAGGTTCCGTATTTTTATTATGGAGTGACAAGGAGCTTATTAACAAAGCTAAGGGTAAGAAAGGGGTTGGTTGGAGCATTGGAGGGACAGCAGGTTATCTTGCGGCAGCAGAAATATGCCTTGAAAATCACAGAGAAAGATTGTGGAGGACCATTTGAAGCCAGGAAAATTAGCTTGGCACTAAAAGGGTTGCCATACATTAAAAAGTGGAGCCTACGAAAACTAATATTGTTTATTTTTGAAATTGATGAAATCAGTATGACATACTGATCGGTTTTTGGATAAGTTGAAGAAAAAATATTCACATTAGTTGAATGGGGCAAAGTAAGACTGCGTATTGTTACCATATGGAATTATTACGGACGAAATGCATGAGCGCTGTTTTGAAATACGTAACTAGATTATAGGACCGAATGTGGTGTCTGCAGTATGGGATACTGCTAAGTCTTAAGATTTTTTTAAATTTGCATTTCTCATTCTGCCTCAGAACTATATCAGCATTCGGATGTTTCCAATAATTTTCTGATTATCTTTCATAAATAAAAAAAATTTCCAGTATCGTCGTCTTACGTCAACAACAGAATTGGGGCAAATGAGATCTTAAGATTGGCAATTGTTTGTCATCTCCGCCTATTGCTAAATTGGGATACTCGTAAGCAGCGTTTTGTCACAGACTTCAGGATGCAGACTAAGGTATATGTGGTATCGATTCCTTTTGTTATTTCTAAGCATGGCCTACGGCAACTTTTTTTAAGTTACACAAAAAAACGTGAATCTTTAATTATTTTAAAATCTTATCTAATTAATTACCTGGCCTGACTTTAATTGGACTTTATGACAATGACCGATTTTGTTAGAGTAGCACTTTTGGAGAGGTAGAGAATTGTGTTTTGAACGGTTTAGGGACCCATATGTGAGTCGTTACCTGTAAGTTGGATTAACGGAAAAGCCAGTGAGAGTTTAATGATATCAAAGGCGGGGGGCTATTGCCTTATGGGAATGCATTGGAGTCCCTATCGGTATTGTAGCTCTGATGTTAATTCTCTCCTTAAAAGATAGCTAGTATGGGAAACGCAACCAGCTTATAAAAAAGAAAACTTCAGGGTAAAAAGGGAGTCTAATAGCGTAAATTTTAGATCCCTTTTTATGTTTCTTGTGTATTTCTCTTACCTCAGTAGCCCGAACGGGTACTTCTACACATGTCATATCCTTATCCGCCCCTGCGCTTAGATTAAACTAAAATGGAGCATTGTGGGATTTCTGCCCTGTGCCATTATCGCGATAGCTCGGCTGTGTGCGCTTTTCCAGGCAGGCTATAATTTACTTCCAAGCGACTTAATTCGTAGGCATCTATTGTTTCCTGATCAGAGACTACGTACATAGGTAACTTTTCTCAAGATCTTTCAACACTATGGTGCTTCTGGACCTACACCAGGGTATCCCAAACCAGACTGGCTACGGAATTGAACCGCCCCTGGTTCTCCCTTTTCATCTTTCAGCATTTATAACATTTAAGCCATGGTATAACCCCTGGAGGAAAAGGGGGGCCAAGGTCATCAGTGGCAGCATGTTCGCCTATTCTAAAGAGCGGACCACCTTGGTTACAATGCCATAAAAAGCGTTACATCGGGTTCGTCCAAAAAAAAGAGCGAATATTCCCATGGGCATTACTGCCGACACCAACGACAGGCAACCAACATTGTCCGGCAATTCCCGGTCATTCAAAAATTCGTTCTTTTTGCTTCGATACCACAACACGCGAAAAGTTCGCGTACTATATCGGAAATGGGTGTAGGAGCCACCACGGATCCTATACAATAAATACTTGTGTAATGGGATCTTTAGATTACGCCTCAAAGGCAGAAATCTACAGCCTCTTTAAGCGTTTTTAGGCCATTGGGAAACCGGAGGTACTACCATTTGCACCTAGGATCTTTCATCGCGAACCACATTGGGAATGTTCTTTGGCCTATCTACCTTCTCCACATAGGGATTTCGCATTCCATCAAAAATAAGCGCCTGCGGATTGCCAAGGCTACACGTTCTGTCCAAGCGCCAGTTTTCCGCAATTAGTTTCTTTTGCAAGTGTTGTTGCCAACAAGGGGCTCTCCCCATACAACTGGTTAAGCTTATGCGCACCTGGTATGAATTAAAGGTCTTCTCGATTTAAGATATTATTCTTCCTCCGTATTTTTTCTGACAGCCTGTTGCAATAATAACAGTGTTGGACGGGACCTTGGTTTAGTGTTTGCGGAATGCTTTCGCAAGTTCCGAATAAAGTTATGAGATTTGCTGATGGATAATAGGCGGTCCGTGATTTTTTTCATTTCAGCTTTCGAAGAACTGGAGGAATAAAGAGCACCCCGTATTCTTAAAAAACCAGTTTTATCTGGATTAGGTTTTAAAATATTTTTTCCGTCATAATAAATGTGCAGTTGTAATTTGAATAATGAGTTTAAAGGCAAGAAAATAATTGCCATATACCATTATAATGATTTCTAAAATAAATTTATACTTTTCCCCTAGGGAATTAAGAGTTATGTACCGTTATTCTATTTAGCCAAGTCACAATAGTTAAATAAATAAGTCGTTATTTATAAAAAAGAAGGATTGGATGTAGTTAAGTAAAATACAATCTTGGTTAACTACTAAGAAGGGAATTTGCTTTGGCCCATATTACATTTCTATGTTGCGTCTAGAAAGTCCATATATTTTTCCACACCCTTTAGTACCATACAGAAAGATGTGGCTACTTCTTTTTCTTCGGTACTTTACAAAACTTAATAAGAGGAAAATGCCCTGTTTTGTTCATTGTGTTAGCAATTCCTTGTTTTGTTTCATTTTTCATCGGCAACGGAGGCCTTTCTTTTTTTCTGGGTGAATCTACATATAAAAGTACATTAGTCCTTGGCACTTCCTTAAATTGTTCGGTTTCTGAATAAATCTTTCTTTTAAGGTCCTTACAATTGGGGAGCACCAATCACTCCAGTAAATACATCGAATGTTGGAATATGGTTTTTTTTTGCAATTTTCTGAAGCACTTGTTGTAGATCGGTCAAGCTGTTGCTGTTGCTTGGCGATTGCACTTTCATTTGTTGCTGCCCAAGAATAGGAACAGAGTAATAAGAAAGAAATCTTTCAATATTAAAACAGTTTGATTAAATGGCAGTGAAGAATAATGAAATTATTTTAAAAGCGATCCCATCCTGTAATGTTGGGGTATACACTTCTTTGGCAACAGCGGCAATTCCGTTTTCATTATCATGGTGTGGCTTTTCAATGGCCTTGATTAAGGGTCGAGGATCAGATAATCCTCCAATTGATCTTGTCGCTTAAAGACTATCATCAATGGAACTGATCTTAATGGTTCCTATTGGCGTAATACTTACACTTTGAAAGGCAAACTGTCCGGAGATTGCTCATTTCCACTATTACAACTATCAATTCTTGCCTTGGTAACTTTTACTTTCTCCTGGTTTCCTTCAATTTCCCCAAACAATTGCCCATCATATCTCAAACATAATTGATAGTTTTAATTAAGTTCTACCCCAAAGTTACTAAAATGGGTTGGATATTTATTATAATATTGCCTTATCGTTATAAAATTTATTTCTTTTTTTAAGATAGTTAAGTTTATTCTGGGATAAAGGCTATATTCTAAATCAGTGCCATGGTCACATGCTAAATATTATATTTTGCGCTTTCTTATTAAACCAGAAAATCCTATACCTTGCCAACGGAGGAAGTTGAAAGCGCCAAGTGCGATAAAATAAAATTGCAAAACACATTAAATAAGCCACCAGCGTGGATGTTTAGGTTCGACACATTCATTATTGGTTGAAAACCAAAGGAAGAGTCCGGAGGTCGCTATCGCTTTCTTTGGAACAGAAGAGAATGCCTACTTACGAAGCCATGAACGGGAACATTTCCATAGACTTCAAGGAAAGATTGTTTCAAAGAGATGAATCCAGAGATCAAGGAAGATGAATTTCTTCCGTGCCCTATAAGTTTAATGGATATGGTATGCTACAACGATATGAAGTGGGAAAGGAACGTATCCAATTTTTGACCGGACACGGTTTGAAAAGTGAGGATGCGGGAGGAAATAATGTGTGTCAAATTGCAAACATTTATGGCAGAAGATCGAATTATTTTACACTTGGAGCTTGTCTATAAGTCCCAAACAAACGGAACTTGGCGGCTTTTGGGGTGGACACGGGTTTCCCGCGGAAATACACCTACAATAAAGGAATTGCTCACAGAGGAATTTATGATTGATAAAATTTGAAAATAACAACAGTAGTGCGTATGGCGCGAATTTGATAATAAGAACCTTGTTCATATACAAAAAAAGACCCTAAGACCTTTAAGTCCAAATAATATCTACAAGCATATTTTAGGGACATCCTCGCACAGAGGGACGAATTGGTTTTCATGAACAGAGGACGAAACCTTTAACCACCTTTGTTATAAAACTAAATCCAAGGATGTATTGTAATATGGTTCTTCCAGTTACCTTGAATCTGAATTTCAAATACTAAGGCCGATGAAACAATGGAAAAATTTTTTCATGTTTTCAAAAAGGGGTATAGAGGTCTAGGATTATTTTTAATCCCCTACAAAGACAATTTTTCATATTCTGGACCAAATGGACGGGGCAACACAATTTTTAAATTGTGCAGCAACCCCCTTGAAGACAAAACGAATCTAAAAACGTGGGTAGATTTTATTCCACATAGGGAAAGAAGTCTTTGCTTGAGGATATCTGAGATGTTTATGATTACGTATGTTTTGTCCGAGCGTTGGAAAATGGTGTTGAATCAGTTGAAAAATTGTGCGATGGATGTACTGAAGAAAGTGATTATTTGCCATTTGAATAATGAAACCGATACAGGCGCTATGTCGAGGCACCAATCCGCGATTTTGGATACGGAGAATTCTCCGATATGGCTATACTCCATTGGGACCACCCCGTTCCAATATCGATTATATGAGGACCAAGGAAAAGTAGTAGAAAAAAGGGCAAGAGGATTGACGGACAAATTTAGATAAGGGGAAAATTATATTTCCGAACGGGATTTGGGCAAACGCTAAAGAGCGTAAAAAAAGTTAACCGAATCTCCTTGGTATAATCATACAAAACCCACTAAGTTGGATGGTTCAGCCCGTTGTACAATACGCCTACGTTTATGATACCATTGAATCTTATTTTTCTACAGTAAGGTTAAGGTTTTGTTCGGATAGAGGTTTATTTATGCTCGAGCCCATTGTTAAGGGAGGGGGAATATTAGTCGATTGTTGATGAAGGGAGGGATATGCTCAAAGAAGATAATACCATATTACGATTTTTATACGATTGTTTCTAAATTTTTGATAGAAAAGAAGTATACCGTTCCTGAAAATCTTTACGCTTCCGGTGGTTCGGCAGGGGGTTTTAATGGGGCAATAGTCAATCTATGACCCACAAATATATAACGGAGGTAATTGCTGCCGTTCGCCTTTGTGGATTGTGTTGACCACTATGTTGTGACGACACTTCACTTGACACATGGGGAATATGATCGAATGGGCAGATCCCCACGAAAAAGATATTTGATTATATGAAATCATATTTCGGCCGCTATTGGACAATGTATCGCGGCAAATTTCAGCCCAAATATGTTGGTTAATTACCGGTTGCACGGATTTCCAAGTCATATTTGAACCGGCAAAATGGAAGAGTTGCCAAAAATCTAAAGGAGTAATTAAAACGGACAATAATTTGTGTGCTGTTCAATATTAATATGGAGCAGGTCATGCGGTGCTTCAGGGCCGCTTTGAGTCCCTAAATAGAAGGTGGCTAGAAATATGCATTTTTATTAGATTTGGAGACGATAAAATTCGTTAATCCAAAAAAACAGACTAATTGTTTTGTCCTATCAACTATTGACATTTTAAGATCAAAATGTCGATATGTTCTAAACCAGAAGATTGTTTATGGAAACAACAAAGATAAACCGCTTGTAATAATACCTAACTAGAATTCGTTAGGAAACACCCCATTAATCAAACTAAATAAAAATAGTGCCAACCTGAAGTCATTTTATTACGCTTAAAGTTGGCAGGCTTTAATCGGACATATCTTCCAAAGATCTGGTGCCCTTTATATAATTGAGGAGGCGCGGAGGTAGGGGATTGCTGAAGAAAGGGGATTACTATTATAGAACCACTTCAGGGATACAGTATTTGTAGATCTCGCTAATGATCAGTATCATAAAGGGATACGGGCTGTATTAACTTCTCTGCTTAAATTAATATTTCTGTTTTAATTTATCTTGTTGTTCTCGTGACATTTTGGGCTCGCGTGAAATGTATTCTTGTTCCCGGGTGCGCTAACCGTCATTCGGGGAGTATCCGAAAATCTGTGATTGTCTGAGCTTTAAGCCGCATGCGAGTTTGTGCGCTCATTTTTAACCGTTCCTTGGGATATAGGATAAGCGAATGTATTGCGGCAGCAACCCATTCTCTGACGCCCTGCTTCTTCCACAAACTGCGGATGGCCAGAATAGATCAGCTTTGTCGCAGCATCATCATGTGGGAAAGCTACCGCGCGATTATGTGGGTTTTCGGATTGACGCGGTTCAGGGTCTATTCCGATCGCATTTTGTCTGTAGATGATATTTTGCGCGCACTGTGGTGGGAAGGCGAAGAACGGTGTGATGACTTCTGCCCGCGCGTCGCAGCTGGGGTGAGCGATTGACGTACTTTTGGCCCCATCTCGGCCTCAAAATCATGCAAGGGCTTTCCCGCTCGGTGTCATCCGTGGCTTGATTAAATATCCGCTGTTGAGTCTTTTGCGATCGATTCTTGCGATCTTTCGCATCCGCAGAAGTTCAGGAGGCGCACGAGGTGGACCATGTCAGGTTTGGACTGTGTCTCAGGGAATGCGGCATGATGCATCTTGGAAAGCCCTTTGAGCCGTCCACAACAGCGATCAGATTACATCGGACCCTCGCGGTTGCAGCAAATTGTCATCACGAGAGCCAGAAATTTTGCCCCTTCATATTGGCAACCATAATCGCCCAAACTCTACTGTTCGCCCTCAGGTAGTGAGTTGACGCCAGGGCTACGGAAACGCTTGGTTTCTGTTACCTGACAGCTTCGCTATAAAAATTCATACCACGGCTTACTCGCCTAATGCGACCGGCCTGACTCTCATAAGTGGCGTTGGTCCTTCGGCAACTCTGTTAATTCCTCTCCTCACCGCCATCGCTGCTGTATTAATATATCACTCAACTTAATAGTTAGAAAAAATATATTCGCAGATTCACATATCCTTATGCCTGCTTTGTATTTAAGTCCCTATAAAATCAATATTTTGATTTTGGACGAGGGGTACAGGACATTTCATAGCTAATGGCTTTGGTCAGTTCAGCGCAGCATCGTTCCATTCAGGCGGCACTTGCACCGCTTTTTGGCGGTTAGTTCAAAATCTTCAAAGATGTTAAATTAGAATGTTCGGGTCCTGGGGCAGGTTTTTTATTGTTTGTCCTGTTTCACGTAAGTGCAGATTTGATCGAGGTCCTATTATGAAGTGGCAAAGATTGCAGCGAGGAACAGAGGGTTCGCTAGTGTATAATAATTCTCCAGTATATTTAAGAATTTAATCTGAGTCGCCACCCCATACGAAGTACTGGGCCGGAAATCTGGGAGAACAGGACCATGGACAATTACCCATTTGATAGCATGCTAGTGTGGCAAGGAGTGCTACCATTCTGGGACTGCCAAATATCTAAAAGAGCAAAATACCGAAATATTCGTGTTATAGGCGTAGAGCTTTTGGTTCGTTCTTAAAATAGTACCATGAGACGCGGAGAATGCGATAACTAAGGAATTTTATTCCGTATAGAATTGTGAAGGCTTAGTAAAATTCGAACTCACAGACTTTACTAGACCGCCAATTTCGACGATTCTCTCTATTGTTGGTTATAGCATGTTAATTTATTAAAGTTACATGAGCAGTGAGGAAAGATTGTAAAGGGACGACTTAGAGGTCATCCCGAGGGACGTTTTGTTGTGTTAATACAAGTGGAGCTGTAATGCAAAGCGTGAGGCAATTGGAAGAAAATGGGAGAGTTTTAAAACGGAGGAAATAGTTAATGTAGTCGTTATTTTCCCTAGCACAGGTTTCGCAAGGTATATGAGTAAGATATAGCAGGACCCAATGGATGGGCCCGAACCCCAAGGCTTCTTTTCGATAAGTTTAAACGAATTTGAAAGATGAGCCCACAAAAAAAGTAATAGAATTTCATAAAGGTAAAAAAGTTTGATTGTAAAAATTTAAGTATTTTATTTTAAAGCAACGGTTTCCAATTAAAAGGTCGTTGCTTTTTATGTATTAAATCAAGTTGGGCCATATTTGCAGTTTCAAAAAAATCTCTATACTTTATTGCTCCCTAGTCAATATATCATCAATATAGTAGCTAGATGTGCGACACTCTCTATTTTGCGTTCGTGATATTCGATGATAGAGCTCTCTTTAGGAAATCGTTCATCTCTCTCCCCA
>Ga0163217_1049722_pt1 | contig 12651 bp, 16 predicted proteins | sample SynspAceP_FD_185933 | JGI IMG/M metagenome (GOLD analysis project Ga0163217, IMG submission 185933) | Saline lake microbial communities from Ace Lake in Antarctica - Synechococcus sp. Ace-P (PacBio error correction) | ecosystem: Environmental > Aquatic > Non-marine Saline and Alkaline > Saline ... | reverse complement strand
AGCCCTGGCCGACTACGCCCCGTGAAATCATTCATCGCGAATCGAAATGCCGCGCTGACTGGCGATGCGCAACAAGATACAACGCCTAACAGCCGCTCAAGGCGCGAAGATTCTTGGCTGTTATTCACATGACCATCAGACCGCCGTACTTGTATTGAAACGCTGTCTTCCCTGGGCGCCGAAGGCGCTGGTCCTCGTGCAATATCTTCTCACCAGGATCACGCCGCAGCGCCATAGCTGCCCGGCGTTCCCGTCTTTCCTGAAAGGCGAAACTGAAGAGATACGAATGGTGCATTGAGCGACCATCCTTCAAGATGGCCACCCTGGGAAGCCAACATGGATTGCGACGATGCGGCGACCTGACCGAGATTACTGCCATCACAACAACTACCGGCGATTCTCGACAACGTGCAACGGCGTGACCGGAAGAAACAACCAACGGTGTCCATCGCCTGCTGGATTATGCTGAAAAAAAGGCACGCTCAAGATTCCCGCTAGCAACGTCAATATTCGGTTACCAAGATCAAAATACGACAATCAAATACGGTTGCCCACAGCCTCAACGACGCCATCAGCGCGCCACCGACCAACCTGTTGTCTCGCAAGCAGGCACTTGTGGATCGGTTACGGTGACGTAGGCCAAGGGCTTTCGGCACAATCGCTGCGCCAGGAAGCTTGATCTCAAGAGTCAGCGAAGTCGACCCCGATCTGCGCATGCCAGGCCTGCAGGGACGGCCTTCGACTGTCTCCCCGTTTCAACGACGGATCAACGACCGCCCGCCTAGTGCATCAACACCAGGTTTGTGAGCCGATCCGATCTCTCTATATCCACTAACCGGTTAACGTCAAACGTCTGCGACGCCAACATGCTCAAGGCATTGTAGAAGCGCCCGCCATTCCGTCTGCACAACATCGGCCACTCGACAACGAAATCGATACCCTACCACCCGCGCTCAACTCCACCTGGAAGAGGTCAAAGCCGCAGTTCACAACTGGCACCGCACCGGCAAGACAACTTTGACGCAGCAACGATGACTAATCGATCCTCGCTCGCCGAAGGCGTCTGGTTGAACGCTGGGCCAAGCAACGCCACCCCCAGCCGCATCGATGGATGGCTCCTCCGCCCAACCAGTCTACTGCGCAAGACTCAACCTCTACGCCAGGGTTATGCCAAGCTTCAGCGGAAGAAAAAGCCCGAGCTGCTGCGTGTTGAAGTCTCCGAAGAAGCTGAAAGAGGAAGTCGCCCTGGAAATGGTCAAAGGCTTTGGGTGCGTGATCACCCCAAAGCTGCACCAGCAAGCAGGCGACTATATCGGCGTCAGCGTCGGATGGCCCGTCCAAGCAGAAGACTTACGCTACTAAAATCCCAGCGGACAGGCCCCCAGCACAGCATGCGGGGCTGAAGCTCGATGAGACACAGCATAACATAACCAGACATTAAACCGGTCAGTTTCGAGTTCCTTCCCGACCAAGACCGATGCGGCATGAAAACGATCGCCACCGCAAGATCCTGGCCGCGAAAATCCCGAATCTTTTCGGTGACCTATGGCCGCCGGCGGTCTCAACCCGGACGCAACCCCTGAAACCGTCCTTCGCGGATCAAGAAGTCAGGTACCTACCCCCCGCACCTGTCCTGTATGTGGTGATAGCAAGGAAGATTTGGGCGGCCTGCTTGAACCTGTACAAGGAATCCGGCATCAAGCGTAGTCGTTGCGCTGCTGGGACTGCCTCCGCATGGGTCAGGCATCGTGTGAATTGCGCTACGCCAATGCAAGCTGGTGGAATTCATTCGCAACGAAACAGGCGACACCAGTTTCGATCGAAGTCGCGCCTACCCGAAGCCACCCCCAGCGCGCATTTCGACGACCTGGAGAACTTCATCCGCAAGCCAAAGTCTTGGCGCCGCAGGCGCCATTACCAGTACTTCTTTACCGCCGGACTGTTATTTCTATTTGTTGATCGCGCTGCGCAAGCCGGCTGATATCCCCATCGTCCCAGGCTATTACATGCCCGATCACCAATTACAGCAAGGCTGCGCGTTTTTCCGACGCCGCGGCCGCAGAGCAGAAATCCCCCGCGGATTCGCAAGCAAAACTGGAAGTCTACGGTGACCGATAGCGAGAGCATCAGCGCCTTCGTACACATAGTGATTACGAATTGTGCAACGTCTGAGACGGCGGCGCTCCGAGCCTTGCATTTTATTACGCTGAACAGGTGAACCGAGTCTGCCGGGTTGTGGCGCAATTGCGAGCCCAGAGTAGTCCGTTCAAGCTATCCACCCTCAGCATAATTCTGAAAAATCCCGCATTTGTTTGAAGCTGCCATACTGACGATACTGCATTGATTATTTGCCTGTACTAACTGCTCGCACCCAGTGCATTTTCAGCTGAGGAATGGCCGCCCCTTTATCTAACTCGAAAGAAGGTGAAATAAAAATGTGCTGAACAAAAGATAACCAGCAGGTGGCTTAGCCAGCTCGGTTTATCAGGTGACCTGGCAGATTTGATGCCCTTGGGACGGTATGCACGACGTCGCCACCGGGCGCAGATCGATGCTGACATCGACCCCCCCATGCCGGATCACCAGGATACTCTATCGTTTCACCACGCAGCCGCCTTCTCAGTCACGAAACCGTGCTCTTCCATGACCTGCGGCGCCCCTTTGCCTTCAATGACCTTGTCGACCTTGCCGGAACTGGTGTCGGCTGTCTCGCCTGGCTACCTGTTACAACCAATCCCGACTTCATCCAACCCGAGGATTCTTCCGCGAGCCGCGCCGCGAGCTCGAGGCCAAACTTTGCAGAGAAGCTGGCTGCGCTGCAACCGTAGAAACCTGAGTCGCAATGAGTCGACCGGTCGCATTACCACCCAGCCGTGTTGCTGGGCGTTGAGCAGCGCTCGGGCTTCATCCGACGCCAGTTGCAGCAGCAGTGATTCTACCTGGCTTTGTCACGCATGGGGACAATGGCAGGACACTGCGCAGCAGTTTCCGAAGCCTTGAATCATTCAAAGTTACCGACGAATACTCGCGAAGAGATACTGCGCAAAATACGCGCTGGAGTTCCAGCACGGCAGCTTTGAGTCTGGCCGCCCCACCGTCCGCAGAGCGCAGCTGCGTTGCTTCCCCTTTCTGTTATACTCCGCGCTCTTCATTATCGTCGGTACGGGCTAACCCCTGTTCCGCAACGGCCATCACAGGGTTATCTGATAGTCCTTTGGCAACTCTCGGTCTTCTCACTGCCTTCCCGTGCCGCCGTAAGCTGCCACTGGTTTATTTACCTCCCCTACCACCTGTCCAGGGCTCAAGCCCATCCCCGCCGTACCTCGAAGGTCGCAACCTGATGGTGCCGCGCAGACCGGCACCGCAAGGACCGCAGGGCTTTGCCCTTGCGATTATCGTAAAAGCTGCTTTCCTGTGTGGGCACCCCGATCCACGCCCGCCGCGCACCCAGCAGGTTCCGATGCTGTTGCTGACCACCGACCCGTGAACTCGCGCCAGGTGCACCGATAAGTTTGGTACCTACGAGTGGCGAGCTCCGATGAAAACCGCCTGTGTATCGGTGCCGCGGCGCCCAATCCGCAGAAATGAAAAGCTATTGCCCCCGGCCTGATATTTCTGGTCGCCTTGCCCTGGCCGTCTCTCGACCTGGTCGGTCAGGCGCTCCGCTCCGATCCTGTCAAAGTAGAAATTCCTGGTCCTCGACGAAGCTGACCGCATTGCTCACATGCGGCTTTGTCCATGACGTGAAAAAAAAAAAGTCATCCGCAAACAAGTGCCCAGCCAGCGTCAAAGCCTGGCTTCTCCGCGACCTTCTCGAAAAGATCACCGAGCTGGCAAATCAAGCTGCTGCATAATCCAGCGCGTATTCAGTTTACTCCGCCGAATACCACGGTTAGGAGCGCATTTCACAGACCAGGTCTACGATGTACGCCGTCACAAGCGGGCGCTAGAGATACGACAGCACTTGATCAACATGGGTGCCTGGGAACAGGTGCTGGTCTTTACCGCACCAAGCACCGGCGCCAACCGCCTGGACGAGTATCTGGACAAGAATTCGGCTGCGGCGTGCGCGATTCACGGCAACAAGAAGCCAGAGCGCACGCACCAAAACCCTGGCCGACTTCAAGGCCAAAATCAAGCTGCCGCATTCTGTCGCAACCGATATCGCCGCTCGCGGCCTGGATATCGATCAAAAAACTACCTCACGTAGCAACTTCGAGCTGCGAAGTGTCGGGAAGACTACGCTACACCGTATCGACCCCGTACCGCCTGCGTGGTCGCAGTTGCGCGCCTATCACTGTCAGCACCGACGAAAGAGAAACTGCTCAAGCTATCGAGCGCCTTAATGGACCAAGCAGCGATCGACGAGGGCACAACTGGAAGGCTTTGACCACCAGCCGAGAGCGAATCTGAACAGCGGACCGTCCGGACGAGCCCGTGGCCCCTAGCGCGGCTGTTCATCGCCAGACTGCAGGCGCGTGCTGGCAGGCGCGGACAGGTCCGCAGACGACAAGCCGCGTCGGAAAAGGCGCGTAAGCGAAAGCCACGCAATGATCGTCCACGCCACAAAGCCAAGAGCCCCCAACGTGCGCCCGCCCCAACAGCGAGCCGCAGGACAGCGTCAGCGAAAGACGTCGCCAGCCAGGCGCATGGCAACAAGGCCGCGCCAAGCTCGCCGCAAGGACAGCCCAACGCAAGCCTAGCAGCCAATCGCCGCAGCGCGAGAAGCCGGCGACTGTTTGGCCGTTAAGGTCAGATAGGCAATAAAAAAACGGCCACGGCCCGTTTTTTTATGCTTCGGATAACGCTCAGCGACCGGCGCTCATAAGCCGTCTCTTTGGAATTCAGACCGCGCTCGCTTACCAGGTCCCGCTTTTGCTGCTTCTTGCGCGCTCATTCTAATGCTTCTTCAATTCCGGCCATTTCTACGACAGCAATTTGCCCGTCATCATGCATTATGCGACGGTCAGTACTGCGCTCCTGCAGAACTCCATCAACCGCGGAATTCCACAACCAAAAAAATCTGCTCGACAAGGTCGTATCACTGATTATCCGGCACTCGCTTGGCGGCGTTCGAACTTGTCCGCCTGCTTTCTGCGGTAAACCGCCCCCAGATATCAGTGATGCCGGCAACCATCAGACCTCAGGACCAGGCTACACAGCAAACTATCAAGGCCCAGACAGAAGTCTTGCGTGCCCATTTCATTACGTGGCCCTGGCCGTTGATCGTCGATCAGATCCGACGATCCCGGTATACATTCAGGCCAGACAATATCAACCACCCAGCGATAGATCGTGAAGAATGATGTGACCAGGTTGGCGGAAACCAGGCCTCGGCGTGATCAGGTTCATGTGTCACTCCTTGCGATGCCACGATCCGGCTGCGTTTCCAGCCGTGCCGCGCTCTTGCCGCGGCGCTGAGCAGACGCGGTGGAAAACTCGCCAAGTGGTGAACAGCGTTATGTCCAGGAAACAACCAGGATACCGGATGACCCAGAAACAGCGTGCGTCCCAGCTTCGCTTTCATAGCGCCGCTCGATAAAACGGCTCAACTGAACTGCATCAGGCGACACGCAAGCCAGCACCAAAACCGGTAAAAGCCTGAGCGCGAAACCAATGCGACACCTGCAGTCTCCGGCAGCACAAATCAAGCCCACGCCCACAAGCACAATCGTGATGGCGAAATGAAGGCCCATACGGCTGATAGACAGAACTCCGATTCAGCACGGCCACATTAGCGGAAGCCCATTCCAAGATACTGCGATATTCTGCGCAATACTTCTGCGCCGCGCGCGTGACAGCGCAAGCGCTGTTTTCCAACAACCCACGCAGGAGGTTTCGGCCATGAGGAATCCAGCACAGGCGCGGGGCTCATAAAAAAGCGAACCCAGTATCCAGCTGCAGCTTCCAGCTGATATCGATATCTATCTGTGATCATGTCCGGGCTCCAGTACTCGGACCCGATCCAGAGCGCTTACGCGCGGAAACCGCAACCACCCCCAGAGAACCTGAAACACCCGACCATAGACGCGGCTGGTACGCTTGATAAGCCCGATATCGAGAAAACTCGCCGACTGTAATGCGTCCAATCCAGCGGGGAGCAGTGTGCGAATTGCGCGGATTGCCGGTACTGCGCCCACACGCGGGTTTTCGATCAGTCGGCGCGACCAATAAGCCACCGGTCCTCGGCAGCAGCCTCATGCCATCGATTACAGGACCCAGATATTCGCTGCGCGCGGCCAACGCGCCCATACCATGCAACAGCTTGCCCTGCGTTTTTTGCAGGTGCAACTACCCGCAGCAACGGTGTTGCAACGCCAAGCTCATCAAGAAGCCCACCGGTATCGTCGCTGGAGCCGTCGTGATAAAGCATAACTTCAATTTTCTGATAGCCTGAAGCAAAGGCGGCCACGACCTGTTCTTGCCACGCGCGCGCCCCTTCGTTGAACAGGAATCAGAATGGAGAACCGCGGTTGCCTTGCAATTCCGGGCAGGCATACATCACCGTCACTACCGGCACTGCGCTCCCATTCAACCAGAAGAACAAGCCCGCCGGCAATCCACAAGCGCGGACTCAAGCAAGGGTAGAAAAACACGAAATGGATCAGGTGCCGGTAATGGCCAGGCCAGGGCCAAGCGACCGAGCAGCACCAGGAGCATACGATTAAAGCAATCGTGCGTTCTCTCATTCGCTCGTACTCCAGCATTTGACACACCGGCGTATCAGCGTCCCCAGGCGCGATATCCCGTTATGAAATCATCCGGTAGTGCCAAAGTGCCGCACACCTTCCCATTGCAAGGACGATGCATTCAAGCGCACCAGCAAATTCGCTTCCACGCCTTCCTGCCCCACTCGCCAATCACGGCCTGTTAGCTCGAAACAGTTGTCTTGTCCATTGCGTCAGCGGTACTGTTTCACCCTGCGCACCCAGGCGTGACAGCCAGGCCTCGGACTCCGCCTTGCTGATGCCCTCCATCAAACGGCATGGCATGAGCGTCCAATTCGTAGTTTTCAGGAAGCATGCATGTTCTTTTTGGGGGCGCGCGACCACTCTTCGCTTGCGGCTCAATATCGGCTGGCGAAAGATATTGCGTGCGGTTTGACCTGTCGTCCGCGGAGTCGGCTTTACCTTGTCTTCCAGCTCTGGGTAAACAAGTCGATAGATACGCTTTTGAACCGCGTTCCAGCAGCAATTGTTCCGGGCTCAGGCGCGCGAAGGCATTCAGATCGCATTAAGCCCCGCATCGCGTAGCCGACTCGCAGCGCCGCCGGCGTCTTCGAAGTCGATAAACAATGCGCATCGTCATGACAGCAGACCCTGGAAGCTGGCAGTGCGGGCCAGGATCTCAAAAATCTCGCAATCTGTGTGCGCGCCCGGGCATCGAATGGCGACAGCGCTCGGTACTGCACCGATCAACTGCCTTGTTGCTAAGTCTCATCCATCGATAGCTGTGACCCGCGGCAAAGCGGATCAAAGATCAAAACTCATGACCGCATCCAGGCGTAGAGTCGACCCCTGCGCGATGTACGCAGCTGCCACGCGCGCCCGGTTGAACAGATTCAGCGCGGCAATGGCAGCCGGTGGGCGGTTGGGGAAGTACAGCGACTGAACCGTGCCGTCGCCCTGTTTAGGTCGGCATAGGCCTGCAGAGAAATACGGTATGATGCGCAATCGGAGATGCGATTGAACAGCATCCAGATTGGCCTCCATCTGCCCGGATCAAGGATCGTAGAACGAAATCCAAGATCAACGTTGTGCCACGCGATCGCTCGCTCATCTGCATACCGCTGATGGCTTCGGCGAAACTCTGGGTCGAAAGACTTTCGACGATCAGATAGCGTCCGGTTATTCTGCAATATTGGCTACCGTCGCCAACCACCTTCCCAGCTCAAAGCCATCTGTAACCGTTGTCGTCCAGCACCTCCAGCGCCATGCCCGTTGCGGCCATAGGGCCAGACCCACACGCGCGACTGCGTCCCGTTTGAGATGTCGCGATTTCTGGCTGATGCGCTGTGCATCAGTACCCAGCCTGTGCACGTAAGCGGCGGCCGGTTCGACTGTCCGTCCCGGATCGGTAAGCGGTATGGCTGCCGCAGCAAACTGTTTGCCCTGGGCGTTGGCCAAAACGCACCGAAAGTGAAGGTTGTCTGTGGTTGCAGCAAATTCTCTGAACCAGACCCGATTCGAAATCCTCCGCAATCTGCTCGCGGGGCCAAAGCGGCTACGTAGCACCGGCAAGCCACCAAAACCTCAAAACTGCTGACCGGCCGGGGCGTATCATCCAAAGGCACCGGACTGTGCCAAGCTACCCGCAGGCCACTATAGGCCGCTTTATAAAACTGCAAACACCGCTCCCGGAAGCTGCTGAAAACCATCATCCAAAAGCTCAGCAGGGATGGCCTTTCGCAGTTCCGCTCCGCCCCGGCCGCGCTTCGAGGATCTGATCAATGGACACGGCCCTGATAAGCCGTTTTCACGCACCAGGCAAAGCTGGTCAAGCAGATTCACGGGTGCAACCGAAGAAAACGCATATCCGGGTCCCAGCATCCTGCACATCGTGTAGGCAGTGCCAACACGTGGTTTCTTGGCCAAGGCGCTTCACTCCATCAGTGACGGCCTGTCCGCAGGCGCGTAAAAAGCACGTGCTGCTGGGCGGCAGCAACCTAGCCAGCCGAGGGTCAGTAACAGGCAGATTCGTCCTACCAAACATCATCAACAGTCCCTTGAATCCGGAAATTGAATCGAGACAAGCCGCTATCCTGCTCGCGATCCCCATCGCTAGGGGTCTGCTCAGCAGACAGCAGGAAGCCCACGTCCAAACACATCATTCGTATGCTGCAGCCGCTGGCCATTAACAACAGGCCCATACCACCACCGTCGAAGTCACGCTGCTGGTAATAGCCCGCGCCGATCTGTTACCTGGCTCCAGACTGTCTCGTAGCGCGATTGCAGAATATGCGATAGATCTCAAAGTCGAAATCACACTGGCACTCTTCCAGGGTTGAAATTACGACCTTCGCCCCCTGGCTGTCGCTGGTGGACAAAGCTCCCAGCCCGGCATCCAAAGTCATACGCGGCGCGTAAAGACCCGCTGACTTGAAACCGTCCAGCACCACGGCCAAGGCGGTCGTTGCCGTCCTGAATAAACATTGGCAGGACATCGACAGGCTGACTTCACGGCTCTCGCTTTTCCACGCCTTCGGCCATAGGGTTCGACAGGAGCTATCGCGTCGATTATTTGCTGTTCAACGCGCGCAGGGGTGGGGATGGCAGACCAGCAACTCCGCTGACCAACCTATTGCCAGGACGTCTTACGTCCGTGACGCCCGCCAAGGCCCCAGCAGCGCGTCGCCCAAAAGCCGAAGTCATGCTGGAGATTTCTTGCTTCCCAGGGTTGTTGTTGGCGATGCCGGTCGCTCAAGGCCTGCACGAACCAACGTGCGGGCACACCTTTCAGAAAACTCGCCGCGGCCCTGTACCGCACCTGCGAAGCCGCCAGTCTTCTTGAAAGCGAGGTATAGCAGCCACTGTCTCCAAGCCAAAATCGCCACTGCCGAGACGCTGTCGGCAGAAGCTTCTGCACTCGATAGCCGCAATAGCGCAACTGGCCATGTGATTACATCGCGTACGACGATTCGACGCGCTGGGCCCGCAGATTTATCCGGGAAAAGCGTTCGATAATCGATCGCCAAGGCGTCTACCTGACGCCATTTCCTGCAGCGCCAGCGCGTTGGTCGCCTGGCTGCCTCAACTTCAACCCTTCTTCTGGCGCGTCTTTCGCGCAATCTTCAGCTTTTCTCTGCACGCCCTGGCCAGCGCGGCGGGCGTAACACTGGCAGGCTTGTGTGCCGCAGCGATACGTTGCCTGGCGCCGCATCTGACAGACTTCAAAGGATTCTGTTGCTGCAGGCAAATCGCTTCGCGGATAGAGCGCGGTGTGCAACCACGTATCTGCTGTCGAGCCATGTTAGGCCCGCCCCTTCCAGCACACCCAGGGATAGAGACGCGCGGGCTGAGCCTCGCCAATTGCTGCTGAGTGATCTGCCTCTTCAAGTTCTTCGCTTTCATCCAGCGCGAGCTCTGGTGATCACTCAACCCAGCTTTTCCTTGTCGTTGCTGCCGCCGCAATCACTTCGCGTTACAGCTCACCGCCAGCTCAGCTGACGGCAGATAGAGCATTGCCGCGGCCGCCCAACGCAACGCGTAAGGCTAGAGAACCTGCATTACCTTCGCGCGTAGTATTCCATCAGACACGCCCTGCATTATCCACCGCGAGCATGCCAAGCGCCCATTGCGATCAAACCCCGCACCGCGAATCACGTTCAGCCTGGCCCCTCGCAAGAGGACTTCCCATTCTTTCATCATAGTTATTTTCCTGGACCAGCAGCCCCGGTCGCAATCACAAAACGTTCGGAACCTCAGACCGGCCTGATGTGTCCGCCAGTCGCCACCCGTCGCGCGGAACGCGCGCATCGGCGCGCATGTCTCGCAGCTCCTCCGTCGTCCGAGCAAAATCGGATGCTGTTCTGCCATGCCCAGCCCAGTACCGGCAAGCCGCGCGCTGCAGGGCAAACAGGGCTATTGCACGCAATACATCGCGCGCCGTGCCAGTCCCAGCACGACGATTCATATTAACGCAAGGAGCGTGCTTGCCTGCCCGTCGGCGATTCAGTGAACCCAGAGCAGGCGGGCTTTCAGCTGGCGCGCCGCCTGCTCGTCCAGGACCGCGCGCCTTGATGCCGCGGGTCGCCATGTCAAGTCATGGTCATCAGCTGACGCTCTGCAGGCAAAATCGCCGCCGCCGCGCCAAGCGAGCGAGCCAGCATGAAGCCATGGATGCCTTGGTCGCCACCTCACCGCGTTACGACCGGCACGCCCCATTGCTGCCACTGGTTCGCATTCTGTATTAAACGCGGGTTGGACTTGGTAAAGCCGCCAGCACTCGTCGTCCTGGCGGCCCAAACTGGCAATCAGCAGAGATCAACCTGCTGAGCAGTTCGTCCATTGATCGCAACTAGCACGCAGTAATCCAGCGCAGGCTCTCCACCCAGCGGGCACCTCTATAAGACGTATAAGACTGGTCGGCCCAGACCAAGCTGGAGCCTCAGGGACAGGCCAAGGAGAAAACAGCAAGCAATAACTCGCCTTCCCTGCTAACGTTTACCTGAGCCAATCGTCACTCCTTCCTCACTGGCGCGCAAATAGAACAACAGACCAGTCACGAAAAAAACGGTGCTGTCTTATTCGGTATCCAAAATTAGTCGTGCCCGGCATACTTATGAAAAGTCTGAAGTAGCGCCCATACAGGACAGCAATTCTGACTTCAACTTCCAAAAAAATATACTGAACATCGATCGAGCCTTGGTCACGCTTTCTTGGGTGTTTTAGCTCCCTTTCGGCCGTGCAGCGCCGTCTACACCGAAACTCCGGCGGAGTTCATCCCCACTAACAACTGTTTTCGGCGGCCATCCACAATTACCAGGGCAAACAACGTATGCAGCTGGCAGTATTTTGCCAACCCTGTACCGCACCTTGTTAAAGCCGAACTGGCATTTACACCCGGAACGGGGTGCTCGACCTGCGCCCGGGGGTGCTGCTCTTGCGCGCTTCGATCGCGTAAGCCTTTTCTCAATCAGCTGTTTGCTCAACGTCTTGAGCATGCCAGACGCAGCGGCAAATCGACCAGACCACTGACTTGCGTTCCTTATGCTCGTCCCGTTCTGGACGCGGGTTAACAGGCAAATCACCCACACATGAGTTTCTCACCCGTCAAGCAAACAAACGTTCTACCTGAGTGACAATCAGCGCTTTGCAGTGGGCCTACGAGCTTGAACCAGACCTGTATCCAGCATCCACACCGATGTGCGCCTTCATGCCCGAAATAGTACTTGGTTGCCTTTTTGGTCTGATGCATCCTCGGATCACGCTTCCGCCCTCTGCATTCTGTCCGCCACTGGGTGCCATAGAATGATGTTGCAGCGACTAATGTCCCTGCGGGAAGCATTAGCCCATGTTTCAACCCAGTAACGGTTCACCACATTCGAACAACGCCGGTGGACAGCCGTGGCCTTATCCAGCAAGCGACGGAAGTTGAGGATGGTGTGCGTCGGGGATCATCTTAGCTGCAAAGCCCGCAATAATGCACGCAAGATGCGTTTCATACAGCCTCTTCCCATTTCCCCGGATCGCTGTAGCCAAACCCAAGTTCTGCAATTTTCAGGGAGTTGAAACCCGCAGCATTGGCTCCCCAGCGGCTAAGGCAGGGCGCCCACCTTCCACCCTATGGGATAATTGTGCTCGTCAATGGCCAGCAATGGCTTCCAGCGGGACAACTGAATCCATTTTCGATTTCAGAAACGCTCACGGCGGTTGTTTCTGCTGTACGTTTTCGGGACGTTATTCTGGGCTGTTCCAACCGCCAGAAAAAGGCCCTCAATCTTATTCATTTTTGCGGGGTGTATCTCCCAAGGGGATAAAAAAACTGGGTTCGCCGGGCCCATTTACCGTTTTTAGAAAAAAGGTTTTTTTTCCTTTTATTCACAAAAAAGGGCGGGGGGGGCGGTGGCGGGGGGGGGGGGGTGACCCCCGTTTTCTCCCTAGGGAATATTGACGGGGAAATCGATACTAAATTACGCGATATCTCTCTCTC
>Ga0163217_1046392_pt1 | contig 12651 bp, 8 predicted proteins | sample SynspAceP_FD_185933 | JGI IMG/M metagenome (GOLD analysis project Ga0163217, IMG submission 185933) | Saline lake microbial communities from Ace Lake in Antarctica - Synechococcus sp. Ace-P (PacBio error correction) | ecosystem: Environmental > Aquatic > Non-marine Saline and Alkaline > Saline ... | reverse complement strand
TTTGGGGATTTTAAGTGCCCAGCTGTTTCAAAAATGGGCAGGTACCGCTAAGAAAGTAATTAAAATCCCCAGGAGAAAGAGTAGAAAAAAAAGAACACCCAAAGCCTCCTAGGTGCCATTTCAGAATATAAAATCTAAAAGGGCATAAAAAAAGTCCAGATTTACATCCCTTTCCTTTATCAAAAAGCCGAAAAAAACTGAGATTCCAATGATAAGGCAAACAGAGGCTAATAAATAAAATAAACGCTGGGGAAGGTAAATTTCCCCGCATGCGACATATATCGAATCAGCATTTCGGCTATTCCCGGTGAAAAAAGAGGTGTCGGGTGAATTTAGATTCAATCTTTTCTCGGGATTCTGGAAACTCTATGTATCGGAAAACCCATAAGCAATAGTCTAAGATCGCCCCACAAAGACCAAGTTCCTCGTTTTACCCATACTAAAAATTATAAACTCCCTCTTGCTATGCACTTCTCTTCACTTTCAGAAAGTCTTTAGTCAGAAGTATTTTGGATTAACCAGCTTTTAAAAGTCACCGCTACTAGATGGGGCAACCCAGAAACAATAGAACCTTGAAGTAAAAAACCTTTACGATTCCCATCCTAAGGAATGGAATACAATTGCGGGCCACCATCTTGCTCTCAACAGCAGGTTCTAACTCCGTATTCATCCGAGATGTATCCTTTGATTTTCTTCACTAATCTCTGAACTCCCTATTCTCATTCAAAAAGTGGTATCTAAAAAATTCTGCTTGACGAACGACGACGCTTCACCTGCTCCCTCTGCAAGAATGACGGATGTGATCTTAACATTTATAATCGTCTGAATCTTCATTCTCCTCCATAATCAATCACAGAGCCTATTCATCTTCGCCCGTTGTCTGTTGACCATCTTGCTCACAAAATGGAGGAACCTGTTCTCACGAAAACTCATCGTTGGAACTGCGGCGAATTGCCAAAATTAAAGAGTTCCTGGCTGAGCAAGTGTGCGATTCGTGCAAACTAGTGCTGCATCTGGTGGGAAGTCAAGAGCTTTACCCCGATCTGGCTATTTCTTAACTATATGGAAATTAGCACGAATTTTAAAGGAATGTTAGGATTGGGGTTTGCCTCCAAAAAGTATAAAGACCGCGTGAACAGGTTTGGCTTGAGCTGGTTCAACTATTTGGTAATTTAGAATATTTTGAATTACAAAACCGAATTGTCAGCTTATAGTTCCGACATATTCGGTTTAATGAAATACTTTTTTGGAAAGGTTTTCGGCGTCCAGTAGGACCTGCGCTTACCAAATCCCTCCATAAAGGAGTGCTTTATAGAAATATCATCACTGTGGCGTGGGCCAAGGCAGGAAGTCCACAAATGGCCTCAATGCTTGGGACTTATAGAAAAAACTCTCACTCCATCAAAACTCATGATTACCAAGCCATTGGAATGATTTTGCTGAGAGACCATTCCTTCTCTGCTAGCTCTGTGAGTGGCTTTCCCATCGGCACTTGACAAAAACCTTCAACATTTGGATTGATATCCTTGTACTCATTAGAGTTGTTCTGTCCACATCCAGTTTTTTGGAAAGGTTGGCCATGGTGGCTGTGGTGATTTTGGTCCACTTTACTTCGAGGTCTTAAGGTTTTGCTAGCTTGCGATGCGCCAAGGAAAATACGCCCCCATCATTTGATTTATACCATGGCTCCACTCGTACTCCGAGTCGGCCGCAGCATGCACTCCTACCAACTCCTTTTCCACTTCTTACAAATTTCTGAGAGAAGCTCTGTCGCCTGTCGAAAAATAAGTCCCTGTAGTGTGACCAAATCACAACGTGTACTTCGCCTAGACTTTCCTCAGAAAGAATTTTAGGATCTTCGGAGGTAATGAACGCTGAATACCTGCTTCTCTCCCATCTTCTTTCCAATGCCACCCACCGCTAATTCGGAATTGATGGAATTGGGACGGAATCCAGCTGTTTTGGTGAATACCAAGGCTTTAAATTGTCTGACGGTGAGCCAATCAGTGATTGAATTACTGGAAAACCAGCCCCAAAGTGATAAAGAATGTGCATCTTTAGATTATAGGGTTTTTTTTGCTTTGTTGGGTTGTTGAAAATTGGAATATTGAATTTTGAAATATTAATTTTTTTAGCGATTGGCTTTTCTTATAAAGGTTAATTTTCGTAAAATTCGTATAATATTTTGAGCTCTAAAAAATCTACAGGCACTATCTGGTTCAGTCCATTCTCTGTCTCCAAGCCTTTTTCATTTTGATTCTTGATTTACAAAAACGTTATTTCTTCCTGCTTCTTTTTCTGGAAAAAGCCATTAAATTGCCACCATTTCGAGAGCCGATGCACAGCTAAATCCTGAAGGTCTTCTGGTTCATTATTAGAGTACATGAGTATTGTTTCGCAAGCCACTCTCGATTTGAAGCTAACCTTGAGCTTTTTAGGTAAGAAATAGTCCCAGGCCACAAGGAAGCATTCTCCATCTCGCGATTTACAGGATAAGCGCGTACTGTTCGATAGCCAAAGAGAAACATATCAAAGTTCCCATGTCAAAGGGTTGCCCGGGATTCATTGTATAGATGGTAAAGGTCGGACAGCAACTCGAAATTGTTAGTAAGCTCCCGACTTTGGATCTGCCACGTTAAAGTGGTTTTTTTAGATTGTCAGGCTTATCGAGATTGTCCAGAGAATTGCTGCAACACTTTAGGGCGGGCGAACTCCATCATAATCAAAAGGCGTCAAGTTTGGATAGCTAGGCTTGTAATTTTTCTTAGACATTTTTAATTTTAAGTCGATCTTGCCACTTCGGTGAAGGAAAGCTTTCGTCAGATTCACCATATACATCCCTGTCCAAAGAAATTTTCCGTAGATAGTACTGTATTTCAATTCCACCTTAATGCCGGGAATTAAACTACCTCAAGATCCTTACCAAACCCTGAGTCTTGCTAATCGCCGCGTGGGCAGGGTTTCCGCGTATTGTCCAGCCGGTCACTCCAATTTCAGGAATTAGGATCAACATTACCTCACGGGTGTGTCTGCGTGGAAAAGTTTCTACTTAGATCATCTTTTTGCGCAGGTAGCAGTGCTGGGCAATAGTGAAAGAAAGATGATGACTGAAATCTTTTAAGATTTTGAATTTCTATTGGACAAATAGTAGCACTTCTTGCCTAGCATGTGGGTAACACCACAAAGTTGTCGCGAGCGCAACACCAATGTCGGAAGGTCTATTTACCACGAAATATAACAAATAAATGATTATCAATGCAATTGAAGTGTGGCATTGAGCGACCAAGAGGTTCAAAATCCACTGATAACTTTTTCAAGGACTGCTTTCATCCCCTTTAAATCCTTAACCATTAGAAAAACTCAGTCTTACTAATCCCGGGTGGATGGCGACTACAACCGAACCCAAATTGGATTCCAAATTCCATTCGCATTCCTTTTGGTAATCGCATCGGACAGCCGCTTTCCGATCCGCAATAAGACACTTTCCATTCGGATACGCTTCTTTCCAGCTATTGAGCCAATGTTGATCACCATCCTGATTTGCGGAGAGCGCAAACATGCCTGGGCAACGATGGCTTTTGATAGACATATCAGCCAAAGCCCTTCACATTAATATCCATCATGGCATTACCCAGATCGTCCAGTATCCCCTAGGATTGGATTGGATCATATGCCCTATGTGCATTTCCAAGCATTGTTGACTAAAACATCAAATCGATTTCCAGCCTTCAGGTAAGTTGTCCAAAATTTCTAACACTTTTTCCCCGATCCCGCATACATCAAAAAACAGCAGTTGGCAAATAATCACTCCCTGCTCCTAATTCCTGGCGCTAGTTCTTCCAGCTCTTACTTCTTCTTCTTCCTTGTAGCAAATAATAGAATTACCCATTTTGCGAATAGTATTTAGCTCGTTGATTTTCCTATACCGGGAAGTAGCACCGGTGATCAAATGCAATTCTTATTCATAGAGGGCCAAAAGATAATGGATTTAACAAAAAGCAAAAAGGCCGATGCAATGATCGGCCTTTAAGAAACTGCTGTTTATCAGCCGCTGAGACTGGTCCTTTATTGAAAATTTAAATAGACAGTAATTGACCTTTCTTTTGATCGAAAGAGATCGCCATCCCGGAATAATGATTGGTATTTTTTCAGCTTGGTAGAGATTAGTCAAGCCGTTTGAGAGAATCGATATTTCAGGAGCAAACATGTGAAATACTTGAAATAAATCTCAAATAAATCCCTATCCCCATAGTCCAAGGAAAAGGTCCCTTCCAGGTAGTGACTTAATTCTTCGATGGTTGGCCTCATCCTGGCTTTTTGGTACGGAAGTTATAACTTGCTCCACGGGAATCTACCCAAAACATTCGTGTATTATTGAATCGAATGGGACCGTACTGAAAGAGACAGTAAGCATCAAGTTATGGTAGCTTCAGATTTTATAAGTTGGCTATTAGACCCTGGATTTGGCATCGTCAGAAATTAGAACCTCGGCAGCGCATTATCTAATGTATTTGAAATAGTTATTTCAGTTTGATACTCATAAAAACCCACCTTCGGCCGTAAATAGCAGCTTGAAACCTGATCATTGGAAACTTCAAAATTCCAGTAAAACCTAAGGAAAATCCTGGGAGGAAAATTGAGGGAAATATCCTCTAACGTGTAGGGCAATACCAGGCTTGAGTAGGAAAGAAATGAATCAGTTATATTTTAATCGATAGGCCGACAGTATGGCCCGCAAGAAGGATCCATAGGATAATGGTGTGCGGTCATTCGGAGCCAAGATGTGGCTCCGTTTCAAGCCGAAAAGTCCGTTGACCAGCGAAGAACCTGCTTATAAGGTTAAGGGCCTAATCCAACAGGCATTACTTTTACCCCTGTGTTAGATTGAGCTTATTCCAAAGTGAGTGCATTTGCATATCGTTTGCTGGGTTAAAGCCGACTTTTTTCAATTACGCAGAATTCATTCCCCATCCGGGAAAGCTTCCTGTACGGCTATTTCAGGTAAGATTAAGTATTAACAGAATTGTTCTTTTTCCGATTACTAGTTTTCCAATTTGAGGCCAAAATAGTATTTGAATAAAATGAATAAGCACTGCTTCATTGGATGGCAGTGGCTTGCTTAAACTCAAGAATTACTGCCTTTCCACCATGGCTTTCAATTACTCGTACATATCTGACAAACCTTTTTCTAGAATTTTTCAAAGTTCCTGACTCCAAATGAAAAACATGACTGCATTCAAACTTATATCCTCAAAAAGTAATCCTTCTGAATCATCCAAGCTGCAATTCAATATTATGCTTCCAGTCCACGCTTCTTCATTTCTTTTTTTCCTCGGCTAGCATCCCTTTCGGAGATATCCACTCCGATGATTTTACGGGGTTGAGAGGCCAATGCCTTCAATTGCAAAAATCTCCCGTGCCGGTAGCAATGCTCGAGGGATCCAATTTGGTTGATCTTTTTTCAGGAACGCTTAATAGCCTTTTTCGCCAAATAATATCGATCCCCGAACTCAACACGTGCTGTTGAGGAGGATAACATATTTTCGGCTGATGTTGTTAAACATTTCAGCTACTTGAGCTTTTTTTGGAGGTCTTTATCGGGTTGGTAAATAAGAACTACTGACATCACGAATCGCGTTCTTTGAAGGCACAATTAAACTCAAGAAAACCTGAGGAAAGGGAAAATGTTTGCCCGAAATTATTCAGACTCTTCCGCTTTAAAAATTGTAACTTTTACAATCAAATCTCAATCATGATTCATTAAGCCAGCATTTGTCATCCAGTAATCAACCCAGGAAATGCCAAAACCAGATCTGCAGAGATTGCATTTATCGGACGATCCAATGTGGGCAAGAAGTTCCGTTGAATCAATTTGACTAGTTGGACAAAAGGGACTAGCTAAACCTCCAAAACGGGGGAAAAAAACACAATTTGGATCAATCATTTTTGATCAATGATCGCTGTATTGTATGATCTTCCCAGTGTTACCGGTTTCGCCAAAAATTTACCTTAAAGTAAAGCAAGGCTGGGAAAAGTATGATAAGTACCTATCTTACCAAGCGAGAAAACCTCTGGTGGGGGTTTTTGTATTTTAATTGGACAGTCGTGATTAAGATGCCACAATCAATCGATCTTGAATTTTTTACTTTGGTGCGTACCGAAGGGCGTTCCGACTGCATAGTATTTACGAAAGCAGATAAACATTCCAAAATCAAAAAACTGATCTCAAACATCGAGCCTTCCTAAAAGAAATTACGGATGGTTTCTTCGAAGAGGAACCAGACTTACTTTGTGACTAGTGCTGAGGCTGGAACGGGGTGGAAAGCGGAATTGACAGCTTTTTTATCGAAAACGTTAGTCGTAGAATACGAAAAACTGGGAAATGAATTTAAGAGATACTCTTTATATTTGCCAACTGCAAACAAATTAAAATAAATGGATTTCAAAGAATTAGCAACTTGCTTAGCTGGTTCAGCACCGGTTCTCTCCACTCATCAATACTCAGAATTCCTACAAGAAGTGGGTCATTTATGTAAAGTCTCGGATAGGAAAGAATTCGAAATAGTATCCGGAATTGTCTCAGCGAGTATCATATCTTAGCGATTATCAGTTATTTATACCCTACTGAAGCAGGTGCAGATTGTCGGTGATGCCAAAAGATCAAGAGAAGGAGTTTGCAAGGAGATCTAGGATTAGATTCTTAATCCAGATTGAATTGCTGGAACATCGGAGCCATTTCATGAAGCATGTACTTCCGAGGTGGGGGAGAAGCTCTAGTTTATACTCCGATATCAAAAAGAAAATTAATTTCTTGGTATTCTCTAATAGAGAGCCCAAGCGCCAGAGGACACTTGCTGAATCAGTTTTTGGAGCGAAAAAGAAGAACCCGAAAAATAATTCAAGCCCCGATTTGGGCTTTTTTTCATTACAGCTTATTGAGTGAAAAAACACCTCAAAAAGACACAATTCCTATCCTTAAAAAGGAATTTTGAATTAGACCTGAATTTGGAGAAACTTCGAGGAAGAGACAGGTCGGGTATACTGATTCGTTTCCAGAAGCGATGGAAGCCAGCGTCCTTGACCTCGGTGATTTGAGACGATTGCTCCAAATTCTGCTATCGAATTCGATTTAGAGAGAGGAAAAGCTTCAAAAAAACCTCCACGAATCGAACCGGACAGCGTTTCACTGACTTAGCCAGAGCACTTTGGGAAAGAACAAAAGCTAAAAACTTGAGATTCGAAGAAGGTATATCTGTAGAATTTGGCGTACTTAGGCGAAACCAATTTTTCTAATTTTTCATTCTCAATATTAAAAATTCTTTCCCATGGCCGAAATCCATCATGGATCATGGACCTCAGCCTTTTGATACGCTGGATTTTCTCGATCAAGACCATCCACAAAGCATTAGAAAATTCGGCGTTCAAGGCTTAGGACCTTTGCGTGTTTAGAAAAGATGGCTGCGCAATTGGATTTTGTTAGTACGACGCTAGACTATGGAGACTTTTGGTTCGGAGGAGGCAAAAGCGGACTCGTGGATTAAATTCAAATGCCGCAAAATCTGAAAAAACTATCCATTCGGCGGCTTTGAGAATCTTATTGGTGGAGTCCAGAGCATCGAATCTCAAAAATCAAAACCATTCTGCTCTGCGGCTTAGGGGCCGAATGGGGCCTTACTCTGGGAGGAGATGAAAATATGTGGAGTCGGAACGTTCGTAGGCGTACAACCATGAATAGGTTAATCCAAGAAGGGAATGGATTTGAAAAGAACCTACTCGAATATAACAAAAAAGTCTTTTACTCCAATCATCAACTATGCGGCCAGATCTTGGGGTCACCTGCTCACGAAAACTGCCCCATGGAAAGGCTGGAGAAGTCGGTGTTCATTTCGGGGACCTTCCAATAATCTCCCAGGTGTCTTGGCTGCTCAAAACTCATGTACGAACTATCCCTTCTCCGCATCACGGTGGAAATACTATGACCTTCTTATTGATGTTTTGGCAAGCTAAACGGATCCCATAGCTGTCATTCAGCATACCGACATGACGACTGAAACGAATTCACGTCAAATCAACAAGAAATTTCCTGAAATCCTTACGGGGGAAATGTACCTCTTATGCAGGAAGTTCGTGAGGTAATGCGCGCTGCGAGCAAAAACAAGGAATTAAGCTCCAGGCAAAAAGTCCTTGGGATGAGACCAGGCCAATTACGAGGCTACACTTCCAGGGCTTTTGGGTTTGGGAGATTCTATGGATTGGAGGTCATTTTGTTCAATACACTCAAGAAAATGGATTTTACCGTGAACATTTCGAAATCGAGACATTGAGGCTGGCACCTCACTCTAGCAAAACTGACACAAACTGGAGAGCCAAATCGGTGCCAGGTTGGAAATGTAAAAGCTGCACGTACAAAATCTCGCTCCATTTACTGTTTATTGTAAGTTGGGGAGATGAAGCCCAGTTGGCATTTACCCCTCAAAGTCTGAATTACAAACACACTGTTTGGATGTTGATCGTCAGGATAAATCCTTTAGTGACCATGATTTACTTACCTAGCCAATCAGAACTTTCTTTATATTTGATAGAAAAGCCAGAATACCCGTGTTTAAGGAGAGAATTAGTTCTTATGTTTAGATTGAAATTGACGCTTTTGAGCGACTTAGGAACTTATGTTTGAAACCCAAAGTGTCAAAACGCTATTTTAGAGAAAGGTTATAATTTCCAAATCGGACATCCTTACACCTAACATTCTTTTCAGACTTATTTCTTGCTTTCTTCAAGCCTTGATCGCAGCAGATTGGGTTGCAGGTCGCAGCTTCCACAGCCAGCTGATCACAGCGCTCCATTTTCAATTATTCAGCTGCATGGCCTTTTACCAGATTTGATATGGGGCTTTATATTTTCAAGTTGAAGCGGGATGATAACGCAACCACCGCGCTCCAGGTTCTTTTTATCTTAAACCTTTTTTCTGCCAACCCCAAAGCCAACCTTTCTCGGACCGAATCCACTACATATTGCTGTACCGAATAGATCTGAACTGGAAAAATTCAAAAGGTAACTGTTCAATTCTTTGGTGATGTGCGCTCGGTTATTACCGCCAAAAAAGCTCCATCTGTTATTGGTTCCGTAAGGCGGAAAGCCCTGCCGCTAATTGCTTGTGCGTATTAGGCCCCCATTAATTTTAACACAGCTCCATAGGCGCGCCGGCCCCGGATTGCCTTTTTGCTGCGCCATCTTGTATAATCGTATTTTTCATGGTCAAAAGAAATAAACTCTGCGATTAAAGAATCTCGGGATGCCATTTTATGGGGATTCTGTCCGCAGGAAATGACTTATTTGATTTAATAAATTCTCACTGCAATTTGACCACAGGCAAGAATTGATAATTCCAAAAATTCTTCATTTCAACAGGGGTCCAGTCCGGTTTTACCCAGCTTTCGCTACCAGCCACGTTTCGTACTTTTAAGCCAACAGCATTTAGACAAAGATCTAGAGATTCAATCAAAAATCTCCGATGCTCGCAATATTGACCTTTCACCACCTTGCGTGCATTTCAGTGTCAAAAATAGTAGGTCAAGGTTCACAGCTCCAAAAGACATCAAAGGAAAAAGCGAATGGCGAAACTCTGAACGAGAGCTCCTGTGGTGTAGTCAGTTCGCTTCAGGATACGCCTTAAAATCTCAATCGCGCCCAAAAGAGGAAATACGTCCTCTTCTCTAGTTATCGATCTTCGGCGACCGATTTTGCGGCACAAATATCAATGCTCCTCGGCGACTAGCAAAGTTACATTATTCTTCTACTCCAATACAAAAAGATTTTGAGGATTTGATTTTCCAGTGCCATTTACATGAACCACAATCATGAGGAGCCCGGGCAGCAAGAGTTGCCTATTTTCGGAACTGAATATGACCCACTTTTTCGCAAATTTGGATCACAATCGGTATGGAACCGAGTATAATTCGATCACTGAAAAATAAGATCAGGAAACGGACAAACTCTTTTCGAAATCATCATGCGCAACAAAAGTATGGGGAATTAATATCCTATCCGTAAGTAGAGATTAAAAAAGCAATTTCAGTAAGTCAGGAAATAAGAAAGCTAAACCTTGTTCTTGCGGAATATAATACTTTGAGGTTTCGCTGTGTATTCAGTGCACATCAGGCATTATGAAAAGTCAAAAAAGAAATTATAAGCCACTCAAACCTTTTGATGCGGCCACTATCCCTCATTATACCTTCGAGAGCCATAGTTTGTTGCTTATAAAGGATCTTTAAGTATGGTGAAAAAGACCAAAGCGTTATAATTACTCGAGAAAACTCAATCAACTTATCCATTTCTGGCATTCGTGTTTGCCGGGAAATTTCGCAATTCGAAATACTGGTTCGGCTTCAATTGGGTCCATAGCCACTAACCCAATTCATTTCCAGCAGCCTTGGCTTCACTTTTCACTTTCTGTGATAATGTCACTCAGGCCCAAGTCATAGTCCCACACCCATCCACAGTTAGTTGCTACGTGTTGGCCTCATTGGTCATACGAGCATTCGGGAGGATTTAGTCCTTGGCAATGCAGTCTTCCAGCTTCCGCATTCGCTTCTCGAAAGAATTGTTAATCGACATGCTGAATTTCAGGCAATTAGCCTTCAGCCACACGATTGTAGTACAAATAGCTTACCAAGTACGGTTTTGGTGTGTAGTTGCGTCTATAGCCTTTTGAAATTCTCGAGCATGAAATTTAAAACCTGTTTTATTACGCCATTTTCTCCTTTTCGCGCGGTCTTTTCTACTCGCCCTTTGGGTGGAAAGAATGCATAAACCGGCCCAAACCTGCAGGAAGCCCAAAAACATTTTTGGGCACTGATCCCATACCAGGATTGTCAGGCTAGGAAAAGTCAAACTTTCAAATTTCCTGCCATCGAGGAAAGGTGGTATCCACAGGCGATCATTTTCTCGGGGAAAATTTATCTTTGATCGCTTGAATTACCTTTCAGTCGAAACCTGAGAGGCATTCGCTGTTTCATTTGTGGAGTGACTGCGATCAGATTTCAAAACTTCTTCTTGGGGTGGATTTTCCAGCTCTTTCAACGTCTATCGCCTTGATTCGCTTTCGATTCATTGCCCCTGTTCGCTGGAATAATATGTCTTGCGCAAATGCAATCCATTTTTTGCCAAATGATCCAGAATAAAATATGGAATGGCTCCGCTGATTCTACAATTCGATTTTGGGAGATTGTATTTGCCCAATTTTCAGTATGAAGGGAGGAGAGTGTAAATAAACCCGTAGAGATAATCGCTCCGGCCATAATTGAAGCTTTTGACGTCATCAACGATTCTGTCTCCTGATTGACAGTTTCATAAAAAAGGTCCTCTCGCTGCTCGGTTATGTTGCACTGAGGGATCGCCTTCGATTAAAGCATCTTGTAAGATAAAAGTAGAAAGGGCATACTGTACTTTAGATGGCCCAGGTGCAAAAGTGGATTCATAGGTCTTGAGTTTTAAAAGAAAATATTGGGTACCAAGTGCATAGGCTTTTCAAGCCCTAAGCCAAGAAAATCATACCTACACCAGGATTTGGAAATAATTGCTTTTTGATGGCGAAACTCTTCTCGCTTAAAATATCTTTCGGAAATATGAATCTCGATGTGTTCTGTTGTCGTTACAATACCTGCGATAGCATCCGAGATCGCAGGACGGAGGTATGCGTATAGCCTCCCGGCATTTCAGGCGTAGAATGGCATCTCAAATGAAAAACCGACTTCGATGAATTCTCATAGTAATCAATTCGCCTTCTACATTACTTTGGAGAAAAAAGGGTTTATTAAAAAAAAAGGGTTAACACTGACATTCTCAGATCTTTGCTTGGGAAATTGGTTTTTTTTAAATTCTTCCAACAATAGTCTTCACAAAAGACGTGCTTCCATAGGAACTTCGGCCTTCACGCTTTACCGAGTAGATTGAGATTTGGGCCGTTGTGATTCTAGGGTTTTCAATGGTTTAGCTTAGGTTTCGAAGGCTTAAAAGTTAAAAGGATTGTAGGGTTATTAAGGAGGAAAAAAGGTTGGGTTGCTAGGATAGTTGGAAAAGTTGTGAAAGTTGTAAAGTTAAAAGGTAGGTAAAGGAGGGAATCCTTCTAACTTCCTATCCACTTTCCAACCTTTAACCGGGAATGCAAAAAAATCTTGGGGAAAATCACCATTAAGCAAATTTCGTTTCGCATTACCTCCAAGCTCGAGCGCTTTCACTCAGCGCAGAAAAAACTCCATCGGGGGAAAGCCTAACACCAAAGCGATGTTGGAGGAAAGCTTTGCGAAGAAATATTTGCGGAAGTAAATTTTCCCTGAAAAAAAAAATTCCCACTTCAATTTAGAGCTTGGAGGGGCATTCTTTTTTTTTTAAGACGGATTTTAATCAAAGTGGACCTCGCCCCAAAAAAAACGTTGAAACAAAAAATATTCAGGATTTATTTTTACTTTTATTTCAGGCTAGAATTACCTCCGGGGGGACCAAAAGGGCTTTTTACAAATTACTTGAATGTTATGAAGATCCTTTGATTTTTCTGAAAGAATTCCTGGCCCAACTCCCTTGAAGCGCCCAAACATATGGTCAGAGAAAACTTTCCGCGACACGCTTGAGTTTGTCAGTAATCCTCTCTCAATT
>Ga0163217_1103188_pt1 | contig 12655 bp, 14 predicted proteins | sample SynspAceP_FD_185933 | JGI IMG/M metagenome (GOLD analysis project Ga0163217, IMG submission 185933) | Saline lake microbial communities from Ace Lake in Antarctica - Synechococcus sp. Ace-P (PacBio error correction) | ecosystem: Environmental > Aquatic > Non-marine Saline and Alkaline > Saline ... | reverse complement strand
AGTGTGTGTGAGCGAGTAACGAGTCTCGCGTGAGCATCGTTAACGGCTTCGCGTGGGAAGCAGTGCTCGCAGGACGGCTCGACAGCGGTAGTCCGGCTGCCAGAAGCTGCTTGAGCGAAAAATGTTCACGCGTGCGAATTGAAGGAACACTCGTCCGGACCAGCGGGGACCACTCGCAAACATCAGCCAGGAAGTGACTCGCCCGAATTCACACGCGAAAGGGCAAAACCTTTGATTCTCGGTCGTGTAGACGTGCATCGTCGGGACGCCTGCCGCTGGCCTAGGCCCGCAATGCTCTCGCCGCGTCGATGCCCCAGGCCGCTCACAGGGTATGCCCTGGCTCGCTCTCGCGAATACGGTGTCTTTGGTGTGTGAGATATAGCATGATCTCTCGGGCGCTCGTGCCGTAGCCAACGCGACGAAGGCGGAGCAATCTTCGAGCCTTGCCAACCCGACAGCTGACATCACTCGCGCGTAAAGTGATGCCCAAGGCCAGAATTTGCCGAGTGAGATACGGCGGTTGTGACACGCAAGCTGGAGAGCCTGAGGCGTACTGGGAAATTCATGAAACGACGCGCACTCGCGCTCGAAAAATCGGCGTTACGCCCTGAGCTGGCCAGCCGTACATCTCGGACGCGGCCATACTCATATACGCGTTAAGTTGACGGAGAAGCCGTAGCCGGAACGCAAGGTACTACGCGAGCAAACCAGTTGAGTAGCAAAAGTCGGTGGAGTCAGGTGACTCATTCCGCGGAGTCCCGCGACCACCTCGAATTACATACGGATGAATGGTTTATATGTCGGCTTAAGGCCAGGTAAACGCAGGTAAATGTTTCGGGAGATTTGCGCAGCCAAAAACGATTTCCGATGGCTGATGTGCGATACCTGCTCGATCTCCTGGCCGTTTCGCTCGCCAGGTCTGTCCCACGTGATGTGGCAAAGCCGTTTGAGCGACGGAAGTGGGCGATTAGAACTGGCCCGCGCCATCGCCAATCCCAAGAACAAATCCGTTTAAAACGCACGCTGATGTCAATCGCATTTTGGCAACATCAGTCGGTGAGGGTCTGGTATGCGAACGTCAAAGATTTCCGGCACCGGGCGAGCAGCCGACTCATCCAGAACGACTCGATCACTTGCACGCAGAGTTCGTTGCCGTATCGGCTGAGGTCCAATCAAACGATTGCAAACGCCGCATCATCTCTCGGCTACCTTGGCAACAGTCCAGCAACGTGCCCGGCTGAGGATGCGGCTCAAGCAGATCCAGAGACTCGCCTGCCTGTGGCAATATCGCCACGTCGCCGTATGGAGTTTGAACCGCCTGCGCGACGATTACTGACTGGCCAGCAGGACGTTTGGAAATGGAACAGATTGGCGGGCGATGGTGATGATTCACAAAGACGCCACTGCGTCGCGGCTTTACGCCTGAACTCGAAAATTCGCGAGGACTTTCGCCCGCTTGGCCTCGCCAGTTTCTGATTACCCAGCCCCGGCGCAAGTCAGGCAAAGAGCGGTCAACAAACGACTGTACCATCAAACAACCCTGTACCTTGATGAATTCAGGCTTGTCATTCAGCAGGCCAAGGCGTGGCTGCACGCAACCACGGGCGGCAAACCAAGACGACGCAAAGGAGCGGATTCGGCGGGGTCTCTCGTTTGGGCTCGCCTGCGTAACCCTGACGCCGAGAGACGAAGCAGCTTCCGGTGTTCGTCGATCCAGAATCGATTCGCCGTTCCGCTATCGCAACAACAAAAACAGCGATCCACGCGAAACGCTTCGTGGCAATACGGCTACGGCCACTGGGCATACGAAAAAAAGCACGACTTCACTCCCTTCCCCTACTTCGATGGCCAATCCTGGCAGGCGTTCAAAGCAATTCCCGGATCCAAAACTATGCCACCATCTTCGGGTCACTGCAACGGAGGTCACAGTGGATCGAATCGGACAACAAGTGCAATCGCCGTGTGGGGTCGCGCCCCGTTTCAGGCGTCGTCAAAATCACAGGACGTCTCAAGCATGCCGCCGAAAAAAGGGACGGCGTGCGAGCGGGACGCAGTTGTCCATTTCACGACTTGCGGTGCAGCACAACTGGAAAGGCCTCGGTAACGAAGGGGAGGACGACGACAGATACCGGCGAAGTGCAGCGGTGATACGTACGACTTTCATTGGTTGATTGCATCGAGACCTCGAACTTCGATAGTTTCCTCGGGGGTCGCCCTCTCGTCGTAAATGATCGAGTTAGGCAAATCCAAGCGAGTCCAATGACAGATGGAAGCCAGGGATTTCACATGGAACGCAGCGGCGGTTTCCCTTCTTTCCTCCCAAAAAACTCGCTCCCGGCGAGTCGCTTGATCCGTGGTCAGTTAGCCCAGTATTGCTGCTTGGCAACGGAGATTTGCAGGTGTCGATTAACTATCCCCAACAAAAACCGCATCATGGTCAGAGACACGACCGCGTCAAGCCGCTCAATAAACCAAGCCCAGCTAGAATTCAGCCATGCCAAAATCTCTACCCCATCTCGGCAGTTCCAGGACACCCGTCGCGAGTTCTGCGTCGTAGGGGATCGGCATGGGCTCGCTTGCCTGCCGGAGATCAGTCGACGACACGTCGAAGTCGACTACAAGCCGCCGGCACCAACCCGATGTCCCCCAAGACACCTCATTTCGCCCCCAAAGCGAGGCGGTGATCCATCGTTCATGAACGCGCGGGCCCTCGCCAGGGTCGACACATTCCGATCCAAAACCGGCACTCGTCAAACATAATGGGAAACCCATCCCCCTGGACTTGCGCACGAGCGCGCGACGGGGGCCCGCGTATCGCTCGCCGTCAAGTTTAAAAAAGTACGGCCAAGTGGAATCGAAGTGAAGCGAGTTGTTTTCGACGTGGGCGAGATGATCGTGACGTTTGCGTCGTGCGATCAATGCATGCCGACTTCCCAATCACGAACCTTCGCTGCATGCTGATGAACTGTGCGATGCTCAGTTTGTCCGCCCGTCGGTTCGGCTCGGGTGCGTAATGGATCGGGGCAGCGAAACCAAAACTTACCCGGCTTCATTTCAATGTGCCCCAGCGGCTATCATCAAAGGGGGCCGAGAAACTGCAAGCGGTTTTCTGCCTGGCGGCTATTCAGGCGACCTATAATTGACAGCAAGCATCAGGAAATCGAGAAACTGCTCCGCCAATAATTCCAATGCTCAGGCTCGGGCGGAGAGAGCAAACGTCGCCAACATCGACCTACTGCAAATGAATGAACGAGCGCCACCAACAAGCCCGTCAGCAGTGCTGAACTCGAATCTCGAGTGGCAGAGCTTTGAACTGGCTTAATTCGAATGCAGATGGATGCGACGGATGCATTCGACATTCAGCGCGAAACCCCAGTCCGTTCGCGAGATGTTATGGGCGACTCGAGTTCCAGCCCGGCAATTTTGCATCCGCGCGGCGGTGGGTGGAGCGCGGGGATGCGGTACATTACAACTTTGGCATGGTGGGCCGCAACCTTGGATTAGTCACGACAGATCGAAGGACAACCATCGTCGACTCGCGGCGAGTGCTCTCAGGCGATCGAGCGCTGCTGATACGCTCACAGGCAACGCCCTCCTTTGCTGATCGGAGCACACCGTGGAAATGACTTGACCGGTTGCGCCCGGTTCGACGTCACCGCCCCACGTACGGAACCCTCCGAAACCGGTTGCCAATGCGGAACCAAACAGCGTTGCGAACCACCAGGCCACAACGAGTGTCTTCGACTCGTGAAGTCTGCGCACGCGCCGAACGGCGTCCACAATGGCGGGCCACGTGCCACGGAAAGCGTACCCGACGGTCCTCAGGTTCCAGGCCGTCGAGGACGTTCCACGTTCCACGACCTCATGCCACTATCTTGCACATATGCTCGGGTTCGACCACGAGCAGGACCTCACATATCGCTATGCAGGCGATGATTCCGATCTCCACCGACGTCCACGGCAAAACGTCGTCCACGATGCATCATCGCCTTAACCAGATATTTCGGTCCGCGTAAAGCGTCTGACTCGACGACACGACGATGCGAACGGTCACGTCGGAGCGCGCGAGACCAAGGAACGGGTTTCAGCACCGGTACGCGCGCAACCTGCCTGCTCGCACGCGCGTCGCCTTGATCGAGCGCCTGCGCACGCGATCGTGACCTGTTCGTTGCTCCTGGCGACAAGTGGGATCTCAACAGCCTAAGACAACCTCGACTCGTCCTGGCAGCTGGCCGCAACCTACACCAAATTCTCAGCATCAACCGTGGCCGCCTTCGCTCAGGATCTGAAAGGAGAACCCGTCGGGCTCTGCCGGATCAACACGTTAGTCGTCCCTGGGAGGCGGTCCAGGAGACGAATCCAGTTCATGTGCATGATCTCGCACGCGACGGATACCTTCACTGCCTTCCAAGCTTCGATGCCTGAAGAATTGACCTACCGGGTTGACCCCAAGGCGCGACTTGTGCCACTGAAACCGCCACGTGCCATGGCGACACGTTGTCACCAAAAAAACTGTTGGCTTAACTACCCCCTTGCAGCGGTGTAAGCGCATCCCAATGCCCGCCACTCCACTTGCGAACCCATTCCGTGCGAAACCTATTAAGCACAATCTGCGGAAGAAGGTTCGGCAGAACCTCACGTAGGACGGTCTCTCTGAGCACTACGCACTAATTCCGAGCGTCTCGAGAGACGCTGGCTACCGTGGGCAACACGAGTTCATTGTGACGACTTGGCTCTAGAACGTACGTCACGTCAGGCGTGATTCAGCGCCCCATGACAGATGCGGCTCGCACCCAGTGTGAGTGAGCCCGTCGTTCGTGCGGATCATCGTTCGAGTGTATTCCAGCACCTGACCGGTATTCCTGACCGTGCTGAAATAGATAGGTCGAACGTACGTCGAAAAGTTAAATATGCGGCCTCGAACAGGTCTTTTGCATTCGTGCCGTGCATCGACTGTCGAGTCCTGCAGCACGATGTCAAATCACAATCCTTGCCGCGTCTAGTCTGCCGAAAAAATAAGGCACCCATAGCGGCCCTTCGGAGTGCGTACAAAATGCAGACCGTTCAATGAGCCTGTCAACGTCCGAGTAACGGTCAGGATTTTGTTTCCGGTGTTCAGGTCGAAGCATAATACTTTCATTGTTGGTACCTGTGCAGAACCAACGAATGCCACGAGGGCATTGGAATCGAAACCGCCACTCACCCAGTGGGCGTCAGATCGACCCTGTCGCCTACTCCCGATCGCGAAAAACAACACCGAGTTGTTCCCCGGCATGTGGCACAACATGGTAGCCCGCGCGCCCGTTTGCCGGCCCGTGACGCAGCAGGTTCTTGCGGGAACCCTTTGCCAAGACTGGGCGGAGATATTGTGACAGGTTCAGCCTGGGCCAGTTCGTCAGCAATTCGGAAAAATCGCGATACTGTCCGTGCACGCGATGGTTCCACCCGCAAGAACAATTTCACGGTCGGGAGTAGCGTCAGAAAATCGGCCGTGTGGCTCAGTGCCGGAGATGAGGGAAGTCGGCGGCGACGCCGGTCCGCGAAATCAAAGAATCTGCCGACGCTGTCAGAGTCGCGGTGCATACACTAAGCTGGAAAACCAACCGTGGAAGATGGTGCATGTTTAGCTCGTTGATCACATACACTGCTGCCCGCTGGATGCAAATTGAGATGGCCCGGGGCCTGATCCAGGCGGCAATGAAAACGGATGGTTGCGTTCCTGACGCTGAATTTGGCGCGACCGGATTCAAAGAACGAATAGATCAGGACCTTGTGCGATTCCGAGGTGCTTGGCGCCCAAAGCCAAGAAACGGCTGATCCGGACTGAAACACCACAATTGCAGTGTGCAGTTTTAGGCCGGTGACGCTATTGGGTTCAACGCTGGAACGCGGTCCGTCGTTGCTCACCCGACCCGAGGCCTTGCCCTTAAGCGCTAGTCTCGCCATTAACAATTGTCGGCTACATTACCCTGCCACCGGCAGGCGCCTTCCATGCGCGGGCGACGCTTGCCGGTTCGGGTTACTTACCATACACACGCGTAATATGCTCTCAGGCCACAACAAACGGCTGTTTTTTACCCCGCTGACCCAAAGCGGGGTAAACGTCAAAAACCCGGCACGCGACAATTCACACATCCTAAGACGCGAGTACCACGACGCGAGTGCCCGTTCACGGCGCCGGCCAGGGATTAGTCGATTCAGCCGATCGTCAGCTTGCCACCAGCCTCCCACGATCTTTAATCTTGTAGGCCGCACTGAATATTCTGAGACTCGTTCGGGGTTGACCCCAGCGTTCTGCCGACTGATCCCATAACCGCAGCTCAATTGGCAGATACAGAAGACGCGGACCAACGACTCCAGGACCGCGAACCGTGCACCGCGAAGACATCGGGTCTCCGACTGTCCCGATGTTCGAATGCACGCCTAGTATCCCAAAGACTGAACCCAGTGGCTCATCAAAGCGATAAGCATGAATGACGCTCCGTCCCTCCACTGAACGCAGGAGACAAAGACAACCGGGTCGGAAGCGCAATCGTTCGTGGACATCATCCCCCAAAAGGAAACCCGTCAAAAACGAACATTCGCAATAGATTTTGGGTCCAGTGGTTCCGGGCACGCAGGTTTTTCGAATCTGCATTTCACCTACATACTGCGTTGCATGACGGTCGTCTATTCAGAAAGAGGGAACGAATGACGATTTATAAGCAAAGGATCCGGGCCGATTGTACTCGTGTGCTTGGCACGACAACGGTCTGCGGGGGCCGCAGCGGAAGAATCGGTCGCAATGGAGCCGGCTCGTACGTGTGTTGATCTGGATCTGGTGCGACGTTGCGGTGTGTGTAGCATCAAACGACCTAGCCGATGGGCGATCGTCGGCAATTTCGTTCTTCGGATTTCCGCGCCCCGTTTGATCGCTGCGTGGGTTCAATCAAGGAACAAGACGTGACCGACTCGGGCACGCCGGGGGACGAAAGTCATTCGCCCATCAGGAAAATCGGGGAACGAACTTTTCACAAACGTCGATGAATGTTTGTCGATCCCCGCCGACCGCTGCTTCGATGCAAAAACTCGTTCGAGCGTTCCGGCCCCACAATGACACCGATTTCAACGAGATGGGCGTCGATTCATTGGAGATTTCCCAAGCGCCTCAGACATCACCAGCTTGCGTGATTCCGATTAATCAAACGCATGTTGGGAACTTGAGCCGATGACTTCGGTGTTGGCATTAGCAAGAGACCCCGGTTGCGGAACCAACGGCATCATCAACAGAAACACAGAACGGTTTTTACCGAACAAAGAGCACTGTCCTCACCCGGAGGCGGAGTTCATCGTAGGCAGCCACGCTAGATTCAGTCAGCGCGAACTAAAGTATTGCGCTTGTCGCTTGCCAGCGATCTTCTGGGCTGTTGCGATCCCAACGCTTTCAACGCGGGTGAACTTTTTGCTAAGTTCACCCGGTCATCGCCGATAAACCTCTCCCCGCGCGATGCATCGCATGGCTCTCGACATTTTTTCTTGACCGAGCTCGAGTCCTGCCTGCAAACACGACCGACCTTCCGATTCGGGCATAAGCCGCTCATTAACATCGCGTTAAAGCAACGCTTCAGATTTCATCGCTAAAATGCTCGGTTGTCTTTCCTTCGGAGGCGATTGCGCAGCACAGTTCAGCAGAGTTTTTCCATTTGCCGTTCGCATTGGGTGTCATGGAGTACTCACCGAGTCGCTTTCATGGAGTGTTCGAAATCGACATCACCAAGCGGGTGGTTGATGAGGCTCCAACCGGATCATTCTTCGACTTTGGGAACTTCGAGTTCGAACTTTGTGATATCCTCAGTTGTGTGGCGCTTAACCGTCACTACGGCAGCGTGAACCGGCAGGCCATTAAAAACACGGCGACCGAAAAATGAATATCGAACATGGTTACACCTGAGGAGTGAGCCATTCGGCAGACGTTCATCAGCTGGAGGAGCAAAAGGTGTGCCAACTCTCTCCGTCTCAAAGCGTGTGTGTCGAACTTTCGAGAAAAATAACAGAGCGTTACCAATTTACTCCTGTCAAACTCGTTCAGTACGCACATGCGCCCAATCCACACACCATTCCCGCAATTCAAGGAGTCCCGAGGATACAAACGAGACAATTTTGCCGTCGCTGGGCTTTAACACCAACAACACGCGTGAAGCTATGCAACGAGTGTCTTTGACTGTGAAAAAAAGCCGCGGCGAACGCTTTCGAAGGATCACTCGAATACTCCGGAATCTGATGCCAGTTTCAATGTCAAAAAACCCGGCCTCGCCCTGATCCCTTTCCAATCCCGCCTGGCCCCCATCTGCCCCTACCACTCCGCACAGACGAAGAAAGGAGTCAGCGCGAAGAAAGGAGTCAGCGAAGAAAAAGGAGTCAGGCGAAGAAAGGCACTACGTCATGGATCAAAACTGCTTCCTTATCATCGGTCAAAAAACTGAAAAACTACGTATGCGCGCAGACCGATAGGCGGCACTACCAATAGGGTCAGTTTTTTGGGACTTCAAAGTCCAATTGATTTGTTTGCCGCCGGCACTTCCTCGGTTCAGCATGCAGTGCGTTCAGTCTCGCCACCCTGGGTAGATAATCGAAGCTCAGTAGCCTCCACACTGTTCTTATCGGCGTTTGAACGCTGACAGAGCGTTCGCGTTTTTTCACGGCTTGTGATCAACGAACTTAAAATCGCGTCGATGCCCTCGGGGTGATGGACGTTGTATGGTGTGCCTTGCGGCGTTAACAAATCAGTGCGGACTACGAGCTTCGGGACGAGTCGATTCTACTCCAGTATGGACCTCCACTCTAGACGATAAAGCGGGCAACAACAAATCGCCGATGGATTCGCACCACGCCCTTTCTCTTGAGCGATTCTTCAAGTGGCTTCGCTTCGGCCCCTTAGCCGACTTAGAAGCCAAGCAAAATGGCCTCCGTCATGTCCGCCAACGGTCTTGCTCAGGGTGCTCGAAATGGCATGAGTTGCGGGTTGTGAAACTCGCGTAACTGAAAAGCAAAGTACTCGCGGTCAAGAGGCCTTTTGCCTCGCCATAACGACGACCGCTGACGACTGAAAAACATCCGATTGGAAACGGTTAGCGATCCGAACATTGCCTGGTCCACCGTGGCAATCTTCTGGGTCTTCCACAAAGCGGCAAGCCCACGATAGTAAGTTGACATTTGATGAGTTTTTGGCGACCAGACGCAAGCCGCTCGCAGTCGTCGATTTGCAAACTTTAGCCATGCCGCTGTGCGACGGACTTCGTCGCTTTGGATAACGAGATGCGATAAAGGACAGTCGTCCGGTCGTGCGGTGCCCGATGCGTAGTGCCGATCGGGCCTGCCTCCCGCTAGCTCCCCAGCAGAGACGAACATTGATGCCGGTCACCGACAGCAGCCAACACATAAAGTCGTTTTGACCAGAAGAAGCCGCCGCGTTCCCGTCCGTTTGCTCCACCTGCGTTTCATTAAGCGGTAGCAGCTGACGCGAGTTGCGTCCATTGATCCGTTAGCACGGAGCCCAGCGGATCAGGGTCAGCGGCGATCGATGCCACCGGTGACGCGATCGATCGCTACAATTTGAAAACGAATCTTTGCGATGCGAAGGTACTTGCGATTACCCTTCGCTACCGGCCCGGTTGATCGATGCCGCTGAGGAGAAGTGCTGGGCAATCGGCATGGCGATTCGATTTGTAAACAGCTTATTCATCCTCGAATAGATCGGCGTAGCCTGGCATCGATTGATGCATCAAAGCACGGATTTGGATCTGCAACGCAGCCTTCTGCTTGGACGAGGTTGCGTCGAGACGAGCAGCGTGGCAGTGATCGATTAGACCGGATCCACCGGAGCAGGCCAAACATAGCCGTTGACAGGCGGCATGAAAGATCGCCTTTCAAAGATCCATTGTCGTCGGTCTTCAAATCGGGATGCAGCGGCTTGCAGGTATGCGGACGATGCAAACGGGTGGACCGTTCGCGTTATCGAGCCGGCTTTTCGAAGTTGCGCTTTGAACGGGCCGATGTACAACCTGTCATTTCAAACTGCAGGCGATCGTGTCGATGATGGCCTTCGGCCTGGCAAGCCTCTTGAATCTGCTGGAGTCCATTCACTTTGAGGAAAACCGGCGTTGTGCTCGACGGTGGTCGGTTCGATAATGACTCGGTCCGTAGTAATCACACAGGAACCATTCTGGACTCGCTTCTTAGCGCATCCACTGCGACGATGCCGAACTTTCTCCGGGGCCGACCTTGCTGAACCCGCTGTTGGATGACTCCACCGGGCTTGCCTGACGTATACGCTTGCCGGGTTTGAGATTTGACGATTGTTTCTGTTTTCTTTTCGATTTGTGTGGAAACCATTCGAGTGTCTCCATCTGTTGGAAGAGGTTGGTAGTTTCTGTCAATTAAGAGCACTCGAATGGTCCTTCGCTTAAGATTTTAACTGATTCTAGGGGAACATACAGGAGTCAGGACTGCAGATTTAAGCAGAACACGCTCGACAAAGAGTCTGACCCTTTTCTTCGTCCTGAACGGAAAAACTCTTGAATCGGCCTTGGTAAAACATGTCCCTCGCTGCAGTGTGGATAGGGGGCGTGAGTATCGCATCGTATGCGTCAGGGTAAACCCAAACGCCAAGAAACATTGCTCAACCTCATCTTACGGTCTCCACGGGTTGGAGCACGGAAATGCCAATTCGATCGCATGCAAACTGATAGAAAGGATGCGGCATGGATACGCACCCAAGCCCTTCGGAAGGAATATTCTTCAAACGCTTCGTGTCACCCTCCTTGAGGAAAATGACCGAGGCGTCCATGCTCGATTCAAGGCCATGGTGATTCGCATTCTCTCTCAACGCGTTTGGCGGGGCATCCGCCAAAGCTTAGCCACCTTCAACCTCGCTGCAAGAGTATCGCTGGTAGGACGGGGCTGTTGCCAGCCGCCCCCCGCACAGATCCGTACTTGAAGGATGATCCTCATACGGCTCCGCCGTTTAGGCAACAGATCGCTCGGCATCGTGCGGTTGCCACCTGTCGTGATTCTCCCCGTGACGCTCTTGATAGATGCGTTAGTCCGGTTCGGGCCCGCGCATCGCGGCAATTCGGCAATTTCTTCCTTTTCGGTAGCTCCTTCCCTCGTCAAGCTCCGCGTGCCGGTGCCGCACTTTGGTCACCTGAGTGCGAAAGTACACGAAAGCTACTTACTGACTTCCATCGGGCGGCATGTCTAGCCGTGCCTCGGAGAGGGTCGCTACCGTCGCCTACACACTGTTGCAGGAACCAATGGGATTCCGGTTCTCGCGTTTTGGATTTTCCACACAGCTCAGGGTTCTCAGACTCCGGCCGTGCTTTCCCTTCGCGTCACTTGCCATTGTCGGCGAGCCAGCATGTTGCCTGTCCCCTTGTCAGGAACAGTCCGGGCACACGGAAAAAGCAGGGGATTTGTCGGCGCTCAATACTGGCCTGCCGCTTCCCCCAGTATCACGGAGCTCAGCACGACGATTTGGTTACCGGCAGTCGCAACCTCGCCGGAAAGCCGAAGTCGATGGGCTTACTCGTTCTTCGTAAAGATGAAGAAACTTTCCATTTCTCTACCAAACCGGTTTGATCCCGGCACACCCTGACCCCTGGGTATGGTCCCGCTAGATCATCAAAATCGTGGTTCCATCCTGCCAGAATTCTGTGTGTAGTGGTCTGAAAATTGCTGCCCAAAAGAGTGTTCGCACAACTGAAAATTGCCAGCGTGGTGGCCTGGAGGGCCGGAACATTTGTCATTCACCGTTTTTTTTCAACCTCAGCATCTGATCGCCTCTCAACTGCTAGCGCAGGCCGTCAGATCGCCGAGGCAAAGAAAAAACTCGTCTCTCTCGAAAGAAAAATGTAGGGGGCGTAAAAGCAGCGTGCCGGCGGCTTTGTAGGTATCTGTTTGCTGAGGTCTATAAAAATCGAAAACACACACCCGGACAACCACACCGACACGATGCACCGAAGACTATCCTGACACTTCGTTGAAAAGCAAAAGGGCTTCGTTCTATTGCCAGAGCAAGCGGACAAGACGAAGGAAACCCATTCTCGTCACGCTGAAGGCCACATGCCAGAAGCAAGCCCGGCTGTAGCGGGTGTCGGAAAGAAAACGGTCCGGCTACGAGGCGTTGAAAAAACGGTGTCATTCAGTTCATTACCCGCTTTGGAACATCAGTTCCTTTTCTTACGCAATAGACGGGTGAGTGACCCACATGTGGAATCGTTGGGAGCGAATACTGGGACAGACGGCAAGCATCAATCGACACTGAGCTATCGAATTCTTCCTGGCGGGGTTTGGCGAAGCACTTGAGCTGGAAGCGGACTGCGGCGATGCTCGGGGACAAGCTGGGATACTGTGTCTACCCGTTAAGCGTCACCTGGGTAGTACGGCTGGGGCTGGGGTTTAACCGTGAATTTACGGGGACATTTGAAGCGATCGGTGTCGATGAAATTCAGTATCGCCGGAGGTCACCAAATACTTGACCTTGGTTGATATTCAGGTCGATGCGGACTTTGCCGACGCTTGCTTTTTACGTGGGAAGATCGCACCGAAGACCAGCTTTCGTTGCCCTTTTTCCAAGATTCTTCCCAGAGACCGACCATTGGCTGGCCCCTGAAGTAAC
>Ga0163217_1002737_pt1 | contig 12656 bp, 10 predicted proteins | sample SynspAceP_FD_185933 | JGI IMG/M metagenome (GOLD analysis project Ga0163217, IMG submission 185933) | Saline lake microbial communities from Ace Lake in Antarctica - Synechococcus sp. Ace-P (PacBio error correction) | ecosystem: Environmental > Aquatic > Non-marine Saline and Alkaline > Saline ... | reverse complement strand
GATGAAAGTGCTGCTTGGTGTATTCTGGATTTAGAGATTGGAATGTAAGGTGGGCCTTTCGTCACGAACATCTGAATATGCAATCGAATTTGAACTCGAGAAAGATCCGAAAATTTCGAGGAATTAACGAGCTTTGCTGAGGAATATAAAATTCACCTTCAACAGGATTGTATTTCGATAGCCCAATCTTCGCTTACAGATGAATCCAAGAAAAATCTCGAGCAATTGGCCATACCTTATAGGCACAAAACATCCAAATATTTTAGTGAAGGTCATTACCGACAATACTGAAAGAAGCTTACACCTTTGATTTATCGAAGGCAAGGCAGCTTCTTGTAAATGACTTTTAACCACTTTTAAAGTGGCTCCAAAAAAAGATTTAACCCTAGTAGCCTTGGGATAAGAAACCAGCTGCCCACCAACGGATACGGAAGCTGGGAGACTACAGGAATCATTAGAGTTACAAAGCTATTTATGAAAAAGCAAAAAGCGGCTAAAATGTCTTTAAGCGAAGTTTTAAATCCTACAACGGCGTAATCAAACAAAGGAGGCATCTAATCAGTGCCCTCCTTTTTTTGTATTACAGAAGACAATATCTCTAAATTAAAGTCATGATCTCTAAACTTTAAAACATTGAAGTTTCTAACCGTCCCTTGTTTATTAAGAAATAAAAAGTGTTTATCGTTTTTTCTTGCACCGGATGCGCTGAAGCCCAACCAGAAGCTTCACTAATCGTCAAGCTTCAAGATGAACAGCTTTTAGATTCTGTTCAATATACACCTTTTCAATAAGTTTTTGGGACAGGGCGAAACTAATTCAAGGGAATGGCATTCTGAGCGAATTCATCTGGATGGAATCTACCCAGATAATGATCAGCACATCATCACTACTGGACGGCACAGAATGGGAGTTTAATTGGAATTCTTAGGAGGAATAGAGGCGAGGATGGTTCAGATAGAGATCAAGGCTCGGATAACGATTGAGAGAATGGTAGGTTTCTTAGAAAAAAGCAGATGCTGGCATGGATCTGGCCACATTGGTTGATGGAAAACTGGAAAAAAGTAAAACCTTTCGACCAAAAAGACGATGGGCTGGATTTAGTAGAGTCCTTTTTTATTTCAAGGACTATTAAAGCTATGTTCGAGATATTACAAAAGTCGGCAACCGTGAAAGAAAGATCCTTGCCAAATCGAAATAAACGAATGTCATACTGGCGAGAGATAGGAATTGGCAAATTATTCAATACAAGAAATGTCAAAATACTTTATTGGCATGGTCCCCATTTTGCTTGGATATGAATTCTGCTTTAGAGGCTATAATGAAACTTTAATCACCCTATGTTTGCAGCCTCCTTCCTACTCATCTTATGTCTCAGAAGCATTACATCAAGGTTGCTAGAAATAATGGAGGATCAAAGTTCGGGTGTGGTCTTTTGGTTTTCCTCTCCACTCAAACATTAATGAGTGCAGAAGAATATGGAGGACCGCTATTTTGGGCGCATTATCTTACCGTCAGCTCTCAATCCCAAGGGCTCAAAGATAGCTATCGGACTCTGGGAAGAAATAGAAAATCAACAGCTTAAATCAAATCGAGCTTGGTGGACAACAATTTCGGAATTTCAAGGTTATGGAGAAGACCATTTGGGGACTTACGATCCTATTCTGTTAATTTTTACGATGCCCATCGTCCCGGAAAATGACACGGAGTGATCTCTCCCACTGCGGCGGTTTTCTTCTATCGTTTACGACGCCTGAGGAGAGTATGAAAGTGACAGGAATCTCATATGAAAACTATGGGGTATGATAAGTTCTTTGGGAAAATATGGGTTCTTTGATGCCATGGGTCCGCAGTATGATTTCTTCCACAGAAAATAAACCTTGCTTATCTATCAAGGGCAATGTCACTATGATGAGAAACCATCAACTGGAGGCTAGGCGGAGGTATTTATGGGTGCTCCAAGAAATTAAAGTCGGATTAAAATCGATTGGATTCCACGTATCAGGTCCCTTGAAAAAAAATCTCTTCGTTGCAAATCCTCCTAAAACCAACAAAGTGATCGGTTTCCAGATCACCTTTTTAAATTTATAGCCTAGACATACTTGAGCATCAAAAACGATCAATTGCATCACTTGTCCACAAGCTGAAACGAAGTCCTGAACAAACTTAGCATCAGAATCAACCAGAAGCGTAAACCGTCGGCTATCGCTCTCAACCTCAGAGTTGGACAAAGATCAAATCAACGCGTGTTCCAGTCCATTTAACAGCACCTCTCATCCGATCGCGAACCTTTGAATAAGTCACTGAGAATCACTCGATGCACTCCAATATTTCGCATGTCCAATAGATTTCACAAAGAAAAATCATTGCTTCAGAGAAACTCCTGGATTGTCATAAACACACCATGACTTGAACCACTCAGAATGATATTGATCCCACGAAGATCACCAAGTAAACGCCACTTCAGGAGTAGTCAATGATAAGCAGCTGCGCCTTATCGATCAACATTTCTCGGCAGAAGCACTGTGCTTTATTCTGAAATAATTTCTAAATTCCAATTCAGCTGCAGCTCAGAGCTGCAAATGATTCTACCATCCAGTTTGATCTTATGCGCATCAGCTCTACCAGAGTTAAATGGCACAGATACCTCATGACAGCATTTGTTTTGCGGCCTGGCTCATACCTGCACACCACCTAAATACAATAAGTCTGCAATAGCAAAATTTGGGCTTTTCATCCATGAGGCTCGTTGTAAAGATGACATATGAATAGCTTCAAGTTCTCCAAACAGTTGACAATTGAGTTGGGATTATTAAACATCCATTATTTCTGAGGAGAAAGGGCGAATTCTTTCCACCATTGCTCCGCCGCGCTTAATCTGATCCACGAAAGTAGATGCCGATGCCCATTTGCAGTTGCTACAACTTGGGAAACAGAAAGCCGGAAGCAACGGATATCTGATTTTAGCGTTGCGATATCTTTAGCAAATCATCACTTTATAATTCTTCCTTGCGGATAGGATCCTGCCAGACTCAAACTTCCTTTGCGTACATCCGAACACCAATAACGTTGGATTAGGTCCCATAATCCACGTGTGCTTCAACTTAGTACAAGCACGTTGCAAAACACATCTGCAAACTCTTCTGATTCTTCATAGAAGTTCTTGAAATCTTCGCAAAGCAGGATTCCTTCTTCATTGCGATATCTTGTAGTGAGGCATAAATGGTGCATGCTTCAATGCATGGGTCAAATGCATCAGGTTACAGTTCCTGCCACCGCCCATCATTTTTACTCACTGATGTGCTCCAGCTGGCTTTGGTCAACGTCCCATTCAAAACAAAAAGTTTCGAAGTAGTCAGTTACTCCATTTAGTAGGAGTAGTTGTCAAGCTCCTTCCAATCCAACTTGTAATTCAGTTTTCCAAACCATATCCCATTTGTCTTAGCACATCCGCTGGAAAAAACAGCTGACGACTCTGAGTCCCGAAGATTGCAGGGGAATTGGAATGTTTGGAACTGATACAAGTTGATGAAAGAGCTTGGAAACACTTACTCCTACTTAAATGGAGTAATGACTACTTCGAAAAACCTTTTTGTTTGATGGGAGTTGACCAAAAAGTCCAGCTGGAGCACATCAGGTGGAAAGCCTAAAATGATGGGCGTGCGAGGAACTGTACCTGTGCATTTGACCCATCATTGAAGCATCACCATTTACTGCTCACTACAGATATTCGCAATGAAGAGGATCCTGCTTACGAAATTCAAGAAGATTCTATGAGAATCCAGAAGATGTTGCAGAATGTGTTTGCACGTTGGCTTCGGGTATAAAGTTGACGCCACCGTGATTATGGACCTAATCCAAAACGTTATTTGGTTCGCGATGTACCAAAAGAAGTTTTATCTGGCAGGATTCCTATCAGCAGTAGATTATAAAGTGATCGATGGCTAAAATATCGCAAAGCTAAAATCAGATATCCTTGCTTCCGGCCTTTCGTTCCCCAATTGGTCAGCAACTGCTATGCATCGGCATCTACTTTCGTGGATCAGATAAGCCGCGGAGCAAATTGGTCGGAATACATTCGCCTTGTCTCCTCAGAAATATTGGATTGTTTAATAATCCACTCAATGTCAACTGTTTTGGAGAAACTTGAAGCTATCAAGCATCTTTCAACGAGCTCAATGGATGGAAGAAAGTTTCTATTGCGACGCTATATTGTATTAGGCTGTGTTGTGAGGTATTGAGCAGCCGCAAAAAATGCTGGTCATGAGGTTCTGTGCCATTTACTTTCCTGGTTAGAGGTGATGCGCATCAAGATCAACTGGAGTGTAGATCATTGCAGCTCTTGAGCCTGCAGCTGATGGATTTAGAAATTATTCAGACTCAAAGCACAGTTGCTTCTGCCGAAGAAATGTTGATCGATAAGCGCAGCTGCTATCAAAAATTGACTACTCCTGAAGTGCAGTTGTACTTGGTGGATTCGTGGGATCAATATCAATTCTGATGTTCAATCATGGTTGCTGATTTACTGGCAATCCAGGAGCTCTGACCCAAATGATTTCTTTGGGAGATCTATTGAGACATGCGAACTATTGGAGTGCATCGAGTGATTCTCAGGACTTATTCAAAGTCGCGATCGGATGGTACAGGTGCTGTTAATGGACTGGGAAAACGAGATGTTGATTTATTTTGGTTCCAAACTCTGATTTGAGAGCCGATAGCCGGGTTTACGCTTCTGGTGATTCTGATGCTAGTTTGTCAAGGAACTTCGTTTCAGCTTGGCAAAGTGATGAATTTGTATCGTTTTTGATCTCAAGATAATTCTTTAGGCTAATAAATTAAAAAGGTATCTGGAAAACAGATCACCTTTTTTGGTTTAGGAGAATTTGCACGAAGAGATTTTTATTTTCAAAGGGACACTGATAGTGAATCCTAATCGATTAATCCGCTTTAATCTTCTGGACGCACCAAAAAATAACCTCCACGCCTAGGCCCAGTTCGATGGTTCTCAATCATAGGACCATTGGCCTGATCCATAGAGGTATTTCTGTGGAAACGAAATCATACTGCGCGACTCATTGCATCCAAGAACCCATATTTCCAAAAACTTTATCCCCATAGTTTTCATATAGATTCCTGATCATTCATACTCTCCTCAGCGTGTAAACGATAGAAGAAACCGCCGCAGTGGGAGAATCCACTCCAGTGTCATTTCCGGGGACGATGGCATCGTAAAATTTAACAGAATAGGATGCGGGTTAAAGTCCCAAGAGTCGTTCTCCATAACCCTGAACATCTTCCGGACATTGTTGAACACCAAGCTCGATTGATTTTAGCGTGTTGATTTCTATTTCTTCCCAGTAGATTCCGATCAGCTATTCTTTGAAGCCCTTTGGGATTGAGATGAGGTAAGAATAATGCGCCCAAAATAGCGGTCCTCCAATTCTTCTGCACCATTATGTTTTGAGTTGGAGGAAAAACCAAAGGAGCCACACCGAAGCTTTGATCCCTCCATTATTTTCTAGCCCACCTGATGTATGCTTTCTATGGAGGAAATAGGATGAGTTGGTGAGGAGGCTGCAAAACATAGGTTGATTAAGTTTATTTAGCCCTCTAAAGCAACAATCATATCCCAAAGCAAAATTTGGGACCCAATGCCAATAAAGTATTTTTTGGACCATCCTCTGGTATGAAAATCCAATCCATCTCCTCGCAGAGCAACATCTATTCGAATTGGCAAGCTCTTTTCTTCAACGGTCCCACTTTTGTAATATTCTCGAACAGCTAATTAGTTCCTTGATCAAAAAGCGACTCTACTAAATCAGCCCCTCGTCTTTTTGTCGAAAAGGTTTTTACTTTTCCAGTTTTTCCCATCCAACCAATGTGGCCAGATTCCATTGCCAGCGATCTGTGCTTTTCTAAGGAAACCTACCATCTCTCAAATCGTATCCGAGGCTATCTCGACTGACCCATCCTCGCTCTATGTCCTCCAAGATTCCAATCACATCCCATTCCTGTGCCTCCAGTAGTGATGATGTGTGTCATTATTCTGGTTAGATTCCCATCCAGCATGAATTCCTCAGGAGGCCATTCCTGATTAGTTTCGGCCCCATCCCAAAAAATATTGAAAGGTTGTATATTCGAACAGAATCTAAAAAGCTGTTCATCTGAAAGCTTGACGATTAGGAAGCTTCTGGTACTGGCTTTTCAGCCGCATCCGGTGAAGAAACCGAAAACAATAAAAACAAGGGCAGGTTAGGAAACTTTCAAATGTTTAAGTTTAGGAGATCAGACTTGAATTTGAGATATTTCTTTTGCTAAATACAAAAAGAGCACCGGATAGATGCCCTCCTTTTTTTGAACGCCGTTCTGTAGGATTTTAGAATTCGCTTAAAGGAACATTTTTAGCCGCGCTTTTTGCTTTTATCATAAATAGCTATTGTTACTCTATGATTCTAGGTCTGCCAGCTTCCGTATCGTTGTGGGCAGCTGGTTTCTTATCCCCAAGGCTACTTAGGGTAAATCTTTTTTGGAGCCACTTTAAAGTGGTTAAAAAGTCATTACAGAAGCTGCCCTTGCCTCTCGATAAATTCAAGTTGTAAAGCTCTTTTTCCAGTTATGTCGGTATGACCTTCACTAAATTTGTGGTTTTGTGGCCTTAGTAAGGTAATGGGCCAATGCTCGAGATTTTTCTTGGATTTCATCTGTAAGCGAAGATTTGTGCTATCGAAATATCAATTTTTTCCCCTTTGGGGGAAGGGAATTTTGGAAGGTTGATTTATATTCCATCAGCCAGCTCGTTCAAGTCTCGACATTTCGGGATCCTTCTCGAGTTCATTTCGATTGCATATTCAATGTTCGCTGACGAAAGTGCCCACCTTTCTTCCAATCTTACTAAAAATCCAGAATAACACCCAAAGCAGCACTTTGACCACTACTGCCAAGGGGTATAGATGCGTCTTTATGACATTGCTTGTTCCCGCTAAACTAATCGTCACCAATGAAAATGTGCCTATCATCGTTTTGATTCTTATCGGGTAGGAGGTCCTCATAGGTTTGTGTTTTAATGGGATTAAACACAAAATGTCCACCACCGAGTGCCAAATTGATAGAATTGTTGTTTAGGCAATTTCCTACAAGGAAAATTTTGCCCGTTATGGGGAATAGTTACTAAAAAAATGAAAGAAAGCTAGTATAAAAAATTTGTGCGTAGCTAAACTCTGCTATACCGTTTGAGCAGTGTTGCAGCTAGGAAATGAGGAGCATATTCTTGTTCTAACCGGATCATGAAAATTGTTTTAACTTTTTTGCCAATTTTTTATTGAGAGCCTAGTAGTTGGGTAGGAGAAAAAAAACTCCCAGATGGAATTTTTGCTTGGGGAGGTTTTCGGAGGATTAGACGACCGATTCAAACTAGAAAACCTTATTGTATTTATTTGAACTTGATTATTCAATCCCAATTATTATAAAAAAAAGAAGCGATTTCTATTGGACGCCTTTCTTTTTGTTGTTTCGGTTATTTAGCTTTTTAGAATTTCCTTAAATCACCCCGTTTTAGCTGCTTTTGTGCATTTTTTCATTGCATAAAATAGCACTTTCTACTCTACGATTCTGTGTCTACCACTTCCGGTATTCATTGCTTGCCAATGGTATTTTTTTCGCCAAATGCTTCTAGGAAAGTCTTTTTGGTCGCCACTTTCAAGGTGGCTTAGGAAGTCTTTACTGATGCAGCTCTTGCCTTCGATAAGTCAAGGTTATATGCTTCTTTTCAGTGTTATCAGTGTGACCTTCCACTAAAAATATTTTTCCTCACTATTTCAGTAGGTTACAGCTAACCGTTAGCATTACTCCTGGATTGATTCTGTAAGTTGAAATTTGGTCTATCGGAAACATTAATCCTGAGTCCAAAGGTGATTTTTATCCTTCTCCTACACGTTCATTTTTGCATTTTTCAGATCTTTTCAAGTTCCTCAGTCTTGCCTATACCATCGTTTTCGATCAACGCCACCTGCTTGTTGCCACCAATGGCTGATCCAAGTATGGACTCCCAAGGCAAGTGTCTTTTCTCCAGCCGGCCATCACACCCTCCTAAAGCACGCCCGCGGCACCACCACCTATTGCCGCCACCTTTTACAGCATTGCTTGTACCGCAACTGACGATCCAAAATTGAAAATTGTCTGGCGATCCATTCATTCTACTAATTTAATTTGTTTGTTGTTTTTCATTGGTTTTGTGTGTAGTGGAAGTTGTATCCAAAAACTTATGCCGTATTTCAAAATTGAGATTTAGATTGTTTTGGATTACTATAAACATTCTATTGGCCTGTATTGGAGAATAAGTGAGCAAATGTGTGAACATAAAAGCTTGAATAAATTTATTACGCTGAGCTATACGCTACTGGACGGTTTGGACTTAGTCTTTTGGCTTAGAAAGAGAACATACCAGCAGTCTTCAAAAAAAATGTAGTACTGAAAACAGTTTTCGAACTTGTTTTTGACCGTTCTGCTTTTGTTTTCATTCAAAGTCTGGTATTTTGCCCCAAGAAAAAAAAGGATCCGCATTGTGATTTGAATTTCGTTAGAATGGTTTAGTATACATTATTAACCCGCTTCAATCCGCGAAAATCTTTACTCGATTTTTAAAAATGGATGTGGAAGCGGCAATCCTTGAAATGCCATCTTTCCCCAACTAAGACATTCTCCAATCATGTTATACGCCATCGCGTACAAGGAATTAACGGCCTGAGCACCAATGGAATCATAGATAATTCATATTTATGATCCGATCAACAAATGAATTTATCGCATTCAATAGGCGCGATTAGTGATTGAGGAAGTTGGATCATGGCGCACGGCCGCTCTGGGTATGCTGAAAAAATGGCATGAAAGCCCCGCCAGTTATTTTTTTAGTAGTGTCAGAGGCTTGACGTGCAGGGAGTTCGGCCCAGTTATTTACTTACGATTATGATGGCCAAGTGAATAATCTAACTTCGGTTTCCAAAGTCTTCGAATGGGGCTTCGAAAATGCCAGATTCGATTTCGTCCACGAATATTACCGATTGTATTTGCTCAATCATGATCATGTAGGCTATAGTTAGGACAATGAATGATAGTCAGGCTTTCGACGCGGTTGGCGCAACTTGATCGGGGAATTAGGGGCATGTATTTGAAGGCGTGAAAAGTTTGGATGAAGAGGTGAATATCCATCATAGTATCCGACCACGCATGGCTGAGTGCCTTTGGAAAACATATATCGCGCTTGAGGGATCCACTCAAGGGGTTTCTAGGTAGCGTAGTGAATACCAGGGAGCTTTTGCACCATATCTACTTGATGGACTCAAAGGATAAAACCAAAAGTAATGTGAGCAGATTAATAAGAAAGCAGGCTGATTCAAAGGTTTTCGATCGGCAGATTAAGAAATTTACCGTGATCTGAGGTCTCTATGGAGATACGAATTGCGCGACGTGATTGTTTTGGCTGATTTAGGGTATTTTACTTTATGGAAAATGAGAATACAGAGAAAGATCATTTCCGTCTCGAATGCGCGTAATTTGATGACACAAGCGTTAACAGGAACCCACGGGCTACAAGCCAAGAGACTATCGGGAGAGCATGGAATCTTCTACGCTCAGGGACCCCAACTAAAAATCCGGTTAGACAATTTAGCTTCATTTTAGAATAACATTCAAATTACCCCACTCATTTGTAAGATTTATAGGCAATTAACCTATTCCAGAGATATTGATGGAAAACTGCAAGGTTTTTGGAGCCCATCCTAAAAGATTGAGCATGGATAGAATTACTATAAAAAGCTCCGAAAAGAAAGTTATTTTTTAGTTCGTAGGTACTCTTACAAAGAAATTCGGAGTCCATGAGTCGCTCGGGCCGATCTCAATTTGCGGGTAGTATCAGATTTTGGCACATCATCTGATCCATTTGTCAGATTTTTGGGAAATGATCTTGCTGCAAAGTGACGGGAAAAGGACATTTCAACCCGACCAAGGCTTCAATCAGGATTAGTCGATAAGAAAAATGGATCATTCGATTGAACAAGCTTCATTTGGTAATTGGTTGGAGCATCTTGGTTTATGATAATAGAACAGGTATTTTGAAGGGAACAGCAAATTATTGCGAAGAGTCATGCCCGCCGAATGGGCCTCACATGCTTTTACATTGCGGATTTGGGAAGGCAAGACCACGCTAATTTATTAAAAAAAAACTAACTTTAAACCAATGAAATTCAGCTACACTTTTTTTCTTTTGTACTATCTTTACAGGCAGCTTTTCCCAAAGGCAAGGAGATCTTTTACTTTTCAATGGAAATACCTTAAAGGAGGCATATCGATTGTTGGCCGATTTGCAAAAGACAGTTTTCACTTTCGAGTTCCTTTCTAATAGAATGGACTTTTAGTGAGATTTTGGAACTCCGCAGGAATTTGATTACGGAGCTAGTATATGAAAAATTAATACTCTGGAGTAGACTTATCGATTTGCCGGCTAACCTGAATTGTGGCCGTTGTTGGTCATGCTTCTCACCCCAAGAACGCCTATATGGATGTTCCAAAAGTCTATGAGCGCCAACTGCACTGCACCAGAATGCAGGTGATTTCGGGATCGTATTCAAGAAAATATCCAATTTGGAAATATGGAGGCAAACGTTGGCCCAAACGGAAAACTGCGGTGGATGACTGAAAAGCCGGAAGGAGCGGAGAATAATCAATTTGACAGACGGACGTGAAAAGGCCTTGGAGATTGGAACACTGAAGTTGAATGCAAGCAAGACCAAGTTTTTTACTGTTTTGGGCTAATGGAGTTTTATCAAATTTCTGGTTTTGGTCGACTCTTTCAAAAGGTCAAAAATTGCATTGCAAGTGAAGGAGCAGAGGTAGAGTTTAAACTATTCGAGTACTACAAATTAGAAGGAAAAGCAGGTAGCTTAAATAATTGGATTCTTGGGGAAGTTTTCAATTCTGATTAAAAAGATTTTATTATATATTCCTTAGGCTGTTTATTTAAAACATGGGGGCTTAATGACTTGTTCGGTACGCGCCCCTATTTAACTAATTCTTTTAATTATTACATTGGAGAAACATATCTTTCGATCATCAAAAAACCAAGAAACTTTTATTGCCGATTGTAATTAACTTGGCTGCACAAACTTTCTTTCCCTGAAGTATACAAGTTTCAATATAAACTTTGATTGACTATATTCAGTTATGTATAGCGGATAATATTCCCTTTGGTCTTCACATGTCGGAGCGCATTTCAAGCGAGAGAAAAAGCCTATGAGTTTCTATCTCGATTTAAGCAGGAAAAATCACAGTCCAAATCATGGTCGAAAGAACACAAATATTAACTGTTGGACAAAAAAAGCATGAAATACTGGAAGCCCTTACTACAGAATTCCGAAGTCTTTGATCGCTTATTTGGCCAGATCCATTGCCTATAGAAGCCTTCACCGACGTATCAAGCGTTTAAATGACCTTTTGATGAGGAAATGAGAAGCTAAAAGTAATGCGGTTGCTGAAGATTCTCGGGATTTATGCCGAGACTGCTTCCACCTTCGGAATAGAGAATACCCGCTTCGATTTAAACAACCCACTCGAACACCAACATCTATTCGAGCGCTATTGCTGATTTTCATCTATACTCTATCCCATCTATCTACTGTGCCTTCAATTTTTTATAAATGGCATGAAGTTAGCTCGATGAGATTGATCTCTTGGATTCTTTATATTGCCCTGTCCAATTGATGTAAGACAATTTATATTTAATCTCGCTTTCAATGTGCAAGAGCAATTGAAATCCTTTTTGATTCAAGATAGGCATTGATGATATTTTTCAAACTAGAACACCTTTAATCTGGATTCTCGATTAGTTTAGAAAAAAAACAACCAATTCGAAATAAAAGGAAGAAAGGACTACTCAAAAAATTTTTAATCAGAAGAATTATTGAAAAAAAATCACACTCTTTTCTCAGGAATATCTTCCTTTTGGGAGCGATGAAACCTCTTGAAAGCTCAGGGAACTGTATCCTTGAGCTTTTTTGCTACTGAAGAACCTTTGAAATCCCATTTGCGTTTTTCTTCCAAGCACGTGAAAAATGGGAGACCAATGATTCACACTATTTGACTCTTTTACTTACAAAAATACTTTGAGGGTGGTGGGATAGTCTGGGACATTGAGACCTTGACGAGCACGGGGGTAATTTTCGGTCGCGGACCAATGCTCTTATCCTTTCCACATTCGAAATTAAAATCAAAAAGGGAAACAAAGATCATATCCTGAAACGCCTTCTGAAGGTCATAAAAAAAAAATCTGGAAAAGCTGGATCATGCCTACTGCAACGGGTTGCGAAGAATGCTCCGAAGCTTATATCGCCCAAAGAATTTACCTTTGCCTATAAAATGTATGAGAAATGTGGACAAACCCTTATTTCTTTCCCAACACCGGGAGGGTCCAAAGAATTTCCCTTCTTCGGATTAGGATGAAATTTGATTAAAAAAAAAAAAAAAAAGGAGGAAAGTGGGAAAAAATTGGCTTTGGTTTCCTTTGAAATTCGGGGAAGGGCGGGATGTTTGGGGGGATTTTTGGTGGTTTTTTTTTTTTTTGGAATGTGTTTTTGGTTTTTTTAAGCGTAGGGCATTCTTCTCTCTTGTGG
>Ga0163217_1094467_pt1 | contig 12657 bp, 12 predicted proteins | sample SynspAceP_FD_185933 | JGI IMG/M metagenome (GOLD analysis project Ga0163217, IMG submission 185933) | Saline lake microbial communities from Ace Lake in Antarctica - Synechococcus sp. Ace-P (PacBio error correction) | ecosystem: Environmental > Aquatic > Non-marine Saline and Alkaline > Saline ... | reverse complement strand
CTCCACGTACCTGCTGATCGCGGATATAGGTGTATTTGGAGTGGGACTAAGATCCTGCGACAGGCGGCATCACGCACCGATACCGGCCGCAGGAAAAAACCATCAGGTTGCGCTTTTCCATACGTGCCGTGTCGTAACGGAACACCGACCCAGCACCGGATATTGCCCAGACCAGGGACCTGGTCACCGGGTTCGACCAACTTGGCGTCAATCCAAACCGCCGAGCACGATCAGTTCGTTTATCATCGACCATGACGTGGTCTTGAGCGTGCGGTGTTAGTAATCAAGTCAGGCTGCGCCGGTTACGGCCTTTGAGCCAAATCTGTGAGACTCCTGCTCATTTCCAGGCGCACCGCGTTGCCTTCATTGATCTGCGGCTTGATCTTCAACTTTGATGCCCACGTCTTCACGCTTGAATGGTGTCGAAGGCTTGGCCCGGATGTCTCTACAGAACGCCCGACAATAAAGAGGTACATTCTGGCCGACACGATATCAGAGCCTACTTCATTGTTCGCAGCGTTCCATCAAAACTGGGCGGTGGACAGATGTTGCTGGAACTGTCGCCCTGCAGGCAAAATCCAGCCAGCGCAATCGAGTACTGCCCGAGCGCCCGAAAGCCGCCCAGAGTTGCGCATCACTCAATGACGGGCCGGCTGGTTACCCCGCTTTTTTTTTTAAAAACCAATTTTCCCCAAGGGGGGGGGGGGGGGAAAAAAGCCGCAGCAGCAAGCAGCGGACCAACTATACCGTTACCACCGCGGTTGAAATTGATAATACCTACGCCAGCGCTCTCGCCGGTGCCGATACCCCATTGCACGCCCAGCTCCTTGGCCCGTCGTAGACACTTTCGGCGATTGACCGCTTCAACCAGCTACCTGAGCTCTGCGAATGTTCCAGTGGCTGAAATGATCGAGGCCCATATCGCGCGGAACAGCTCCGCAGGGCGGAAGATCACTACCGAGTTGGTGCTTTCGTTTGCCGCCTGAATGCGTACGGCAAGATTGCGCGCCCGCTCATTCAATTACCTGCCGCTGACATGCTGCTGGCCGTCGGCTCTGCTCATATTCTCTTCGACCTCACGGCCTCAGCGATGCCTCGTAGCACCTCTGCTACCGCTTCGGCCATTGGCGTAGCGCAGATAATTGTAACCTGGCGTTCGCACCCGCCATCTTGCGGGCGATCCAACTGCTGGATGATCTCGCCGCAGGCGAACCCGGAATTCGAAGATCGCCGCCGCAGGATTACCGTATTGGTGCGCTGATCGGGCGATCACCCGCGCCCGCTTGGTGAAATCCTTTTTTTTTTTTTCCCAAAAAACCCCCGGGGGGGGGGGGCCGGGGTTTTCCCGGGGGGGGGGGCGCATCCAGCGAATCAACGATCCGCACGAGATCCAGTTGCCGAGCATTGCTGGAGCGGCACGATCTCGAACTCTTCCATGGACTACCAGATCGATTTGCGCTCGATCAGCGCCTGGATTGACGGACATTGAGCGGCCAGTGTCGGCAATCCACCAGGCGTTAGGACTTCGGCATGCGGCGGCCAGATGCCCGCCCTGGGCACCAACGCCGTAGAAATGCGCCACCAGTTGGCCGGCGTGATATGTTGACCGCCAATCAATGGGGTGAGGACCTCGTCACCGCGGCTGCGGCATCCAGCGAGCCTACTTCGTTTTCCTTGGCCTGCACTTCCGGCAGGAATCCGTTACCGTGCCCGCTCACCCCCACAGGCCGCGAAACCGTAGACTGAGCACCACCCAGGAACATATTCATTAAAAAGCTCACCGCGCTTGACCGGGGTGCCTTGGACACCACATGACCTGACCGCGTACCGCGGGTCCACGATAAAAATTGATGCCTGTTTTCTGGCTGACTATTTTCGATTCAGCCCGTTTGATCTCGGCATTCGCGCAGGTTGAGCACCCAGTTCCTCTTCCGGGGTCTGTCCGGCGCGTTTCTGGAGGTCTGGGCCTGGATAGACGCGCTCAGCAAAACTGAGGCCCGAGCAGCAGCGGGGAAGTACAGGCGGGCAATGTGCGGACAGCATCGCATTGTGTCTCAATCCATCGTTATCGAATAAGTTCATCGGGTCACCGTTTCTCTCCACGGTCAGCGTTGCACGCTGCGCCCGTCAGCTCCTGAAAGAATGTCCGCAGGTAATCATTAATTTCTTGAAAAACGGGGGTTGCCCTCGACTGCAGTCACCACCATCGCCAGCCTGCAGGGGCCAAGCCGCTTTCAAAATTCGCGCGCATTGGTGCGGGGCGATTCCAGCCCGTTACATCGTGCCATCGACCATGGACCGGGCTGGCGGATACCACTTCCAGGAAACGTGCGGATCGTTCATCCAGGCCTCACGATCAATACGCGCGAACGCCCGCCGTCTTGGCGCCAATGCGCCACGCTGGTATCCACCTGAGGTAAGTTAGCTGTGCGGCGCGAAGGTGTTGCGGCACAGAGGACAAGAGGCCCGGCGCTGCAAGCGCAGGGTTCGAGCTGGCCATCACGCACCAGTATTACCCGAATCGGGCCAGCACCTGATCCAGGACGCACACTCCGGGCAGGCTGGCGCCCACCCGCATAATATTCCGGCTGACCCTGCGCGCCCAGAATAGCGCCCACGCGCTCAGGCTCAGGGTCAGCCAGCACGCCCTTGAGCCACCCCAACTGAGGAACGTATCCGGCTGCGTCCACAACCGTATAGCGGTCTGGCTGCAGAGCCGAAAAACAGAAGGGCCGCAACATCATCAAAACCACGGACCCGAGCCGTTTCAAGCACCGTTTGGCTACTGCGATCAAGGCACGACTGTCCTCAACGAAGGGCAGGCATGCAGGATGACTCTACGAGCATCCAGGTGCAGCCGCCCAAGCATCACCACGACCACCGCCCCACAGTAGCAGGGTAAATCAGGCCACGACAGGTTCGGATTGATAAGCGGGGCATTCAAAGGTATGCTTCTCCGGGCAAAGGACAGGGGCTGTTACACAGCAGCCAGCGCCCAACAAACCGGACATACTACTGACCTTTCTTTGCAAAATATTGTTATAAGGTCTGAAACAAGTGAGACAGGACGGGTCGATTGTTCACGAAATTGCCAAAGCGCCGACAAAAACCCCTTAACGGGTTAAAAGCGTTTCCTTTCGCCTATTTTTGCAGGCGTTACCGTGCATTGCTCGCCCATAGAACCCACCCATGTTTTGGGTGGCGTTCGCTGACACAGTCATCCATTAAATCAAATGCTGCATATCCAGGCCGCGAAATAGGTCTCGCTAATCCTACGTTTCTTGCTGACCCGGTGTTTTGAGGCTTTACTCTAATCCAGCAATGCCAGCTCAACCGCGTGACACCCAATAAAAAACAAATTTATGGGCTTTTGCCCTCAGGAGAATTTAAGATGAGAGCTTCGAGAAAACCGCATTTTTTAAGTGTCGCGATCAGCGCCATTTCGTTTTATCGGTGTTTCAGTTGGGTGGTGGTGGCTGGTAGCAGTAACGCCGATGCTGTAACTCCTCCAGGCCCCTCCCCCCACGAGCGAGCCGCTGACGCGGTCAGCAGCAACGAATTACCCTTGTCTGGTGAAGGCTTTTGACCCCAATGGTTCCCAGCCGTTCCATAGCGTCAGGACGAGGGCATTCCGTGACAACGGTCTTGCGGGTTATGAAGACGGCGAAACGATGGTTCGGTGTGCGGCGGAGCGCGGTATCGGATTGAGGTGCTTCTGGCGAAGGACTGGAACGCATGGTTGTAATGTGGGCCCACGGGTTTCGTGGTGAAGGCCCTACTTCTCTTCGTAGGACAATCCGCCTATGCGGGAAATACTGCTAGCCAATGGTTATTGGCCTGGCCGCTTCGTCATTACATCACTACTTATACGATGTCCGTGCAGGTGTTGAGGATAACTAACGCACTCCGCGTTTGGCATTCAAACAATATAGCTTTGAAGAAAATGGTCGTATTTACCCTTGACCAAGCGTCGGAAGCGATACATCACTGGCGTTTCCATGGGCGGGCACGTTAGCAGGGCCGCTATTGAACGTGAAACCCAAAAGAGACCGCCAACAAACTTTGTCCCCAGACGGTGCTGCCGCCAATGTTGGGCGTAATGGGGGGGGGGGGGGGGGGGGGCGGAATTACCCGAGCTCCTTTGATTATTTTAACCCGCCTTGGCCTGGGCCACTCTATGAGTTAGCGGGCGTAGGCGGCGGACAGCTTTTCCCGTTTCAGAAGCAGATGCTGCAGAAAAAAAGTCGCAGGTTGCCAGGAATGTGCTGTGGGCGAATTACTCAGCCCATCAGGCTGCCATACTTTTGACTGCAGCGGGTCAGCCGCTGTTCGATTCTCCAAAATCTGACAGGCTGGCGAGCGGCCAGTCTATAACGTGGCGTTTTGGTGTTTTCAGAACCTACTTCAGGGCTTCGCCGCGCTGACGGCACTATTACCGGGAACTTAATGACAGCGTGGTGGACCACCACAGACCGTTACTTTATCGGTTCCTCAGCAACCAGCGTAGCCCCCTCATTGGAATTGGAAGTACCCTTCAACGCCAATATCGTAAAGGCTGCTTCCAACAGCAGTGCGCGAATGGATTAAGGGAAGACGGTCTCGAGGGTTTATTCCCAAGGTATAACGCGGATCTCTATGCCGATATCCCTGTTGTAACGGTATGCACACTCTGGGCGACCTTTTGTCCCATAAGCATGCAACAGATTTATTATCGCACACGGGATGGAAGCTAACGGCTGCGGGTGACCAACTTGGTTCAGCCGAGCTGTGCGTGCTCCCGGGTCACTGCGAACTTTTTCCTTGGAAGAGTTCGAAAGGACCACTGGATAACGCCATTGCTGCAATGGGAAACAGGAAAGACATCGTACCTCTTGCGTGACGACCTGCCTGATCCCCGACGCTTATGGCCGACCCTCTGTTTGCTGCGAGTTCACAGCGATGAGCGCCGGAAACTGCCACTCGGCATTTTATGCTCCCCATAAATTGGTGCCTGTCCAACACCCATAATCTAAATAGCAATAGTTGGCCTGTCCAATGTACAGGCCTAGCACGGCCTCGCCCCGTGGGTCAGGGCCTGCCTTTCTTCAACCGCCAGCACTTCCCTCACTTTGCGCTCCACGTTCGATTGTTCAAGGCCACAACGTATCTTCAATTCCTGAATTACTCTTCCTGCGGCAGGCTCCTTTCCACCTGTTGCCCCCCTGCCCCATTGCAAATCAGCGAGCGCGCCTTTGGCTTTGCCCAATCAGGTAGCCCACGACTTCAAACAATGGCCAAATGCCCCGGGGGCCTAGCACCAAGCAGAGCAATTTCGTCAACACCAGCACCCACCTCGCTCAAGCCCATACAAACATGTTTGCGGCCTCCGGTCAGTGACACTAGTTTCTTCTTTACCACCTGACGTTTATGTAGCTGCTGGTTCGACGTCCAGTCCCAATGACCTCCCGGGCATCCTCGCCGTCGCGTACTGCCTTCTTGAAACCAACTCAAAGCACACCAAGGATCACCCGCCAATGGAAAACGCAACCGCTTTGGCTGCCAAACAGCAACATCACGATCACCAATACGATCAGCAAAGAGCCGATTTACTTACGCCACCAATACCCATAGGAATTCTCCAGAATAGAATTCCGCGCGGCAGGTGCCGCCGCGGAACAATGTGCATAGCATCAAAAGAGGTCTTTTAGAAGAGTTCGGCTCCTGCTTAGCTTGCCGATAATCCCGCCGTCATACCTTCCAGATAAACCACTGTTGCGAACCGCGGCGATAGAGGTTTCAGATTGTTATTCAGGCCAGGTGCTACGGTGGTACCTGGCCAGCCCATTTCTCACCGCTGGTGTCGCACCAGGATGCTGGGACGTGATAAACATGGGCGCTGATCAGCGTAGGATACAGCAGTAAATTTCCTGGCCGACTGCGTCCAGTCAGGAAACGTCTTACTTCACCGGAGACAGGATCTGCAGCAAACTCTGGTTGTTGCCCATTTAATCTGGAACACGCCGAGTTCTGCGAACCTTCCCCAATATCCATCGATCCAAGACGCGGGCTATCCTTTGTCGATCCACAAAAACCGTCCGGCGAGCTCATATAGGCCTCTTCACCGACCCACGTTTGCGTTTTAAGATCACACCTGTTCAAGTTTTTCCCTGGCCATTTTCACCACCGTCAACCTGGCCAGCAGGAAGATATACCCACTGAACTGGGTGGGCGGCCTGATCGCCATCAGCCTCGGCCCAAGCGCACGATCTGGGACCATGTTTGGGTTCAGCGTCGTGATTTGCCGCCGTCATCACCTGACAGGCCGCCCGCTGATTGTTAGTCAGGGTGAAATAACGTCGCCATTTATTGGATCCACCGCGGCCCCACCGGGCGACCAAATCGACGTCGCGCCGACGTATCCGCCGCCAGACGGGGTATTGACCAGCAACTCAAGCCTGGCTGGTGAAGCCGTTTGGCGCTTGTCAGGCCATTGCCTGCCAAAACACCAGCGGCAGCCATTCCACTGCCATACGCCATTGAATTTGCAACATTAGGAGCGTGCCCGTATCCAGCAAGAGCCACTACGCCGTTGAACGGTTGTAGTTCTGGCGCTGACAAAAAACTTGTAGATATATTGGAAGGTTGAATCGTCAACTCCGAATAAACACACTACCGGGACTGCCCTCGACTTGCTGGGGCAAAAAACACCACTTCAATGGGCGAAAAACGACCTAGGGCGGTACCGTTCTGCGCACGCGTTCACATCAAAAGGATACTACTTCGACCATCCAGCCAAAAAGTTTGGCTCATTGCGATAGTCGCCGTGGCGTTGCGCCTTGCATATGGCATCAAAGCGCACATATTCATCAGCGCCGCCTTCAGCCAGCTCCAGGCATAACGGCCGTGCCGGTAGCCGCTTGAGTCACACCATTAACGTGATGCTCACCGGCGGAGTTGGCGTGCCGCCGTTACGGAAATAGGCCTGCCCAGTTTTTCCTCGCGAAAACATATAGGTATTCCAAGGGCGTACCGCCGTGGCGCCAGTTATTCAGCGTAACCCCGCGGTCATGGTGCCCGCGGGGCTATACAGCGTGCGGACAACAGATGCCTCGTACCGGACCCTGAAATTTCCATCGGCGTCAGCGGCCGTGATACGACGATTGAGGTTATCCGGCTGAATTTTCGCCATTCGTTGTTGGAACCTTTTGATTACCCGAAAAATGCTGATGCCATGCGGTTCATTCTCTTCAGCAACTTCGTCCGGTGTCACGACGACGATTGATAACGTTACTTCACATCCAGCGTCTTCGTAAATCCGCACACCGCCTGAGCCGAGGTTCTCGGCCAAGAGTTTTCATGCATGTTAGCGTGGTTCAACATACTCGTGATCATCACCAGCAGCCGTCAGTGGAGCTTACCTTCGTTGAGTGTCGGTACCTTCAATCATGCGGAAAAAATGCCAATACCATCGTGATGGGAAGCCTACCTGTCGGCTTGATCAGCACCGTGGTTGGTGATGGGAAAACGCGGGAATGAACCTGCTATCGGCGTGCCCCAATGAGCGAGGATATTGGTAGCTGTACCCCTCAGGCACAATGATTTCATCCGCTTCACTGGGTGGGATGGCGGTAAAACCCAATTAACGCGGCAAGGCTGCCGGCGGAGTCGATTTCATCATCGGTCATTGCGCTAGAGCCGCTATTGCAACCAGGCCCAGCCTATGCCCATAAACCCAAGCGCGGCAGCGGCCCATGGCGCCTTGATTACATCACGGGCGGGCCAGACGGGCCTTGCAGAATAGAAGCAAAGGTGGGGTTTCAGGAATAATTGATCGCGGGGCTCGTCGCCTTCCCCATGATCTACCAACAGTCATTTGCGTGTGCAATTCAGTGGACATCCGTTTTCCTCATCAGGTTTTTTTTTAAATTGACCGGCATATGATGAAAAAACCAGATGACCAGGAAGGCAGCAGAAAGATGAAAGGTTCTGGGCGATTTCAAGCACCGGATGAAGGGATTAGGATGACAGAACAGGTGGCGCTTAACAGAGAACGGCCTGATAAAGCAAAAAGCCAGCTGGGCGCAGACGCCGAGCAAAAGCTGGTCCTTCGTCAGGGGATTATTCGGCGCTTTGCGCCTCACCCCTCCGGGGCCGCCTCGCTTTGCCTTGCGGCGTTTCCTGCGCCTGCTTTGCAGACTCCGGTCGAACGAGCGGTTCTCACCGAGAGCTCACCTGATAACAAAAAGGCCCCTGCTTTCCGCAGGCGGCCTTTTTTGTTTATTGCGGAGAGTCAGTCCGCTTCTCGCAGGATCTATAAAAGACAGCATGAGACGAATTTATATGACATTTTTTCTATCTATTTCAGATAGTTAACATTTTTTATTTGTCTCACCTGACCTCTTTGGATATCATCTTGCCAAATTTTTAGTTGGCAAGGTTGTTGGCAGTAGCGGTATGGCCCAGGTGGCAAAGGTGTTATCTGACCGGCAAATAAAAAGCCATTAAGTGCCCGGGTTTTAATCCGGTGGGCGGCGTCAAAAGGTTGTGGCCTCAAAATCGGTTATAGGGGATTCACGCCCTCCTGGATATTGCGCACGTTCCACAGGCAAACTGCGCACCGCTGCGAATGGAAAAACCCTATGCCGTTCGCAGGAAGATTACGCGTTCTCGCGTGGATTTCCCGATGTTGAGTTTGGCCGAGGCGCGAGTAAAGCTATCAGAACTGCGCCAGCCAACTTAGAGGCAAGGGTGTTGATCCCGTCGCTGAAAGAAACGCCCGCCGTGCATCTAGCGGGACCGCAGCAGCGCCACAGCTTAAGAACTTGAGGCGGTGGGCACGGGAATTGCCACGCATATCGCGAATCCCAATTCAAGAATGCCAAGCACGCTGCGCCAATGGATCAATACGCTGGAAAACCTACGCTTTTCCTGTTTGGGCAAGTTACCTGTTGGCGCAATTCGATACCGTCCACCTGGCTAGAGTACTGCAACCGATCTAGGATTGACCAACATGAACGGCCACCCGGGCGTCAGGACAAAGAATTCCAGCGTTACCGAGTTTACGCCGGAACAGCAAATGGACTACGAGCTGGCCCTAACCCTGCTGGCATTGCAGGGCAACCTAAAGAGTTTGCTGCCCAAATCGAAAAGCCGGTTCGCAAAGAAAAGCAGGCCAAAAGTACATCATTGCCGTATACGGTGGATTCAGATGCTACGTTCATGGCCGATCGAGGACCAGAAGCGTTCAGCGCTAAAGCCCTGGAATTTCCATCCTTACCGCAGGACGTTCAGGCGAATACGCGGCGCACCCTGGAAGCGAAATTGACCTGGAAAGCTCGGAGTATGGGCCTGAGCGCTGAACGCATGATGAAGGCCGCCAGGGCGGCCATACCGTTCCTTTATCCGATTTGCGGCGATAAAAATGCTCGAGTCCTTGCCCAAGGTTCGGGCACCAAAAGCTGCTGTTCAACCAACAGCAAGCAAGCGGCTCTCTCTGAATGCTTGCGCTTTAGCAAAAGCTTGATAAAGGATATGCACGGAGGCCGCAGTGAAAGCCGGCGGCCAAAGGCTAAACATCGACCCCGAACCAAGGCCGCATAGCCACCCCACACGGCAACGCGCGCTCCAGTTTCAAAGGATTGGTTCCACTCAAGAAACAGATTACCGCTCTATCATGGCGAACGGAAAACAGTTCGTAAGCTTCCCCCGGATGGGGGCGAACTAGCTCTAGGCCGCACGTCAATAGCGACGAAACTCGGGCGGCCTATGCCCCGCTCGGGATTGCTGGAGGAGCGCCGGGGAATTGATTGGACGCCTGGGCCGCTTATCTGGAATGAAAGAAAAAACCAACAACGTAGTCAAGATTTTCCAAGTTGAGCCAATTACGCAGAACGAGCAGCTGGGAGAGGATGAAATTACCACAAACGCAGTTATACTGAAATTCGGCATTTAGAACGAGAATATGACAGGGCGGGAATCTGGATACCTTATCTGTTACCAACATCAGTGAGGGTTCCCACGTCATGTTATTACAGCATCAAGCCAGATTGCCAGCGCGTATAGCGTTCGCGCCAGCCCACCATTTGGAGGTGGGTCAGCAAGGGGTCCACTTCCCCAGGCCCTATAGCCGCCCCAAAAACCACTCGTTGGCACATAGAAGCATCTGGATTAGGGTTTGAACCCAAAAGAGACGCGCCACCCAACGCTCAGCCAGCAATGACCAGCCCGGCTGCTTGAGAAGCCCTCATATACGCCCTTTCGAGTTTCCACAAAACTTGTCAAATCGAGCAAGCTTTGATTTCTCGATCCCTAAGGGCGAGTCACCGTTGCTCATTTCACACCTGTCATACTGCGCGTGTCATTCAAGGCCTTCGCCTACTAGGTAGCTAGACCTCATCGCCAAAAAATAAAGACATCTTGAGCCACCAGGCCGAACCTGTCGCGGGCACGTCATTGGCTTTATCTGTATCGAACATGTGCGTCATGCCGCCGCTGCTCTTTGAGATATGCCACTGTTTCAAAAAAAAATCCCTCGCAAATTTGCACTCATAATTTATCGCCGTCGTGCTTGAAGCCGAAACCCCATTGAGCCCCACGCGTTCGCGTATTCAAACCGCTGACCGTGCGCTCGGGTTTAGACCACTGGCAAACGTCGCACACGACGTCGGTGCGGGTCGACTTCAGCCTTTCCGATAATTTTCATCAGACCTATCCTCTGGCGTTTATCAGATCGGCCCGCTTGCCTCGCGCCTACATCCGCACCGATTCTTTGAACTTCAAAAACAGTAAAAAGGCTGACCTGACTTTCTGCCAGCCAGTAGCTGACAGAAAAGAATAAAAAACACCCTCCCCTGGCTGATTCTCCCGCTCCTAGCTAAACAGCTCGGGGTTAATGTCACGTGGCTCGTGGAAAATCCACCTTCATCAACCCTGTCGACTCCACGAAAGCCCGCGGTTACATCCTGGTAGCACATGCCCGCCTTCGACCTCATTTAGCTGAAGCCATGGCACTTTTTATTCAGCTTCATTTGCCAGTGGATGCTGGAAATATTCACCAGCCGATCAAAACCTTCCAGGAGGTCACCGTCCATTCATCTCTTGGCGAGGCGTTCAACAGATTGATGCCATGCACGAACAGCTCTTACTCTGGGCCGCCTTTTTTCCCAACATTTCCCTGAATTCGCAAACGGGTCGCTTACCAATTAAGGTCCGGACAATCCGTTCATCATCTCCATGGCCTAGGGCTTCGAATTTGATTAAGGGCATACAGCCTTGTTGCAGGACCAGCTCAACCATCGCCAAGCCTTGCTGCTTTGGATTGATAGCCAGAGATGTCACGCTTTTCAGAGGTTTACGTAGGTCACAAAACATAGCCACTTTCCTTTCTTCGTTATGAAACACTATGGATTGCTAACGCTTATAGTGTTCATATCAAAAATTAGGAGTGCTTTAGAGCATCGGCTCCCACTGCATGAGCCGGGGGCGTTCAGCGGGTATCATTATTCTCGCTGGGCTGGGAACTTGGATTGTCGCTTATTCCGAATTCGGTTGGATCCAGGCCTGCAAGCGATAACCATAACCAACAAGTAGTCATGACTGCTAACGCGATCAAAATAGCGCAGGACCAATTTAAAATAAAAAATGCCATCGGCGGTCATCTCTATCCCTATCTCATAATCATGGCTGTGACCAGGCTTTAAAAAAATCGGGTCTACGATGTTCCAGTCCACGAAAGCCTAGCAAATTTAGGCTCACAACCACCATCTGGCTGCGGAAGTAGGATAGCGAATTGATCCCTTCCAACTAAAGGGCTTCAGGCCCTAAAAGGCCTACTACTAGCTGAGGATGTAAGTCACGAAACGATGGGCTGCGGCCTGGGGTTGAAATCAAACATAAGACGGAAATGTCTGAATCGCCCTTTGTTTGAATTAGCCACGATTGAGTGCCACTTTTGCCTTATAGCCCGAGGGGTATTGACCTTACTAATCGGCCAGATAGCGGCCCGGTTTGAATTGGTTGCTCCCACCGCCCAAAGTGCGTTACTCATAACCTTCACCACGCTAGGCCACCATGCGGCTTACATTGAAGCCAGCCCAGGTGGTGAGTTGCTTACGCAAAACTCTTAGATGGACAAAGCTCGCAGGAATTAACCATTTCCAATGAAGTGGGCGACCGTGGATCAACCACGATTGATGCCAGCCCCAGTAAAAGATTAGGGTATGCCGGGGTAAAATAATGACTGAGCAGTAAGGAATTCCGCAATGAGGGAAGCTCCCAAGATTGATGAGTTAACCCGGATTTCTACACTCGCTTCAAAGCCGTAAAGAAATTTACCTTTCAGGGCAGTTTACGACCCAAAGAGCATTTCTGGCCAAACGAGGCCTTGGGAGATTCCTATAAAAACCGGCCGGATTAGGGATCCGCCCTTGGCCGAGAGGCTAGGAGAAAGCAGCCGTGGATACACATTTGCTGCCTTTCCTCAAATTGGGTCTTTTATTTCGACGATTTTGGACATTCAGCGCTTCTGGCCGGTTTTCCCCCGCCAATTAAGCGTTGCAGCCCAAATGGGGATTGGGGCAAATTGCTCCAGCGCGTTTACATATTGAGGCTTTCCTGGGGGGACCCCACCGCGGGGCCGAAATGGAATTTTTTGGAAAGATTGATTCTTCCTTTCCCTTC
>Ga0163217_1064820_pt1 | contig 12658 bp, 16 predicted proteins | sample SynspAceP_FD_185933 | JGI IMG/M metagenome (GOLD analysis project Ga0163217, IMG submission 185933) | Saline lake microbial communities from Ace Lake in Antarctica - Synechococcus sp. Ace-P (PacBio error correction) | ecosystem: Environmental > Aquatic > Non-marine Saline and Alkaline > Saline ... | reverse complement strand
CCCCCCGAATGCATCTCTTCATCGGCTTTTGCAACCTGGCCGCGTTCGGTATGTTCGCGCGGGACCCCGATTGCACTTCCATCGGCGCGCCGCAGGCCAGCTCGCACCGCCGTTGTTGCTGACCCAACGGAGGGCGCGCCATTCTTCAGACGCGGACCTTGCGGGAGGGCGCAGTGAAGCTGGGAACGGCCAGTGACGGCGCGCCGTGCCGGGCCGGAGCCACCGCTTCCCTCGAGCAGTTGCAAGACTGAGCGCGTTTCCCGAATCTACGGGATCAACACACAAAGACAAGGCCGGACCAATGCGCTGGCGTTCTTGGGGACGAAACTTGGCGATCCCTATTGCGGGTTTGGCAGCCGATGAGACCGGGCGCACGGGCGCTTTTATTGGGGCCTCTACGCGTGTGCCGAGGACCTACGTGATTGCCGCAGATGGCACGATTGTGCTGCGCTTTTGCGGGAACCGATCACCGCGACATTCTTTGAAAGCACGACCGCAACTGCCGATGGCAGAGGCGGCTGCGCGGTTAAAACTCTGCCCGCTCTTTGCTTTTTTTCTAAAATATCCCAAGTCCTGCACGTGCCGTGCAGAGGGCCTCCGGCGGGGATATTTACGCAAACAATGAAAAGGGGCCTGCCAAAAGACAGAGCGCCCCCTTCGATTTGGGTATTCGGGTGTTTACGCATGCGCGCGCGAGGTTGCGCTAGCACGGTTTAATCAGCACGCCCGCGTTCTCGATATATTTTCAATCTCGGACGCCCGTATCGAATCCGGGCATTTTCACTTGGATCGTTCTTAATGTCGCCGTTTGCATAGGTGATTCGTCAGGGGCAACTTCTTGCAGCGGTTTGATCGTGGTCGAGGCCGGCATCGCAATTGGTCCTCGTCGCCCTTTAGGGCCCAGTGACTTGCGGCTTGCCCTCGGTGAATTCGAACGGGATTCACGCCCATGCCGGACGAGGTTGGAGCGGTGACAATTCGCTCGAAGCTTTCGGCAATAACCGCCTTCACGCCCAGCAGCGTCGTGCCTTGCCCGGCCAGTCGGCGGCTTGAGGCCTGCGCCTATTGCTCGCCCCGAACACACCAGCGGCGTGCCTGCTCTTTTGGTGCGCCATGGCCGCCGTCAAAGATGAGGTCTCAGCCCCATCGGGGCCCTTGGTGTTAGCCCTTCAACCCCATCGAGCATTCTCGTTCTTGATGCGAATATTGGCAAAGGTGCCGCGCATCATGATCTCGTTGGTTGCCGCCGACTGTGAAGCCGTTAGCTTGTTGAACTCGCGCACGGGACCTGCCGTTCGATCAAAGATACTGGCCGCAGGCGTGTGCTTTGAACGAGCCCGCAGGCCGAGATGTGGCGGTCGTGATTCATGTCGCCCAGCAGGGCAAGCACTTTCGCCCCTCGATGTTCTCGACTCTTGGTGTCCATGGTGATGCCCCTGAAATAGGGCGGCGTTTCTGGACGAGGTGGAGGTTGGCGGCCAGTCATAGGTCTGTTTTCGGACGTGGTTCTCCGACGGCTTTGCCACTTCTCGTCGCCTTGAAAGACATCGGCATTATTTTCGATGAAGGCAGCGCGGGTGACGGTTGCTCACTAGGTCGGCAATTCTTGCGTCGTGGGCAGATATCCTTGAGGTAGACGTCTTTGCCCTCAGGGTTGCGCAATCGGGGTCTGTTGGCCAGAGATTTGATGTCCATTCGTGCCTCCGCGGCGTAGGCCACCACCAGCGGTGGGGCGAGGCGAGGTAGTTGGCGCGCACGTCAGGTGAAATGCGCCCACTCGAAGTTTGCGGTTGGCCCGACAGAAACGGGCGTTGGCGACCAGATCGCCTTCATGGAATCGCTCGGAGATTTCCTTTTGCAGCGGGACCGGAATTGCCGATGCAGGTTTCGTGCAGGCCGTAGCCCCACGCAGTTGAAAAACCGATGGCGTCCAGATCCTCTTGCAGCTCAGCCGCTTCAAGATAGGCGGACAAACCTGGCTTCCCGGCGCCAGCGAGGGTCTTCACCCATGGCTGCGGTTCAGGCCAATGCGGCGGCTTTGCGCGCCACAAGGCCCGCGCCGATCATCACGTAAGGGTTGAGGGTTGGGTAGCAGACGTGATCGAGGCGATCACCATACTTGCCGATTCCATTCGTGTAAGTCTTCGCCAGCAAACGGACCTGCTCTGCCCATGGGGGCGCTTGAAGGTCTTCGGCCATTTCCCAGTGAAACGCGTCTTTCGCCCTGTCAGGGCAAGTAGTCCTGCGGCCGTTTCGGGCCGGAGATCGCGGGCACCAATTTCGCCCATTGTCCAGATGGCAGCGTGTCGGTGTTGTTAGATCGGCGCGTAGTCGCGCCGCGCCAGAAAGCCGTTTCCTTGCATAAGCTTCCACCAGGCGCGATGCGCGTCCTCGTCGCGGCCTGTGGTTCTGCAGGTAGCGCAGGTCCTCGCCGTCGATGGGGAAGGAAGCGCACAGGTTGCGGCCATATTCCGGTGCCATATGGCGATGTTGCGCCGGTTCGGCAGCGCAGGGTTCGAGGCCGCGCCGTAGAATTCGACGGAACTTGCCGGACACGCCCTTGGGCGCGCAGCAATCTCGACGACTTTTCAGCACCCAGGTCGGTGCCTGTGGTGCCTTCCATCAATTTCTTGCCTGTAGCTCAAAGCCCACCACTTTCTGGGTATCAGGCATGGAGAATCGGGTTGGGCCGAGCATCGCGGCTTCGGCCTCGGATCCCGCACGACGCCCCACGAGCACGGCGACGCCGTTGACCATCGTGGTGTTGGCTGTCGGTGCCCACAGCGTGTCGGGATAGGCGACCTGCTCGCCGTTCTTGCGTCGCAATCCGGTCCAGACTTTTGGCTGAGATATTCGAGGTTCCACCTGGGGTGGGCAAGGATGCCCGTGCCCGAGGCCGACGCGGAAGTTGTTAAACGCGTTCTGGCCCCATTTGAGGAAGGTATGTTAGCGTTCCATGTTACGCTCGTATCGCGGTCCACGTTCATTCTGGAAGGCACGCGGATTGCCGGAACTTCGCTCGATCATTCACGAATGGGTCGATGTACAGATCGACAGGGGTCAGTGGAGTTGATCTTTTCGGGATCGCCGCGAAGCGGCCACATTACCGTCGCGCATGGCTGCGAGATCCACAACCGCAGGCACGCCGGTGAAGGTTCCTGCCATCGAGGAAACGCGGGCTGGGGCGGTAGGCAATCTCGCGCGGGTTCTTGCCGCCATTGCGCGCCCCAGGTTGGCAAATATGCCTTGATGTCCGTCGCGGAGACGGTGCGACCGCCATCCTCAAAAACCGCAGCATGTTTTTCCAGCCACGACCTTGAGGGCGGCTGGGGCAGGTTTGGCGAAGTCGCCAAGCCCGGGCCTCCGTCGCGGGGCGGGGAATCGAGTTAGTAGGCAATCGACTGGTCGCAACGGTCAGGGGTCTTGCGGGGTTCTTGGACGTGTCTTGTCCGACTGTGATGGGCATTGCGCGCTCCGAGGATGTGAGTGAAATAGATTTTGACGCCTGTCACGCGGAATTGTGTGCAATGGTATTACAGGCAATTTTGTCGCGCGTTAGGGTGGCATTTAAACCTTGATGCGCTTTGTACAGGACCTCGCAAAGGCTTGATGGCAGACGGGGCCGGGGCTGGCATAAGGTCTGCCGAGGGTGATAAGACTTTTGGGCATGGCCAATCAATATGATGAGACTTTCTCCAGATTTGCTGCAGGCTCGTTTTTTTTGCGGTTAATGGGCGCTTGGCCTGTCGTTGGCGCAGGCCGGGACGCCTTGTGGTTGTTGTGAGTTGTTCACCTCGCAAGGGGGTGCGGACCGTTGCCCGCCCCGTTGACGCTTTGTGTGCGGCGGAATTCGGCGACGCGCGGATGATGTTGCTGCCTTTTTGGCGCTGCATGTGGATTATGGGATTATTTATGGGCTGGAGCGATAAGCTTGCGTTGGCTCATCATAAGGTGCGCCAGATGCCTATGCGCCGGCGCACCGATCGCGGGCGCGCTCTTTACGCCGCTGTTGATGTGGGGGGGCATGGACGGCGTTGAGGGGTATACCCCGATGCGTGTAGTGGACCTGCATCGAAGAAGCATCGCGCGTTCGATTCCGGTGTGTGACGCTGGGAGGCATGACGGTGCAGGGCGTATGGGTGCCATCTTGGTGGGCCTCGCCGGCACATCCGTTTTGGGGCAACCGCCCGTGTGGTGAGGTGCAGTTTCGCCCGCAGGGCAACTGTTGGAAGATCACGCTGCGCGTTCAGAACGCGGGCCAGACCGGTGACCCTATACCAATGTGGGCGGTGGTGACGGGCTGGCATGATCTGGGGCGGCTGATGGGAATGGGCACGCGCCCTTGCGGTGGATATGTTGGCCGCGCGCGGATGAGGCTGTGCGGGTTTGTTTGGGGTGCAAATCGGCCGATCATGGTCTTGATTTTGGCCGGCCGGCGCGGTTGGCCCTGAGACCTCTTTGGGTCGGGATGTGGCGATTTTCGCAGAAAAATCGTTTAGCAATTCTTTCTGCGAAGGATTGATTAAATAATCACGAAATTTTTCCCACATAAAAGGTTTTGGCGCGCTGCAGCATTGCAGTGGGAAATTAACACGCCATTGAGGACGGGGCTCCCATTCCACCCTCCCCAACCATTAAGATCAGCTCACCACCGGCGTTCCATTCTCCGCGGATGCGGCCCAACGATTCTTGCGCATCGCGCGCTTCGCCGATCTGCGGGCCAGCGGGTGTGCCGGCATCTTTGGATCGCCTCACGCAATTGCTCGGCCATGCGGGTGGGACAGGCTTTCCAAGAAATACTTCCGCCGCTTGGGGGAAACTCGATCTTGGGCCCAGCGGCCAATGCTTTGACCACGATGTTCGATTCCTCAGACTCGCGCAGGATCGGGGATATCGGCGCGGCTCGATCCGCTCGGGATGTTGGCGAGCGTGAAGATTTGCCTTGCGGACTTCGCGGGCGAAATCCTTGCCTCATCTATCAAGCCGTCGAGCATATTCATTTCACGAATAGCGCCGTTTTGTGGTGTTAAAAGCGCGCCGATGCGCGGACACTTGGCCTTCGGGGAAGGCTGCAATCGGTTCGGCGTCTAAGCTTTCAGAAGCCGCGCCGCCGTGGCTGCACGGTAATCGGGATCAATTCGTTGGCCAGTGCGCGAGATCGCAAAGTTGATACCGCCGCGCAACAGGGCCGGGGATTTGGCCCCAATTATAATCGGCCGCGCGACCCACCTTTGAGTTTCGACAAAGATCACTGCCGCAATCTCAGGACCGGCTCATTGACCAAGGACGGCCAGCAGCTTTTCCGGTCCCAAGCGCGGATAAAACGGTCCCACGACGCCTGCATAGACAAGGACGGATTTTCCGCGGCGCAGCTTTGGCGGCGGCATGTTCGGGAAATGAAAGCCTTCGAGTTGTTCTAGCGCGGCCGGCCCAGATCTGCGGGGAAAGACAGCGCGATCCCTTCGATTCCTCGGCCACGAACTCGCCCAGCACGGCGGGCTGAGGGTGTCTTTGTCGACGCGTCTGACGCTGCCAAATTATCTTTCGGGTTAGCGAGGTTGTGGGCTTTCGGTTCAGGCGCGCCAGATCGGGTTGCATGTCCTCGTTTGACCAGGAAGCGCCACGATTACGGGCGGCCTCTGACGAACGGGTCAGCGTTGCCGCGCCTGCACAACGCGGGCCAATCGGCGTCGGCGCACTGACCGTATCTTCACTATTTTGATTCGAGGCTCAAACGCGCGCCCTTCCGTCTTTGGTTAAAGCGCCTCGTAAAAGACTGAGGCAAACTGGTTATCGCATGTCCGAGCGCGCGCAGCGCCAGCAGGGCAAGAGATACGAGCTTCTCAGAAACGCTATGAGGACAGCCACTAAGGCGCGCGGGGCTAAGGACGGTAAACTTTCAGCTGGCATGGAGGTCCACCTCCACAGCGCCAATTTGAGTGCGCGTTTTCAAGTCCTGCTCCCTAGATGGTTCTGTCTCGCATATGCCGAGGCGTATCGGTTGAAGGTCCTGGCATTCTGCGCAAGCGCTTTGGTGATCTATGTGGTTCGGCTTTTTGGTCTTGCGAGGTTGGGGGGATGAGTGCATGACAGCGTTTTTTTCAGATTTTTGCGGCCAAGTTTTGGCGCTACGAGGGAATACCAAAGCCAATTGCTGGCGCTGCTGCGCCGCAGTTTTCTCGGGACACGATGGGCGGTCGCGGCAATTGGACAAAGCACCGAGATCGTCCGCCGATCTCCCGGCGCACCGGCCGCGTTGCGGTGTTTGGCGCTGGCGGAAGCGGGCGTGAGCGCGCGGATGTTGATGATGGCGGACGCGTTCAGCCCGCGTGGGGGCGGCCATTGGCCGGGGGGCTTTCCCATCGACAGCATGATGCCCATGACGGCACGACCCCGAACAAGGGCCATGCGGGGTCGGGGTGTTTCCTGCGGTGTTGTGCGGTGGCGGATACGCTGGTGCAGGTGGGCGGCCAAGGTTACGGGCCAGGGACTGGCAGTTTTTGGCTCGCGATTGGCTATGAGGTCGGCCTCGCGCGCAGGCCAGGCGCAGCACGCGACCTGCCACCATTACCCACCACCTCGGGGTCATTGGACGGCTGTTGGCGTGGCGCGCTGCGGTGATGCGAATGCTTGGCGGGACGGCGGACAAAATCCGGCAAGCGGCAGGCATGCCGAGTTTCACGGCCCCCGCAGCCAAAATGATGCGCTGCATTCGATTTCCCGACAAATGTGCGCGACGGGGTTCGGGTGCGGGCGCACCTCGGCGGACGGCGGGCCTACCTTCGCACTCGAAGGCTCACCGGAAGCGCCCGCCTTGACCTGCGAGGGGGGCGGATGCCGCGACCGTTCTGGAGGGGCATGGGCGAGGGGATTGGCTGACAGTGGCCCATTACCCACTACAAACCCTATCCGTGCTGTCGCTGGGCGCATCCGGCGATAGATGCGGTTGCGCGAGATGATGGCGGCTGGGGGCCTGCCACCACTCGGACACGTGCGGGTCGAAATCCCGCACCTTCCCACTAGCGACGCGGCTTGCGGGCATTTGAGCCCAAAACGCTCGACGAGTTCAGCTATGCGATTGCCTTTTCCGCGTTGGCGACGATGATCGTGCGCGGCCAAGGATCGGGGCCTGCGGAGTTGACGCCCCGCAACCGCTTGTTGATCCCGACATTTCCTTGCGGGTCACGCGCGAACGGAGCTAATTGGACGGATGACCGAGTGACGCGCGCAGTGTGGCGCAGCGCTGGGCGCAGTCTCGCTGGTGCTGAGCGATGGGCGGAGGATCGAGGACGCGGGCGCGGACGCCAAGGGGCGATGCAGATTGGCGCCTTTGAGCGATGCTGAGATCAGCGCGAAGTTCACCTGTTCGGCCGGGATTGGCGCACTCGGGGAGGGGCGGGCCGCGCTGTGGAGAAGCTGCGGGACGGTTTGGAACCCGGCACTGGTATGGCGGGCGGGGTGCGCGATTTGTTTGGGGCTGTGTTTGGAGGGGTTTGATACTGCGCGACATCTTTTGTGAACCTTAAAAACTATCGTAGCAAGAAGAATGACGTTGATTTTTGGATGATTGCCACTTGATATCAGAAGACGACTAAACAATTACCTCGGACCTCGAAGTGTTGCTTGACGGCAACCGGCAGACGTTTCCAGCGCTTCGAACAGCGAAATATTCTGTTTTCTGCCCCTTCGAAGCAATAGGAATTGCGTTCGTCAGGAACTTAAGCACTCCAACTTCTTGAGCTTTATCTTTAAGGAACGTTCTGAAAAAACCTTCTCATTTTTGGCATGATCTGTAAATTGTAGCATCCTCCAAGGAGCCATCGATGCCAAAGCAGCCCGCCTCCCGGTCTTCGTAATGCGATGAAGAAGAAGCAGACGCGGCGGGAAACTGTTCCTGGGAGATGGATGCCCGTGGTGCCCTGGCTCACGTCTTTTGCGCCTTGATCGTGCCGCCACTATTCCGAAAATCGGAGGGCCGAAGGGCGCGTCGTCGACCCGCCGATGCCTTTGGAGCTGATGCTTACGGTCTACTCCTCAGGAATTGGTATGCATTGAGCGATCCGAATGGCGGAGAGATGCTCTACGGACAGCGAGGCGATGCGCAGCTTTGCCGGGCGGATTCGAGCTGGGGCGATGAACCGCATTCCATGATGAGACCCACCATCCTCAAACTTCCGCCACCTGCTGGAGCGGCACGAGCTGACCGAGGGCGATTCTTCGGCCGGTGTGTAATTGCCCATTTCTTACCGACAGGGGCATCGGCTTGCGCCGGGGGCACGCATGGTGGGATGCGGACGATTCAATCGATGCGCCGTCTTCGGACCAAGAACAAGTCCAAGGGGCGTGGACCTGAAAAATGTCTTCGACGAAGAAGGGCAACGACTGGTATTTTTGCATTGAGCGCGCATATCGGCGTCGATGCCGACAGCGGCCGTGACCCCACAAGGCCTTGAGACCTTCAACGCCAAGCTCACGGACAGTCAGGTTCTGGGGACGACTTGCTGCGATTGCGACGAAACCTCGTCTGGGCCGATAAAAGGGTATGTTGAGCTCCGAACGCGAGGGGCCCGCCTTCAAAGGACCGGGCAAGGTCTGTGGGTGTTCATGGCGCAAAGCGCCAAGGGGCGGCAAAGCTCGAACGCCATCGACCGAGAAGATTCAATCGGCGTGATCGCTATGGTAGGGCCAAGTCGAGCACCCCTTTACGGCGTCATTCAAAACGCCAGTTCGGGTCATTTAAAGACTCGCTACAGGGGGCTTGCCAAGAACCGTGCTCAGCTCTTCACGCTGTTTGCGTCGGCAACCTGTTCCTTGGTCCGAAAAAAAAGCGATGGCATGAGGACGAGTCTGCCCCCCAAAGACCCGCCAAACCGCCGAAGAAGCGGACCTTGAAACCCGAGAGATCGGACTTCCAACAGCCCATTTTTTTGCCCCCGCAAAAGCGATCAAACCGTTTCCATCTCGGCGCAGGCCGAACCGTTAATCAGAACGTTCCTTAACCCAAGCAGACCACATCCGTTATGTGCGGGCGTTTCTGAAATCACTGTTGAGCGAGGTTAGTCAAAAGGCGGCGGATGGCCAATTCCCCCTTAGGCCTGTTGAGGTCTACCTCAGGATAATTGTTCGCAGGCGCTTGTCTTTCGCGGAAGCGGAAGCGAACATTGAACCTGTTTTGATTGAAGTGCCACTTGAAGGAAGACGGACCGACGGCAAGAGCTGCGGTCGTTGCTGTAGAGCTCAGATTAGACGGCCAAGGAAGCGCCCCGCCAAACTAGAAGAAATACCGCGAATATTGTAATGGAACATTACCCTAAGGGACGAATGCATCCATGCCTTGTCTTTCTGACACTTCGAGGTGATGAGCAAGTGCGGCCGAACTTGCCGTTCTGGATACCGTTGGCGTTGTCTGATTGTCTTGCACGGTTGACGAAGTTGCTTGAGGCGGTTGGGGACGGTCTGACAAAGCAGTCGGCTTGTATCAAGATTACGCAGCGATGATGAGGAGACACCTATTGACGATGATGAATTTGCCGTATCGCTGGGCCTCATTAATGGTCAAAGCATGCGGCCGACATTGGATAAACTTAACGAAGTTCAGGCCCGGACATGGCAGGCGATATTCTTAGAGTGGATCATGATAAACTGCCTGACGTATTCGATGAGGGTAGAAGAAGAAATTCAGCTCAAGCTGTTTTCAAGACACCGTCCTCCAAAAAGAATTATCCGTATTGCGGTCAAAATCCAGTGGTTGGACCTCCCGCTTTACCTCCGGAGCGACAAATGGGTTGAAATGCAGTCCGTTTTTGCGAGTTGAATTGGCAGACTGAAAGAGGGCCGTCTTTGCGTTTGGCATATGGTCATGGGGTATGGCGCGGGATGATGTGGAGACAACGAAATATATGATGGGCGCTATCGCGCAGAAAGAGGCTCAAGATCGCAGACGGCAGTTCCGGGCAACTTGCCGCTTTGCACAAGCATCTAAGTGCCCGTGATGTGCAGAAAACCAGTGCCTATTTGTCGGCGCTTGAGGCGGATACATCTATCGAGGAACTGGGCAAGAAAGCGCTGCACGAACTCAAGACCTTCTTGCATCAAGGGACCCTTTCCCATTTTTACAATATGATTGTCATCCGCCTGCCAAGATGGGAAAGACGACCAATCTGACTAGGGAGCTTGCGGCTAACCCTCCCCAAACACCCCTTCGGAAAAATCGGTATCGACGTGTTTTCGTATTGATACCCCCATGGTGCGAATTTCTCGTTTATCCATTTCGACCCCGGCGCTGCCACCCACGCCCTATTCGGCCAGCAAATTGCTCGCGGAAATCGACGCGCTCTCTCCCAGGACTTTCATGCGCGTTTGCGTTTGCACCATCGAATAGGCCTCCTCGCGCGAACACACCCGCTTGGTAGGGCCAAAAGCACCCGTTGGCTTCATCACCAGACCCGAAAACTTGTTCATGTTGTCGAGCATGTTTCGGGCGAAAATCAGCATCTTTTCTCGACCCACCCCGGCCATCCGGTGTGCAGGCAAAATTCCAAGCGTGATTGTGGCATCGGCCAATCGGCGGCGCTCCAACGGAGGAATGCGAAATATCGCGCCTCGTTGCCACAGGCCACGTTCTCCATCGCGGGCAACCCACGCCCATGCGCACAGGCCGCGGCCAGCCCGGTCAGGTCTCGGTCAGCACGGGGTTTTTCTTGTGGGGCATAGGCACTCGAGCCCTTCTGGGCCCATGGAGAAGAAACTCCGCCCCCTCAAAGCACCTTCGGTGCGCTGCATTGTTGGCGGATTTCCACGGGCGATATTTCTCGATGGAAACTTTGGCGATTCACCGCCGAGGTGGCAAAGAAACATCGCGTGGCGTCGCAGGGGGATGACTTGGGTGCGATTGGTCAGGGCGGCAGGCCCATCTTTTTCGCAGACATTGCTCCTCCAGCCGCCGGATTCGACATGGCCGAAAGGTGCCGAGCTTGCGCCTGAGATTGGGCTCCAGGTGGCGAATTTTTCCCATTCGGCCTTCTCAAGCCTGGGTTCCTTGCTTTCGCGTCCATCTCGGCATAAAATATGAAACGCACGCGAATTGGTGAGGCCATTTGTGTGTCGGTCTCGGCGTGAGATTGCCGTCGGGAACGTCCGACGCGGACGGTGTCTTTATTACTCGTAAGCGCGGGGTTTTCAGGGCGGCGAAAGGCATTGCGGTCCGAGGCCGGACCATCAACAGTCCGACGCGCCGCGACCAGCTGCCACGTTTTGTGTGTGGTGTCGGGAACGTCGGAGCTGGTCATTTGCCTTTGATGCACAACCGCGCCTCGTCCGCGGGGCCCACATGCTCGCTCTTCCCCTCCTCATTCTGGCCAAGTGGTCGGGAAAGGCGATGACGTCATCTTGGTGACGGCCTCGATCTCGTCAATTCTGGCGACGTCGAACTCCGACATTCCTTGGCCTTCCAGACAGCCTCGGCATTTCTCGCGCGGGATCACACCCAGATCGGCCATCGCGTTCGCAGCATGGGCCTTCGATCTCGAACCAGATGCGGAACTTGGGTCTCGGGGCGACCAGATTTGGCGACCATATTGGGGCCGGGAATAGCGAGGGATCATGGCGTGGGGGCCTTTCTCGTTGGTGTTTATGGGGGCGGTGTAGGCGCGGCGCGGCGCGGGTGCCAAGAGGACGGGCGTTCGCGTGGGGGCTGTTGGCGGTATGAGTATTTGTGGGAACCCTGAATGGCAAGGAGAGTGGGCGATGCGGATCTTGGCCGATCTTTGTTAGGTTTTGGCGGGGGCCGGTTTGGGCCGAGGATTTGGCGCGTGCGGATCAGGCGGGTGCTGAATTGGCGCTGACGGACCAAGTGCTTGTGTATTGAGGGCGGGCGAGGACGCAGGATTATTCGGGCCTCGGGTTCGCCACATTATATAATGCAGTGCGCGCCGAGAGGCTGAGGGCTATTGGGAGATCGCGAGGGGCGCTATTGCAGCCAGTGGCCGCCGCGCGCGATTGGGATTGTTATGTGATTTGGCGCTGTCTTGGCGACGGGGCCTTCGGTTGCGGTTTGTCGATTGACTGTGAGAACGCGAGCGTGGGCGCTACACCGATTGATCTTTGGGCCTTTGAGGGGCGCTGGGCGCGTGTTCGCGCGAGATCGCGGATGCCAAGGGGCGCGGATGGGCGGTTGACGGAGAGCGGCCACCTTTGTGCGCGAGGGCGCTGGGTTGCGGGTATGTCGAACGGCGGGGTTGTTACGGCCTGGGCACGACCGAAGATGCAGGCGGGGGCGGCGTATCTGTGGGACTGCTGGTGAGGTGTTGAGTCTGGTTTTGACGATGCGGCAGGTTTTTTCATGGGCTTTGCGCGCTGGGCGAGGACGCTGAGGCGACCCAATTGACTGCCCGCCCGATAAGAGTAACGAGAGTAATCGATTATGATTTTCCGCGCTTGGGGCCTGAGTTGGAAAGTAGCGTGGCGCGGTGACGGGGCCGCTCAAGGACTAACGTGATGACGTCTTATATGTTGTGCAGGGCAGGATAGGCAGCCAGGAACCCAGACGGTGTCAGGCTGAAGCGCGGTGCCGATCAAGCACACCGGAGGCGGCCACGCGCCGTGGCCACCCCATTTACATCGATGGCGAACAGATAGGTGTTTTGCCCGGTGCCATTGC
>Ga0163217_1108460_pt1 | contig 12659 bp, 15 predicted proteins | sample SynspAceP_FD_185933 | JGI IMG/M metagenome (GOLD analysis project Ga0163217, IMG submission 185933) | Saline lake microbial communities from Ace Lake in Antarctica - Synechococcus sp. Ace-P (PacBio error correction) | ecosystem: Environmental > Aquatic > Non-marine Saline and Alkaline > Saline ... | reverse complement strand
TCGCTGTCCGCGACCCGCGCCGGACCTTGCGCTAAAAAACACTTGGGCGCCTGCCGAAAGGTGGCCGCCTTACAGATGCGCGGCTTGCGGCGTCAGCCTTCCAGGCCCAATCGTCCAACATCGCGTTCTGGATTACGCGACGGCTTCATCAGCGTCGGATACAGGGTTAGCAGGACTGGCCACAGCTGCGCCTTCTCCCCCTCCTCTAGGGTTCCGCCAGTGGTGACATTGTTTATCGCAAGCATCACCGAACTGACGATTGATCGCCGCGCGGTCAGCGTCCCGTCAGCCCGTCGGCACGCACGTCGATTGATCGCGGATCGATTGGGCCCGCGTTCCCGCAGCGCTTTGATCGCTTTTTTTGCAGGTATCGCAGGATTTTGATGTAAACCTCATAAGTGGGGGGGGGTTAGAACCCAAAAAACCTTATTGGCTTTTGACAAAAAACAAGACTGACGCGCGTGACATTTGGACATTAGCACGAGATATCAAGAAGCCACTTTGCGGCGCGGCTGCCGCGAGCGCCAAGAGCTCAATTCGCACGATAAAGGGCCCGCTCCGGCGGATGCCGTGCGGGCTTTAAAGCACTCTTGAAACTGGCTTATCGTTAAAACACGGTGGTGATTTTGCGCTAGGGTTGGCAGACCACCAAACTCGCGGTTAAACCGGAGTTGGGTGCGCATCAATACTTACCAAGACAGCAAACGCGACCAGCGGTGCAAAATATTTGCTTTTCGTCTTCTGTGGCGGTGCCGCCAACCGGTCGGCCTGCTGAGACGACGGGTCCAGAAAGCCATCTGGATTTATCTGGAAAACTGAAGTTGCGGTCGAACCATTTTGTAGCGTGCATTTTGACCCCAAGGGCGTTGTCATTTTTAAGGGCAAAATTATCGGATACGGGCAAGCGCACTTATGGGAACACGGGGCAGATTTCCCGAAAAGTGTTAATTTCCTGAAAAATTCGTTTTTATCAGCGCTCAAACACGCCAAGACACCGTTTCGGACGTTAGCGTCATTAACCAGTTGTTTCGTTGCACATTTAAGGCTATTTTTGCCCTCCAAACGATCTAAGTCAGCACGCATGCGGGGCCAAATTCCCCTACCAGAATGTCTCGGGATTCGACCGAATTCCGGACACTTAAAAGGCGTTTAGACACTGCGCCCACAGGTCGCTGCGAACTTCCCGGCATGCAACATTAGCCAAAGCCGCAGTTCGAACGAGTGTTCGTCGACCGGATAGCACCGACGAAGGTCAGGGCGATCAAAGAGGATTCGAAGCGCTGAGATTACGCCAACGCCCTGAAACTTCCCGCCATTTCGCCCTTGCTTCATGCCAGAGGTCTTCTTGCGTGACTTCTCTGCCCTTAGCATGCACGCTGCAGGCAGGCCAATCCCTTGGCGGACAGCACCGGCCCGCCAGACGGTAGATCTTGCAAAGGCACGTAAGCGGCGGGGACCAGTCGGCGACGATGTTGCAAATCACGTCGGCATAAACGCGGATTTCATATTGAGCGTGGGCGTCGGCGCGCGGCGAAAAATTGGAACAGGTTGTGCAAGTCCACCTTCCAGTGTACCACTGGGTATGATGTTCGCGGGCAGGTTTCATTGCGGGCAAGCTCGCGGGCAAGGCCCTTGCTTTGGGGTGCTCGGGACCTTCTTCGGCGATCATTTCCGCATAGTGTATAGGTTTGCGCGGCGTCCCCCTTGAGGATGTCCAGCACCCGCGCGGATCATCGGGTGTTAGGGCTGCGCCCCGACCCTGATTGTTGATGGTGCTTTGCGGCCGCCATTGGGACGGATCAGGCATGTAGAATTCACGATCAAGAATCGAAATACCGCGCAGAATATTCGTTCACATTCGCAGTCGGTGCCGGATCCCCACTGGCGCGCGACAAAGACGGGCAGTATTGACGTGCAGCTTATCTCGCAACACTCAAACGGTGTTGCTTGCAATGCCGCATCAAATAGCGGATCAGCCCTCGTCGTTCTGCAACGGATTTGGTGCCTTTGCCGTATGACACACGGGGCGGGCCTGACAGTCGCGGATTTCGTCGCCCATATAGTCGTCAGCCGGACAAAAACCGTGATCCAGCACGGGGTGCCGCTGTGTTTACAATGCTTTTCCGCGCCGTCGGAACGGCCCGCAACGTTCTGGCGGGGGATGGCGCGCAGGGCATCGATTTTCGGCCTGTTGGTCCGGGGTCACGGGCATGGGGATCGTCCTTTTTATCGCGAAATCGCCTGCCACTTTATGGCGGGGCGGCAAAACCTCCATAAGTGGTGAACAAACCGCGGCGATGGCCGGCGCGCATTGACTCAGCGGCTGTCAGGCCCCGGACAGTAAAGTTCCAAATTAAGCATTCCAAAAGGACGATTCCCATGATCCGTTACTCTCGCAAGCTCGCTGCTTGCATTTGGCTGCAAGCCTGGCGGCGATGGTAGCCCTTGTTCGACGAGAACGGCACTGACCCGACGGATACCACAGATACGGACGGATTCCGACGGATTTACCGATGGCGATGGCGGCGATATCGGACACAGATGGCGCAACCCGCCCCTGCCCGGCACCGACGCGCCGTCGCCCGACGCCGGCATTTTTCGCTCGAAGACCGCAACGCGCAATGGCGGCGGTTTGGTGACGGATGTGTCATACGACCGCGGCAAACGATACCTTTACGGATCGACAACCTCGCTTTGACGGCGCGAACACCTTCAGCGTGTGACGCACCGCTGAACACCTTGGGTGTGACGCGGGTTTTTGCCGCTGACGAAGTGGTAGAAGTACCCTAACGGCAAGCCCGTTGAGCAAATCATCCCTTATCGCGCACTCTACGGCGTCAGCGACAATCAGGTCGACGGCGAGGCGCGCACAAGCTTTGCCATCGTGCGCAACCCGGCGGCTACTCTGCTTACGGCTTCGGTGGCTATGTTTACGAACGAAACGGGCGGCGTTCGTGATCCCAACCGAAGGTCAAGGCAACCTTTTCCGCGCCCAGTATGCCGGTTTGCGCCGTGCCTACAATATCAAACCGGCTTTTTAGAGTATTACGACCGGCAACATGTCGATGGACTTCGACTTTGACGATTTCAACGCGAATGATGCGTCAAAGTCGCGTTACGACCGGCGCGCGATCAATTCAAGATGGCACCGCCGTAGCATTGCGTACATCGATGGCCAATTGCTTGATGCGAACATTCGCCTGGGTCATTCAGGAAGGTTCATCGTCCGTTGAACGAGAATGGTGAATTACCAAGAGACGTCATTCAACTTTGCGCTCGGACCGACGACGGAGTACCTTGTCGGTTTATGAATTCTGGAACGTTTTTACGGGTATTGGCAGGCCGATGCTGACCAGCGGGCGATGGCGGAGAGATTGTCGGCATTATCACTGGGAGTCGGATGACCGCGCAGCGAGGGTGTTACCGTCCAGGAACAGGCGGAGCGATCCTTTACCGATGATCCACTCTGAAATCCATTCGCCGCTGCGGCCGTGATATTGATGGCTGCGCGGTGATGGGCGTGGCGCAACGTCGGACGAGGCCGTAAGCTGACGGCCGACGACATGCGTGGTCTTTGGCGCAGCAACTGCTGAACGCCGGGCGGCCGTCGCGACGCGGGCGCAGATCCTAAATGCGCTTTTGACGCGCGAACGCGCGCGGACCCGCCGCCTGGATTCTTTGGCGCGGCAGGCTGCCTTGGATCAAGGGCAGCCGGCCACAGGGACAGGTCTGGGCGCAGCGCGGGATAACCGCCTGCTTGGTGACGACACATCGGCGCTATTGTTGCAGCGCCGGCTTGCGGCGCGGGCCCATGCGACAAGGGCCACGACACGCGCTGCCCAGTTCTGGGCTGCGCGCGGGCCCGGCAGGCGCGCCATCTGCATCGGCCGCACCAGTCGGTTGCGCAGGACTACGATTTTTGCGCACATCGCAATCCGCTGTCGTTCAACCCCTAGAATTCGGCGCGTCCCCGTCGAATAATATCAATAACCGGCTCTCGCTCTGACAACCGCGACGATCGGCCCCTTTGTGACGTGGCTTAGCGGTCGCCAAGCGCTGTCCGGTGTCCAATTCGATGCATGCCGTGTCCGCGCGTTATCGCGCGCTTGAAACAGGAGCGTGCGCAATTGTCCCTTGGATTTGATTTTTGGCGCACCAGACCTATGCCCTTGGTCAGTCGGCAAGGCGCCCTTGCAGCGCGATATCGGACGCAAGCTTTACCGACCACAGCGGGACCTCCCCGCAGCGGTAGCGTTTTCCTATACGAGGCGTCGTTCAGCCTCATTCAAAAACGGATTTTGAAGCCGGGCGCGTCGGACGAACAGTCACGTCAGGTCGGAAAATCGTGGTTGGCCGGCGATCCATATCAGCGGTTCATTGCCCGTTCCTTTCGCATACCTTTATTCTAGCCAGCGGGATCAGGTGCGTCTGGATGATTGGGGCGTAAAAATCAGTCAGCGCGCGGGGACCGGACAGGGACCCACTGACGCATCCCAATTGTTTGATCCGGGACATCTGAATTTACGGCGGCGGAATCAATTATTTCAACTCTGCAAGCCCTCTGGCCAATCTTGCAGCCTTGGCGTTGCGCCGCCGTATCGCCAGTTCCGGGACAGCGCCCGAAAATGATTTTTACGGCGTGGCTGGTCAGCGCAGGATTGATCTGGCTAAGCGATCATGGACCGTGAAATTCGGCTTTGGCCTACAGCTAGAAGAACGCAACTACGGCGAAATCCATTTATGTCGACGGGACCCCGGCGCGATCGCAGCGTGAACGCACAGCTGGCGGCGCAGTTTGAACGTCGAATACTATGCGTTTCAGCCCGGTCGTACCTTGGGCGTTGGCCGGCACCTTCTCTGCGGCAGAGCGCGTTTTGACACGGAATATGGCCACGTCGGGAATGGATCTGCGCTCTGCGTTCTTGATTGCGACTTGGCGGCGGCGCCCCGCATTGGCTAGAGTCTGGCGCAGATACACATCGATAAGGAAGACAGCAATGTCCTTAAATTATTGCACACATGGTCCGCGTGAAGGACCTAGAAAAGACGATTGGCGCTCTCCTTTAACCTGCTGGGTTCTTGAAAGAAACCAAGCGCGCGACGCCGAATAGGCGGTCGCTCTTTCGCTGATTTCGATTGGCGCACGCAGAGCGGGCACGGAGAGTTGCCCGGTCGAGCTGAGCGTATAACTGGACCGGCGACGAATGCGCCTGCCGTCTGACAAGCTCGCCACTTTGGCCACCCGCCTATGAAAACGCGACAGTCTACGCGCTTGCCAGCACGCTTGATGGACAGACGGCATCACGACGTCAACCCCGCCGCGCGACGGCAAACGGCGTTTGTGCGCTCTCCCGATAACATCTCGGCTCGAGCTGCTGCAAAAGCGAGTGCATTGGCCCCGGCTGAAGCCTTGCGGCGAGCATGCCAAAGCACCGGTTCACTGGTAATCATGGGCGCTGGCAGGTCTGAAGGCGGGTTGGCGCGTGCGGCGGTTCGGTTGTCACAGGCCTGCCAGCTCAAGCTGATATTTTTTATACCAGGGGCAGCGATATTCATCCGCGCAGGGATACCCTTGCGGGCTAATTTGCTGCCATTTTGCTGACTGCGCCGGCAGCGAATGCTGCTTGCCGTCAGGCCCTGGCGCTGGGGTTGATATCTCAGCCTCGGTCGATACGCGCGAATATGATCTACAACGCAGGGTCTGGCGCAGGCCTTTGGCACCGATGAAGCGTCGCCCGCGCCATCCTAAAACAGTCGCACGCGCACCCATCCGGCTGACCGTGTTTGTGATGGAGCGGTCCAACCGCCCACTGTTCATTCTGCCGTGGACGACAATTGGCGAATGCCGATGACCTTGACCCGCAGCCCGGCAGCGCATGCCGGGCGCCTCGCGCAGTATCAGGACGCAGCACCACCGCCACTTGGCCTCTGCCTTGCTGACCGGGATTCGCCATGCTGGGACACCGCAGGCAGATTGGCTGGACCCGTACGCTAGGATCTGTCGGGGCGACGGGCATTGTCAATACCGGGCCGCGTCCACAAGACTATTTCCCGCCAGCCGCACACCCGCAGGTGTGGACTGTGGAATGGATCTGACCATTCCGCGCCAAACCAACAGCCCCGGCCAAGACGACAGCATTGCGGATTATCACAGAAACTATCGGCGTATTTCCGCGCCTTACGTCATTCGCGGACCGCGGCGCTTTGTCAAACGGCGCTTGGCTTTGACAACTACGCCGCCGCGATGGAACGCAACTGCTTACGAGAGCCTGACCAAGCCTCGCGCTGTTCGGTCTTGGCCGGCTGTTGGTTTGGCGCGCATGGTCAATCCTTCACGTTCACACCCTGCGGTGTGCGCGCTGGCGGGGAGATGTCTTGTGTACGCGGCCGGTATTTGCAATGCCGTCGCGAAGACTATGCGTACGGGTCCGAGCAATCTGCCTGCGTGTCCAGCATGGGCGAATTACCCGTTCAGCAGGGCAGAGCCAGTGCGGTGGTCTGGTCCCTGAATACTGCGCGGGGCGGCCGGATGCGCTTGCCGGGCTGCGGTCAGGCGATCGGCATTCGCAGATTGTCGCACGGGCAGAATGACAGTCTGGGCGGTGGACCGCTCCATTCAAAACTGACGGTCCAGCCGGAGTGGTGCGCTGGACGTTTTAGGATGGCGGCGGGCGACGTCATCGGGTGCCCAAGCTGCCTGCGCCAGCCCTTGCCGTTGTAGATCATATTCCGCCGGCGTATCGACCGAGCCTAGATATCAAGCCCCAGCGCCAAGGCCTGACGGCAAGCAGGCATTTCGCTTGCCGGCGCAGTCAGCAAAATGGCAGCAATTTACGCCCGCAAGGTCGAATCCCTGCGCGGTGAATATCGCCGTGCCCCTGTGATAAAAAAATATCAGCTGTGAGCTGGCAGGCCTGTGACAACGACGCCGCACGCCCGGGCACGCCTTCAGGGACCTGCCAGGTGCCCGCGCCATGGGACTTTCCAGTGACCGGTGTTTTGCATGCTTTCGCCAATGGTTCAGGCCGGGGCCAATGCATTCGCCTTTTTTGCAGCAGCTTCGGACCGAGCATGTATCGGATGGAGCGCACCCAAACGCCATGTGCCGTCGCGCGGCGGGCGGTTGATCGTGATGCCGTTGTCCAGTCAGGTGGCTGCAATAGCGGCGTAGATGTTCGTCTGGTTTACATAGGCGAGGCTGGCCCAAGAGTGCGCGGCTGTCAGACGCGCAGCGCATCGTCGGCCGTCCCAGTTATACGTTCAGCCTCGACCGGGGCAATCCTCGTCACCTCGCCGCCATGAAAATCAGCGAAAAAGCGACCGCCTTCTTCGTCGCGGCGCTTGGTTTTCTTTTCAGACCACAGCAGGTTAAAAGAACGCCCATCGTTTTTCCAGGTCTTTCACGCGGACCATGTGCTGCAGATTTTCGAAGGACATTGCTGTCTTCCTTTATCGTTGTATCGCGCTCCCCCCAGGGACGTAGCATGCAGGGCGCCGGCCGCCAAGTCGCAATCAGAACGCAGAGCGCAGATCCCATTCCGTACGGTGGCATATTCCGTTTGTCAAAAGCGCTCTGCCGCAGCAGGAAAGGTGCGGCCACGCCAAGGTTACGACCGGCTGAAACCATTAGTATTCGACGTTTGTCAAACTGCGGCCGCCAGCTGTGCGTTCACGCTGCGATCGCGCCGGGTCCGTCGAATAAGGATTCGCCTAGTTGGCGTTCTCTCTAGCTTGTAGGCCAAAAGCCGAATTTCACGTCCATGATCCGGCTTAGACCAGATTCCAAGTCCTGCGCTGACCGCCAGCGCCGTAGAAATCATTTTCGGCGCTGTGCGGAAACTGCTGAGTGACGGCGCGCAACGCCAAGGGCTGACAGATTGCAAGAGGGCTTGCAGAGTTGAAGTAATTGATTCCCGCGCCGTAATTTCAAGACTTCCGGATCAACATTGGGATGCCGTCAGTGTCATGTTCGGTCCCCGCGCGGTGACTGCATTTTTACGAGCCCAATCCCAATTCAACGCACTGATCGTTCTGCTTAGACTAAAGGTATGACGAAAATGGACGGGGCAATGACCTGCTGATAGGATTCTGCCGCCATATCCACGATCCGACTGTACCGTGACTGTGTCGGACGCGCGCCGGCTTCCAAATCCGTTTGTTGAATGAGGGCTGAACCGACGCCCTCTTGATAGGAAATCGCCTACCGCTGCGGGGGCAGGTCGTGTGGTCCGGGTAAAGCTTGCGTCGATATCGCGCTGCCAGGCGTTCCTTGGCGGACTGACCCAGCATTAGGTCGTGGTGCGCCAAAATCAATCACAAGGGACAATGCGCACGCCTTCTTGTTCAACTGCCGCGATACGCGCGGGACACGGCAGCATCGAATTGGGACACGGACAGGCGGCTTGGCGGCTCGCTAGCAGACGGTCACAAAGGGGCCGATCGTCGCGGTGTCAGATGCGAAAGAGCCTTATGGATATTATCGACGGGGACGCGGCCGAATTCTAGGTTGAACGACAGCGGATTGCGATTGCGCAAAATGCGTAGTCCTGCTCAAAGCCGACTGTGCGCCTGGATGCAAGATGGCGCGGCCTGCCGGGCGCGGCGCAGCCAGAAGCTTGGGCGCGGCGGTGTTCGTGCCCTTGGCTCGCATGGCCCCGCGCCGCAGCCGCGCTGCAACATAGCGCGATGTTGTCAGTCACCAGCAGCGCGGCTATCCGCGCTGCGCCAGTACTGTCGTGCCGTGCGCCGCTGCCCTTGATCCAAGGGAGCGCTGGCGCTGCCAAGAATCAGGGGCGGCGGGCGGGTCGACGCGGCGTCGCGGCGTCCAAAAGCGCATTTTAGGATCTGTCGGCCGCGTCCGACGGCCGCCCGGCGTTCAGCAGTTGCTGCGCACAAGACACGCATGTCGTCGGCCGTCATTGCTTCGGGCCTCGTTGCCGACACTCGTGTGCCCTACGCCCGATCACTGGACGCAGCCTCAATATCACGGCCGCAAGCGGCGAGGATTTCAGAGTGATCATCGGTATAAGGATCGGCTCCGCCTGGTTTCTGACGGTAACACCCTCCGCTGGTCGGCGTCAATCGACTCCACAGTGATTAATGCGGACATCTCTCCCGCCATCGCCGTGGCTCGCATCGCCTGCCATTACGCCGGTTAAAAAACGTTCCAGATTCCATAAAACGACAGGTACGCGGTCGTCGGGTGAGGCGGCAAAGTTGAATAGTCGCGGTAATTTCACCATTCTCGTTCAAGGGGACGATGAACCTTCACTGATGACCCAGGCGATGTCTGCGATCAGCAATTGGCCATCGGTGTACGCAATGCTACGGCGGTGTGCCATCTTGATTGATCGCGCCGCCGGTCGGTAACGCGGACCATTTTGACGGGCATCATTCGCGTTGAAATCGTCAAAGTCGAAGCCATTCGAACATTTTGCCGGTCGTATACTCTCAGCCGGTTTGAATTATTGTACACGCGCAACGCAATTACTGGGTCTGCGGAAAAGGTTTGCCTGACCTTCGGTTGGGATCACCGACGCCGCCGTGTCGATTTCGTAACATTATGCCACCGAAGCGCGTAGTTCAGAGTAGCCGCCGGTGCGCACGATGGCAAGCTTAGTGCGCGGGCTCGCCGTCGACCTGATGTCGCTGACGCCGTATAGAGTGCGCGAGGTGGGTTTAAGGGTGATTGCTCAACGGGCTTGGCCGGTTAGGGTATCTTCTACCACTTCGTCAGCGGCAAAACCCGGCGTCCACCCAAAGGTGTTCAGCGGTGCGTCAACCCGCTGATAGGTGTTCGCGCCGTCAAAGCGAGGTTTGTCGGACCGTAAAGGTATCGTTAGGCCGCGTCGATGACACAATCCGTCACCAAACCGCCGCCATGCCGTTTGCGGTCTGTCGTAGCGGAAAAATGCCGGGATCGGTGCGACGGCGCGTTCGGGTTGCGGGGGCAGGGGCGGTGTGTGCGCCGAATCTGTGTCGATGATCGCCAGCCATCGCCATCGGTTATCCGTCGGATCCGTCGTATCTGCTGGTATCCGGTCGGGTCAGTGCCGTATCTACGTCAACAAGGCGACCATCGCGCAGGCTGCCAAGCAATGCAAGCAGCGAGCTTGCGGAGTTTTAAACGGATCATGGATCGTCCTTTGGAAATGGCTTTTATTTGAACTTTACGTGTCCGGGCTGACAAAGCGCTGAGTCAATGCGGCGCCATATCGCCGCCGGTTTGTTCACCACTTGATGGAAGGTTTTGCCACGCCCCGCCTAAAGTGCAGCGATTCGCGATAAAAGGGACGATTCCCCATTGCCGTGACCCCCGGACCAACAGGCCGAAATCGATGCCCTGCGCGCCAGGCCCCCGCCAGACGTTGCGCGGCCGATGTCCGAGCGGGCGCGGAAAAGCATTTGTACACAGCGCACCCCGTGCTGGGATCCACGGTTTTGTCGCGGCTGATCGGAGCTTATGGGCGACGATGCGCGCGATCTGTCAGGCCCGCCCGTGTGTCGTCATTACGGCAAAGGCCACCAAATCCGGCAGAACGCGCAAAGGGGCTTGATCGCTATTTGATGCCGCATTGGCACAGCACACCGTTGAAGATGTGCGTAGATTAAGCTGCACGTCAAACTGCCCGTCTTTGTTTCGCGCGACGAGTTTGGATCGGCACGGACTGCGAATGTGAACGAATATTCTGCGCGGTTATTCTGATTTCTTGATTCGTAATTTCTTTAATGGCCTGATCCGTCCCAATTGCGGCGACAAAGCACCATCACATCAGGGGTCGGGGCGCAGGCTAAACCGATGAATCCGCGCGGGTGGCTGGAACATCCTTCAAGGGGGACGCCGCGCAAACTATGATTTCACTATGCGGAAATGATCGCCGTAGAGGTCCCGACGGGCACCCCATAAGCAGGGGCCTTGCCCGCGCAGCTTGCCCGCTGAACCTGCCCGCGAAACATTCTATACCCAGTGGTACTGGAAGGTGGACTTGCACAAACCTGTTTCCACTTTTTGCGCCTGCGCGCCGACGGCCCACCGTTCAATAGTTGAAATTCCGCGTTTTATGGCCGACGTTTTGATTGCAACATCGTCGCCGACTGGGGCCCCGCCGTTACGGTGCCTTTGCCAGACGTACCGGTTGGCGGGGGCCGTGCTGTCTTGCCCAAGGGGATTGGCCTGCCTGGCCGCGCATCGCTTGAAAGGGCGAGGAGGTCAGCAAGAGAACCTCTGGCATGAGCAAGGGCGAAGGCGGGATGTTTTCAGGGCGTCTTGGCGTAATCTCAGCGCTTCGATCCTCTTGATCGCCTGACCCTTCGGTCGGTGCTATCGTCCGGACGACACTCGGTTCGAATGCGCTTGCTAAGTGTCTGCATGCCGGGGAATTTCCGCATGCGAACCCTGTGCGCGATGTCTAACCCGTTTTAAGTTGTCCGGAACGTCCGATGATCGAGACGATTCTGGGTAGGGGAATTTGGGCCCCGCATGCGTGCTGGACTTAGATCGTTTGGAGGCAAAAATAGCCTTAATTGTGCAACGGACAATGGTTTAATGACGCTACGTGCGAACCGGGTCTTGGGCGTGTTTGGAGCGCTGATTACTTAAAAACGATTTTTCAGGAAATTTTAAACCACTTTTCGGGAAATCTTGCCCGTGTTCCCATAGTGCGCTTGCCCGTATCCGATTAAATTTGCGCTTGGAATGGACAATACGCCTGGGGGCCAAAAATGCACGCTACAAAATGTTCGACCGCAAACTTCTTAGTTTTTCCAGGTAATTCCAGTGGCCTATTTCTGGGGACCGTCTGGTCTTCGCAGGGCCGACCGGTTGGCGGCCGCCAAGAGGACGAAAGCAAAATATTTTGCACCGCTGGTCGCGTTTTGCTGTCTTTGGAATGTGATGAGTGCGCACCCAAACTCTGGTTTTAACCGTCGAGGTTTTGGGATTGGTCTGCCCAACCTAGCGCAAAATCACCACCCAGTTGTTTACGATTTAGGCCCAGTTTTCAGAGTGCTTTAAAAGCCCGCACGGCATCGCCGGAGCGGGCTTTTCGTGCGAATTGAGCTCTTTGGCGCCGCGGGGGCAGGCCGCGCCGCAAGTGGCTCTTGATTATTCTCGTGCTATGTCAATGCACGGCTGCGTCAGTATTGTTTGGTCCAAGCCATTAAGGTGGTTACCCACTATGAAGGTTTTTAGCCTTCCAAAATTTCCTGCGGATACCTTGCAAAAAAAAATGCGTTATTCAAAGCGCTTGCGGGACGCGGGCCCATGATCCGACAGGATTCTCGCACGTTTGCGTTGCGACCGGGCTGAACGGGACGCGACCGCGCGGCGATTCATCGGTCAGTTCCGGGGATTGCTTGCGATTAAACAAAGTCGTCAACCACTTGGCGGGGAAACTAGAGAGGGGAGGGAAGGCGCAGCCTGGTGGGCCAAGTCTGCTAAAAACCCTGTTTAATCCGACCGCTGATGAAGCGTTCCCGGTTAATCCAGGAAAACGGGCGATGTTTGGACGATTGGCTGGAAGGCTTTTGGACGCGGGCAAGCCCGCGGGGCATCTGTAGGGCGGCCCACCCTTTTTTCGGCAGGGCCGCCCAAGTGTTTTAAAGGCCGCAGGTTTTTCCGGGCCCGCGGTCCCGGCGGACCAGGCATTTTTCCTTCTCCT
>Ga0163217_1093969_pt1 | contig 12659 bp, 6 predicted proteins | sample SynspAceP_FD_185933 | JGI IMG/M metagenome (GOLD analysis project Ga0163217, IMG submission 185933) | Saline lake microbial communities from Ace Lake in Antarctica - Synechococcus sp. Ace-P (PacBio error correction) | ecosystem: Environmental > Aquatic > Non-marine Saline and Alkaline > Saline ... | reverse complement strand
TGAGGGTAAAGGATGTACAACCGACGACGTAGTTGCCGTTAAGGAAAGTTGATACTAGTGAACTGACTCATGAACGGCACGGTTGTGGTTCCTGAAGAGGGGAGATGTAACTGATTTTTATGAATGACCGTTTTTCGGAGAGGGGGACTTGTTTTTTTGCCTTCTCAGGAAGTAGGATTGCTGGAAAAAACGATAAAGTTTTCTTTGTTGAAGCTGGATGTGGAGTAATAATGCTACCAGTGGTTTCGTTTACCAATGGGCGCTGAGAAGAAATCGGTTAAATTTGGGAGAGAAGTGACTGGGACTCCGGGCAAGTATACTGACAGAATAAACCAGTTAAATAAAAGAACGTGAGATGTTGTTTTATTTGGAGGTAAAATTACATCAGCATAATGGAGCCAGGTTATCCTGCTATTGGTTTAGCCCAAAACGAAAATTGGACAGGATTTTCGGTGCTCGTTTCACTACCTGATTACGCTTAGGTTAGAATTCTTACTCGTCGGTTTGAGGTTAAAGGAGATCGTGTTATCAATGTGACGCTGAAGGAGAAATCCTTGTGAAGTACGCTCTGCGATCGAGATGAAACCGCATTGAAGGGCTGGAGTATTGATTGATTGTACCCCGTTTACAGGATCAGAAATTAATTTGCACATGAATTGGGGCTGATTAAAAATTGATGTGAAAATTTAAGGAAAAATGGTGCGATTTGAGATTTTCACTTAAGGATGGAACATTATACTCGTCTAATATGTTATTAAATAGTATTTTTTAATTTATAAAAGCATGACAACGATATTTATGGATTTTACCATGGCTTAGTTTTCTTTATTTAGGGCATCTTTTGTATTCTGTTAATTCCCTTTCATAATAATCCACCTGAGCACCCACTAAAACTTAAATCACAATATTTCCAAAGGCATCTTTTAAAGATACTGGGCTTACGATCCTGTATCTGCTAGTTACCGCGCGCGGATCCAATGACGTAATCTTTGGGGGTAAGTTAAAGGTTGTGCCTAAATCCTAGATCCCAAAATGACTATTTTATGAGGCTTTCTTCATCAACAAATTTAATGATGGTGATAGATATCGCGGTCGCGTTTGTTGTGCCCGTTTATTATTTCTTAATTGCAGCTATTGCGCATGAAACGGCGTAACGCTAGGGATTAAGGAACAATCGATCTGGATCTAAATTCTCTAATTAAACTATTAGATCAATTACAGCGAACCAAAACCATCAGAAAATCTGGCAAATTGTTTGTAGGTAATGAAAAGCAGTTACATTAAAATGTAAACTATGCCTTTTTTACTTAGTAGCGGGAACTGGATTCTTTCCTTCGCTCTGCTACGAAAGGGCCTTGGGGAGGCTTTACTAGGAAAGCTTTCAACGCTAATGCGTGGCTTATTATATATGTCGTTCCGCTTGGCGCAAGTAAACTTGTCAGCATCTTCCATAAAAAAAGCCTTTTTCATTTCTGAAAGGCTTATCTAGTAGCGGGAGGGAACTGACTCGAACCAGTACCTTCGGGTTATGAAGTCGCAGAAATACTGGTTTTATATGGTATTATATGTAATGATATAATTTGATAAATCAAATACTTACGTTTTAGGTCAAAAACAGGCAGAAATAATATAAAACCCAAAATGTTTTAGGTATGGTTTTAGGCTAGAAATGTGAGTCATTAAGTGTATCTTTAGAGGAAATTTACTTTTATAAAAATGGCCTCTACCTCGATAAAGATAGTGCTTTGGAAAACATTGATAGAAAGCAAGGCGGCACTTTTTTCCATTGGCCGTTCGAATTACCCAAAATAGAAAGACACGATTACATATTATCAGGTCATATATTTTGGAAAAAGTTGGGGACAAAGATTTGGGTTTAAGGTTAAAAATCCAACGCCAATTTCAGCAAGGCGCTGAATAATTATCTACTAAAAAATTGACGAGACGATTAGTTATCGCTTAGAAGCGGGATAGGGTCAAAGGAGTTATTTCCAGTTAAACAAATCAAGAACAAGGCAAGCATAAAAGGGAGAACAGTTTCGTTTTTCAATTTGGGTCAACAACGTGTATAAACAAATTTCAGTCAGGTTCATTTCCACATTGTAAAGGGAACTTTCAAATGTTGTTTAACGTCGTGGAGTTTTTAAAGTGGAAACAGATTTGAAGAGAGAGAACAAGTTATCAATGGAATTATAGACCGGCGACGAAATCGGTAAGGTCAGTCCATGGGAAGTTTTGATATAATTTCTTATGAACTGTTAAAAGGCGAATTTTGGGAAAAGAAGCCTCGTCTATTTTGAAGACATCACCGAGGGCATTTCTAAGCCAAACTTCAGGTGTTCTGTAATTTCTTATCTAGATCAAGACCAGAACGGTTCTACCCATCATCTTATTTTATATTTCGCACCCTCTTTAATGCGTCTTTATAAAGAAGGAACTTGTGGAGCCAAACACTATCCTTTTGCAGGAGAAAAAGAGCGATATTACGTATAAAGCCAACACAAAAATCGTTGACAAGAAGAAATAAAATGATTGAAAATGCGAATTGAGAGAAAGATTATGCTATTGTGGCATCACCCGAAATGTTTGGTTGTCTCTCTTATTATTTTGCGGGAATCGTGATTCGGACGTTGTTGCAAATGAAAATGGTCAGATTTGATGGCATGCGACCGTTCATTATACATGAACAGAAACGAAAAGCCATTGAGACACTTAAAATTCCGGATCAGGTCAAGGGGATATTGGAATTTTTTCGAACCCGTTGCGCCAGTCAAATTAAGGATTTTATTTTTCCCTATTTTAAAAAAAGCGAATCGAATAAGCAAGCGGATGTATTTGTAAAAGGACCCGTTAATGGAACCGCATGTACTTAATAATACCTAAGGAGCATTGCCCGAAAATGTGGATTACAAAAAATTATCTAACATTATGCCCGCCATTCTCTTTTTGGGAATATCGCTGGACACCATTTTCACGCCTAATGTGCAAAAAACTTTATCGCATAGTTGAATTTAAAAATACGACCAATCATGTATCAAGCGAATTTTATTCATAGGGATGCGAATGACGCTTTGGATGCCGTATTGAATTCTTAGAGAACATTATGAGGTATCTTGTAGAGCCGTACGTTTTATTCAAGATGTCCTTTATTCATTTACTTTCAATCTCCTCGATTCAATAATTAAACCTTAAGATATGCTTTTTTAGGAATTAATAAAGTAAAGAAAGATTGAACAACTAATTCTTTTTATCTCATTTTCAATCCAAACTCCAGCATTTTGTGGATGTTACAGCAAACATAATTTCCATTCCACGGGAGTTTATTGTTTTTTCATAAATCAGCCCCACTCAGACATGAAAATGAATTCCAGCTTAAGTGAGGTATTAGACCAAGAACTGTGTTAAGAGGAAATCGGAGCTATTACAGCATGTTTTTGTTACAAAATACCTCTTAGTTTGCAATTCAAAAAACCCAAAAAAAAACAAAAAAAAAAAAAAACACCCTGGGTTTTTAAAAGCTTCTAGCATAAATAACTCACAATATTCATTAACATAGCTTTTACAAAGACATGATATAATTTTGGATATGCAAAGTGTAGATGACTAAAGTTATAGGAAAGTAAACAATAACCAAACCTGGGTACGATTCTGTTTATAGAAGATTTTTAGGGGCTCAGGTAGCAATGGTTGCTGTATTTATACTTGCAACTTCACCGTTTGGTAAAGGCAAAAATATAAGTCGTATGCGCAAGAGGTATTTATGCTAAAACAGGTTTAGTAAGTGCTTAATCAGACGTTGTTGCCTGGAGCCGAGAAGTGGCTTATTGCATTGCTAAAAGAGACAAGGCTCGCTTATTGCCTACAGGGGCCACAAGCACCAAAAATGCTTTAGGCTTATCAACTCAATACTTTACGCATCGATGTACTAACAGATGGTTCACCCAGACTATAAAAATTGGAAAACACACAATCCAATTTAAAAAAACAACCTAAAAACTTGGCACTAAAAGGTGAGATAAGCAAATGGTAGGTACAAGCTTTAAAGATGATTGGTAAAGACAAGACTAAACCTCAAGAATTAGAAAAAGATTACAAGCAATGTTATTAAAAGAAGTAAGCAGATTTAAACACGATATTGCATTAGCACGCAACTGGATAGCAGCTATGGCAAAAGCTTTTAAGCAGCAAAAGATTTTTTTATAATTACAAAGATGCAGAAAGGTAGACGGTATTTACTGCGGTGCACAACAAAAGTTTGCTTATATGCAGAGAAAGAGTGGTGCGGTAGTCAAACACTTGATATTATCTTTCGCAATTAGAGTTTGCCGGAACATCTATTATTTAAAGGCGTACATCATTAGCCAAAGCGTGAATTAATACAACGCTTTTCAGAAGATTTAGATTTAGCCATTAATAGAAGAGTATTTAGTTTTTGATGGTGGATTGATTAGTAATCGCAAGTAAAAAATAAGGAAAAGTCTTTTTCGAGTTTGTAACCAAAATTTTAGTTGAAGCCTATACAAAAAGCTTTTGCAGAAAAGTTTACAGACGTTCCCTTCGATGGTTTGAAAATGAGGCGGATGGGCGACCAAAGATCAGTACTAATTTTATCTATATCAGCGTTACAGAACATTCTGAGATATGTATTGCAAGAGAAAGGTAGAATTGGGAGTCGCTCGTTTTTAAAGACCCTTTACAAAATGCGATATTGTTTACATTTGTGCGTGAACAAATTTTTCAAAGCGTCCATTTTGCAGGATACAGCCATAACATGTACCCTGGTGTAACCGGAAGCGCACCCTATTAGAAAATGTTTTTGTTGCACGAAGAGCTTTAGAAGCCATATGACAAAATACGTGTAGAACGTTTAAGTAGGCACTTTGTACGACCATGACTAAAATTCTACAAATAGCACATAAAGAGAAAAGCTATAACCAAGCAATGATAGTTTCGATTATTAAGCATTAGAGAACGATTAATGGGATGCGTGCCGGTGTAGATTCATGGATATTATACGCCAAATCTTAACCCTATTTCCACTGAGATTTTTTATAAAGCTTGGAGAGGACGATTATAAAACGGGATGAAACAATAGTTTTGATTCCGGAAAGATAGTCCAAGTTTACACACTTTTAGGAAACCGTTAGACAAGCAACAGAATACAACGTATTTAATTTGAATAAAATGAGTAAAACTTCTCTCACGCCAATTTTTATAACGCTACACTAAAAAAAACGATTGGAACTAATTTCAGCAAGTCAGAATTAAATTTTTGTAGGCTTCTTTTATTCTTGGAGTTGGCAAGAAATTTATAAAAACTTTCAGAGATAACAATCAAGTACCTTAAAAATATTGTAGGTTGCAAAGACGATAGTTTAAATCAAGAAGAACATTTTTGGCCTTTTATTGAAATCTGATTGGGCTGTCGCTATTAACAATGCCGAATGGATACAAATCCTTTTTACATCAAATGCTTGCCTTATGCAGCTCGTTTGGAATAAGGTTGATTAATTATTTAGAAAAACACTCTAATATATCCTTATTATTATTTATTTTAGTTCGACTTCAATACCAAGATTCAACTCAACGTTAAAAGGAATTATAAACAGATAGTAGCAAATTTACCAAAGAGGTCACACGGTCAAGAAGAATTTTATGGTTCGAGATAAAAGGACTCGTTTTTTGTATCAGGATATCTGAAAATATGGCAATATCTGGATATCTACAATATCGCGAAATCTGAATATAAAATATATAATGTTGTATCCATTTGGTAGGGTGTAAAGGTTTTTTTGTTGACGACCTGTAGGTGCCACTGTATATCCACCTGGGAAAAGGGGTGGTTCATATTGCTTTTGTCAACCTTTTAGTTATAATGGGTAAAATTGACTTAGGACGCTATTAGTAGACTTGATCTACCAAAGTGTTTATCATGGTATGGCCATGCCCCTGTGGCCATCGGGCCAACTTCGGATAATATTCCTTTTCCCTAACCCACAATTTGCTTTCATCCGCTTAGGGAAGGGAATCTCGCCCGCAGTTCTTTTCCCGACCGCCTCAGCGCCGCACAAAAGCACAAAGGGGATGGAAAACCCTTCACTTTTTCTGCCCTTAGTACAAAAACGAGTTTATCTGTTACCGCTCTTTTTCTACCTCTTTCAATAAATTTTAAGACCATATAAAATTCTGGACTGGACTTTAAATGATCTTATATGGTTCTCATATGATTTAGATGTAAAAAACTGTAAATAAGTCTTTTAAGTTTTATTTGGTGCTTTTTTATATTTATATAAGATTATCGTTTTTTAACGGATAGCAAGTTATGTTTTGCGCAACGCAAAAATACCTCACTTCTAGCGAAGTGAAAAGGCTGCCTTCGGCCAGTATCTTAATAAGAGAAGGGACAATGGCCTTTGGTAAAATCGGCAGAAACTCGTTGGGAGACAAAAAACTAAAGCATGCTTATTACACTCCGGTTCAACGCAAAGGTGCGGGATAGAGTTGAAGACCGCTTTTCTAAGATTCTATAATGTCGATTTGATAAAAGGGGAGCGGTTAGGGCCGTTCTTAAGATTGCTCATTCTAACAAGGAAACGGAAAAAGCAGAATGTACCTGATAGCTACCACTAATCGGGTTATCAAACTAAATAAAATAGGAAACAACATCAACCAATTTGGTAAAAGTGGCCATTACAAATTGACGGACACCTTAGTGGCGTTGCCACGGAGCGGACGTCAAGGCCAATGCAGAATGCTCCGGGACAGCGGTGGAACGCCATTTGGATACGCTATTGGCAGTACCACTTCAAAGAAGAGGAACTCTATAGATGGGTTTATGGATGGTTTACGGAATTACTCGAATTACAAAAACGAAAATTTGGCCTTTCGATGTAGATTGCTCTTATAGTCCATTTTATTTAGGGCCTAATACGACCATTCAATAAATAAGAAAATAATAAAAAACGATTTATGGGATTGCTCGGTTTGGAAAAATGAGCGCAGGAATTGGCAGAACTTACGCTTATGTGATTTAGGGTCTTGAATTTATTGGTCTCAAAATAGTTTTAAACTATTGACACTTTCAGTGCATCTCGCTTTAGCTTCTAAAAATACTTTACTTTTGTAGGATGACGGACGACAACGAAGTTAATGGGCATACCGGTTTTCAAGGGCTGAGCGTACATATTGTATGGTGTCGAAATACAGGTAACGCTGTTTTTAAAAGGGGGAAGAACCTTCAGATTTACGGTTTTGCCGTACCCTGCTGATTAAGATTTGCGAGGCTGTGAAGAATTGTAAACTATATTGAAAGGCGTTGTTTCCAAAGATCACGATCCATATGCACTTGGAGTACGTCCATCCTCAAGTAGTGAGCTTGTTTAGTAAAGAAATTGAAAGTCGAGCTCACGAAACGGCTTCAGCAGGAGTTTCCGGATTGAAGGAAACGATATTGGGGCAGACATTTTTGGGCTAATAGGTATGGTTGTGGGAGGTCTGGGAATAAACTTGATGAGATGGTCAATGATTATCTTGAGCCCATAGGAAGGCCTGAAGATCGTGATAACAGAACTTTATTAATTTGAGCAGATGACATTGGGCGACTCTTTGAGTCGCTAGCGCTAGTCTAAACTATGGGACCTTTCATCCATAGTAGTTAATTCTAAAAATTTATAATAATAAAAAAAAATCTATGCTATACCATACAATTCCAACAAAAAAAGGGATGGGGGAGTTGAGCTCTGGGGGACTTTTGATGATTTGGATTTTTAATATGATCTTATCGGTTAAATTTTGAATGACGAACTCAACCTTAAACCGGAAGGTTATGTGAATAGGGATTAAGCTATTAGGCAGTTTTTCCTGATGAAATCAGGAAAGCTAGTGGCAATCAAAGACTCTATAGGGCCAAAAGTTCATTTTTCTAGGAGAAACAAATCTTTACTATGGCACCAATTTTCCTGGGTACATATGCTGTTTTCCTTAACCTCCATTAAAATATAAATATTGCGGTTTTATCAACCCAATAAAAGCTTGATTATTGCCACCAATCCTGCGCAGACTTGAACATTGGCGTTGGAAAATGCAGATGAACAACTACTGATGAAGTTGGGGTAAGCGGTTAAATAGGATTCAATAAAGAGGATGAGGCTCTACGGCCATGGGAATGAACTTTATTATATCAATATATGAGGAGCGATAAACGTGGATTTCTTTTTACTGGGTGGTGGTAAACGGGCATTTCCGAAAATTACCCAAATCTATTTAAAAACGCAAAGGGGTGTTTTATTTTCTCGGAGTATGAAGCGTATTGCCAATTTTTTAGAGGGGAAAGAGGCCAAAAGGCTTCTGGTTGTGAGCGCCACCTGGAATTTAGAAATTTGATGATAACGATCATAGAAATACGCAAGGTATCCAATGGATAGCATTCATACCCTTTACTACTTAATTTAGATATCTATACTTATTGGAGCAACACACATTTTTATACTTTTTCCCGCTACCACATGGACACGGGGTCATTCGTCCAATTTTATGGTTCCGCTTCTTACGGCATTACTGCCGGTGAAAAATAATCGATAGTAATTATCTGTAGGCGAACTTCCTGTATTTCTTCGAATACTCGGCCCAGGTAGGCCGTATTTCTTACATACGGTCTACTATGGAAGATTTTCTTTCCTTTTTATCAAAGGAGTCAGGGCCGCTCAAAAGGCTTCCTCTACTGCTTGCCAATTCCCCAACAAATACCTTGAAGATACCAATTCCTCGTCTTAAACAACATGTTTCTATTCTGGCACTAATTCCGGTTGCCATTAATAATGTCGATCAATTGCATTCATCAACAAGGACTATTACATCGCTGTCTTATTACATTGTCCTTCCAAGGTGCTGTTTCTAAGAAAAAAAATTGAATACATCTGCGTACCAGCTCAAAAACCTCATTTGCGGCGTTCGGGATGTGATTAGCACAGCTGTTCTAGTACGTTCTTGAGATAGAGCGCGCGGCAAGGTGTCAATGCGTGGAGTAGACATGAATTCTCCTTACATGCCTCAGGTCATTGGCTGCCATTTTGTAGATAGGTTCCCCAAATTTGCCGAAGTGAGAAAGTCACCTTAAAAAAAGATCCAAAATATTATCGGATATGGCCCAGAAACATCAAAAAAAATGGTTCCAAGCTGTCTAGTTGCCTCGACGTTCTCCCAATAGATTAAATGGTATGCGGACTACAAAATTCATTCCTTCCTTCGTCCCATCCGTTTTCTTCAAACATTTTTTTAAAATGGCCATAACGGAGATTTGCTATTCAAGTAAAAACCAACTTCTAGAATCGGTGATAACAGCGTTGTCCTTGGGAGAGGGACAGTTTTGTTTAGGTTTTATCCTCCTCCGATGTAAAGTCCGATTGGTTGTTAAAAGTCATTCTATTTCTTCAGATTGAAAAATTTGGAGCGTTTTTATGATTTTAATTTTTCTTGGGATCTTGTTGTTACCGATATTCTAGTTTTTTTCTTCCTCTTTCGAAAACGCGCGCTTGGCCTGCTATTCATTGCTGGCAGCAAGTTAATTTGTCTACTAGCAAATTCAATATCTGCAGATCGGGTGCCAGTTTTTGCATTATATCGTATCGAATTTCGGCTTGCTCAATAGATCACCAATAGCACGTAAAATAAAGGATGGCCGCATTTATTAAATGAATTACTCGTTTTAAATGAAAGGTGTCACAGATCTGGATTAAAGTGCTTTTAGCTCCATGGTACTAACTAAAACTTCGGGGCCATTTTATGATAAATCTTGCTTGATAGTTAATACTCGTTTTGGCCAGGTTTAAACTTTCCGAAAAATAATTGGGGTGTTCCGCAATAAGTCCATTTATTTGGTTTAATGCATTCTTTAGTATCGGTTTCAAGTTGGCCGTATAGTACGGATAGATAATTTTTCATGTGGATTATTAGGACTAGACGTTTCAATGGCATTCACCAATTTTTGCACGCTTGATTCTTATTTTCCTTTTAACGCCAATTTGTGAAAACTGTTCCAGCTTACGCGATTTAATCAGGAGTAATCGCATTTTTTGAATGTCTAACAGTTGGATCGGTTGGTTATGTTGTAGTTTAAATATTCCATAATGCACGCCTTACCTAGGTGTTGAAATTTAAACGATTCACTTGTTCTTTAAAACTAACTAAGAGCGATATTGACAGGGAATCATCAAATGTAGACTATTATAAACGCCAAAATTAAGAAACCTCTAAATTTTGTTATCCAAATATTGAAATATAAGTATTTATTTTTTTAGATAGACCACAACAACTTGGTCAGATGATCCATAATTATTGATACTATTCCCTGATAGGTAACCACACGGCACTTTTGCGATTGAATCAAAAAAAAACGATAAAAAATGCATTTTAGGTATGTTTTAGGAAGAGGAATCAAAAAAAGGCTTCACATTTTCGTGAAGACCCATGTCTTTTCCTCTAGTAGCGGGAACTGGACTCGGAACCAGTGACCTTCGGGTTATTGAGTTTGAAGTCAGAACCTCAAGAAATATACCTATATTACCCAAAATATTTCTATCTAAGTCAAAACTGTAAAACGTGTACCGGACCGTGTTACTCAGCGTAAAACAATAAATATTTTTCTACAATTTTAAGGTAAACTTTCGGAAAAAAGGTTAAATTTGATTAAACGGATTTTCTATTTAATGACGTAAAGTTCATTATGACAATTTAGAGTAAATGCGCCTTAAAATCAGAATGGGCCCTTAAAAAAAAATGTAAGTACAATATAGGCCTGTTCCAGCTAAAAGATTTTTACCCAAACAATAATAAAAACAATAGCGGGTCATCCTCTTTTTAAAAGCTTCCCTTATTTTTTGGTAACGCTAATTCTTGCATTATGAATTCCACAGTTTTTACAGAAATTCCCATCTGGGCTGCGATTATTCTTCTATACTTGACCCTTGTATCTTATCTAAGCAATTCGTTATTCTTGGCATTTTGGAGGCAGGGAATTCAAATTAACCTGCTTCATTTATGAATTACGTTTTATCCAAGGTTCTCCGAGTCTTCTTTCTTATTCTCTATCTACTAGTTGCACGTTCCCATATTTGACTTATCAAGTTTTTCCTGTTTTTTCGCTTTCTTCGATAGCTATCAAATATACCTGTTTGTAAAGGCAATGGCATAAGAGATAACGGTTTGGGATTTGGATTCATCCAACTTGGATATTATCCTCCCAAAGGACTAATTAAAGCCCTTGCCTGTACAATATCCTCAGAGACTGTATTTTATTGATGGGCTATAAGTGAGTTATATACGCCACAGAGACGGTTCATATATGTATTGAATAGAATACCTGAAAGCACTTCGGTCCGCCCTTCTCTGGAATTACAGGCCTTCAATTTCATTCATTTAAACTAGGTGTATGGTTTGTTGGTTAGTTTGGTATATTAGTTGCGAAATCAAATTTTTTTTTTTTAATTTTTTTTTAGGGTTTAATAATTTTTTAAAGTATTGGTTAGTAATGTGTTAATGAGCGTACTTTCATAAGGAAAACATATTATAAGTGAAATTAGGTTAAGAATATAATGAAAAAATATATAACAAAGCTTCTCTCTCGGTACGATTACAGAAAAGGAGATTTATTGAAGCTTCGGAATTGGTTTGAAGGATACAGAAAAAAAATCAGGCCCCATTCTTGAATCATTATGTCGTGATTACGACGATTATAAACTTGGGCAACATTTTAAAAAAATAATCTGATGAAGGCCTATACAAAGTTACTCATCAAATGATATTTATGAAAAAAACTGTTAAAAGGGCTTTTTTCCCCAAAAAACTGGACAAAAAGTATGCGCTGCGATTGTTATTTTTAATTGGTTTGCGGATTTTTCTATCAGCAATGGCTTTTTTTTACCTCAAGGGGCCAGAATGTGCTGCTTGCAAAAAGATAAATCCCATAACATTTGGTATTGGAACAAGTGTTCTTCAAAACCTTGATATTACTGTGGAGTCAAAGAAAGTTAGGGATTTCTGAAGGGAATGTTGTAGGTGCCAAAAACAAGACAAATCAGTTATTTCCCAGGCAAATCAACAAAGAAGAATTGAAATTATAAATTACATTTGACAAATACCCAAACGGAAGAAATTTCAAATTGAACTATCAGATGGAACATTTAGTAAATCTAAATGCGGGTAGTTCCTTAAAGATATTCCTGTAAATTTTATTGAGTGAGGTTCTAGACAGGTATTTCTTTTCCAGTGAGGCTTATTTCGATGGTTTGCCAAAAAAAGTTTCAAAAAAACCATTTATGTTAATGAGTTGATGACGGCTGGATGTTAAAAGGTTCCTTGGAAACACAATTTTAATTTGTATCGGCCTATTGAAGGAAGGATAAAAAAATATAGGATGTGGTTTCTGGTTCGAGGGGTTTTTAGATTTGTGAGTTTGGATTAAAAGAAAAAATGGAATTGCAAAAAAAATTCAATAGTGTTACCGTTATATTCCCTTCTGGTTTTCAAAAAGGGGGATTCTTTATTTAAAACAAAAGGAATTCCCAAAGGAATTTTATTTAATGGTTAAATTTGGAAGTAAAAAATTTTAACCAAAACCTTTTTTTGCTATACCTTTTGGAGGCAAAGGTTTATTACTCTTCTTT
>Ga0163217_1080755_pt1 | contig 12659 bp, 7 predicted proteins | sample SynspAceP_FD_185933 | JGI IMG/M metagenome (GOLD analysis project Ga0163217, IMG submission 185933) | Saline lake microbial communities from Ace Lake in Antarctica - Synechococcus sp. Ace-P (PacBio error correction) | ecosystem: Environmental > Aquatic > Non-marine Saline and Alkaline > Saline ... | reverse complement strand
AGTGTTGTTGACGCGAAATTAATGCATCGTAGAGCATATTCGATCTATTATACGCGTGTGCAATGATATCATATATCGTGTACACAACGCATATTAAAAATACGTATAGTTCACCAGATACGAGAGACCATGAGTTCTCAGCGAACTGACGTTAAGAATTAACAGATGAGTAAAGGCGCTCGGGATTACTCTGTAGTTCCGATAACGCTACTTTGACTGCGTTCATGATATAAGGATGGAACCAAAGCTCTTTGCAGGTGACAATGAAACATTCATCTAGGCTACCACAAGAGCCCTGGTATCGGACTTATTTAATTAAGTAAAAATCCCAGATCCAGATGCTAAATTGGGAGCATGCATTGATGTTAGGAAATGTATATCAAAACATGCATAGCTCGATTAAATTTAATCATAATTTTCAGATTTGGACGGATGGAGAGTTGGCCGACCGCCCTTTGGTTATAAATTGCGGAAATATTGCTTTAGCATATGCAATTGGGGGTGACGAGGCCTATTTGGTATGGGTAGGATCTCCAGCACAAATTATAGCTATATCTATTAGGTATTGGATGCTCCTTATCTTTAACATGCAAACGTATGTTTATAAGGTGTCTGAACAGAATGCTCAAATATCATAAGTATTTACCATGGTATACTTACGGACAAGTTTGTCATATTCATCCAGGATATTTGATGTGACTGGTCTCCTAATTCGTATATTGATAACTCTCTCATAGTATTCTTACAATTTGTATAAATAGAAACGTGTGTTAGTAAAAATAGAAATGAATGAGAATCAAATGACTACCTTGGCATCATCAGTGATAATGAACTGTAGTTTTTTATTATATTTTTTGCTATCATAAATTCTTTTACTGAATAAAATACCTTATGGTTGAACAAGCAAAATAGTGATATAATTAGTACTCTATCTCGCAAGATGTAAGGATTTAGTACTTAAAATTATGATCTCATTGCATAGCAGGGAAGGACTGACCAAGGGTGACTCGCCAGAGGTTATTATTGTGAGAAATTAAATGCCCATAATGGGAGGCTTGGGGATTTTGGAAATATTCGAGTAAAATTTCGGAAGGTACAGGCACATTAAGGGGATGTTGAAGGTTTAGATTTAACTATGTATAAATTCTTACTATAAGATGCGTCAGATATTGGAAGGAGGAGCAATATGACATAGTGGAAATTTGGTAAGTGATTTTTATAGGCCACGATAATAATCGCGCTAAATAAACCTAGGATATAAGTTAGAATTGTAAGGCTTGGCCGGTGCTGAATTCGCAGAGCAATAGGTCTAAGTAAAGACAAAAGGGGCAACTTTTGTGGACATAATGCGGGAGGAAATATATACAGCTCGTCTCACTTAAGATATGGTAGCGCTTATACAATAGAATGAACTGTCTGCTTTTAATAGTGGCATAAAGCGAGTGTATGCTTTGTGTTCTCTTCAAAGCCTAGCTATTGCTTGAAGAATAAATCATGTATAGTCCGTGTTATATTTATTTTAGCATGGCATATTATTATGAGTGAGTACACTTTGCATATATTACAAATACATTGAAAACTACAAACTTTTTAAAATGCACTCGTCGAGTTGTGAAATGAAAATATATGTGTGTCATAAATTAAGCACTTTGCACTCTTATTTACCGTTTTTATACTCTATGAAACTGTATCTTTATGATGAGCCTCGAAATTTCTGCTGGAGGATTATAGTGGGTGCAAGTGCGTTAGTGAGATGAGGATTAGAGTCGTGGCTTTTTCACTGTAACCACTTTTAACCAAAGGCACCCGCATCTGACTAGATCTCTCATATACTATATAGGGACTCTGGAGTGGTGGAATGTTACTCTTCTCCGTAATGTCGACTGGAATCATGTCGATGTAGAGCAACGATCGATTGAATAGAATACTTTAGGTGGAAGGGAGTCTATAAGATTTTCGCTCGCTCGTGATAGGGACGCGGTGGCCAGCTCATGGACACACATAGCCAGTATCTCGCTTGTGTTGAGCGTTAATGATTAGGATTGCTGCTGGAAGACAGCTTTTTTTGAAGCTTGGTGTTATTATCTGATTGGAGTGGCTATATAGATACTGGGGTCATTTTCTCACGCTTTTTCATAGGACAACCTGTGTATGATGAGTATCCAACAATCTAAGCCGGGATGATTACCTGGTGAACCGGCGTGTATGAACATATTCTCGATTATGATGCTACAGTGTTTTACTGAGGTACCGGAACATCAACCAAATGGCTTAGTGATGAATGTGCGTAACTGGATATACAATGCCAAATCTAATCAGATAGGCAACTTTAAGTGATCGGGTGTGGAACAAAGAACCTCCACCGCAAGAGGGACAATGGGTCATTGACCCATGATAATTTTGGGAAGGGCTTTTTACAATAACAATTCCCGTCAATTAATGGGGATTTTTATACCTGCCCCAATAGCGTTGGTTTAGGAAATAAATATTTTGTTCCTAAAAGAAAGGGAGTAGATGAAACTCTAACAACTGCATCAAACGTGTTTATCCCTACACAGAATGCATCTGTAATAGAGGGTATTGAGGAAGGGGTTTTAAACAGGACAGTGTTTTGGTAGGATGGTTACGCGGCTTGTGACCATTGTATTACCGGGCGAGGTATGTTTACCAGTGAATTATGATCACAAATGTTCTTTGTTGCGTTCCAAGAGGCCAATTGATTAAAAAGGAAACATTCTACCTTTTATGGGATCGGTTGTAGCGAGCAGGACGTCGCAAGGAAAAGATTTGCGCTACTGATGAGGGGTTCCGGCCCAGTAAATCTGCCACGGGCTGATGGAATATGTATGTGGTGGATTATGCACCGGTTGTGTAATTCAACATTATGCGTTTTTAAGTCCCATTGAAAAAAATATCGGCTCAGAAAACAATTGAATACCATATTGGATTTTGGAAGGATTTTAAGGGTTCGAAACACATCCATTCCGGCTAGGAAAATTCCGCCCGATTTACAATCTTTTTCTGGAGACAATTGGTTGCATTCATGAGGATAACAAATGGATGGTCGAGATCGTGCCCCAAACATATTTGATACAGAACAAATAATAGGAAGTTGGCCGAAACTTAAAAAAATGGCTTTGGATAATAATATCCCTTGTCTTCAATTGGCATGGCGCTTCATGCTTTAAAAAGGACTTGATGCCCTTTCCTTCGATTTTCTTTATTTGACCTGGTTCAGGAAGCGGTCCGGGAAATGGCATCACATTTGCTGATTGTCTTTGCTTGGGGATTTCGCTTCTGAGAATTAATGGGAAAACAGTGAAAAAGGATTTATTTTTGAAGAGGTCATGTGAAGGTTACAAACAATGACCCCTATGTTGGATTTATATACGTCAGAACTTGATTCATTTGATACAAAGAAGGACATAATTTGGGTGAATAATCTGTCCAAGAAAGTATTTTTCCTTCCTAATGATTTTACTCTCAATAGAGAATACAGCGGTAAGATTATATTCAGAAAGCCTTGTTGCAGAGAACGGAGATGTTCTGTTTCCGGACTCTGTTAAACTCAAAGACATTGGGCAATTTGAATAGAAATATGACTTAGGTGATCAATCGGACCCTCGCTCAACTGAGAATGCGTGGAACGCAAAGAGTGACCTGACAAATAACCTCCAAATTGATATTGAGTTCAGAACTAGAGTACTCCAGAGAGGTGGATCTCTAGAAACATGTGTGATAAGCTATTTTGCTCATTTACGTCAAATACTGGTCCATCCATCATTCCTCGGCCAGTGGTGAGTGCTAATCGGAATTACGCGCTCCTTACTCTAATAGGGGTTGCAATGAAGCGAGTTTATATTTGTACGTCATTTTGGAACAGGTTGTGGCTGATTATTCTTCACGGCCCGAAAAGGTGGCGCATTTTGCAGATTGAGGTTTGAGTTGAATAGATGAAGACGCACTCGTGCGCTAGAAGAATATAGCCGCGTCGATCCTTCTACGGTCTACAATACTATAGCTATGTTAATATGCGATCGATAAGGTAGCTTCAATAGAATGATATATATATATACTAATGTGACCCAGCATCTTCGGGTTATTCCTAGAAATACGTCGTAGGCACCCTCTCGCGCAAAAGAATGTAAGCTTTGTAAAGAATGCTCGTTAGTGAAGTATGGAGTGTATCTTTCAGGACGCGGCGGAATGGGAATAGATTTACTCGAAAAGAGCAATCAAAAGTGTGTATTGCCAAGATTAAGGAGGCCTTCAATTAGCAAGGGAAAAATAATATTATGAACTCGCATTGTTATGTCTACACGTGCAATGGGTCTATATTTTAAGAGAATCATACATAGATATATCCTAACAAGATCCACAAAGGTACTTAAGAGATTTGGGAAACTAAGTAATATAGATCGAGAATATCAATAGATAAGATGCATTAGCGCAAGGCGTGATGAGACAAAGTAAAACTGTGTTGCTAAAAGAGAGGATGCTCTTATATTACCTAGTTCATATACTCTCAAAAGCTTCAACACGACCTACGAGTGACAACAGAAAGAGACGCATCTCAAAACAATTCCAGGAAAAGCCACTGTTGAGCGCTCTCATGTAGTGCCGAATATTTTAAATAGACTGATCGGATTTCATCTCGTCAGGAGTTGTAGGATCTAGAATAAAAGTGATGGCGCCACAAAAATGTTGTGGGCTTTGGGGATAGAGATGAGTACTCGGTTTAGTAATAGTTTGCTAAAGCAGAGAGGATCAAATAACAGTCTAGATAGATGAAGGGCACGTTACAGAGAAGAGAGTAGAGAAAGAGTGTGTTTAGAAGTATTTGCGGCCTTTTACAGAAACTCCTCTTGTGTACATTCGGTCAGGTTAAATATAATCAGCGTAAAAAATTTACTACTGTATCATACGCAGATAAATACGTACAAGAGTCTATCCTCGCAATTGGTGATATTGTATTCGCAGGGTAGTATATTGGCGTGATATGAAGAGAAGGATGAAAGACATTGTCTAATGCGTGCCTGTAATGGTGATTCGTGCGTGTTGTGTATTAGAAATTGTGATGAGCGAACCTCGGCGCATTGTTACAGCAACATCGACATGCTACCTTAGGATGTTGCAGGCAGGGCCAAAAAAGTGGGTAGCGTTCCTTAATTGCTGTACCCACGGAATGGCAAGCGCTCAGTGTTTAGTACGCTTGTCGACAATAATTACAATATAATACTGATAACGCGACACCATGAGAACGGGAATGCTATCGTCAGACATAAAGTTTCCAAATCTACTCCTGTCATTGAATATTATTACAGACTATCAGAGTGGTTGCGCTCGTATGCGAGGAGATATGGAATGTGTCATACTCTCTATATGGCACATGTGTCGCTGAAATACAGATACATAGTCGGAGAGACGTCCTCGCTCACAAGATCAAATAGATTAGATCTTATTTTATATGGAATACTTATGTGTTGAGGCTGTATCTGAACTATGCGTGACATAAGGCTGTGGAGATTCAGACTTGCCCAGATTGATACTGAGGGTATGCGAAGTAGACGCATAAGTGCGGTATACATGGTTTGTGGTGGAGCAATTGTGACATTATTCTAGCCAAGAGGGGCTAGTGGGTGGTACTTCTCCCGCGGATGGCTACGGCACGAAATGTCTTGTCTTAGAAGACAATCCATTATGGAGCAACCTTACTCAGTTATGGATTTTGGTCCAGTTAGCGGAGAAGTCCGTAAGATCTGAAATTAAAAATGGCACAGGTGGTTATTTTGTGGTGTATAGTTGAAGTTATATAATCATGTGATAACCAAAGAGAGTAAAGGCTCATAAGGCAAAACCATTATTATGCGTCTTATGCTGGTTCAAACCTCTCATCACTCAAGGGGATGCGACTCTCAAGTAAAGAAATGAGAGAATTATAGACTAGGATGCATATATGAGAGTGCCGATTATACAGAGTTGAGTAGAGAGCAGAGTTGTGATTATCGATTTGTTCTATCTAGGAAAACATACTTATTGACAGCTTTTAGAAATATCGGTGTGAGAAGATATATATACTATAGTCGATGACATTTGAGCTAGAATTTCATGCGCTGATCGTTCGAGTAATTCGTGAGATGATAAGGCCACCATGTATTGTGCGGAAAAACAGTACGTCGACTCTACATGGATACCTCTAATGCTCCTTACATATATGTGGTCTATCAGCTTACAATAGTGTCAGTGATATATTCGTGAGGTAAAAATATGGTAGCGTCAAGGGAAAGTGCAGTTTGCTCTTGCGATTGTTGAGATTTGGATACTCTACTGATACTCTGCGATTGGAAAAACAATGATTGTACTTGGCAATATCGATAAAGCATCTAGTCGCGTTACATTTGTAGTATATCTATATTAGTAGAAAGGAGTATATGAGAGGTAGAGACAATCGGTGATACTGTCTCTCTATTGAGTACTTTCTATTGTGCGCCTTCTTTATCTAGTGGCATGGGATAGTGGGTAGGACAGGGAAGAAATTTCGATGTGCCAGGCTCTCGAGTGCTCAGTCAGTATAGCTCTCGTAAACGTTAATGGAAAAAAAGGGAGTTGAGCAGTTCTGAGACAGAGATTGAAATAACTCTCACAATTTAGTGTCTGCGCTCAGTAGTTCGGCGATGAAATGGAACAGTATGGCTCTAAGCTGCGCGCAAAAACTTTTTCGATTTTAATTAAATAGGACTAGGCACTAGTGCACTATGTCATTGCATAGTGAAGGGAAACGGATCAAGTAGTGGTGACTGTATTGGAACAAGGATATCTCATATTAGAATATAATGGGCTGGGCATTTCACTAGAAGTGTTAGTGCTCGTGTCTGCGAACTATTGTGTAATGGAGTGCATTTCACTAAGGCTGTATGGAGAGGGCATTAGCTCGAAAGTAGGTGATATTTTCCAACTTAACAGCTGTAATAGGGCTTTATTATTAGGCAATCTATACGCTTTATCGAGTCTCTGACCAGATTATTCTCAGGCGACCTGATCTCAGAAAACTCCGCCAATTACTGCTAAAATAAGAAGTAAAATACTAGACACAAGCTAAAATACGCGGCCGATGATTCACTCAAAATAGCGCCTTAGTTGCAGTTTAGTTTAACCGGTGGAGAATTAAGTGCTGATTACGCGCTGCGAGTAAGAATAGAAGCGACACATCGCATATCTTCCATGCTCGTATCTCCGCAGGCACACGTATAATAATAGAGATAGAGAGTTCGCACTTGCGTCACCCTTTCCTTATATGTTGCTGAATCACTCCTTTAGAAATTTTTTAATAACTAAAGATACCACACCAATAATAGTGTTTATACAATAAAGAGAGTGAAACTTATAATATATTTTATATACAAGGTGTAGCTCCCAGTGTCTAAAAGAAATGGGCGAGTTAATTCTAGTGAGTGTGTTGATATTTCTCTATTAACATGGGGTCCATTTTAAATGGCCTTAGATAGAAGTCGAATGTGTGCAAAAGAATAAAATGCCAGTGTGATTACTTCTTTTAAGTTAGACCAATTTCAACTATAGTTACACTGATGACACAAATGCCTGGTTTTGACTAGAGATAGAGCTATGAATGAAGAATTAGAGGGTTGACAAGAAGCTTATAGAGCGTGAAAATCTATAAATACCTGGAATTCCTTGGATTAGCTCTTCTTGCAACTCACACAATTTATTGCAGCCGCCCATGAGGGCGACTCTAATAAAATGAGTGTCCATTAGAAAACTCATGGTTTGGGCTCATATTAAAGGGGTCATATGATTATATGTCATTATAGAGCTAGTAGCTACTCTAATGGTTCTGAATCGGCATTTTAGTTCGAATAAGTGTATCGAAAAGATATATTCTTTACTCACCTAAATAAGGGCGTCTCCTTTTAATGCTACTACGAGGCTGTACTCACACTAGTCGTGATTTGGAGGTATTTTTAGAAGAAATTTATTAAGGCAAGGTGCCAAATCTCTGCTTTAAGTAATATTTACTCTATGTAATACGTGAAGAACAATAGTTCGATTATTATCACCTCTCAAGTGTGAGACAATTGATCGAGGCCTCTCTCTCAATGTGAGTCGTACAGCTATTAATCAAAGGAGCGACTATCTTGAATTTTTTTTATCCTGAGCCCTTAGTTATAATTCACAAAGTACGATAATAAATATCAGTCTCAGTTTAATAGACGCGTGAGCTTGCCAGAAATAAGAAAGATTGCTCTACCAATGGCGTTCAATTATCTCTCGCGTGAATAATGGCTGTGAAATACCAGAATCTTTTCGGTATCGGCCTTAACTCTAGGTGCAGAAGGAGCAAGGGATTCTATTTTGGCTAGCCCATTGCTTTGGTTATTGGAAATTCTTCGAGACCTTGGGGGGGCGAAAATTGTTCCAACAAAAAAAGAAATGTCATTAGGTGTAACGTTTGTGCATCGTAAGTAATTATTTAAGTGTAGATTCTCTTTTCATTAAGTTATTGTCTTAGGGTGATTGCATTTTGGTTGGTTGGTTTAAATATGGCCCACCATTTAAATGCTAATGACACTTTTGACCGCCAAAACACCCCATTTCGTAAACCCAGGGATTTATTCTTATGGTTTGGTTAAGAGGGGGGTTACATTAATCGGGAAAATTCGCGCGTCATTGTAAAAATGAGAAAATTATGGAATTTAAGATAAACAGTAACGTTGACGGAGTGTGCCAATTATGAAATTTAGAATACTACTGGATTAGTAGCGCTCTCTAAATGGATATAGAGTGCTCGCATAATTCGTAATGCGGAAATCAAACTTGTGCATCGAATTGGCATCGCATACCGATATATGGAAAGAAGGTTAATTATCCTAGTCTGCTCACCATGGGCTCCTCTCCCGCTGTTTAAAAAGCAGCTCAAACACACTTTAGTAAGTAATCCATTTGTTAATGAATTTGCAAAGACGGACTGTGCTGGGATATATCTTATAGAACAAAAAGGTCGATATTTGATTCGATATTTGTTTACGTCGCGAGGTGGTTGAAGTTGCACAGCATATCCCAGAAGAAATGGTTGTTTGTCAAAATTCCAATCGATGCTCTTATGATATATATATACATCTCTCCTTGCCTAGGATAAAACTCCATCTCTTCAGGCAAAAATTAAAACCGCTTCAGAGAGTAGAAGGTGGTAATTACTTTATTTTAAGAGAATTATCACCCATTGAAAAAATAATGGCATCCTGTTTTAGATATATATTATGCAGGTGTTATTCACTTAACTGCAGACGATAGTCTAAAATTCTTACATCTCTCTATGGTGTATTTAGGTTCTCTACACTTTATCCAGATGATACTGTTATCGAATGTTCATTGAATTCCCCTAGAACGAATCTCTCAATGGTGAAGAGTCTTTCTTGCACCCTATCTCTATAATATATAAGAATAAGAGGCTACGGTTATTTTTGTTTCTAATGTAATTTGCAAAATGATCAAAGTTGGAGTGTCATATGACTGATGGTAACCAATCAGAAGGCATTCGTACCACCTCGGCGATCGTATTAGAGGATATTTGGCTATTTATATAATGTTCCTTATCTACCAATAGACTTCTAGAGGATTTGACCTTATAATCGAATTTATAACGTGGCTCTCATTGGCTATTATTTCAATATACCGCCAGAACAGGTGGACATAAAAATGGAATTGAGGTTTGGGACTATAACAACTTCCAATGGTATTGGACTTCGATGTTGCATAAGCATAGATACAGGCAAATTTATGGGTTTTTGTAGCCGCTCAGTTGATTTGGCCTTAAAGATTTTACGCTGCATACCGGCGGTTTTGGTTTTAATAGGATGAAGGCTGAACAATATCAGTGGAATACAGTTAAGACTTGCTGCTTGTACGGTTTCGACATAAACGCCTCATGTTAATATATTCCAAAATCGTAAATTTTTATTTTCTTGTTCCCTGATATAATATTAGTTGGTGTCACTAACTCCAATGCTCAACAAATAATACAAACTCAAAAATTGTTCATTATTTACATGCTGTTATATTAGATGAGTATTATCACAGGATATATAAGTTATAAGCGATAAATATATACATAGATTCATGGCGTTAAATTTACAAAATGAAGTTTTTAGAGTTTAAAGATAGGCAACTATGGATACGCCAATCGGAGTATTTGCGTAAATAGAAGAAATGTATTATTTTAGATTTGTCGCAGCAAAATTGTGAATTGAAATTTGGAGTTTTACAGTCATGGGACTAAAAAATTCAGTAACTAACCAACTTTAAAATTTGTGAGCTCATGATAGAAATGTTAATATGTTTAAAAAATTAGGGTGTGGCATACGGAGGCGGGTGTAATATCTTCTAACGCCTACTCTGGCACATTTACATTTTCCCAATGTTCCCGCTATTGGAGCAAGATTGCTCTTTGCACGTTCAGGTGGGCGTGGGATTAGATGAGATAGATAAGTCCAACTACACAGGAAGGCATTATGAGAAAAGGGACACACCCCCCAAATACGGGTGAACTGATTTGGTGTACGTAACAATTTGAAATTTCAGAAGGAAAAAAATTTTCAGAAGGCATGATACAGCTTTCAACCAAAGTGAAAGGTACTTTAAAAATGTACCTTGGTTTCCGTCAAAGGAAAAGTAACACGTCAGTATAACCAAAATGTTACGGAGGGAAAGAAGCAGCTCTTTATGAAAGATGCATTTGAATGCAGTATTACCAGAACAATACGAAGCTAGCAATGTCGAAAAAGCTGGGAATCGAAACCTGTGAACAACCTTAAAAATTTGATGTATAAATCGAATGGAAGGCTGGGACAACCTTGGGGTTATCGAAGCCCAATTGTCACAGTAAAATCCTACAGGTTAAACTTAGGTGGAAATATAACAGGATTTAACAGTGAATAAGCAAGATCGCCGAAGTTTAAAGATGCTGACGTAGATGCCTGATTTAGAAACAAAAGCGTGAAAGACAAGCTGAACTTGTCCTAAAAGGAAGAAGTAGCAGTGAAAGGCGACACCAGTATATAGTCCTTTTCGATTTTGACGGATACAAAGCGACGGAGTATGGGCGTTTTGATGGCGGTAAAGGAGAGAACCAATCATAGAAACATTGATTTTCAAAACTCATTTATTCCAGGTTCATTGAAAGAGGCGAATTAGTTGGCACTAAAAGCTGGGCGACGAATTAAGAATGTAAGCGGTTACTTTCCTGACGACTAATTCATGAAGAAAGAATTTTTAAGCAAGGGTTTGGCTTGAGGCAGTCTTTAAAGTAAAAGTACATGAAGTCTACAAGCTTTTAAAAAGAATTACGCAATGGCACTAGGTGCAATGAATTGCCTAGAGAAGACAGTTAGACGTAAAGAAGTGTTGCTAATAAACTCTTTGAGCTCGTGAATTTAAATGGAAAAATTAAACTCATATGAATAAAAAAATTTGTTTGAAGCTTGAACATGTTAGCCACTAGGCCGTAGAAATGTAGAGCGCTGCGCTCTCTCGCAACTGATGCTGCTCTGTAACTGCTTGAGTTCTGTGGGAGGTTGGCTCAGAGGGATCAAGATAAGCTTTGGCACAGCGCCCCATAGACTAAAAAAGTTGCAATAATATATGCGTTTATTGCGATGAGAGCACATAAAGCGAAATTAATCCCTCTGCCAATTACTACAAAAAAGCGTGTGCTCACTCGGCGCGTGCTACATACCCATATAAATGGTAGCGTGATTTCAATATATAGCTAATATCTGTAGAGAGCTTATATTAATGTAAATATTGCATACTGATTAGATAGTTAGGTTAATTGTGTCTTCAGTTAATAAATGGGCGACACGAGAACCGACATATAAAAACCTGTCAATAAGCGGCTCACTAGAAATTTCCGCCAATATAAGGGAGGATGAGGCAATTGGCTTGCATCACTATAGTCACTTCTAAACCAAAATGTGAGTTCGCTCACTCCAGGATCATAACATCAGCATCGGTGAGGTGAGGAACAACATACGAGAAGAAGGAAAGAGATGTGGTTAGAAGCGATAAAACAAAATGGAAACTTTCTACGAGAGTGAATAGTTGCGTGCTGGTAGGTGCGCGTGATAATAATTCGCAGACATTCTAGCGGCATACACTCTCTCACAAGAAAAAAGAGAGGGTTAACTGAGAGAGGTCCAAATATAAGCGCTCTCATCTTAGCTGTGTAAAAGTATTCGGCGAGTTAGTTACACTTTGGTGATAGCGCAATGAGTCTGAACTATGAGAGTGTTACCGGTTACGTCTGAAAAAAGGTCACGATCTTAATATAGAATATGGTGTACAATCTCTCCATCTTGTATATATCTAGGAATTAATATATATCGCTTATCTTCATGCGGTGATATATTATATGATACGAGCACACGCGTAGAGAAATACGTGTGAAATATCTTCATAAACGTTGGGGCAAGATATTAATAAGATATGATTGCCTCTCTCTCTCTTCTTCTCTCTCTGTCACTTTACAACATTATATATATATATATATCTCTATATCTCCTTCTCACTCTCACGGTGCGCGTCTCTCTCTCTCTCCTCTCTCTTCTCTCTCCCACTGCACCAGCCCCCCGCTCCTGTTTCCTCTG
>Ga0163217_1063436_pt1 | contig 12659 bp, 21 predicted proteins | sample SynspAceP_FD_185933 | JGI IMG/M metagenome (GOLD analysis project Ga0163217, IMG submission 185933) | Saline lake microbial communities from Ace Lake in Antarctica - Synechococcus sp. Ace-P (PacBio error correction) | ecosystem: Environmental > Aquatic > Non-marine Saline and Alkaline > Saline ... | reverse complement strand
GCTGTGTGAGTGTTCTCCCCGGTCCCAGCGACCCGCCGGGCGGCGATTGCCGGTACGGGCTTTGCGAATCCAGGCGTTCCGTGGTCTGACCCGATGGCTGAGCTGGTCATTGCTCAGGCTGAGGCTGCGGCAGGGCACTGCCACATCCCACCAGCGCCATCCCAGCGCTCCACTTGACCGAGGCGACACCCTGGCGCGACACAGTTGGCTCAGGTCAAACCACAGGCGGGATGCCCCGGCCTTGGCGCCGGCTTTCAGGACACGGGTCGGCGCCGCGCTTTCTTCACGGCGCCGCTTCGGCAGTCGAGGCTGCACTGAGCTGGCGTGGAAGATCGTCCCATGACGCCGTGGCTGGCGGCACGGTGGGCCAGGCGCAGGCCGGCCGCTGACCACGAGGCTTTGCTGCTGCCGTGACGATTCACGCAGATGCCGTTTTTGACACCCAGCAGCAGGGCCGCCGCCATGTTCTGCTAATGGTTCGAGCCGTTTTCTTGATGCGCACCAGGTTTTGCTGCGCAGAAGGCGGATTCCCAACCTTGCGCAGGCGGCCACGGGCCAGTTCGCCGCAGGCACTGTCGAGCCAGAAACGCCGACCACCGATTCCAGGAAAAAAACTGAGCGCAGTTGCCGGTATAGCCGTCACAAAACACATCGAACTGGCCGGAGAGCACGTCGCGGCTCCTCGCAGTTGCCGGCAAATGTCGAAGCCGGGACTTCGGCCGCCACAGCGGATAGGCCTTGACCGTATGAGGTCACTTGCCCTTGCACGACTCCTTTCGCCCGATGTTGAGGCAGGCCGCATCCTGGGTTGGCCCACTCCCAGCACATCCGCGGCTGTTAGATGCTCCCCAGGCAGGCCGAACTGGTGGAGATAGGCCGGCTGCAATTCCAATGTTGGCAGCCGGACATCCGCACCAGCACACTGCCTTCGGCGGGGTCTTTGGTGGGGGAACAGTGGCGACCGAATCGCCGGCGATCGATGCCCCTTTCAAGCGGCCAGCCGGAAAATGGCGCTGGCCATCCGACGGCCTCCGGACGATTCCCGCGCCGGAATAGACGGCCATCCGGCCATGTCCCCTGGCTGACCTTGTCCATGGCCCAGGTTTGATGCTGCATCGCGGCTGTGCGGCCGCACCACCCTGGGCCTCCCGTGCATCCTGTACCCGAGGGGCCACTGCTGGATCAAACTCCAGCAAACCGCCGCCACCGTCCTTCCCGGAGTTCCTCGCCCAGGTCGGAGCGCGGCCACGAGACTTCTGCAGCGCAGCCTCTTCAGCCACGAAAACGCACGCGCAGGGGGCAGCACCCGGACAGGCATTCGAGGCAGGCCCGCCCAGGATCGGGCCCGGGGCGAAATCGCCACCCATGCCACTCGACGGCCACCCAGAGGGCGATCGGCCTTCGCGAATCGGCGCACTCAAGGCCTCAAAGCACCCTGCTGCCAGGCCGGCCGCAGGTGGGTAGGCACCGCAGCCGGCGTTTGAGGCACGAGCCCGCCACAGACCCGCCACCGCAGCCGGCGGCCGAGGCCATCGTGGTCGCCGAGGAGGTGGCGGTGCCCACAGCTTGGTCACTGCAGCGTTGCGGCCAGGGGGTACCAGATCACCAGCCCGCCGGCATGGCCCGGCTCGGCTTCGGACGCGCCCGGTTACCTGGGATCGAGAATTCAGCTTTCCTTCGCGCACCAAACGGCATTCCACGATGCCGCATTGGAACAGATTAACGGTGCCGGGCTGTTAGAGGAATCAGCTCGGGGTTGGCCGGGATCGTCTCCAGTTTGGAGGCGCAGCCTGGAGATGTGGACATCCAACCACACCGGGTGTCCACATGACGCTCCGGGGAGTATGAGCCCAGGACCTCTTTGAGGATCTCGCCGCGGCTGAAACGAGCTCGCCACGTAGGCGGCGACGCAGGCAGCTCCAGCAAGCTGAATTCCATTGCCGTGCAGGCGGGATCGCTCGTCGTTTGCGGTACACCTGGCGTTTGTCGGTGTCGATGCGCCAAGGTCGCTGACCTGATTCACCCCGGGAGTTGGGGGATGTCCCCACCACATTGCTCATTTGTACGGACCGCGGCGCAGCACGCAAGCAGGAAAAAATGCGTGCCTCCAGTTCCTTGGGCTGAACGGCCTTGACGACGTAGTACGTCGCACGACGTTTCGAGGCCCGGTTGATCCGGTCGGCCACATCTGCGAGCGCGGTGAGCCATCCGATCAGGCACGTCGGATTCCTTGCGCAGCTCCTGGCAGACCCCGTACCCCACTCCAGCTTTCCGGCATCAATCACGTCGAGCAACGACCAGGTCGGGCTGCGCAGCAAGCGGAAAGGCTTCCAAGGCCTCCACCGCGTCACTGGCGGTGAACCACGTGGTACCCAATCATCGACAGGCGGGTTTCCAGGATCCTGCGGAATGCTGGCCTCGTTCCATCGACGACCAGGATTGTTTCCTTGGCGGAGGGGATGCCGTCAATCGCGGCGTACACGCATTACAACAGATGCGACCACTGAAAAAGGCGATGCCCTCTGCGTTCACTCAACCCCACCATTCTTCCTACATCCTACCTTTGCCCGCGCTTTCCACCCTTCTACGTCTGCAAAGCTGTGAGAGCGGCCAGTCGCGCCAGTACTTAGGCCGCTGTCAGGCTGTGGTGGCCTGGAACCACGCTGATCGACGGCAGGCGGCCCCTGCGCCGATGGCCGCCGCAGGCGACAGGGGCCGCCTTGACCGGCGAGGGGACAGGCGAGCGCGACAGGCCGTGGCAAAGGCCCCGCCGATTCCCAGCCGATTCACGCCGTCCGCGCGAGCGCCGACTGCAGCGCACCTGGCCACGCGGCTTCGTCGAGCTCGCGATCGGGTGCTGGGGCGGTGGCCTGGTTGCCGGGTGTCGGCTGGTGCTGGTGGGTTGGGCCGACCCCGGGCATCGGGCAAAGTCCACCCTGCTGCATTGCAGAGCGCCCAAGGTGATGGCCGCAGTCTGTCGTGCTTGTATGTGAGCGCCGAAGAGTTCGGCCCAGCAGGTGAAGCTGCGCTGGCGACGGCTGGGTTTCGCCCGGCGGCGGGGAGTCGATCAAACCTCCAGCTCCTGCGCTGAAACCGACCTGGAGCTGGTTCCCAGGAGCTCGAAGCCCTGCGGCCGGGCCGTGCGCATCATCGGAAGCATCCAAGCGCTCCACGACGCGAGCTCAGCAGTGCGCCCGGCCGGTGGCCCAGGGTTGCGCGACTGCCGCCGCCGCCTTGCAGCGCCTGGGCCAAGCCGCCAGGACACGGCCCTGCTGCTGGTGGGCCATTGTCACCAAGGAGGGGCACATTGGCTGGCCGGCCGAAGGTGCTGGAGATCTGGTTGATGCCGTGCTCACCTTTCGAGGGTGACCGTTGCGCCAGTCACGCTTGCTGCGGCCAGTGAGAACCGCTTTCGGCGCCACGGACGAACTGCGGGTGTTTTGAAGATTGCGCCCGATCGGGGCGCTCGGCTGAAAGTGAAGCAATCCCAGCGAGCTGTTCCTAGGAGCGATGGACCGAACCGCAGGAACGGCCACAGATCGTGGCCTTGCGGAAGGCACCCCGACCCCTCCTTGTGGAATGTTGCAGTCGCTGGTGAGCCAGCACCATTATCAGCCAGGGCCCGCGGCGCACCGCCACTGGCATCGCATCAACCGTCCTGCACCAGGATCCTGGCGGGCTGCGAAAGACCTTGGGCCCTGCGCTCTCCCCGTTTTCGATTCTATCCTTCGCCGTGGCCGGCGGCCTCATGTTGGAGGCAGCCGGCGGCGGGATCTCGCTGTGGCGCGTGCCGGTGGTCACCAGCTTTCGGCGATCTGGACCTTGCCGGCCGGCACCCGTTCTGGTGGGCGAACTGGGCTGGGCGGGCAAGTTGGCGGGCCGGCTCGGCCAGCTGGAGCTGGCGTCTGCAGGAGGCCGCCCGCCTGGGCTGCGCGTTGCCGTGGTGCCCCGGCAGTGGCCTGGGGGAAAGTGCGGCTTAATTGGGGCTGGAACTTACCTGAGGCAGGCATCTGTGGCGGAGGCCTTGGGGCCGCCCTGGGGGTTGATCCAGCGGTCCGATCCGCCCACCCATCCGGAAGTCGATTGAAGACTCAGAAGTAGACGTCGGACTGAGCCTCGGCCGCTGGTTTTCAGCCAGTTCTTGGGCCTCGATGTAGTTGTTTCTTGAAGCCATCGGATTCGCCTTTGCCCCAGAATTCGGTCCGGTCGCGGTTGAGAAGCAGGCGCAGGTCCGGACTCATCGGTGTTCGTTCGCCCCGTTTCCTCAGCCCGGGAGCCAGGTGGTTGATGGCATCACCTTCCATGTTGTTGGAGAGCCTGGGCAATGTTGGCGTTGAGATCGAGGGACTCGTCGTAGGAGATTCAGAGCCTTCTGGTTGTATCCCCATTAGCTGTGTGAACACCAGGGGCCCATGTGTAAGGAATGAAAGCCCGGTGTCGTTCGGGGTCGTCTTCGAGCGCTGAGGCTTCTTCGATTTAGTTCTCCCAGCGGCTTCGGCGTATCCCCGTCGCCCTGGGGCACTCATGCCATCGCGGTAATAGGCGACAGGCTTCCTTGGAGCGCCTCGTTGCGTGGGCAGCACCTTTGAGGATCAGGTCGCCTCACCGTGAAGCTTTATCGTTGAAGTTGTCGTTGCGTTGGCTGCCGGGGGCACGGCGGCAGGGAGCACTTCTTCCCTCATCTCTTCGCTCTTGCCGGCAGCGGTGGATTGCCGCTGCATGTCCCGACGTCCCTAGACTGGGTGCCCCGAACCCTGACTGTGGACCTTGCCTCCCGTTCCATCCGCGCTGAACCGGGTCGACCGCAACGGTGGCACCGCAATCGGTGGACGCGGAACCGTTGGCGCCTGAATCCGTGAAACCGATCGACGCTGACAGCTGCCGCGCTGTCTCTCAGTGGAGGGGATGAAGTGCGGCGGGGTGTGGCGTGCGCGAGCGACGGTGCGAGCAGCCAGGCGTTCGGCCAGGGCCAGCGTTCAACCTGCTCACCCGCACGGCCCTGGGGTGGGCGGACAACCCCTGCCCGCCGCTGGGGCTGAGGCGGGATGGGGCCGGTGGGGGCCCTGGCGCCCAGCCTGCGCTCGCTCGGTTTCAAGGTCCCAACCCCGCAGCCAGGGCCGGCGCGCTCGGCAGGGCGAGGGGGGGCCACTCCCCGCTGGGCAGGGAATTGGCGGCAGTTGATCGTCGCCCTGGGCCTTCTGCTGCTCTCCGGTGCTGGCCATCTCAACCTGGCCTGGGCACGCTGCCCGCGTCGCCGCTTGGTGCCTTTGGCTTCCACGCCCTGGGTGGCCAGCCATCGCCCTGCCTCGCGCCGGGCGCCGATCCTGGTGCGCGGCGCCCGGCAGGCGGCCCATGGGTGACCGAGCATGGACACCCTGGTGGGCTGGGGTATGGGTAGTGCCTACTGGCCAGCCTGTCGCCTTTCCTTCTGGCCTGCCGCTGGGTTGGCCCTGTTTCTATCAACGAGCCGTGATGCTGCTGGGGTTCGTTGCTGCTGGGCCGCTTCCTTTGAGGAGCGGGGGCCCGCTTTCCGCCCGGCCGTAGCCCTTCCAGCAACTGGCCGAAACTTCAGCCCGATTTCCGCCCTGCTCCTGCTCGGCGATTGCCCGCTCGCAGGTGCCGGGTGGGCGGGATTGCGCCGCGGTGACCGGCCTTGCGCCTGCTCCCCGGCGCCGCATTCCGCGTCGATGGTGTGGCTGCTCGATGGCTGCTCGGCGTGGATGTCTCGAGCTTCACCGGGACCCCCGCCCGCGGCAGGCCCAGCCCGGCACGGATCTGGCCGCGGCATGGCTCAATCTTTCAGGCCCCGCCTGTGCTGCGAGGTGCGCCGGCTGGCGCCGAAACGCCCTGGCCCGGATCATTTCGCCTCGTCGAGCAGCCCAGGCGCGCAAAGGCGCCGATTCCAGAGCCTCGCCGACGCGGATTGCCCCGGCCGTTTTCAGCGTGAGTGGTGCTGCTGCTGCCTGCGGCCACGTTTGTGTTCTGGGTTGGCAGTGGGGGCACCAGGTTGTGGCCCCAGGTGTTGGCCGCCGCGCCCCAGGGTCATGGCCGGCATGGGCGGGCCATATTGCCGTGCTCGGGGCGGTGGCCGGTACGCCTTTTTTCACTGGCGCTTCAACTGGCGATTGCCGCTGCTCGTTGGTGGCCTGCCCATGTGCTTTGGGCCCTGGGCCAGCGCCCACCGCCATCACCGTGGAGCGGGCCTGGCGGGCTCGCTCCGGGCCTGCTGTTCCGCGGGTGGCGATTTTGCGATTCGAGATTTAGCCTCCCGCCTGCAGGACCGTTCTGTTCGACAAAACGGGCACCCTTCACCCAGGCCAGGCCGGACAGGGTGATCGCCGTGGAGCTGGCGGCGGAATCTGGAGTCCGGTATGCGAGCGGAAGGAAGGCCTGAATTGAGCCCGGAACGGCTGCTCCATGTGGCCCGCCAGCCTGGAGCAACACACTCGCCACCCCCTGGCGCGGCTCCTGTTGGAGGAGGCTTTGGCCGCCAAGTTATCGCTGGCTGGCGCGTGGGAGGACAGGCCGCACCTTGCCGGGGGGCAGGCGTTGACAGGGGCAAATCGGCGGCTTCGATGGGTCGGTTTGTGCGGGTCGCAAGCCTGGCTGGTTGGAGGGGGCTGGGCGTACGCACAGACCGAAGCTGCTGGCCGTCGCGGACTGCGCTCGGAAGCCCAGGGGGGCCAACCGTCTCTGGCCGGTGGCCGCCCGGCGATTGGGGTTCTCGGCCTGGTGGGCGTGGACGAACCAACCCCGCCCCGACGCAGGCGCACCCTCGAGGCGCTCCAGGCATGGGGGATGGACCGTGGCGATCCTTCAGCGGCGATCAGCGCCAAGCAGTACGCCGGCTCGGCGCGAGCTTGGCCTGGAGCCAGAGGCAATGGCCTGGGGAGCTGTGCCTGAGCATGAAGCTGGGAGCAGCTTGGGTAGCGCTGGCGCCAGCGAGGGGCAGTGGGCGATGGTGGGCGATTGGGAGTCAACGATTGCCCCCTTGCCCTGGGCCGCGCGATCTCGCATCGCCGAGGTGGCGACGGGGCACCAGATTCGCCCAGGACACAGCCGATCTGGTGATCCTGGGCGATCGTCTCAAGCGTGGGTCGAGGCCTCGCCCTGGCCCGCGACACGATGGCAAGGTTGCGACCAGAACTGGCCTGGGCGTTCGGTTACAACCTGGTGATGCTGCCCCTCGCCGCCGGGGCTTGCTCTTGCCCCGCTTCGCCTCGCTGCTTTTCGCCTCCTGCCGCCCCGCTGATGGCCACGCAGTTTCGATCACGGTGGTGCTTCAACGCCTGTCCTGCATGGTCGCCGCTGACGCCCTCCCCGCAGGGGCCGGTTTTTCCTGGTTGCTCGAAGGCACGACGGCTGTGGCAAGTCGACCCAGCTCGAGCTCCTTCGCCAGTGGTGCCTGCCAGTGGGCTGCCCCCGCCGGGCGCCGGCATGTTGATCAGCCGTGAACCCGGTGGCACTCCCTCGGCCAGGCCTGCGCCAGTTGCTGCTCCATCTCCTGAGGCGTCGAGCCCTGTCCCCACGGCGGGAGCTGCTGCTCTATGCGGCGACCGGGCCCAGCACGTGCAGGAACGGATCGCCCGGCGGGCTGCAGCCGGTTGATGGGTGCTTTGTGCGACGCTTCCACACGGCTCGACGGCGGGGCCGTACAGGGCTACGGGCCGCGGGCCTCAGCCTGGAGCTGATCGCCCGCGCTGAGAGGGCTTATTCGCGCGCCACCGGCGGGCTTCAAACGCCGATCTCACCCTCTGGCTGGACCTGCCCCTGGAGCTCTCGCTTGCAACGGCGGGCCACGCCCGGCCGATTCGGTCGAGGCGGGGGGGTGGCTTTCCTCGGGCGCGTTTCAGCAAGGGTTCGCCTCCCTTGCGCCGAGGCGGCGACTTGGCGGCGATTCGATGCCAGCCCGGCGGCCCCTGCTGTGGCCCGGGCGTCAGCCAGGCCGTTGGGGCTGAGCTCGATGGCTGAGCTGTTTGCTGACCTGTTTCGACGAACCTTGATCGGCAGGCCCATGCCATCAGCCTGCTGCAGGGCCACCCGGGCCCAGGGGCGGCTGGCCACGGCTATCTGTTGTTAGGCCCCGACGGGTTGGGGCGGCGGCTCGCCGCCGGGCGCTCTCATTGAGGGGGCCTGCTTGGCGGGCCCGGACGGTTCGGTCCGGCTGCCGGCGCCGGCGCCTGAGGGGACACCCCGACCTGCTCTGCTGGAGCCCACGTACCAGCACCAGGGCCAGCTGGTGCCGGCTCTCCCAGGCGCTGACGCAGGTGGCCTCTCCAAGGGGGCCTGCCCAGCGCGGCTTGAGCAGTGCTGCCGTGAGGGATCAGCCGCCTTTTCTCTCCCGCGGCCGCTGGAATCGAGCCGCTGTCTGGTGGTGATCGAAGCTGTCGGGCGATGCGGAGGGGGCGGGCCAACCGCCCTGCTCAGGACCCTTCGAAGAGCCAGGAAGAGGGGGTGCTGATCCTGCTCAGCTCGGCGCCGGAGCGCCTGCTCGCCACCATCCGCCCGCTGCCAGCAGATCCCCTTCGCCCGGCTCGATGCCACGGCGATGGCCGGGTGCTGGATCGGCTTGCACCCCGGCTCAGAGCTCCAGCCGGATCCCGATTCGCCGGCGCTGCTTGGATCGGCCGCCGGCTCTCCTCCGGGGCCCTTTGCTGCCACCATCAGCGAGCAGTGGCGACCCTGGCCCGCGAGGGGTTGGCCGAATCGGCTGCGGAGGATCCCCGGCTCGATCGAGGCCCTCGCCCTGGCGCGACCTCATCTGGTAGGCCCCTGGACCTCGGACCAGCCCAGCTCTGGTGCTGAACTGGGCAGTGGAGCGCTGGCAGCGTGACCCACCGGGCCTCGGATTCAGAGGCGGCATCGAGCGCGCTGCGGGGTCAGCTCAGGGGTTTGTTCAGCCCCGCCTGGCCTTGGGAGGTGGCCTTGCTGGAGCTCATGGCGCAGGAGCCAGCCTGGCTGATCGCAGCTCCAGGTAGCAGTAGCCGTCCCCGTACACCGTTCCTTGATGTAAGTGTTGCGCGCATCAGGCTCCAGCTTTGGTGCGCAGGTGGCGCACATGCACCCGGTATTGGTGTCGATGTCGTTCGTCCGGTTTTCGGTAGCCCAGACCTTCCTTGAGGATCAGCGATGGCACGGTCTGACCATGGCGTATGCATCAGGACAGGGCAACAGCTCGAATTTCCAGGTGGGTGAGGCGCACGGCTTGTCGAACCAGTCGCGGCTCGAATCGCTCCGGCACCAGGGTGAGGGGGCCGAAAGCTGAGGGATCTCGCTGTTTTCTCGCAGCGGCAGTTGGGCCCGGTGTCACTGGGCGCAGCCAGGGCTTTGATCCGAGCCAAGCAGTTCTTCGATGTCGTTTAAGGGTTTGGTCAGGTAGTCATCGGCGCCTGATGCAGTTGAAACCGCTTCACCTTGATCCTTTGTGCCTCCCTCAGGCGTCGGATCATCAGGATCGGCGTCCGGGCGCCTTGCGGCCGTCCCGCCTTCAGTCGTGAGTACAGTCAGGACCATCCACTTGGGAAGCATCAGCGTCGAGCAGGATTCAGTCGGGATGTGGTCTGCATCGCCTAAGGCCTGCCATTGATTGCCGTCTTCGGCGCATTCCACGCGGAAACCCTGTGTTCAGGTGCCCCGCCACCAGTTCCCGCATGTCCTTGTCGTCGCGCTGCGATCAGCAGGATGCAGGGTTGGCGGATGGGGCCTGGGAGTTTGGCTGCATTGGAACGGCTACAGATCCGGCCCCTATCGAAACGTACAGGGGCGGGAGACTTTCACTGCTGCAGCAGAGCGGATTTCTGCACAGCAGAAGGCGGATTCTTTCACTCAAGTCGAACCAGGATTCGTTGACTTGGCTCGCCCTTCAGCGAGCACCTTGCAGTCTCCGAATCAAAACCAAAACCAGATTTCCAAGCCGTGCTGGCGTTGGCCCATGGGCAATCAAGCGCCACCGCCTCCGCTTCTTGCCAAGGCAACAGCCAACCATGCTTGATCATGCTTCTTTCTTTCGATGGCGGGCGTCAAGCCCCCAAAATAGAAAAAAAACGAGCGCGTTCAGAGCTGACGGCAACCTTGAACAACACACTTTCCCCGGGCGGCATCGAACCTTAGCGACCAATCGGTTAAACAGCCGACCGCCTCTACCACTGAGCTACCGGGATTTGTGGCTTTGGAGAAAACCTACCCGCTCAGGCACGGCCGCCGGCGAAGGGGGTGGGTCTTCTCCCCAGTTGCTGTCCGGCAGCGTCACGCCCTGCTTTGCCAGGGCCCCGGACGGCCCTGGTCCATTCAGGCGGCGCCGTCGCAGCCGTCGAGTGGGGGGGGGGGGGGGCGTTTCTTCGGCCGATGGGTGATCCAGAGGCGCGGGTTCTATCAGGCTGGACCGGGGCCTGGTTGCACAGGGCGGCGAATCAGCTTCGCACCTCCTTTGCTGGGCTGGTGTGGTGGCGGCAGGGCGGTGGGTTCATTCCATCAGCAACAGCCTGGGCTTTCACTGGCGAGGGGCGCCGGCGATGGCAGACGCTTGCTTCTGGCCGCTCGCTGAGGGTGTGGATCGCCGCTGCTCGAACCCTGCCAGAACCCACCTGGGCCAGAGGCTGCGGCCAAGCGGGTCTGCCGTTAGGTGTTGATCCGAGGCCTTCGGGGCAGCGAGAGGCTGCAGGTCGGTGGCACAACTCGGGCAACATAAGCAGTTGGTTGATCGGGGTTCTGGAACACCAAGGCCGCCTGTGACGGGGGCGAAGGGATGTGGCCGTGGGACCCGGCTCCAGCAGCCCGGGCGATCAGCCGCCAGCAGGGTGCTCTCTTCTGCCCTGCCTTTGCTCGCCCTGCACCAGCATCCACATAGCCCCGGGGCGGGGCAGCTCCACGGTTGCAGATTCATGTAGGGCGCGGCTGCCGCCGGGCCAGGTGGAAGTCCAGCTCTCTCCACCCGCAGCGCGGCTCGCCAAGGTCAGCTCCGGAAGGAGAAGCCCTGGGACGCTTGGCTGCCCACACCCCGGGGCGGCATTTGCTCATACAGCTTGGCTACGGCCACCAGTTACGCTGCTCAAAAAGGCTGATTGTTTTTCCTCGGCTTTTTCGCAGGAGAGGCTCAGGCACTTGGCGCCGCTCTCGTCCAGGGGCTGCTTGATCTCGCATAGGCAGGGGGTCGTGGAGTGGATATATCTGAGCCCATTCCTTGTCCGTGCACAGCAGATCGGCATGGGACTTGATGTTTGAGAGAAGTCGACGACGTACACGGACAAAGGAAGGAAAGGGCCCGGAAGACCACTCTGGCGGCGAATGCAGGGCGCCCGCGCTTTTCGTGTCGTGGTCCCGGGGCTCACCTGTTGGTCTCTCCCCTAGGTGTCCTTACTCATCGCGAAATCAGCGGCCTCTGCAGCCGCAGTAGCCTCCCAAACTTCCCGTTCAGTGGGTTTGTAAGCTTCGTAAAGAGAATCCATGACGATCGTGCTCTAGGGCGCGCGCCAGCAGCCCGGGGATTGGTTTGACGGTCCTCGTGACTGGCTCAAGCGGCGGTACCGTTTCGTTTTTGTGGGCTGGTCCGGCCTGCTGCTGTTCCCCCACGGCCTACCTGGGCCCTGGGCGGCTGGCTGACCGGCACCACCTTTCGCGACCTTCGTGGTACACCCACGGATCGCCAGCCAGCTACCTGGAAGGCTCAATTTTCTCACCGCAGCGGTGAGCACCCCGGCCGATGCGATGGCCCACCAGCTGTTTGCTGCTCTGGGCCCGGAAGCCCAGGGCGATTTGGCCTGCGCTGGGTGCAAGCTGGGTGGCCTCTGCCATTTCGGGGCGCTGCACGGCGCTTCTCGCTGACGGCTTCCATGCTGCCGTCAAGTTCGAGATTGGCCGCCTGGTGGGCATCCGCCCACTGGTGAGGCCGATGCCTTTCTCCGGCCCGATTTCGCGTGTGTTGTGAGCGTGTTCCTGATCTACCCGCCTGGGTCAGAGCAGCTGGTTCTTCGCCACCGCAGCTTCGGTTGTGGCGGCGATCTTTCCGCTCTGCCTGCTGTTCCTGCAGGGGGCTTCCACAACTGGACCCTGAACCCGTTCCACATGATGGGCGTGGCGGGGGATTCTGGGCGTTTGCGGCTTGCCTGTGTGCCCATCCACCGGCGCCACGTGATGGAGAACACGCTGTTTTGAGGGGATTCCGAATCAGTTCGAACAACCTTCCAAGGGGCGTTTGAGCCGACGCAGGAAAGAAGAGACCTAACTCGATGGTGAACGGGCCAAAACCGTTTCTGGGAGCCAGATCTTCGGGATTTTGCGTTTTCCAACGAAGCGGTTGGCTGGCACTTCTTCATGCTGTTTCGTGCCTGTGATTGGGCCTGTGGGAACCAGCAGGCATCTCGGCCATCATTGGGGCCTGGCGCTGAATCTGCAGACTGCGGTGTGAGCCAGAAGAGAATTAGACCGGCGCTGAAGACCCTCGGAATATTCTCGAGACTTCTTACACGGGAAAGAAACATTCTTTCTTGAACGAGGCCTGCGTGCCTGGATGGCACCGGCAGACAAGCCGCATTGAAAACTTCGGGTCTTCCCCCCTGAAGAAGTTTTCTGCCCAGCGCGGCAAACGCTCTTGAGGCTTAGCCCAAGCAGTTCCAAATATCCTTTGAAACACCTGTTGATTCAAGCGTTCTTCGGGAGCCGCT
>Ga0163217_1059738_pt1 | contig 12659 bp, 17 predicted proteins | sample SynspAceP_FD_185933 | JGI IMG/M metagenome (GOLD analysis project Ga0163217, IMG submission 185933) | Saline lake microbial communities from Ace Lake in Antarctica - Synechococcus sp. Ace-P (PacBio error correction) | ecosystem: Environmental > Aquatic > Non-marine Saline and Alkaline > Saline ... | reverse complement strand
TGGTGGGTTGAATAGTGGTTAGCGCATGGGGCTGTTAGTTATGAGTGCCGATAACAGCCCCTTTACTGAAGAGACAAAGCGACCCATGCGCCTGAAAAATGTGGCTGTTTTAGCTGGAGGTTTATGCGCGCTGGTTGCCGGGCTGACAGCCTGCGCGACCACCTCTGCCGCAGCCACGATATGCCGCCCAGTTATGCGATCGATTGTGCCCGCCCAGGCCTGCTGAACACCTACATGCGCAACAAGCCGGCAGACAAATAGATCTGCCAGGATGTCGGGTTTTTACAGCTTGATCGCGGTATGTCCGACGCGCTGTCGGCGCGGACTTGCAGGCTTATCGATATGGCGCAGACCAGCATTGATCTTCAGTACTATATATTACAGCGGTGACCGTGACCGGTGCCTTGATCGCTGACCGTTGCTGGCTGCCGCGGATCGTGGCGTACGGCGATCCGTTATTCTACTCGACGAATCGCAACAGGCATTGTCGGACAAGGCTGTAGCGGCGCTGGATATGCACGAGAATATTCGGAGTTGCGCCTGTTCAACCCGGTCGTGTGCGTCATACCTGGTTCAAGCTGCCCGCAAGCAAAATAGTTTGGAATTCGCCGGAGATTCAACAAACCGCCATGCACAACAAGCTGCTGGGTGACCGACCAATCGGCGATGATTACCGGCCGAGCAATATTCGGGTGACGAGTATTACGCCCTCGTGAGCTGGATTCAGGGATATCCTGACCTGCTGGGAATCGGTCCGATCAGCCGTGAAGCTCCGCAATTTTCGATGATTTCTGGAATAGCCGAATGCGATACCCGCCAGCGTTCTGTATGAGGATGCTGAAGTGCGGACCCTGGACCGTATGCGTGAGGGGGCCTGGCATCGCACCGTTGAAAAGCAGGCGCAACGGCCCTTATCCAGGCAATGGAGAGGAGAGTTTCAGCCGTGATCTGCGGAAGGCAGGTTGAAAGCTTTACTGGAGGCCGCTCCGACTAGGCTTGCCGATCCGCCGGTCAAGGCCGATGCGCAATCCGAAACAGACGGAAAGTACCCTATTTTCTGGCGCGGATTCCTGGCCAATCACCTGGCGACGTGGAATCAGAAGCTGCTGATCAAGTTCGGCTTATCTTGATACCCGGGCTTGGACCGGGGGCGTCGAACTGCTAGGCAGATGTAGTAGAGCAAGGGGCGCCGCGTGTGATGCGACCAATTCCTGGCACCACAGGACGTGCTGGCGGTGCACAGCAGCTACGCGCTTACCGGAGTGCCGATGCTGAAAAAAGGCATACGCCTCTGGGAAACTGCACCCATGGCCGCCAGCAGCGAGCGCCCAATACCATTTATCAGCGACGGTGGCGAGCTGCACGCCAAGAGAGCTTCGTGTTTTGATCGCTAAAGCTGTTTTGTTTGGGGTCAATCAAATCTGGATCCGCGCTCCCATTACCCTGGAATACCGAAGCGGGCGTGATGGGATCTATCAGGAAGGAACTGGCCGAGCGCATGGCTGATTCGTTCCACCGCTGGACCGCTTGATGGATTTTACGCCTTTCGAGCTTGCGGTTTGGGCGAGGGCGATGAACTTCAATGGCATGCGAGGGCCAAGCAATGGGACCGCGAGCCTGAGCGGGCAGAATGCCGCCGATCTGGCCTGGATGCTCGGAACTCGAGTTACCGATCGAAGACCAGCTATACAAGGTCTCGACTGCCCATCAGATCGGCCTTTCAGGGTGCCGCTTGCCAGGACACCTTGGTTCCGCCTCTTGCAATTGGGTGGCGGAGGGACCACCTTTTGCGGAACCGTCAGCCTGGTACTGCATTTGGCGGACATGAGTGTGGCGGTGATGGTGAGTGGCAAGCATGTACATGCGCATGGAGTAGCCTCGCTGGCTGTTAACAAGAATTAATCTCATCAACAGGCTAGCACCGAGTATTGTTGATAACAAGCCGCGTTTGGGAATTATTTTTATTTAGCGCTTTGAGGATGTTTCAGTGTGGCAAGGTGCGCTAAAGCAGCGGGCTCATTAAAGAAACATATCCGCCTCCATTTCATGCGAGGCCGGCCGGCGCGCTGCTGCCATTGCTCAAGGTCAAACCGGCGTGCAGCTGTCAAATACGATTCCAACCAAAACGCCTGATCCCTGTGCAGCTTATCGTGGCCAAAACAGCGCTTACTGTCAGTCAAAATTCAGCTGCAGGACTGCGGTATTCCAGGTTCCAGCACTGCCAACCAGGGCCAGCTCGTCGGTCCATCGCTGCCTTGGTATATGCAACAAGCCGCCCCTCGAATTGGCTGGAATGGTTCACACCCGGCTTCCAATAGCAGCTCGAAGTAGGACGACTGGCCCAGCCAACCTTACTGAATCATTGTGTTTGGCAGTAGCAAGGTGACTTTCAAAACCTCGGCGCCGTCGCTTGGCATAATGCTTCGGAAAAAAATGGCTTCAGAGGCACGAAAATTAAGGGGCGTGCTGATGACGATACGGTGGTTGGCGCGGTAAATGCTCGACAGCACCGCTTGACCAATCAGGTCTTCACCACGCCCGGCCCGTGAGGGGATGATAGACAACCATGATGCACTGATCCGGCGCTGAGATAGTAGTCAGGCAGGTTGCGCTGCCCCGTTTTCCACTTCCCAGCTCCCAGGCAACATACCCTTTGCAGGCCCGAAGCTGCCTAGACGTCCAGGACACAGCAGTTACATCGATCCAGGGACGGATTCTGGATTTTCGCTTGAATCACCAGCGGGTCGCCATGGTTCATCGAGCCAGTAAAGGCAATGCGGTCATCGATGATCAGTAAGTTGCGATGCATACGCAGGTCTAGCGCTGCGCCAACGCGCGCAGCAACTTGACGGGCAGGGCAGAGGTACCCACTTCGATCCCCGCGTCGCATTGCCTTACGCCATTCGAACGAAACAAATCAAGTCGGCTGCCGGGCCGTGCATCAATTCAGCACCGCGACCTTGATTCCCTCGCTGACTGCGGCGATCAGTTCAATATGGCTACATCGGGTCAGCTCTGCCGCCGGATGCCAGATATAAGTTTTCCACGCGGATGCTCTCGCGGGCCTGCGTATGTCGTCGATAATCTGATTGGAAGATCGTCTCCGGTGACTTTCAATACCTCGCCATCCGCGGAGTAAACCCAGCGTACCAGCCCCATTCGCGAGGCCAGCAACTGGTGGCACTGCCATGCGCCAGATGCCCGCCGGGCATGGGGATGCTGTCGACGTTCGAACGGCTGTGAGGGTTATTCCAGGTAGGGCTCGATCATCGACTGGGCGGGCGGCCGTTTGCGTCCCAGGTTCAGCTCGCCAAGCAAGAGATAGAAGGATAGCGCCAAACCCAGGCGGCAGGATATAAATTCACTAGCAACCAGGCCAAGCGTGCCGCTGACCGGGGACACCGATAGATGGAACAACAACGTAGGGTGACAGCGGCGGTCAGAAGCCCAATAGAGCACGGCTGGAATGAAGCGATAATATTTTGCAGGTTATCCATTCGGGATTCCGTATTGGTGCCTTTGCCAGCGTTATCAGATGGCCAATCTAACAGGCTTTAGGTAGGCTGTGTAAGTATCTGATCAAAGAGAAGAACATCCATGCTGCCTTTTAACCCTGGTAGGTCGCCTCGGTTTACATTCTGGAGCGGCAGTGGTCAAGGGCGCGCCATTATCAAATGATGGTGCGTGCCCAATTTTTATCGGCCTTATCTCTCTGCTCGGCCGGTTTGGCTGGCATGGGCCTCCGGCTGCCGCAGATATGCCGTTGGCGGATTCGGTCTTGGTGGGCATTTCTCCGGCTTACTGACCCAGGCTACCTGGGCGAGACGAAGGTACCTGGCGGCGGATAGTGTCACGCGCGACGTCATTGGTTACGTGGGTCCATGGGCACCCTTGGTGGCGATCATGACGCGCTGGCTGATCAAAGCAGCATGGCGACGCTGCGAGCAGGGGGCTGACGCCAGTGACCATTCGCAATCCGTGGTCATCCTCGGCTTGGACCAACCGCACAGTGCCCCTGATCAGGAAATCCCTGGGATTACCACCGGTGGCATTCCAGCGGCTTGGCTTCCGCCGCGAACCAAACGCGGACGCCTGGTTATCCTCCGCCGCTGAGGTCAATGCGAGCGTTATGCAGGAGTGCGCGACGAACCCGGCATCGGTCGACATGGGAAACATAATCATCCTGCGTCAGGGTATGCTTTGCAGCCTCAGGCAGGTTGCACCAGTGTAGCCTGCATCGCAAGCCGCATGATGTTAGTGACTGATCCGGGCGCTCACAAAGGGGGCAGCGTCTGGTTCGTGGCGGACATGAAAACGATTCAAGGCCCGCTTCACCCTGCAGGGCCCACGCCCAACCTGACCAAGCAAGCCGCCACCTATGTTCGTCGCCGAGATAGAAGACGTGCGCAAGGTCAATATCATGCGCCGGGCTTACAAAAGGCCCATCGAAATCCCTCGCCAGTGACGCCATTGTCGCCAGGGTTGATTGGCGCAGGCCAATTGGTTCACCCCGGATTGCCAGTTCTTTGGTGAAGTCATGTCGGTGGCACGAAAGGCAACGAGTTCTATGTGGTTCCAGCGATGTTGTCAGGGCATGACCGCATGCTGCAGTAGCTTTGGGCTGCCTGCCCAGCCGGCTATTCGTTTGCGGGCATCATTGGCGGGGCCAGATGGGCAGCAGTGGCAGTCCATGCTTAACGCGCCGTCCAATACTGTCGTCGCGCCCGGGGACAATGGTGAGCTCGCTCGAGGTTACGCCGATGCCGATTCCGGTGCAGAAAACGACTCAGCGATTGCGTTTATTGGAACGCCCTGAGGTCAACCACGCGCGGTGACGCATTACAATCCGGCAGGAGCTGCGGGTCTTTGTCCTCGGTTGGGAACAAGCGCCTGCCGGCGCTGATTTGACGAGCTTGCCTCCTACAGCCCCAGCGTTTTCGTGTGCAACTTTGCTGCTCGACTCTGGAAGAAAAGCCGGCCAAACGGGAAGCGATGAAGCCGTACAGCGACAGAACCGCGCTCGTTAGAGTGCGAGCACATGCAAGGGCGATTTCATTGCTGGAAGGCTGCTTAAACCCTTGCTGGCTCGGGAGGGGACAAGCATTCCTGCTGATTCGAGTTTATCAGCTCGGATCCGGCGAGGAAGCAGCATGCACGGGCCATGGGTGCGGCTATATGGTCGTGGATGAATCTGCTCAAAGGCCGGGCCAAAAGCCACAGCGCAGGAGCTCCATGCGACCTCGAATTGAAGCGCTGGTGGCACGCAACGAGGTTGAGTGCATTATTCAGCCCGATGATCCTCAGCCACTTTGATGGCACAACGCCCAGCGCTAGGGAGCGAGCCGGTCATTGGAGGATCTGTTTACCGCAGGCGGTCCGGAATTCTCACCGCTCGGCAAACGGAGTAGCCGATGCACAGCGTGCAACCAATTTGCGGACTGGAAGCAGTGGCTGCGCTCAAGGGCGAGACCGCAATGGGGGTTTACCCCGTCATGAACCTTGATGATGCGGCGGGACCCTGCAGCTCATCCTGCGCCGGATTCCGCTGAAGACCTTTGGGAGCAAATAATACAAAAAAAAAAAAACCGCCCCCCGGGGTGACCTAACTGGTGTACCTCATACCGGCCTGAGGTCGACCGCTATCCCATCTCCCATGAAGGCGCTGCCGCTCATCAGCGCGCTCTCCCCGCCAAGATCGACAATTATCCGTGTTGGCCAGCCAATCTTGCGCGACCAGGTCTTTCGCGCCCCCGGGCGAGGCTAGCGGGAACAACAATTGACAGAAGATAGAAAGGCTTGGTGCCCTTGTCGGCGACCCATTGCTGGCCGCATTTGGTACTTCACCAAACGCCGCATTGCCGGTGATAGCTGGTATTTGCGCATAGAACTGCCGCAAGGCTATGATCACCTCCAGGTTGCGCCGTGCTCAGTCGAATTCCTTCCCTTTCGGCCCAGTACCTGGGCCACGGGTTCGGTTTCCAGTCCTCCAGATCCAGCAGAAGTCTCCTGGTCCAGCGCGAGCTTCAAGTCACCCACCTGCATGTTCTGGCTCACTCAACTGACTTACCTTGCTGTATTCCGCACAGAGACTAACCATTGCGTTCGTAATCCACAACCTGTACTCGCACGCGGAGGTCGTCAGCGCGAGACCACGGGGCCTGGATATCCGACTCCAGCGCATACAGACTGCCTGAGTTTTGGCAGCAACTTCAAGGCGGCTAGCGTATGGTGACTGGGGCAAGTAGCGCGTAGGACCGCTTTCTTCGATGAGCAGCCAGACCCTGTTGGCTGGGCCAGTCACGCAGGACAACTGGCAAAACGGTTGTCGGTCTGGGGTGAATGTCTGGAGGATATGCAGCATGTTGGTTCTACCTTGCCTTAATGCACTGATTCATGCGATACTCATATTCGACGCTTATGTCGACGCTGAAGCTTTAAATTGACACGACCTGATCTAATGCTCAGATCAGGCTGGACAATCTCTGCGCTATCTAACGCGCCCCTGGCCCTCAACAGGCACTGGCGGGGGCTTGACGCCACGTTCTGTCCATCGAGTGCTGGAAAACATTAACATCATCCACACCGTAAGAGCTCCCAGCGCCTGCAGGTTGGCCGCAGGGGATTTCTGGACCGGCGCTTTGGCGTCCTGGCCCGAGCAATGCAGCACACCATCGGTCCGATGAACCAACCCGGTGGGCACGCCAAAGGCGGCTGCCGCCAATGTCAGATCAAGCGCCTCAGGGCAGGCAGGCGGGCAGGGGGTGACGGCTAATAATCAGCAGGGCTTTTCATTTCAGGCACCGAAGAGTAATGGCGCGGATCGGCCGTTTGCAACGCATGTCAACCCACTTGCCCAAGCCCGGGAAAAAAAAAAAAAAAACCAGGAGATTTTTTTTTTTTTTTTTATAAGCTGACCGGTGTTGGCGGACTGGTCTTATGCAGCGCTTGGCTTTGCCTCGTTGAGTACTCCACGGCCGCAACGCGGCCGCGATTTACCACACCACAAGCTCGTCAAAGCACCTCCTTGATAATAAAACTCCCGCCCACTGGGCCGAAATATTCCTGCTCATCCTGGGGCTGAACGCCGAGCGCCGACCGCAATTGCACCGCATCTCGCGGTCAGAAAAACAGCCGTGAGATGGAGTGCCCTGAGCGAATCACCCGCGGGCAACCTCCAGCGCAGAGCGCGCCGGCAGGATCCTGGGGCCAGCTTTCAAGTAAATGGCAAGTTCATGGCATTGCCTCTCAGTAATGAAAAAAAGGCCCGCATCAGCGGGCCTTTGATTATGAGCGCTTTCCCGCTGAATCAATCCTCGCCGAAGATTGCCCAGCAATGGAGGCAGGCTCAGGAAAATATTGTAGAGGGAAAAACGAACAGCGGTAATCGTCGCCATGATGTAGTTATCTTCACCCACCGATGGTGATCGAGCTGGTCTGGTACAGGATTGATGCTGAGGAAAAACAAGCACGAAGCCTGCAGAATCGCAGGGACAGACGCTGCATGTTCAGGAAGAAGCTCGCTCAACCACTTGCGCCACAAGGCAGTTACCACAAACCCGGCATGATTAAAACCGGAACAGCGCGAACCCTGAAGTCCTTGCGAGTTTCAGGATCGCCGTAAGCGGACAGGCCGAAAAAACACCATTCGCGTCACTGCCAGAGCCATAGCCACCAAGCGAGCCACCGTTACGGCAGCGACAGGTAGGCGTTCAGAATCGGGCCTGTGTGTAACCAGGAAGCCGGTAAACGGCGACAGGTCAGGACCAGACCCCAAGCGGAGTGCGCATCTTGGAGGTCGCAAAAACAGCCAACCCGTAGAAGCGACCAGAGTTGATATTTCAGGCCGGGGTGGCGGCAGGTTCAGAGCTCATGAAATGAAAGCGACGAGGCGCTGAAACGCTAGCGTCAGGCAGGAGGACTATAGGTATGCGAAATAGCTGACTGACTATCGCTCATTGACGCCCGTATGTTTGCAGCGGTGTTTCCGCGGTTTTGCAATGTTCATCGCTTGACGCTCCGGTAATGGCAAAAAAGGCATGATCCTTCACTATGGCATCCGATAATACCCTGTTCAATGCGTCAAATCAAGGTTTTACACAACCGAATCATGTCGATTTGCAAACCTTACCCATTGACTAGCCAGAAACTTTCCGGTAGTATTTGCCGGCTGGAGGGATGGGCAGAGCGGTTGAATGCACCGGTCTGAAAACCGGCGTAGTTAATAGCCTTACCAGGGTTCGAATCCCTGTCCCTCCGCCACACAAACGTTTTAAGAATCAATGGACCTTACGCGAGATATTGTTCCTTTGCCAACATAAGCCCCAACAAACCCAACATCGGTTATTGGGGCCTTTTTTAGGTTCTGCGATTCAGAGGAATTACTCTGCGATGCCGTGATCGGGACACGGATTACCTTGCGTCGAAGATGGATCGGCCCCCTTTACTCGGTCCCCTCTTTCAATTTCCAAAGGAGGAGCACCAAGTCCTTTCGGTCCTTACCTACGCGTTCCACTAAAATGATTAGGGTGCGTTCAATTAGTCCACACAGTGGCGGGGGCTATACTGAGCCAAAACCTTCCGTTTTCTGACGTGCTGCAGAGCATTTAGCCTGATTTGGTCTAGCGGTGAATCTCTGGAAATTTTTCGCTGATAATCCCTACATATCGTTTTCAGGCGCCCGATGACTTTCATTGTTTCGTGACTGCGAAGACTTGGGATCGAAGCGTAGCCTCTGGGTAATTAAACTGATGTTTTCCATTAATACCCCACCCACGTCGTATCCTCCATGGGCCCAAACTCGAGCCACTTCCGCTCTAGCTTTTTTGTCCAGTCTCGAGGTACATGAACACCACTGCATGCGGTAATACGGACTCGGTGATCGACTGATATTACGTCTGCTGCAAAACGCGGCGCGGAGCTCCACGATAGCTGACCACCCCAAACGAACGCAGACGCGACGGCACCGGTTCAGCTCGCGCATGGTAAAAAAAACCTTTACTGTTTCAGTTTTAATCTAGCAGGGCATCGAGATTCGATTGGGACGAGGTATGCAATGCGGGAAAACGAGTGCTTCCAGGCGCTGAGGCGTCGATAAAAATCACGATCAGACTTTTTTGCGGCCCCCTTTGCAGCTTCAAGAATCCATGCTCGGCCTGTCTCGAGTACTCTCCCGTTGCAATCCGTTGGGCAGATCCTGACAGCATCGCTTCCTGAGGCGCGATCCCCAACACCTTGCCAGCAGTACAACTGCCCGCGCCTCGGCGATCCCCTGCACTCACCCATTCTTGCTGCCGCCTGGGGGACCAAACTGTGGATCGGCTTTTGCGCTGGGGATCTCTCTGACCAAATTTCCGGTTGGCAGCCAACGCCTGAAGAGCTGAAATTTCCGCTTTCATGTCCCGCGCATCGCATACAGCGCAGTATCGCGGTTTCGAGACGAGATTGTGGGCCGTTACGCCACGGAAATCGGCTTATCAATAGCACCGTCTGCCAAACATACTCAAACCTTGCAATGAGCTTCAGGTATCCGCCCCGTAGGCGTTTGTCGAGGCACGGATTGCCGTAATCAGTCTTGCATCGAAACGCCCTGTCTCATACAGGTATCGAGCAAATTATCCGCACCCGATATGGTGAGCCCTACGGCGTCCCGTAGTGGTTTTTGTCGCCATAAAAAGCTAGTTAGCGCCTGGACAGGGCATACCTGAGCTGCCGCCATAACCAAAAATTGACTACTGCATGGTTTCTGCAGTTTTCTTCATATCCGTTGACCTGTATTGTGGTTGTTACAGCGCTGCGTGGCCCGGGGGCTCTCCGGTTCCGAGGGGAAAGTAAACTACCGCCACGCCCGCTGTCCCTGCCCTGACCGGAGTAAGATTTTAAAACCCATCAGAGAAAACCTCTTAGGCGGGTGACTACGTCGTGTGCAGCTGCGGAGCCCCCACCGGTTTGAATCTGCTGCCGCCGTGAAACGGTCTCTGAGCGAAACCGGCGGGGCAAAGGCGAGCGCTATTACATTGCGCCTGTGCAACAGAACGGGGTGGGGCCAGATGGACCTGGCAGAATTTGGCTAAACCGTCCCGGCATGCTGGGTTGAAAAAACCGAGTGACACAGGCCGGTGCAGTTTTGTCCGAGTTGTTTGTCCGGTACGTGGTTCGGGAACTTGTGCCAAGGTACTGATTTTAGATGTTTTATCTTTTTCATGGTTGCATCTCTTAAAACGTGCGCGCAATTTTAAAAAAAATCCGCTGCGTTGTCCACATCACACGGCTGCGGAGGAGTTAACTGGCCTAATTCAGGCGCCGTTGGGACTGGGCTGCCGACTTTCGGCGTTCCAGCTTCACCCTCGATTCAGGGGTTCCCTTCGGATCAATTCGAGGTAAGGGAGGAATTCGGGCCCACGACGGGGCCACGCTGCAGCCCTCTTTGAAGCGCTGCCAGCAGTTGGAATAGACTCTGCGTTGAGCAGAGCAATTCGGTGAAGTGCCTCGGCGAGGCCCATTACATGCTCTGCGCTTAACGAGCCCCAGCTCGCTCGTCAAGACACGATGCGCCTTGAAGACGGAGTAATTTCACAGCGGACTCGGATGGCGAAAGCGTTGGCGGTAAATGTGGTATTTCGCGATTTAGTCGGGGGATGTTTGTGAATTCTCTATTACCCTTTTTTCGGCAGGTTCAGATCTCGACAGTGGGATACGTTCCCATTTCTGCGGAGATTCTATTACATAGCATCAGAAACTAAAAATAGCGAATACCATGGTTCCGACGTGCAGATCTAGGTGCGCGATGAGAGGCGAAACAGCTAGGTGCCCAGCCAAATTGTCAAGTACCGCAAGAGATATCGGTACCATAACTTACTAAATAACGAACACCCCTGCCAAGGGGAGGCCATACCCCGGGGTGCCTCTGTTTGTTAATTAGTAACGTTACAAGACTTGGCTCGCGAGGGGTTCAGGCAACGTTTGCAGGAGAGTATAACAATCATGATTTATGCAAATCCCGGAGCTCAGGGCTCGTTCGTGGTCTGTTCAAGGGGCTTACCGGTAACTGCATCAATGGTGAATTCGTTTCGCGCGGTCCAAGGGGCCAAGTATTTCACCAACCTGTGCCGTAACGGGTGGGGGCCATCTGTGAGATTCCCCGCTCGACCGCCGGAGGATATCGACAAAGGCGCTGGATGCTGCCCACGCTTGCCACGCTGCCTGGGGCAAAACGTCGGGTTCAGCCCGCCGGGGGGGCAACATCCTTTGCTGCAGATTGCGGAGCCGCATCGAACAGAATCTTGAAAAGCTGGCCGTTTACCGGAAAGCTGGGGATAAACGGCAAGGCGTGCGTTGAAACCCTGAATGCGGATATCCGCTCGCCGCCGACCATTTCCGCTATTTCGCTGGCTGTATTCGGCCCAGGGAAGGGACCCTGCAGAAATCGACGAAAAACCACACCAAGCCGCCTATCATTTCCATGGAACCCTGGGCGTGGTCGGCCAGATCATTCCTGGGAACTTCCCGGCTGCTGATGGCGGCTTGGAAGCTCGCGCCGGCGCTTGGCGGCGGGGTAACTGCCGTCGTTCTCAAAACCGGCAGAGCAAAGGGTGACGGCCGGCTGGGCAATCCTGGTCCTTGATGGAAGATTATCGGTGATCTGTTTGCCACCGGCGTTCTTCAACGTGGTCAAACGGTTCGGCCGTTGAGCTGGGGCGAAGCCACTGGCCACCAGCAAGCGCATCGCAAAAAGATTGCCTTCAACGGCTCCACACCGGTTGGCAGGCAAATCATCATGCACGCTGCTGCCGAAAACATATTTAATTCCCTGTACTGTCGAGCTGGTCGGCAAAAGTCTCCGAACATATTTCTTTGCCCGACAATTTCATGCAGGGCCGAAGAGACCTTTATCAGCAAGCGGTCGGAAAGGTCTGGTCCTGGCGTTTCTTTCAATCAGGGGCGAAGTCTTGCACCTGTTCCGGCCACGGCGCTAATCCAGGGACATCCATGTACGAAGACTTTCATTGCCCTGGCGGATTCAAGGCCGCACTTTCAGAGGCATCAAAGCGTGGGGCAATCCCCCTCCGGACACGGAGACCATGGTCGGCCGCTTCAGGCATCCGAAGGCAAGCGCAAGTTCGGACCAAGATCCTCTTTCCTACCCATGGAAGATTCGCCCTCAGGAAAGGTGCCCGGAAATTTTCCTGAAATCGGCGGCAGGTGCTGGAAAAACTCCACGACAGCATCAATAACGGTTATTACATCCAGCCGACCTTTTCTCAAGGGTCAACAAAAACAAGATGCGGCATTTTTCCCAGGGGGGTGCGGAAAAAAAAAAAAAAAAAAAGGGAGATTATTTTGGGCCTGTTAGTCAGCGTCACGAACCTTTTCAAGGGGGAGGACGAAAGCCGGGAAGCCCCCTGGGCGAATTTTCGCCAAACGGACAGCGGAATTTAGGGTTCCTCGGTGCCAGGGCTCTGGGACACGACACTAATCGGTGGCGTTATTCAGATATAGAGGGCCGCGGCCAATTTTCCAGGGCAGGTCGGGGGAGTTATGGACCCAAAAAACTGGCTTTAACACACAACAACCTTGTATCCGCCCCCCCCCACCCCCCCCGCTTGGCCTTTTCGGTTTGGGCTTTAAAAATTTTTTTCCTTTTTCCCTCCCTTTACCCTTTG
>Ga0163217_1055149_pt1 | contig 12659 bp, 5 predicted proteins | sample SynspAceP_FD_185933 | JGI IMG/M metagenome (GOLD analysis project Ga0163217, IMG submission 185933) | Saline lake microbial communities from Ace Lake in Antarctica - Synechococcus sp. Ace-P (PacBio error correction) | ecosystem: Environmental > Aquatic > Non-marine Saline and Alkaline > Saline ... | reverse complement strand
GGGAAACCTGTTGGTCCTAATTCATAGATGGCTTTTTTAAGTTTATTAGCGCGAGGCATAATGACCTTCTTTTTTTTTAAGCCAAGGCAAAGGCTCTATGGATACACTCTTTTGGTTAGAAATCCCTTTTTGATATAATTCATCTCGAACTATGTTTAATACATGTCTGTCGATGGTTGCTTTTATCTGCTTTGCTTTTATTGTAATGAAGCACTCAATTTCTCATAGAAAACTTTGCTTTCTCCCCCAGATGATTTTATAATTTCAAATAGGCGTTGTTTTCCATAGGCTACTTTTAAGAAAATTTTTATTTTAAATGCACTGTTTGTAAAGAACTAGTGATTTGTATTACAGCATCAACATCGTTACGGCCACTTTGGTCAGGATATCGAAAAATTGAAACTAAATTTTTTTAGTTGTTCAAAAAAATTAGTATCGAAAAGCTTGCTAAGCCCACGTTTCAAGGTTAAAAATCAACAAACAATACCTACTATTTTTCTGTAAACACAAGGCACAATTAAAAAACGGTGTATCGTTGTTTTAAACCTAGTTTTTTGTATGATGGTGTCGGTGTTATTGATAAATTCTTAAAACTAGCTTGTAATTTTACCATGCCAAAATTGTATATATGAATATCGATAAAACTCTTTACTTCCTTGTTCTACAGTCTGAATCGCGCATCCAGTAAAAAAACGATATTAAAAACTTTCCACTCATTGGCTATAGTTCGATGTGCAGTACCATGATGAAACCACTCCGGAATTCTCTTTATCTTTAGAAAAGTGGTGCTCCACCTGATGTACCAATTGGGTCTCTCTCGAAACCATAAAATTCTGTTGGGAAGGCCAACTCTGTTCTGGGCTTTTAAAAAACACTCTTCAGGGAAACTATTAGTATAGGAACAGTCTTTTATATTTTGTAGAATACTCGCAACGGTATTGCATGCCAAAGAAAATGCCTTTTGCTTTTGAAGCACCTTTGGTACCCATAACTACTAAAATTAATTTTAAAGTTTGGATGGCTTGTGTATAGCATTCTTTGTAAATCTTAGGACTTAAAACAATTTTTAAATTCATGCTTGTTATTTGGATATGATTTTTTTTTGCATTTTTTCAACAAGCTCATTAAGCTCTACTTATTATCTTTTTCGGCCATAATGCGTCGATAATTTATTGGAACGTTTATAGCGGCACTCGAAACTTTGAGTTTTGCGGCATGTATAAAGTAAAAAGTAACCATGAATCTTAGCGCTACAATTGCAGAATATAAGAAAGTCTGCACGCCACGATTATCAGAAAAATCGGTAGGTTAATAATATATTTTTTTCATTCGTAAATGTTTTATTTATTTAGTATTATTTTGACGTTATTTTTTTTACTGATTTGATGGGGAAATTACTAAAAAGGGATTTGTAATTGGAAAACCAATTGAGATGGTGATTTAAAAAATAAATTTTTCAAAAAATGAATGTTTTGTTATTTGATCAATGCAATTAAATTCACTTTGGTCTTTACTGAAATTGAGTGATGGCCTCGGCGAACTTCCATTGTGCTTAAAATTGATGAAAAACAAAGGCTAATTCTTTACAACTCTTTGTTGTTAAAATTTTCCTTTGTATTCGCTTTTCCTGTTTTTGGGGTTAAAGTTATTACCGTCGGCTCACATACATGGCATTTAATTCTTGCCGTATGCATTTGTGCTATGCCTTTTAGTAATGCCAATTGATTGTTCATATAATCAAGCTCTAGATTGTTGGAAAAAATATATTATCATTGAGGATTTCGTAGTCAAAATTTTGAAGGGATGGGCTACTATGGGGACATTTTATTTCTTTTAAAAAACATGAACGGTTTTTAGACCCAAATTAATACTCTTTTGCCCCTGTAGCACCTTTAGAGCCCATGACAATGATAAGCTTAGCGGTACTTTTCCGCATATTCCTTTATGAGCTCAATTAAATGTCGAAATCGAGACCTAGTTTAAAACTATGAATTTGGATTCACTGTGAAGGAATTTGAAATACCGATTTTAAGTTCCTTTAATTTTCGCTCGAATTGCTACGTAATGCATCGCCTAAACCAATTTGGCAGGTGCTCCGATAGCATATTCAAGATTGTAAATGATGGGTGTTGTAGGTTATTTAATAGGTAAATGTGGTGGCTACTCCTCATCCTTAGAAAGTTTGAATTTGGCGTAGGTAATAGCAATTCCAAGGAAATTTCAGAAAAATCCGGTAGGGAGAAGAATGTGTTTCATGATTATTTTTTTTAAGGTTTAGCTTTAAAAAAAGGCATTACAGTAATTAAGAGACAAAAGACCTTTTTAGAGGTAGGTTTTGAGCCTTAAATGTCAGGTATTTAAACATGGAAAATCTATTCCAAAAAATAGTTTTAAGCCACAATCCATCTCGATCATCTATTTGTATTTTGTTTAAGGCTAAAATTGGAATCTCAAGTTCTAAAACTTACTTCATCTAATTGTTGTCGGAAAAAGCATGTCTTCTAGAAACGAATTGCTGAGTATTTACCTCGTAAAAATATCTATATTCTTTTCTTTAATATATTTTTTTTAATTACCTCTTCTACTTTTTTTAGCTTCTCTGTATAATAATTTGTCGTGTTTTTCTCAGTAATTTCATCTTTTATAAATGTCTGATATCCTCTTGCGTAGTGATAAATTTATTAGGGTTTTGATTATATGTACTACATGAATGTGGCTGCGATAGGGTTTTGGCCAGTTCTTGGAAAATAATTTTGTCTTCTCGACGCTTTATAGGGAACTCAGGTAATTGGTCGGAAATAAGATTGTTTGGGTTGCGTATTTTGCGTATAGTTCGCAGGAATCCGACTAATAAAACAGGGACACTTTAAACATATTTTTAAAACTTGAAAGTTTGACGTTTCCAAAGAAGAAGGGCTCTTTTGTTTCGATTTTTCCTTTAGTTCCCATGACAAATTAAATCTATTATTTTTTTCTTCGTGGCGTATGTCTCTAGAAGCAAGTGTGGACACGAAGGTTGTGCTTCATGTCAATCGGACTCTAAGTGCGGATCAGTGTTAACATTTGGTCAAGTGATGAATAGCTATTTGCTCGCCGGTGTGAATTATCTTGGGTTTTGGGGCTAATTTCATAGAACTTTAGCCGATAAGTTTTTTTTTAATTTATTTTCGTGATTTCATCTTTCAGCCGTCTCTACGTGCTACCTGTGTATAATTACTTGTCGAGTCGTTGTTAAATCTCGTTGCCATGAGTCCACTTAAATTCCCCGTATAATCTATGAGTGATGTGTGCATGCATAAAGTAAAAGTCTTACTTTTTGGTATTTAAGAATTGTAGTGTCATACTTATTGTGCATTATTAGCCATTGCATGGAATGGGTCTGAATAAATCTCAGGTGTTCTCACTATATTGGCGGGCGTATGAATATCGATTGCATGGCCTCGAATTGCAGTATTCACTTCATTGGAAAATCTTGCACCGTTAAATAAATATATGTTTATTCGACAGTATACCTCTGATTTGATTATTGTCATGTACAGATGTATGCTAAGAGTGTTGATAATAGTTGTGAGGCTATAACGAAAAGTGTTTTTTTAAAAATTGTTAAAGTTCAAACGTAGAACTGTTAGCTCGGATTGCTCTCTCAAATTTGTCAGATTAGTGCACAAACCCTTGTTGGTGATTACCTAAAGATAAAATACTTTGGAATACCATTGTGAATACCGTATATGCATCAGCCAAAATATTTTCATTCTGACCATCAATATGTTGGTAGGAATACTATTTAATCAATTGGTTTTAACAGGTTAATAGTATTTCTGAAGGCTTTAATTTTTGGATAATTATGAAACCGCTATTCGGTTTCAGAAACAATTTGTAGAAGAGTGAAGTGTCAATGCTCTATTTAATTAGTAACATTGAATTATTGCATTCGGAACACGTTAGCATCGAGTCGTTCATATTATTGGCAGGCATTATGGACTTCGTTTAGCTTTTTTTAAGCAATAGCTCTTATTAGTCCGGGTCTATTTCTAGAGCTTCCTTTTTCGGCGTTTCTTTTATTTACCTTCCGTCCTAGTCCATGAGACTTGCATAGATTTGCTTGTTGCTTCTTTTGTATTTTTTTACCTTTAGGTTGGGCATCCTATGTTTTTTATGAGTTTTTTTCTTTGTTGGACTCCGTGAGTGTAAGTCCAATAATATGCTAATGTCAAAGTTACTATAAGTGTGTGTCCTGATATATTACTCGTTTTCAATAAATAAATGTACCAAAAATACAAGGATAAATTAAATTAGTGCCTTAGTTCGGCTAGGCATTGAACTTTGAGTTTTAAAATTAGCTTTTGATGTTATACCCTCTTGGATAGGGTGACGTTCTTAATTCATTAATCGCTAGGTATACTGATTCGAGGAGCAAATCTATTTAAGACTTTAGGATGACTTATAGCCATATGTATAATTCCGACGAAGTCCTCGTTAAACAGAAATAGGAAGTAAATAGTATTATTTATGATTTAAGAATTTGCTGAGTTGCTAAAGATATTTTTTTAAAAAGATACTTAAATTTGCAAAATTGCTTGCTTATCAAGAAATATATTAAGAGGTCCTGGAGCGATAGTTAAAATTAAAAGTGTGAAAAGTATTTGTCCTGTTATCGATGAATCTACCATGTCAGAGAACTTCTAATTTCATTTTTAGCCAAACTTCCCTGTATTTGGTTAATCCCAACTCTTAAAATTTGGAGATGTATTTTCGCTCTAAGTGTTGGTGCAAAGCTTCTTTTGGTGACAAATGCTTGAGTGATGGTGGTTTAGTCAGACACATTTCAAACAAGTTTATAGTCTTTCTTTAATCTTGCTTCATCCTTTAAATATCCAATCCTTTTACTTATTTCTTGTTAAAGATTTGTACCTTTTTTTTTATAGCGTCAGATCATTCTGTTGTCTGCAATAGGCCTTCCCAATTTTTCCCTTTTCTCTCTTAGCTTCGATAATGCAGACTTATTGGTATGGACTAAGGGCACCTCTTGAGGTGTTTATTAAAATAACATTCAGAGGACATTAAAGCTGGGTTTTTACCTTTATTGATGAAGCATTCGTAAATGTTTGGTTTGCCATCCAAAAGAGAAATATGTGTTATGACTTTATAATTTTTGTCCGAGCTTTTTTACAAATTTCAATCTAAAGTACATAGTGGTAACCCTCTTACAATGTCTTACCAGATCATCATTGGTTTAAATCATTAGCTAATTATTTTACACCAAAACCATGCATTGATCTTCACCTATAATACTTCCTATTCTTCCCTAGTACCTTATAACTCGCCCTAGTTGATTTTGTACCATGTAAATTAAAACCCAATGTAAATCATTTTAGAGTAAAATATTGTAGAGTGACTTTGTACTGTTTCATTTGCTTTTATTTTATTTTTGCGTATATTAGCGCAAGTTTGTCACCAGTAATAAAGTCCACAGCAGTTCTGCAATAGCGTGCGCGCGAATAATCTGGGGCATTAGCAACTTTAAAGCCAAACTTTTAGCTACTTTAAGATTTATTATTATTAAAACCTGGCCGAACGTATTGTAATAAAACGAACGCCCAAACCCCACAGTTTTTCTAGTACTATAGCTGAGCATGTCATCACCTGAAAATATACCAAAATTACTCTACAACCAAACTGGCTTGAAGAACAGTTTTAGTATCTAAAGCGTCTGGTGTAAAATTAACTTTGATGCTTATTTATATTAGCTCAGGTAGTTAAAAAATGAATTTCAAAACAAGGGATATATAGCACATATAAACTTTAGTATTTTCTATGTGGTAAATATTCTGTTTTCTGAAATATTAAATCTTGCTCTTCCATATTTGCTATAAGAAGCTAGTGCTTATATAATCATCAAAATTGTTTTTTTTCGATATTGTCTAGGAATCGGTGATATTCAATACTTTCCTCTTCCAAATCATAGCTCTTTCTTTATCCTCGCAAAATACAATATAGAGTTGTTTGTTCTGCATTGGTAAATAAGTAAAGTTCTATCGTAATAACCCTTCTGTGCGTAATTAATCTACCCTTGCGTTGTGAAAGGTAATCATCGTTAAATTCGAACCTTGTAACTTATTTTCTAGTTTTGATATAGCTTTCATAAAACTTTTCTCGTACTATTTTTCGGAGCCAGTTTTTTGGAAATAAAATGCGTCAAATCTTTTGTGATCATAAAAAGACTTTGACTCAACAATCAATCGTATATTGCGTTTTCTCAGTTTTATGTCAAATTCGCTAAAGGCTAAATTCAAAAACATCTGAACTAGTTGTTGCTACCACCGTTTCTTTTTTTTGAAATTCTTTTTGTAGATTTAACTTCAAAAATTTTCTCGAGGCTTTTATCGTTTGAGTCATTCCAACAAGTAATACTTTCCATTGTAGCATTAAAAAAACAATGTCTGGATTTTTCCGTTTCTCACCAGACTAGTAGTGAAGACACCGATAAAAAGCAATTATGCAATTAGAGTAATAGTTTTTCATTTTTGTACTCCATGTTTTCTAGCCGAGTAAGGTTTTTCTTTTTTCATGGCGATGGATATAATTTTGACAAGTTCTTTTTTGAGTTCTCTATTTTTTGGATGTAAGCGTTTATAGTAATCGTAAGTTCTTTATGCGTCTCTAAATATGCTTTTTCCATATGTAAACTTGCGTCAATAGTATTCTTACCAAAAATTCTAACTGCTTTTCATGCAATTGACCGTTTTTAATAAGGGTACTAAATCATTCTTCTAATTTTTTTAAAGTTTGTAATGCTATTAAACTTTCTGAAGAATGATGTAGTAATAACTGCCTGAGGATAGGATTGAATTTAAGTCGTTTAAAAATAACTGTTCATCCTTTACTAAAATTTTATCAGAAAGCCATGTTTTAATAGTATCATGTATTTCTTCGGCACTTAAACCATGTTCTAAATAAGTGTATTTTGAAATATTATTTTTTCATGTCCTTTTATATGTGTGCTACAAATTAAAAAATCAAGGTTTAATTAGTTGTTCTTAGAATAATTGCATGTTAAAAAATAATGTCGATACTCCACATAAGGTTTTTAAAATTATGGGCACTTTAAAATATTAAAAAATGTCTGCATTAAGGATACTGAAAATTTTATTAACCCTACAAATGATTAGTGCATTAAATTTAGGGATCAGCATTTCATTCGATTGCTTATTTTTTAAAAAAATCTTTAAACTAGATGCTTTACCGGTTCTTCAGTCATACTATCAGCCTTTGCGACTGTTTTTACTTTATTAGCCAATGGAATATGATGTTCCTTTAAGTACTTACAAACTTTTTCATTGGTGTTTGGCAGGACCAAACAGCGCAATGGCGTCGGCCATCTTTAATGGCACGGCCAAAGTAGTAAGTATGTTTTTAATTGGTGTTTTTCTCGTTCCTGGCATAAGTACTTTCATGCGTTATATTTTGGAGTACTACCCGTTTTCACCCGAGAAACCACCAGGTTACCTGTTCTATTTAAAAAATTCTATTCCGAAAAAAACTGTCTCTATTTTTTCAATTCTGAAATCGCTCAAGTAAACAATAAGGCTTTTTTCTTTAAGTTATCCAAATTCCCTATATTTTTCATAAGTTCTGTTTTAAATTTATTTTTATTTAATGTAAGGCTAATATGGGGCGCGTAACGTTAATAGCGTCATATCCTATTTCTTTGACCAATTGGTGTAGAAAAGAATTACCAAAACAGTAGTGTTTTACGATTAATCAATGAAATTTCATATCACTGTCTCTACTTTCTACTAATTTTAATTAACTTTTTATCGCCAAAAAGTGTCGTTTTTTTTTTTTTTCTTAGGGGAAGTGCTGTACGCTCATCAAATACAATTTAGTCTGTAAAATGTATTGGACTTTGCTACTTTTAATTGCCCTACTATACAAATAGCTCAGAGTACGCAAGGAATTTACATCAGTAGTAACTAGAATATTTTCATTATTTTATTTATAATTGAGGTAGTTTACCATAAATGGTACTGTAATATGGGGAAAACCTAATTTTTTATGACAGGCTCTATTTAAAAAGCGCTCTAAAAAGTGTGTTTTTCTGAATCATTACCCAGAAGGTTAATTTTTATTTTTTCTTGAAAACTGATTAATCGCATCGATGGACTTCATTATCGGGCATATCGTGAAAAAGAACTAGCACTACCCAACAGCTTCTCTAATTGTTTTTATTTTTTTGCTGTACATTTATTCAAATCAAATCCAGAGCTTGACATGCATTACATTTATTTTTAGATTTATGTTGTTTTGAGATGGTTAATAAGGGATTCAATTTTTTTCTTTTTGATATTTCAATTTCATAATCTGTAGGGGAATAAAATCTCTTTTGGAGCTTCATATTCAAAATTGGAGGGAGCATAAGTACCGACATTTGGTTTTTTTTTATTTTATGAACAGCATTAGACCAAAAAGAATCTCCTTAGCACCTTGTTGCTTCTGTAGTGGCCCATAATGATCATATCTATCGCCTTTCTTGTTCTGTAGTCTCTATAACCTCCGGTTTTGGGACTAAGGTTGTTAAAAGCAGTTATGAATTTTTAAACTGGTGATTTTTGGATTTTATTACTTGACTTTCTAAACGAGCCTTTTTAGCTTTTCTAAGCGATTTGTAAAAGGTTTCTTGCATCACATCCACCCAAGCCTATGAGTCCTGGACTTCCCAATAAATATTTCGGTTTGGTAAACAGGGGGTGTATAGGTATGCAATAGAAAAAAAGTGGCATTTAGATCTTTAAAAACAAGTAAAGCATATCTAATTTGCTTCAAAGGTGCATTATCTGAAAAAATCCGGTAGGGGAAGCAAAATTCGTTTCATGATCTTTTAATTTTATTCTTTTTATAAATTTAAAGGGTGAAGAATTTTTGAAAAACTATTGATATTGGGCAGTTCGCTATTTTAATTAAGTTTAGTATTTTTTTATCTTTTAAAAATCATAAAAAAATGAGCTTTAATTTTTAAAAAACTATTATCGACCTCTGATGTGTCCAGTTCTTATAGGATTTTATTGCTGATTGGTGTGGACCATGTAAAAGCATTAGCCCCCATATTAAGCAAGTATAAAGACGAGATGGGGTAACGCTATCAAATTATTAAAATTGATGGGATAAAAATCAAGCTTACAGCTTCAAAATTTCAAGTTTCGCGGGTGCCTACCTTATGCATATTATAAAAAAGGGGAGCAGCCTGGCGGCAATCAGGTGTCCTTCAAAAAAAATGATATTATTAGTGTTATTAAATCTCATTCGTAATTACTAGACGTCAAAAAATATTTGATGCCATTTTTTATTCAGATTTCGTGTAAAACTAGAAAGTGGTAGTTGTCGGTTGGTAAACTAATTTTTCAACTGGCTTGGTCGTATAAAAAAACGTTCTAAAAAAATTTAAATTCTTGGTTATCATTACCACCATGCTAGCGCTCTACTTTCTGTAAAACAAAACTATAGATAGTCTTCTAGTTTTTATCTCCTGTTATTTTATGAAAACTATGTTCAACACCTTAAAATTAGTGGGCTAATAGCTCTTTTGTTAATTATTTTGTAAAACATTAAAGTCAGCTCCATGAAGTACTACATATAAAAAAACCGTTATGGCCGAGTTATTGAGCTAGTGCTATGTCTTTTAAATGAGCTAATATTTTTAAATTTATACTCTATTTTAAAATCTGTTTGGAAAGCCAATTTCTTTTGGTTTTCTAAAAACGGTTATTTTCAGGTATCACTAAAATTGAGGCATGTTTATTTTGGCTATTACATTTCTGTGTTACTCCCTTGGCTACCGCCTTAGCCTGTTGCTCCTTTTGCGTACCCATAATAATGAGATCTATATTATTGTCATTGTTTACTTCTCTTTGTTCATATGCATCCTGTAAATATAAAAAAAACCTCATAAAAGCCATAGTAGAAGGTTGTTGTTTTGTGTTGAAAGGTAATGTTTCTATGTCTTTAAGTAATTTTTGAAGTTTTGCGCGTGTGGTTTCCTTTAAAATATTTCTCAATAATTTTTACTGGTGCTATTAGAATATCAGTCGATACACCTCCACGAATTTACGATTTTATTGGGACTGTTTACCATGAAATTAGGTAAAAATGTGCATTTTTCTATTTTTTTGAGATCATTTCCATGCCATATGTAAGTCGCATTTCCATGAATTTTCAGAGAAGTCTGCGTTAGGATAAAAGTATATTTTTCTTTTCTCTTAGGTACTCCTCTTAATATATTAGGATAAATTGTAATTCAGGTATTAAATTTTCAGAATGATTGTTTAATCATGTTGATTATCTTGTTTACATACACATATTTTCAATGTTTTGACAAAATTTTAAAATCATTGAAATAAAATCAGTAACGACAACTGGTCAAAAAAGATATTTGCTTCAAAGATTTTTAATTTGGATATTCGGTGTCTATAGAATTAGATTTCAACTCTGCCTCATAACCACAACCCCGCAACCGTCTGTTCCCTCCCTCTCCACAGCATTGATTTTACTTAGATTTACTCTTTTTGTATTTAAAAATTCATATTTCTAGAGCGCTTATAGAATCTACTACAAAAACTCTCTTCTAGAAAAAAATGAAAATGTTTAGATGAAAAAACTGAGAGCATGTGATTCGACTTCAAGATTGAGATCATAGAATGTCAATCTGTAGGGTTAGAAATATAAAGCAAAAAACAGGTAAGATTTACCACACAGGTTTATTTTGCGTATAGTAATGTTCAAGATCAAAAATAGCCCACCACAGTTTTATTAGAAAAAGAAAGCGATTTAAGAATTAAGAAAAATTATGGGTGCTTTTCAAAAAAATATGTTTTAATCGAAGATTAAAAAAATATGGTTTTAAGTTATTACAAAAACATACCCTTTCAATAGTAAAGATAAGAAAATTTAGCTATTTAATCAGTGTAGAAACATAACAAGGTAAGTGGCAAGAAACAATTAATATTAGAGGTCTCTTCAAGGCTATCCATGCCAATGCAGCAGGGCCTAATACAGGAATCTGGAGCTAGTTGCATTTGAATTTTCAATACTTTAATTTTTCTTTATAAGCACCAACACAAATACTTTTCATTATTGTATTTGTCCTAGGTTTTAAGTTAGGACCTTTCCACCTGCTTTTACTTTAATCCACCAGATAAATAAAAGCTCAGGATCTATATGAGCAAACAGTAATCTTGCCATTTTACTTCCTAGTATTTTCACCTGTTTCTATCAAAGCTTTTTAGGGCGAATAAGATCCCCTTCTTAAAGCGCTTTTGAAAAAATGTCTCCTTTAATTCTGTAAAAACTGATAGTCTTAAAATAGAGTCTTCGCGCCATTTTCGGACGTAGATACTTCAGAAACTGTTTCTTTTTGTATTATACAGTTACCTGAGCATATGGTTTTCTAAAACAGTCCTTCGTGTAAACCGCATTTACACATAATCTACCTTCGTGCGGAATCAACATTTACATGACCAATATATCGCCAGGCGAAACCACCATGTTCCCCGACTTAAAATAATTTTCATCCTGTCTATAATTCACTGCCAGCCATTGTTTACACAAGTTGAAAATGTAACGAAACGTTTTTCATTTTCCTTTTATGTCCAGATCCCATGAATAGTAGTTCTCCGTAAACGCCGCTAGGCGTTAAAGCGGTCATATAGCAAAATAAAAACGGGATAGCTTAACTTTTTCATTGTTTTCTAAAAGTGGAGAATATAGCTTTTGCTCCCTCTGAGTTTGCAGGTTTTGGAGGATTTTCTAATTTGTCCCTAGAATATATTGGGATATGACAACCCTGGGTGCCTTGCCAACACCCACAGGAAATAAAGTTTAAATTATCCAGAATGTGTTTGTTTTAAAATTAAGGGTTTTCCACTTCAGGATTTTAGTTTTATTCATAAAGGACCTGAAAATGGTTTATCTTGCTTTCCGGTTTCAAGACTTTTTATCTAAAAATATTGACCATCTTTACTTTACTAGACCTAGTTTAGTTAAGGCTACACCTATATCAAAAAAAAAAAAAAAATACCAACTTAACTATTTGTTTCGCCATTTTACATCGATATCTTCTAAAAGTATTACAAAAAGAAAATTAAATCTTTTATTTTTATCTTTCACCACTGCTGCATATCATTTTTATAAAGGCGTAGGTACTCGATGTCTTGTTAAATTGTATAAACATTTCAGAAATGTTATGAAAGCACGTGCAACCTTATTAAAAAAAATATAGATTTTCTCGGATACTTTGTGGAGAAGAAAATAATTAGTTCCCGTAAATTTAAGGATAGAATACTGATATTTCGAAATCCTTGAATTGATTTGGAGATGGCATTATAAAGTCTGCCATAACAGTATGCCAAAAGATTCTTTTTGAACAGGTTTAAAAGAAGGGAAATTACGTAGAATTGGCTACCCCTATTCAAGAATTACACTAAAATACTTTCTATAAAAAAAGATCAAATTCTCAAGAAGCGGGGGAACGCCTCAAAGTGCCCCTGTATGTATTTAAAAAGTTAGAAAAGAAGGACCTTAATATATTCTTTTAATCCACAAAAAAACTTGTAAAAACTAGAAATTTTTGAATGGCAAAATTAACCTTGGAATAAACCAGGATTACT
>Ga0163217_1034002_pt1 | contig 12659 bp, 19 predicted proteins | sample SynspAceP_FD_185933 | JGI IMG/M metagenome (GOLD analysis project Ga0163217, IMG submission 185933) | Saline lake microbial communities from Ace Lake in Antarctica - Synechococcus sp. Ace-P (PacBio error correction) | ecosystem: Environmental > Aquatic > Non-marine Saline and Alkaline > Saline ... | reverse complement strand
GCCGGCAATCATTTCTTCGGACAAGTTCGTTTTTGTCCAGTTGAGCGCATTATGTTAGAGCAATTGAGTCAATCAGCTCAAATGATGTCGTCAGGAAATAGGTTTCGCCGAGAAACGACAGTCTCCGTTTCGCGCCGCACACGCTCAAAAAATCGGGGAATTTTTCTCCGAGCCGCTACGCTGATGGGCCTTGGCGGGAAGGTTGTCGGTCATAAATGACCCTTTCGTGGGGCGTGTGATTACAGCGAGGAGCACCTGCCACCAGCGGAATCCCGACGCCTCATCGACCGCCTGCGCGTAAGAATTCGTCATTGTCTGAAACTCCGTTGATATGCTGTCGCGAAGCGTTTGCAAACGACTGCCCTGAATAGCTACTACAGATTCGTGCCATAGTCAAGGGATAGGTGTCTGAAAAGGGACAGGGTGTTTAAACAGCGAGCAGCTTTGTCCATTGGACGGTCGTTGGGGCGGGTGCGGTGAACCAGTCGTAGGCGTTTTACGTCTGCTTCAACGGAATTCACGCATCGCGTTGCAAAATCGTTGCAAAAACGAAAAAAGACGAATCCCGAAAGGATCGTCCCATTTTGCTTAACTATCCAAGTAGTTAATTGGGCTCCGACGGTTAGGGATCGAACCTACGACCAATGATTAACAGTCAACTGCTCTACCGCTGAAGCTACGCCGGAACAACATGCGCTGGTTATCAACTCGACGCGAGGCGTCCAGGCGCGATTTCGTGAATTCTTGCTTGACAGGTTCGGTAAGTACAGTCTCAACGACACGAAAGAGCGTGTTTGGCCCAGTCGGCGGGAGCCCGCGAAACGCGGCCCTGCGCTCGAGATCGATCAGATTTGCGCCAGGACATTGCGGCGAGCGGCGCCATCAAGCTTGCGGGTGTTCGGTATAGAGAGCGTTGCAAGGGCTGCACATATCGGCGGGGGCGCGGCGAGGGCTGCAAGGATCTGAGCCTCGCGTTCTGTCGGTGTGCCACGGCAGGGACCGCGATCCGTTTGCGCAGATCGCCCGACAGGGCTGCGTTGCGGGCAAGAGGCACCTCGCCCGAGCGCGTTCGATTTCCCCCAAGCGAAGGCCATGTAGTCGCCCATATCGCCTTCGGGCGGGGCGGAAACGACGGTTGCTCGCCCAGCCCATGAAACCGTGGTCGCCCGAAAATACGGACATCATTCCAGGCGACGGAAAAGCACAGGTGAGTTTGCCCATGTTGCCCGGCGGGTGTGCAGGGCCTGTCAGCCATTCCCAGCCTTTTGCCCTTGATCTGCTCGCCATCGGCGAGATGCCGGGTCGGGCGCAACGCGCTATCCACGCCCTCTTCCCCCGACGTCGTCGCGGGCCAGGCCGATCATTCGCGGATTGCGGCCGGGCCTTGCGCATCGCCCGGAGGCGGCACCGGCGCAGACCGTTCTGCAGACAGCAACCGCGCGAGAAGATGAATTGGTCACGATGATTGCGTGGCGTACCAGGATATGGCTTGATTCGTTTCGCCTGGGCGCAACGCCGCCGATGGAGCGCCGAAAGATGCGGACGCAATCCTCCGGACGGGTCAATCACGGGCGGACATCGCCATCAACCTAAAAGATAGGTGTTGGTGCCATGGCAACGTCATCGGCCGATGGGTTTGGCCGCGAGTAGCGGCGTAAACCCGACATTGAATCCAACACTTCACCGGGGTGCGGCGGGGTGGACAGGGGCATCGTGGGATTTCCCGGGGTGTCTGGGGTGCGCTTGCGGTGCTAAAACCAATCCCCTTAATGATTGCTCGCCAAAGGTGAATTCCAGAAATTTCGATCGGCATTGCCTCTCCCTGTTTTTGGCCCTCATATACTTCAGAACAAGACAAAGCAACAATCTCTCATTGCCCGCCACCGGCGCTGTGCGACAAGGGGTTAGGCATTATGGCAATCGGCAATCTTCTCGACATGGACAGAAAAACCGCGGACGGAACAACAAAAGGCGCTGGTGAAAGTGCCTTGGCGCCAAATCCGAACCGGCAGTCGGCAAGGGCTCGATTATGCGGCTGGGCGGGGGACAACCCCGATCGCGGAAATCGACGTCGACCTCGACCGGGGTCGCTCGGCCCGATATTTTGCGCTGGGGGATCGGTGGGGTTTGCCGAAAGGCCGGATCATCGAGATCTTATGGGCCAGAGAGTTTCGGCAAGACGGGGACCCTGACGCTGCAGTAACGTTGCCGAAGAGCAGAAAAAGGCGGCGTTTGCGCCCTTGTGATGCCGAAAACACGCGCTTGATCCGCTTTACGCGGCGCAAGCTTGGGACGTAAATCTGGACAATTGCTTGATCCGCAGCCCGATACGGCGAGCAAGCGCTGGAAAATCGTCGGATACTCTGGTGCGCTCGGGGCGCGGTCAGCCTGATTCTGATCGATTCGGTGGCAAGCGCTGACTCCGGAAGGCGACTTGAGGGGCGGACATGGCGATTCCACAGTCGTTGTGCGCGGCCCGCTTGATGAGCCAGCGATGCGCAAGCTTGACAGCCCTTCGATCAGCCGGGCGAACTGCATGGTGGTGTCATTCAACCAGATTCGCATGAAGGATCGGCGTGGAATGTTCGGGCGCCCGGAAACGACCACGGGTGCAACGCCGCTCAAATTCTATCGTCGGTCCCTGCTGGATATCCGCCGTATCGGGGCGATCAGGATCGTGAAGAAAGTTGTTGGCACGCGACCCGTGTGGAAAGTGGTCAAGAAACAAGGGTCGCCGCCGCCGTTCAAGCAGGTCGAATTCGCATTCATGGTATGGCAAAGGGATCTCGGAAAACCGGGAGTTGATTCGACCTTGGGGGTGAAGGGCGGGGTGTCGAGAAATCCGGGGTCTGGTATTCCTATGGGGCGGTACGAGCGCATTGGTCAAGGGCGCGAGGAACGCCAAGACCTATCTGAATCGAACACACGATCGCGGGATGAGATCGAAGCCAAGATCCGCGCCGCCACATAGGCCTTGATTTTTCGCGAATGGCCAAACTTTCGGGCGACGAAGACGTCATGGAGGCGTAATCGCGAACGGGGCTAGGGTGGAAAATCTCCTTTGCCCCGGTCTCGCCCTTGCACTAACCGGGTCGGCGTGCCCTTTTCGTGCGCCCAAGGCCAACCTACCGGAGATGCCCGGCCCCATGGCGAGCCTTAATGACATCCGCTCTACTTTCTCGATTACTTCGCGCGGACGGGCATTTGAGGTGAGTGGCAAGCTCATCGCTCGTGCCACGCAATGATCCGACGCTGATGTTCACCCAATTCGGGCAATGGTGCAGTTCAAGAACGTTTTTTACCGGGGTCGAGCATTCGGCGGACTATTACCCGCGCGGACCAGCAGCCAGAAATGCGTGCGCGCGGGCGGCAAAGCACAACGACTCGACAATGTCGGCTACACCCGCACGCCATCATTACCTTCTTCGAGATTGCTCGGAAATTTCAGCTTTGCAATTACTTTCAGAACCGAAGCGGATCCCTTTTGCGTGCGGAATTGCTGACCGCGATTTTACATCCGAAAGGACCGGCCTGCCTGGTTACGTCTATCATACTGACGACCGAGGCGGCTAGCGATCTGGAAAAAGGTAAGCGGGGGCTGTCCGACGACCGGATTTCATCCGATCCCTACCAGTGACCCAACTTTCTTGGGCAGATGGGCCGGACCGGGCCGTGCGGAGCCGTGTACTGAAAATCTTCTTTGACCACGGCGAGCACATCTGGCGGTGCGGCCCCCCAGGGCAGTCCGCGGAAGACGGCGACAGGTTTTCATCGAAAATCTGGAACGTCGTTTTTCATGCAGAAACGAGCAATTCGCTAGATGGCTCGATGGTGCCCTTGAAAATGCAGGTCGATCGACACTGGCATGGGGCTGGAACGGGATCGGTGCGCTTATTGCAGGGCAAACACGCAATTACGACACCGATGTTTGATGCGCAACCTGATCAGGCTTCGGCGCATGGCACCAGGCACCGATCCGGACGGGCCTGGACGTTATCCATTCATCGGGTGTATTGCCGACCATTCTGCGGTGCCACCCCCCTTTATCTGATCGCCGATGGGGTGATGCCGTTCGAACGGAAGGGCGCGGCTATGGTTTCTTATTTTGCGCGGATCCTGGCGGCGCGCGATGCGCCACGGCGCACCCAACTGGCGCGCGCGGACCCGGTCAATGTACCGGCTGGTACCCGCGCTTGTACGCCAGATTGGGGGCTGCCTATCCGGAACTTGTTGCGGCGCGCAGGCCCTCGTGACGGAAACCCTTGCATCTTGGAAAACACGCTTTCGCCAGACCACTGAGCGTGGACTTCGGCTGCCTTTGATGGGACGAGCTTGCCCGGCCTGCCCGAGGGTGGTGCGCTGCCCGGTGAGGCAGCATTTCAAAACTTTTATGACACTTCGGCTTTTCCGCTCGACCTGGACGCAGGACGCTCTTGCGCCGAGGCTGACGTGCGGTGGATGGTAGCTGGTTCGAGTTGTCGCGATGGCCGAACAGAAAACCGCGCCCGCGCCGCTTGGCCGGATCAGGCGGGGACACGAAGGAAGCCGCGATCTGGTTCGATCTGGCCGAAACGGCATGCGCGACAGAATTCCTAGGGTACGATCTTCAGGCGGGCAGAAAGGCCAGATACTGTCCCTGTTGTGCGCGACGGCAGGCACCATCAAGGGGCTGCCAATACGGGTTGAAACCGTTTGCAGGTCGTTGAACCAGACGCCATTCTTACGCGGGAATCGGGTGGGCCAGGTTGGCGATGCAGGCACCCTGCGCACCCGAAAACAGGCGCGGCCCGGATCACCGACACGAAGAAGGCGCCAAGGCGTCTTATCCATATCGCCGAAGTGACTGAAGGCAGCATAACGACCGGTCAGGCGTCGGAACTGCGGGTTGAACACACACGGACGCGGTTTGCCGATTCGGGCAAACCATTCGGCGACCCATCTGCTGCACGAGTCGCTGCGTCAGGCCCTTGGGCGACCCATGTGGCGCACGCGGTTCGCCTGAATGCCCAAGACCGCTGCGGTTCGATTTCTCGCACGGCAAGGGGCTGAAGCGCTGCGCGGAACTGGCACGGTCGAGGCCGAGGTGAACGCCTTTCATCCGCCAGAACATTGCCGGTCGACAACCCGGATCATTGACCACCCGACCGCGGCGCAGGCCGCTGGTGGGCGCAGGCGCTATTTGGCGAGGAAATACGGCGACGAAAGTTGCGCGTCGTTCAATGGGGCCACCGCAGGCGGGATCGGGCAAAGGCGCGGGACGGCTGCGAACCTATTCGCTGGAAGCTTTGCGGGGCACCCATGTCGCGCGCACCGGGGAAATCGGGGCTGTTCGTGGGTGTTGTCAGACAGCGCCCTTCTTGCGGGGGTGCGCCGCGATCGAGGCGCTGACCGGTGAGGAGGCGCGCCGCCATCTCGCGATGCGGCAGGGCGGCTGGGGACTTTTGCGCAGATGCTGAAAACCCAGCCCGTCGAGATCGAGGCGCGCGTCCGGCATGGTTGATGACCGCCGCGCACTGCAAACGAGGGTGCCAGCTGCGCCGCCAGCTTGGCGACGGGGGGGGCCGGGGCCGCACCATTGATTGCGCGCGAGATCGGCCCGGCATTTCAAGGTTCAATCGCGGCAGGTGCTGGACGGCGTGAACAGGCAAGGATTTGCCGCCGCTGGTCGATGCGCCAAGGCGCAGATCGGTCGGGCGCGGTCCTGCTGATCGCGATTACCGGCGGCAAGGCAGCATGCCGCGGGGTCACCGACGACCTGACGCGGGATTTTCGGCCGTCGACATGCGCGGGTCGCGGCTACGGCCCTTTGGCGGCAAGGGCGGTGGCGGACGTTGCCGAACATTGGCGCAGGCGGGCGGCACGGACCCCTCGGCGCGCGCCCGTAGCGATTGCGCGGTTTGAAAGCCCTGATCGAAGGAATAAAATATGAGCGCTCTCTGGGATTGCCATGTCGAATGACCGACCCCGAGGGGCCGATGGCCGCTATGCACACTGGCGACCAGGACCGCTGGCGAGCATGCGTTGTGGTGGCTTGCCCGTTGCAGGCCGCTACGCTTCAACTCGGAAGGAACCAGAGCGCGCGCGACATGTTCGTAGTGCGTTTTTCCCAGCATCGAGGCTGCCGAGGGCCTGCTAATCGAAGCGCCGCTTATCAAGAAGCCTTTGAGCCATGCGCGCGGGGGCCTCTGTCCGCGATCTGGTGATCGTCGAAGGGAAACGGCGTCGTCTGATGGGCAAGGCCCCGATGGACAGCGCCGTGACGCAAAGCGTTTCTCTCCAGTAGGTCTTTTGGGCCAAATCCGTCACGGCCGATCGCAAAACTTTCAGCCACACAGGCACCGTTCAGCGTAAGCTTGGATTTTCCAATTCAGTTCCATATGCCCAGGCAAGCGCTGTGCATCACGCTTGCCTGGCGCATGGTGATGAACGAAGAGAAGGCTCTACCGCCATCTATCGCAAGAGGGGCTCCCGTGCGCCGCCGTCGCGGGGCCGCAAACGGGGCGAGGGGCAGCCGCACGCCGATGCCATGCCATTGGCGTCCCGAACCAGTTGGTGGCGCTGGACTTCTTGTCCGACACTTCGGGGCCTGCCGGAAGTTCCGCAGCCTCGGCGGTGGCATGACGACTGCGTTGCCGCGGAATAACCTCTGCCTGGGATCGCCGAACCAGCATCTCGGGGGCCAGGGTATCGCGCAAGAAGCAAGAGCTGCTGTTGCGTCCGCCGCCGTTCAGAGGGTGAATTCGCCCGGCGGGCGCGACCTGTCGCATCAAATTAAAACGGCTGGGCGCAGGCTTTGTCGAACAGCGACCCGAAAATGGTTTCTTGCCTGCGACTGACACTGCTTTCCCAGAAGCGGATTATAATCGCCCGGAATGACTAGAAAAAGTAGAAAGAGCGAGGTTGTCGTGGTTGGCCGTTTTCTAAGAGCAGCGCCTTCGGGCTTTCCCCAGAAGCTGCCAATTCAAGAGCGGGGGAAGCGCTTCCTTGAGTATCAGTGCAAGTTATGGTCACACGAAGATTTGTCCCGAAACAGGCATCCGTCGCGCTGTGCTTACTCGCAGAAGGAGTTTCGGGACGGCCGAGGCGGTGGAAGAGTGGACACACGGCCCAGTCCAAGACGGCCACACTCAAGTTCGCTCGGAGGACGGCGGGTTTGTCGTCTTTGCCCAGACGCCCAGCGGCAAAGGGCATCGTCTCAAACCGGGTGGACTTGGTTTGATCTGGGTTCCGTTTCCAACACATAGGGTTGATGCCGATTGCCGGAGGGATTGACCGCGTTTCGGTTGGAGTGGGCTCACTCGTGGCGAAGGGTTCGCGCCCGAGATAGACATGACCAAGCCGGATTTTGACGTCATATGCCGGCTACGCCTTGATCGCCGCACAAAGATACGCCTAAACCATTGGCACTTGCAACGAGTACGTTGGCGATCCCGGGAACGACTCGAAACGCCCACATCCTGATTAGAAGTCAGGTTGCTCTATCCAGTTGAGCTACGGGACCCTGTGCCTTTTGATAGCGCTGGGAAAAAGTGTTCGCAAGCGCCTGCCGGGTTTTGCCATTCTTTGGTGCGATTTCCTCTTTTGCATTCTCCGGACCGATGGGCCTCGCGTCCTTGCGCAAACCCCCTGGCGGCTCGATCTGCGATGAAGTCAGTGGCAAGCCTGTTTTCCAGTCGCCATTCCAAGCTTCGTCAACGATCGCGGCCTTGTCGCTTTGCGACGCGGGGCGCGCGCGGGCCTAGTCTTGCCGCCACGAGGGGCGATTACAGTGCGCGGGGGGTCATGCGACTTGATTTTCAGGCTGTTCGGGAAGAAAATTGCCGATTTCACTGGTCGTTCCTCGTCGTTGCTTGCGGCTTTTTTCATTATTCCGACGGAAAACGGTTGGCCAATCTGGCAGCACAGCAATTCGGAAGGGATGACGCCGCAGCGGTTCGTTTTCAGCGGGCGAGTCCGCCCGATGATCTATCCATCCATCGGGTGCGCACCGGCGCGGTCAGCCTGTCTTTCGAATGCGGAATGGTCAAAACCTTCGGCCGATGTTCAGGCCGAGGCGTTGGAAATCGGCGCTTGATCTGACCGCACGCTTGGGGCGTGAGGTCCTTATGTTCGCCGGATCGCGCGCAAGATCGGTAATTTTGCATCGAACGCAGCGCCGAGGGGCGCGCAAAACTGGGAGTTGGCGACGCCGGCGGGACGGCGGCGGCCGACGGCGGCCAACCGGCAAGCGCTGCCGGGCCCTCGGGTGGCTTTTTCGATTGACGAGGCCGTTATCTCAATTTGCGACGCTGCGGTTGACGACGGCAAAGCGGGCGTCCCTGGCATTGATCGGGCTTGATGCGGCACTGACGCCTGCCGGATTTCACGGACCGGCCAGACCTGACGCGTCGCAACGCTGACGGCAGCCGCGTGGCAGTAACGGCGCAGATCGCGCAGGTGGCGACGGCGATGGCCGGGCAGAGTTAGCGGGCTGCAACTGCCGGCGCGAAGCGGGTGGATTCCAGCGCGGTGTTTTCCGGGCGGCGGGGATAACGCCCCCGCCGCCGACGGCGGCAAGCTAGAGCTTGATTCTTTGACGATCTTTCGGCGGCGGTTTTTTGCTGGCCCTTGGGCAATCTGCGGCCCGATCTGCCGGGCGGCTTGCCGGCGACTCGGCGGCAAACCACTCAATTCACATTTGGCCCCGGCCGGTCGGTGCATCTGGCGCGGCGACGCTGGCGCGCGGGCGCCAAATACCCTTGACCGGCGCGGCGGACGTGACGTTTTTGACGGCCCGCGCCCAACGTCTGGTTGCTGCAACTCGCTACCGGGGCGGTTGATCTGACGGCCTATTACCGGCAGCGCGTGGCGGCGGGTGGTGGGGCATCGCAGCCAGCGCGCCGGGCCTGGTTCGCGCGCGACCATCGACGCCTTCTTGCCATCGCGCGCTCGATACCGAGGTGAACACTTGGCGGCAGGATAGCGTTCGATCTGGGCGCGGTGACGTTGGCCGCACGCGGTTGGCGTGAACATCGACCGCGCGCGCGCCTTTTAAACGACATTCCGTGAGATCGGGCTTTATTTGAGGGGCCGGCTGAGCGGGAATTCGGGATCAAACGCGCGCGACGCCTGTCAAACGGGCGGCAATCTGCGGTTGGACGGTATCGCCTTGTTGCCACTTTTGCGCGATGCCGGCATGGTTCGAATCGGCTGGCAGGCACCGGGGCTGCAAGGCCTGCGGTTTTTCTGGCCATCGGAAACAGCATGGATGCCATGATGCGCAGCCTGTCGGGCGAAGGCCGGGTTCGACCTTGGTTGCGGGTGAGATCATTCGGATTTGATCTGGCGGGGGGCGCTGCGCACCCGACATGGGGGCTATAGGGCGAGGGGGACACCGCACCATCTATCGTCCATCACGGGCAGTTTTCACCATCGCGGGCGGGTTTCTGGCGCAACGAGGATCTGACGCTTGATGGCATCGCAGGTCACGGCGTCGGGGGCGCGGGACGGTGGATATCGGGGGGCGCACGCTCGTATTTACCAGGTCACGCCGGTGGCGTGGCTGGGATGCTGATGGCGCCAGTGATTTTCGCCGGCCGCTGCTGATCGGGGGGACATTAGGGACGCGCCGCGCTTTCCATCGACCTTGAAGGCATGGCGCAGGAACGCCTGGTGCCGGCGCGACGCGCTTGGAGGGCCGCCGCGGGGACGAATGCGCCGAGGGCCGAGGCGCCGCGCCCGGCGAACGCCGCCGAAAACAGAGGTGATCGACAGATTGCAGATTGACCGCCAGGCGAGGGCGAAGCGGCTGGAAGACGCTGCGCGCCGCCGGTTTGGGAGCAAGAGGGCACCGACCCGCCTGCTCAACCTGCTGCAAGGGCGCTGATCAGCGCCCGAAAATGCGGGGTAATAGGCCAGTCGGGCAGGAATTGGCGACAGGGCCGAAACAGCACGAGACACATCGGGAAATTGCGCTTGAACTGATCCGGAGTTCATCAGCTCAAAAACCACATGGGCGCGCCGCGTCTTCGGGTTCCTCAGGAACGGCCATGAAAGTCATTTTGTTGGTCAGGGGGTTACGAATGAAAGCCGGGGTTTGCAAGCTGCACCGCGATATTGCGGGTGCGTCGTCAGATCGGCATACATCGATTCCGCAGATGCCATCAGCCCGGCCTTGGCCGCGGCCGATCATAGCCGATGCTGCCGGTGCAAGCGCGAAAGCCCGACAGGGCTGCCCACGATCACCACATGGCGCGCTTTGCGCGCCATCATTTTCCGGGCATCACCGCACCAATGACCCGCGCGGCCCCCGGTAAAGTTGACATCGCCACATCGCCTCGGCCTTTTCGGCCGTCCCCATTCCTGCGCGGGAAGGGCCAATAGACCCCGCGAGGAGATCACCCGTCGATATCGCCCGCAGTCGCGGGCCGCCGCCTTGGACGGATGAGAGGTCGGATACATTCGACAGGCACGCACTGGGTGCGCCCCGGCAGTTTCCGCCGCCCAGCGCCTTTAGGCGGTCCTCATTCCGGGCGCTCAGGATCAACTCGATTCCCTGCGCGGTTCACACATCGGCCAGCGCCGCGAACCCAGGACCTTCGGACGCGGCCAACCAGCCAATTACCTCTTTCCAGTCAGTTTTTTCACAGTTCCTTCTTCCTTCATCGTGGCCGGACCAGTTCGGCAACCTTGATGCCGTATTTTGCGAAAAACTGGCTGCGATTCATGATTGTGCCGTTTTCCACGAATATTACATCCAGTCGGTGGGTTGTCGAGCACATGGGCCCCTGCGGAATCCGGCAAAACCGGATTACGATAGTTGCAGCCACGACGCGCCGCCTTCCTGCTTGCCGTCGCCGGGCCCGGCGAGGTCTCGCCTCGGCCTTGATGCGCCCATCATTGCCCAGCGTCAGGGACGCCACTCGCGGTGCTGCACGACGCCGCTGTCATAGCGGAAAAAACCTCGGCAGGGTGCCTTTGTTCCCTCCCACTTGCCGTCCATATCGGCGACGAAACCGGGACGCAAGACGCGGTCCGGTGGGGCCATAGATCACGCCCTCGCACAGGGATCGGGCCAGGGAAAAGCTGTCGCGCACGTCGAACACCGGGCCGGTGCCTGCGTAATCGGCGGGCCGTTGCGCACTTAAAAACCCAATTTGAAACCGCCCCGCGATCTCAGCAGCGGAAACTGCAAGCAGGATGCCAAGCAAGGTGTAGAGTATGGGCGCCATAGGGGTAGGGTTTCCTCAACGGGGGTCAGGGCCAAAAGGGCCGATTTGCGCCCAACTTCCAGGCCACAAGCAGATTGCATAAGGATTGTCAAAGCACTAAGTGCGCTTTCGGGGATTTTCCGAGCCTGCGACGAACCCGGGCCCCTTCCAAAGCCGGCAGGGATCGAGATGGCCGGCAATGGCCAGCGTCGCCTTGGTGACGAAGGCCCAAAGGCCAAAGGCGCCCCCGCCTTCAGGCGCGATTTGCGCGCATGCGGCGGGCGAAAATGGGCCGATAGCAGTGTCAGATTCAAAGCGGCCAGCGCCGCGCCAGAGGCCACCGCAAATGAGGGGCGAATGCCAGCCCGTCGCCGGGGCCAAGCGTGGGGGCAAATGCAAAGGTGACGATCGCCAGCACCATCCCCGCAAAAAAGCATCCCGCCGCGCGCCGTAATCGCTGCGCGAGCCGCCCCCAGAGCGTGGGCCGCCACCGCCGCCGACAGGTAAGAACAGCAGCAAAAGCGGGCCCCTCCCACCCGGCAATGCAAACCGGCTTTCGACGAAGAACAGAAATTAGCGTGGAGGTCACCGCACCGGCATCGCGTTCACAAGCGCGAATCAACAACAGCCGTCGCGCCAGCGCGTCGCCAAGCACCGCCACGGAAACCCGGTGTCTGTTGCGAAACCTGGCGCGCCGCAGCCCCATTTTTCGGTCGCATTTTGGCCCAGGACGCCCGCCAGTGCCAACCGCGGACAAACCCTGCCCGCAAAAGCCGGCAAAGGGCGCATCGGTTCACGAGGATCAGGATTGTCGGGGCCGCCGCCGCCGCGCAACCACCCCAACAGGGCCCCCCGTTTCGCGCCACGCGCAAGCCCGGCAAACATTGCCCATCCGGGCCCATCGTTTCGGGCCTTTTGCACGCCCTGGGCGTAAAAAGCTGATTGGTCAAAAAGCTGAACGCGCTGAAAAGCGCGGTCAGCGTCAGGGCGGAAAACCACCACAAGGCTCTATCGGCGGCGTCACGGGCAAAAAAGCCCCACCATTCGCACCGCCCATCACCGCAACGGCAAAGGGCACGCCCGCCGCCCCGGCCGCGCCGAGGGTTCGCGGCCGCAAAGGCCAGCCCAAGCCGCCGGGTCCTGCACGAAAATCCAGCAGTCGGCAGCACGAAAAAGCGTTTGTCCCCAGGCCACCCCAAAAAGCCCCCCACCGCCGAATTTCATCGAAAAAAAAAAAAACATAGAATTTCGGGCGTGGAATTTATTTAAATCGGCAAGCCCCGCCATTCGCCCAAAAAAAAAGCCCCGCGGAACAGGGGCATAGCGGCAGGTTGCGCGCCCGCACCGGGGGGCAGGGGGGAATTGGGCCCCAGCGGGGCAGCTTTTTTCATTTTTTTTCGGTTTCGTAATTCCTCGTGTGGGGCGGGCTCGGGGGGGCCGGAAATCCCTTTTCCTTTTTCCTTTTCCCTT
>Ga0163217_1054289_pt1 | contig 12660 bp, 18 predicted proteins | sample SynspAceP_FD_185933 | JGI IMG/M metagenome (GOLD analysis project Ga0163217, IMG submission 185933) | Saline lake microbial communities from Ace Lake in Antarctica - Synechococcus sp. Ace-P (PacBio error correction) | ecosystem: Environmental > Aquatic > Non-marine Saline and Alkaline > Saline ... | reverse complement strand
TCTTGACACCCACTGAACGAGCCAGAAACACGCTCACAGCGGATCGTTTAGAATGAGTTTCGGCGAAGCTTTATCCCAATATGTTGACTCAGGTGAGTTAATAAATCGATCCAGAGTTCAGAGGTATTTTGTTGGGGTGTAGAGCAAAGAACTCGGATTCATTGAATCAATCTTGTGGTGGCATTCCGGTCCCATCTTATTCATGGCAGGAAGAATGCAGGAGGCAACGTGGAAGGGAGAATTGACGGCCTTCAGGGACTCAAGCACTGTCTTTCCTTCTTTGGCAAAAGCTTGCAAGGCCACAAGTCAAGTGAGAATCACTGGCAGATGGGGCAGGAGATATTGTTCAGGGGCTTTGATGCAAAAAGTGTAGACGATCTCCCCTGGAAGTTTCAGCTTCAACATCAAGAGAAGCCTGTAAAATTGAAGTTGTAAAGTGGGATTCTAAGTGATGACATGCGGTATGAACCTCTTCAATCGCTGAACATGTGGCTCACATTAAACCGGTTATCAAGAAGTGCGCAATTGCATTTTCGGGAACAGAATGATTTGTCAAATGAGATTCACGGCCTCGGCGTCAACGAACTGTCGTGGAAATTGGTGGGCGCCGAGCGATCGCAAAAAGGCAGGATTATATCTAGATGAGTCTAGGTTCCTGAGATTTTTACGCATTGCTCTGGTCGCCAAGCCAACCGAAAAATTCTTGGCGAGCATGACCGGAAATTACATGAGGCTGCATCTGAAAGGCCATGAGTTGTTCAAGCATGAAAGAATTATTTTTAAGAACTCTTTGATGCAGCTATCTAAAGCAGGCATTGAGAAGGTTATTCCAAGGGCAAACTCATCAGTTCTCACCCATCAAATTCCGATGGATTATGATTGGCATCGCAGAGAATATCCGAGCACTTGCGAAGTGATTCATCAATTCGTTTTGCTGTTGCGGATTAACAGCTTAATGCAGACAGTGAATTAAAATCTGCGGACGGGTGTCGGGGTCAAACTGACAAGAAAGAGTCAAGAAGAGAATTGAAACGCGCAAAATCTGTATTAGCACATGACTGATCTACGCGAGAGTTATTGAGTGATTGACGCCGTCAATCAGATATAGCGCTTGCAAGAGATCCATATGCCTTGCCCCCCTGAACCGAGGCCAAAGGAGGTTTACTTTTTCAGAGACATTGCTACTCTATTATATATGCGGCTCTTGAGGGTGGCTGCAAGGAAATGACTTACTGCTTGCTTCAATGGTTCAAGACTCGAACCAAAATATCTCTGCTTGGCTACGCCTTTCCTGTTTTTAGCCATCAAAAGATTCTTGCCGCATAGGCGAAGCTGTTCTTGACTCTACAAAGAGGCACAAGCTTGCCGAAGAGTGAGAAGAGGCGGTTTTCTGGCCAGTCAAGATGCCAGGCTCTATCCATATAGAGTCTAACCTGACCCCGAAGACATGATGAGAATGTGCCAGTCGCTGATGATTAAATACCACTGGGATAACGTGTGCGAAACAGGAATTAAACCGCTACTTCGCTACCGTAATAACATCGCTCATGGTGATCAGAATATGCCAATTGACATGAGCCGGATCGATCAGTTCAGTCAATTGCTCAGTTTCATACTGCTAAGAAGTAGCTAGGGAAGTAAGTGACTGCAGTGTTCAACGCTTTATTGGAGGCGATGAGGCGCTGTTTCTCTTTGCCCACCAATAAGCCCCTCCAAGTGGACAGGCGCCGCCATCTTCTGTTTCGCCACTTCAGGCTCCTTGGCCTGCAATCAGGGGGCCAACGTTAATTTGCTCTTCAGCATTCCCTAGCGAACGTCTTATAGGCGTTCTAGTTCTACACAGTCCCCTCAGTAACTTATTCAGCCATTTGGATTTTTATTCTAACGCTAGGGCACTTTCAAGGAATCCGGATAACCACCGAGGACTGCGATTCTAGATTTCCAGTCACCAGCAATGGTCTCAACGACTGGAAATCAAGCAGAAACAGTGATTTTATCGAGGTGCGACTGCCCTTAAGATTGAGCTGTTTTTTCTACTGCCGTAACTTCCGGGAACGTGCTTCGGAACTCGCCAGTTTTGGCAGATTCGCTGCACACCACATAGGGATGCAGTGGATTGCCGCTTCACAAAGTTCCTTGGGTGGTTAGGCCTCGGCTGGGAAGACGAGTCCGCTGCTCTCCACCCACGGTGGCATGGGCTTTCTCGTAAAGCTCCGGCTGGTTGAGCTGCTCGATGTACGGCCGCGCCAAGCTCTGCAGCATTGGGATCGGCCGTAAGATCGCCGAGGCGGTACTGCTTCCGCCCACATCGGGGCCTGGCGATTCAGGTCGGGCTGGGGTCGTGGGCCCGCGAAGAAACACCTTCAGCATTCGCGTAGCTTCACCTGGGCGATCTTAGGTGATGCGGATGCCCTCGGCATGAGCTCCGTGTGCGCGGCTCACTTCGGCGTAGCGGGCTGTGTCCGCTGAGCCCACGCGTAGCCGGTTTCGACGCTTTTTGACCCCCCCGCACTTCCTCGTAGATCGCCCCATACCCGAAGCAGCCTCCCGCGAGCAGCCGCCGTCTGGGTGGGGCCGGGCTCGCCTCGATCAAGCGGTGGGTCGGGTAGGGCCGCGGCGCTGGCGGCCACCGAGGCCGCTTGGAAATCCCCGGTGAACACCAGTGGCAGCAGGCAAGCACCCCAGCCGGGAACAGCGCCGAGGGAGGTGATCAGCTGCCTCCCCAAACGTGAACCTGGGCCATGGGGAGACATCCTGAACGCTGTCTCTGGGTCTACAGCTTGGAGCTGGGTTTGAGAATTGGGGGCTGCTCGCCGGGCCGCTTCAGCCCAGCTCCAGGCAGGCCAGGCCTTTACAATCCCCAGCCCACGCTTGGCGGCTCGCCCCGATACATTCCGCAGCACGCTGCTGAGGGGCTGAAAGCCGAGCTGCACCATCAGCTGGGCCCCCATGGGGGTTGGCGCCGGGGCACATCGATCAACACCACGCCTGGATGTCGGGCCAGGCATGCGGCAGCAGGCGTCGCCAGGGCCGGGCTATCGGCCAGCAGCGGCCCGATGCGCCAGCCGTAGGCCCTGGCGCAGCAGCAAGCCGGCATCCGCCGAGCGTGACACTCCCCCTGGCGATCGATCAGAAACCAGCACAGTGCCGCCCGCTGGCCCAGACCAGTCGGGCAGGAAGTGGTGGGCGCAGGGCTTCGGTTCGCGCTGGGCGTCGGTAGGGCCTGCACCGCCCCGGCTGGCGGCAAGCGTTGCCCTGCACAGCTCCGCCCGTCATGGGGATCGATTCGGCCGCTCGTCCCCTGTGGCCAGCGCTTGACCAGCGCTGGGTGGGGAGGCCGCCTGAAGCCCCCAGCGGCTGTTAGTCCACCCGCTCCGGAGCCGCCTCGAGCCGATGCAGGCAGCGCGGCAGCGTGCGTCCATGCGGTGCCGCCACAAGTCGAGGCCATGGCCCCGGCCGCCGCATCTCAGGTGCCACCGAAACAGGCCGATTGAGCCGTAACTTGGCGTTGTAACAGCACGCCGCGTGCAGCCGATCAGCTTGCTGGTTGACCTCCTTCACCCACAACCCTGGCGATCGCGTGTCCCGAAAGCAGGCCACATCGCCATTCGCCCGGACAATCCCTCGGCCCGCGCCAGGCCCACCGACCTGGGGGATGTTTTGAGGAAGGGGTGGATCCAGCCCTCCCGCCCCTCTGGAGCAGCAGTGGCCATCGTTCTCAATCATGCCCGACCAACAACCCGCGTCCCCGGCGTCTCCAGCCTGCTCCCGGCTGCCAGGCGTTGGGGCCCAGCTTTTGATCCCCGCACCCGCACCCTGGTTGCTCGATCGGTGCTGGCCCTGATCAACGAAGACCCCGCTCACGGCATACGGCACTGAGCTTCAGTCGCGTCTAGCACGGCAGTCTCCAGCACCACCGTGAACTGGTCGGTGGCACCCCAGCCCTCGGATCTTTCCGCCGATGCCGGCACCACTTCACCCTGCAACGCCAGGGTCTTCTCCCATTTGTTAGAGGGTCACCACGGTGAATACCCAGTTCGCTTCAGAAATCCGGGCCACGCTGCTGGCTGTGCGCAGGCCTCATTCCGCTTCCTCACGTCAGCCCTTGACGGCCTCGCTGTATCGCGCATTGGTCATTCCTCAAGCCCCGGATTGTACTGATGAGAGGGTTGACATCTTCTCCTGGAACCTCGGGGGCACAGAAGAGAACGTTTTTTGGGATTCTGCTTGATGTCTTCTCGGCGGAATGTAAGGTTCCCCTCGGGTTGAACTGGCATTATTGACATTGACCCCAGAATCATGATTCTTCTCTGGACGGCCACTAGCTAAAGATGGCTCCGGAGAACAAGCCAGACAGGAAAGATGGTTCTTGAAGAGGCTTCATATTTACTGATCCCGAGGGGGAAAGTCTGGGGAAGTTCCTTGGCTACTCAATAGATGGTGCTTCATACCCAAAGCCTATGTGCTTATTGGTTCGCCATACAACAGGGACTATAGGAAGGCTAGCATTGTCCACGGAACAAGGCATGTTTGACGACGCAAAAGAAGGACTTCCAATGCTCGCCGTGCTGCAATAGGAATGTTCTTCCACGCATGCAGGGCTGGTGGCATGCAGTACGATTGAAGCGAAAAAACTCTTTACTTGGCGCAGGATGGGAGCCATTAAAAGATCAGGATTCCACTTGGTCGGATAGCATTACGTGAAATCATTTTCTCCAAGGACCAAGAGCTTCGATTCCGTTTAGGCGACCGTAGGAATCGAAACAGACTTTCGGGCTTGCCTAAGAGGAAGTTACTGAACGTGAGGTGGAAACAGATGATCCTTTGGAACTTGAAACAGGTTGGACAGGCTCTTTGGAGCGTGTGGCGCAGGCACACCATGAGAAGTTCTCTGCATAACCTGGCTGACGTCCATAAACTTTGATTGAATGGGGCAGTTGGCATCTAACCAAGCCCCTCGAGTGGAACAGGGCCCACCTCAAGCATCTGCCTTCTTCCCGCCCTAGGCTCTCGCCCTGCCACCCAGGCGGGCAGAGTGGCGCCCACAGGAGAGGACTTATGGCTCTTGCGATCACTTTTAAGGCATTCGCAAGTGTGGCTGGGCATCCTGGGTGCTGGCAATCGCAAATGGTGCGCTCAGAGAAGCCGTCATTATTCCAGCGATTGGCAAATCGTTCGGGATTAATCCTTAGTGGCATTTTGCTGTCGGGGACTACTTTGACAGTTACGTATTATGCATGTCGTGTATAGGACGGCGCCAGCCGTAGGTTACCCGTAATCGGCTTTGGTTGGCTCTGTCTACCTGCTGTTTCGAGTTTATATTGGAAGTATCTTGCAGGGAAAATCTTTGGCCGGAACTTCTTGAAGCTTTAACACTTTCAAGGTGGCAATATTTGGCCAATTGTTTCGCTTGTCCACCGCACACTCCATATGTGGCGCCAGAATCAGGGGTTGGGCGTGAGGTCGGTGGTGCCTAAATATTCATTCGAGGCTGACAACTTAGCCGGCCGCTAACTCAAACGTTAGCCAGCAAGAGCTGGGGCGTTGCGGGCCTAGCCGACGCCCGAGCAAGACCCGGAAGCTGCACTGGCCTGCTCAGTTCGCCAAGGCTGCGCAGGCGCTACGGCGGCCCCTGCCTTCCCTTGCGCGAGCCGTGTCGATGGGATCGGGTTCCTCACCGTTTGGCCAATTCCTCACTGGCAAGCACCCTCCTGCGGAAATCCGCCGCGTTCATCGCTTCACTTTTTATCCGAAGGGATCAAGGGAGGCGCTCACAGCTTTGAGCAAGCAGTCTTTCGGAAGCGCGGCAAGCCCGTCAAGAAGGATGCGCTTCGTGCCTGCCGAGAAGGCCTTCGCATCGCCGTTTCCTTGCAGGGCACCAAGCTGCCCCGTCTCGGTGATCTGAGCCCTCCGGGCCGCTTGCGGCGGCGGCCCTTTTCTCTGCTTCCTTGCTCGCACAAGAGCTGAAGCGAACAAACGGTGTGAGGCTTAGGTGCTGCCACCAGGCTGATAGCGCGGGCCTACGACGACGCGGCCTTTAGCCGCGCAGGTTGAGCAACATCAGGCAGACTTCGGGCCCACCAGCCACGGCCGCGACTCAGAGGTCGGGGCGCATCGGAACGGGCGAAAACGCACCCTTGGTGCCCTGGGCTGCCAGCAGCCGATCGCTGCGTTCTCGGGCTGGCGCCGCCGGGCCGCGGTCTAGGGCTACGCAGCGCTTCGCCGCCCCTAGGCCCTCGACTGAAACCACAGGGCGTGGGGCTGGGTTCTTCGCCTTCTCCTGCGATGCAAGCCCATACCCACGAGTCCCTCTGGCGCCCGTGCGGCTTCACGCCTCGCCACACTCTTCCTCTGCTGCTCCATCGCCCTACGCGCCGCGTTTCCTCTCGGCAGCGGCATTTTCTTGGCTTCAATGGCCAAGCTCTCCGCTGTCGGTCGGCACGGCTGGCACCGGCCAATCCACAGCTCATGGCCACCACGCTCGAGCCTGGCAGGAGGAAGTCAAAGCGGTCGTCTGGGTTGAGGCCACAACCCATCGCCAACCGCGGTTTGCTGGCGCGATCTCCAGCACAAAGCGAGCAGCAGGAGGCCGATCAGGAACTCCCGGCTCTCCTGGTCGTGTAGCACCGGCCAGGGCGGCTCAAGCCGGCCAAAACTGCCTGCAATGGCATCTAGAAGCCGCCAGAAGGCATAGGGACATCGTTCGCTCGCTGCGGCTGCGCTCTGCTCCTGGAGGGCGGCTGCTCCAGGCCGCTCCAGCCCGGCTCGCTCCATCGGATTCCACGCCTCGCGCTGTGCCGCCACACCAAACCAGCAGGCCGCATCACCACAGCTTCTCTCTCCTCTCGCGCCTGCTCGGGTCGGTTACCGCGGTTCGTGTGATGGGGCCTCCTGGTGCGAGTGTTTGGGTTTTTCCAGATTTTGCGACATTTCGATGCAATGTCCGGCGCGTTTCTCAGTTCTAGGGATAGTTACCCCTTTTTGGATCTTGGTTTTTTATTTTCGTGACCAACCTCTGCTTATCTTGCACCGTCGCGTGTGTTGATTGTCGATCCAATTTCATTTCACAGCAAGATCGACGGCGCCGTTCAACAGCTAATACGAGAACCACACCGGCTTCCTGCCGTATCTTCTCCAAACAAAAAGGCCCGGCACAGATGTTTCTCGGGCCAGCAGATTCAGTTCGTTGGGGCCTTCTGTCCAGATCAGTTAGCCACTGCCAGCTGCGGGTCCAGCGCCTTGGCCCCGGCTGGGCTTGGGTCCATAGCTGGCCGGTACAGCTCTGAGGTGGGGCATGCTCTGGGAGGGTTGGTCGTCTGGCCATTGCCATCGAAGCTCAGCGATCACCGTGTTTCGGGCAAGGCGCCGCGCTGGCTGAAGAGGAAAACTGAGCACCGGGTGCGTGCGCAACGACTCCACGTTGCTCAAGAAGCAGCGCGGGTGCCGTCATCGCCAAGGATCGTTTGCTGCCCTTGCTGTTCGGATCGGCTCGAGGAATGTCACGGCCATTGCATCTTTTGTGGAGCCTAACTCAGGCCAACCTCGAGAGCGGGAAGATCTGCTCAAAGAGCTGCCACGGTTGTCCGCCCCGGTACGCCCCTTGGCGACAATGAACAAGCGCTCCAGCAAGCGATCCTTGGCGCAGTTATCCACCTGTTGAGGGCCTCATCACGCTCTTTGGCACAGCTTCCCTTGCGGGCAGCAGAGGCTTCCAGTTGGCGATCGCGGGTCGGCAATCTCACGTTCCAGCTGTTCCTTCTTGCCGTCGGCCTCCTGCAGCGCTCGTTTACTCATCGGGATTGATCTTGGATGAACTTGAGGAGAGCTGGCGCTTCAAGGGTGCGCAGATCGCGCTCCGGTTGTGGTCTTACGGCGCTCAGCCTTGAGGCCTCGTTGAGCTTGCGCCGCCGCGGGGAGCAGGCTCGGGCTCTGCTCATCGCCAGCCAATGTTCATCGAGGGTCCTCGTCGTCCTGCTCCCGTCGAGCGGTTCATCCTCCAGGTCGGAGGTATAACGGCTGCATGTTGTCATGGTCAGTGTCGCCGGCACCCTGCCCATGGTTGGCTGGTGCTGCGGCTGATCAAAGGAGACGTGCGCTGCTTTTGATCTGCCAGCGAGTTGATCAAAGAAGGAATTGAGCATGGTCCACCCATCGCGGCTGTGGTTGATGGGGAAGCAGGCCCGTCCGCGGCTCTGCTCCTGCTGCTATTGCCAGCCGCTTCAAAGACGGATCGAAGAGAAACCAACCAGCGCGAAGTGCGGAATCGGGCATTGATCGGGGATCGGGATCGGGCGTGGGCTGTCTGGTGTTCGGGTCCACATCCCAAGAGGTCATCGGTCACCGGAGGGACACCGCGCAGTTTCGGTAGACGGATCCATTCGCAGGCGGGAAAGCAGGGTCGAGGGCCCGGATCGCTGGCACCAACAGATCCTGGCCAGGGTCCAGCTCACTGCTGGGGCCTGATCGGGCCGGCACGTTTCACCCCAGGCCCAGCGGCAGCTTTGCTCAGCGCCGTGGTAGCGATCAAGATCCGGCAGGTTGTACTCGCGCAGGGTGGGTCTGGTGGTGTATAAGAGCTCAGCCGAGCGGCAATGTGGTCGCCTCCAGCACACAGGTGGCCATCACGCGAAGCAGGTTGCGGGTTGAGGTTGCGCAGGGGTGTACCACCGTGGGCCAGAACGACAGCAGCAGGCTGAAAGCGTTTGTTCGCTTCCACGGTGTATTCTTTCGTAGCTGGCCAGTCAGGGTTCTCCTTGCGCAAGGTCTGCACGTGGTGCCGTACGCTCCGCAATCACGCTCAATGTGTCACGGGCTGACCACCAGCACGCGGTTTCGGCCTTGAGCGCAGCACCACCTTCTCGCCCAGCTGTGGCTGCACCAAGGCGCCGAGGCCACCGGAGCCATAGGGAGCCTGGCCCACCAGCAGCAAGGAGGCCAAGCAGCCTCAGCTCGCGGGCTGTGCGGGGGCAGCAGGCCGGGGCGACTGGAGCCCGAGAGATCACCCAGCCACAGAGGCATCACAGGGGGCAAAGCAGGTTGGTGGCGGGGCTCGTCGTGATTGCCAGTGTCGGGATCGTGAGATCAGCGGTGGTATGGTGCCGCGCAGGCCGCTTGCCCTGCCAGGCGGGCTGCTATCAAGAAGTCACCGGCGTAGGGCGGCGCAGCGCTCGAGCACCGCCGCCCGGCAGATGTAGCCCTCGCAGAGGAGGTCGCCGTGTCGACACCAGGGCCGTTGGTGTTGATTGAGTCAGGCGCTGCTGGGCAATGAACAATCGAGCACATGGCGCGCACGGATCACCGGCTTCCCTATAAACCGGGTGATGGCGTTGAAAAGAGCAGCAGCCGGCATTGGCGTGACAACCTGCACGGCGAGGCGGACATGGTTCATCAGGCCGCGCAGAGATGCCAGCCCTGGTAACTACTGGGCTGGGGGTGGCCTGCCAACTGCGGCAAGACTCGGGCAGGATCAGAAGAATCGTCTGCGCGTGAGGACCGGCGCTGCTGGGCAACGTCGCCAGCGAGGAAGCCGCAGCGCCTGCATCGCGCTGGGGATTTCTCGTATTCGGGTGCCACTTCCTCCATGAGAGACGTGGCGACTCGATCACATCGAGCTTTTTCGTCGGCAGTTGCTCGGGATCGGCAATGGCAGCGCCCTTGCGCGACACCTTCGTCCACCACCGCTTTCGGCGGTGGCGCATTCAGGCGTCAAGCGGGGGAGGTGGAGCGGAGCAAAAAACAAGGCAGGCGCATCAAGCAAGGCAAATGGCATCGAGGCTCGGCCTTGGCGCTGGGGATCGGATCGGGTAGCTGGCCTCAGCTGCGCCATTGGCGTCATGATGGCACCACGGGCTGGTGCCGTGCAGGCATCTGCAGGGCACGGCGGATGCTTCGAGATCAGTGGACCAGGCGTAGGGTTTCGTGGTGGGATCGCTCATGGCTGTGTGGGTACGGCGATCGATCAGCCGTTGCTGCCATTGGGGTTCAACCACGCCTGGGGCGCTGGAAGCGCGAGCTGGTGGCGTAGCTCAGCGTTGCTGCTGATCACGCCGCGGCGCATGGCAGGGAGCCATTCACCAACTGAGGCAGGGCCGAGCTGGGCGGCGGTGACGGCGTCACGGTCAGCGACACCCCGGCTCCTTGCCTCAGCGGATCACGGATTGGAGAGCGCACCAAGTTGGCCCAGCAGGTGGAAGAACACCGAGTCTTGTTTGCGTCGCCAGCGACTGCAGGAGCGCAACAGGATTGCCCGGCGGTGAGCTGATCTCCTGTTCACTGCGGCCGGCTCCCATGTTCTTCGGCGGGCACGAGCGGCCATCGCGGCGCATGTGTCTGATTCCAGCATCTGCAGGTAGCGCGGTGCTCGGCCAGGGAGGCGGGGCGGATGCTCCTTCCCACTCGAGTCCGCGCGGGCAGGCAGGTCCCAGAAGGTGTTGGTGAAGGCACCCAGCGGTTCGCGGGGCGCTCATCGCCATCGGCATCCGGGCACGGTTGCCGAACTGATCACCAGGCCGCTTGCGCACGGCCACCGGCAGGGCCGCAGCGTTGAAAGCAGGTCCTTCGTACTCGCTCTTGGGCGGTTTTACTGTTGCGTAGGTAACTGATTGGGCCAGCCGAGGTGCGCAGTCGCCATGGGCCGAAGACGCACCCATCGGCGCGTACCAGACCGCAGGAAGCTGATTGCAGCCTGGGGCTGACAGGCGGGCCAGAGGGGCTGCGGCCCTGAAACCACCGGGTTCACGGGGGGCTGGGCACGCGGCGAACGACGCTTGGTCATTGCCAATCTGGTGTGAGCAGCAGGCGGTGATAGTCCAAGTCGCCAAGTCAGCTGGCGCAACCTCCCGGCCATCGGCGCCGACGACAATTTGCCGGGGATCAGGTCATGGTTGCCGCGCGTCCACAGGCCCGCGGCGGTCCTGGCGCACCAGAGACCGTGGGGGCGCCGCCTGCGCGATTCGGCTGTGCCAGTCCAGCAGGTCCGTACGCGGCTACGAGCAGCAGGCCGAGAGGCAGGGAGGCGCGACTCCAGCGGCGATGGCATCGAGGCGATGACCTACGGGGGCCAGCGGTGCGGGCGCAGGCACCATCACAGACAGCCGCCATCTCGCGCAGGGCCGAGCAGATCGGCAACGAAAACAGGAACACCGAACAGGTCGGTGGCCGTGGCCTCGACATCACGAGCACGCGGACAGGGCTGCTCGGCAGGGCGCGGGGGTGAAGGAAGGAGAGCATGGCGGCATAGGTGCGCAGGGGCATCGCGGAAAAAGCCGGTGGCGGGCCGCTTTCGATGCGGGCTGGCTAGGAGAGGGAAGGCTCCTTGTGGCCCTGGGGCAGAGACACTGCGCGGCAGGGCCTTCCGGTTGACTGCAAGCAGGTTTCCCAGCAGTCGTAGGCGAAGCTGAAGGCCGGATCACGCACGGCCACCAAGGTGGGATGCTCCCCAGGGCTGCAGCAGCGGAGTTGGCTTGAGCAGCGCGGGGCCTGCTGCTCGGTTGGAGAGAGCGCGCAAGCCACTTGTTGCGGGGATCGGCTGCGACTTCCTGAGCAAGGGCTTGGTGCTGCTGGGGGCTATTCCAGGGGGGCCTGGCCTGCTCCCTTCTCAATCGCCCTTAGAGTCATCCATCAGATCAGTTTCCTGGAGGGATGGGCCATTTTGCATGCCGTTCGCCGTCAGGCGGCCTCAAGAACAATCCGGCAGTGCCCTGCGCCAGTCCAAGCAGGGCATGGTCGTCGTGCTCAACAGGGGAACCATCCCGATGCGTTGATGAGGGGCCTCGATCAGGGCGGCCTGGCTGGCACGGCACGGCGTGCGGGCCGCGCTGGCCACTTGGCCCTGTTCCGCGAATGGTGAAGCTCTCCCTGGCTCGCGCCGCCCGGTCGCCGAGATGGGACACTCCGCCTCATTTCCCATCTCTCGCGCCTGGGATCCGGTGATCCGTTCTGACGAAGCCGAACCAACGCCGACCCTTGGACCACCCTGGAGGCAATGGCTGAGTTCGTCATCAGTTGAGACGCCAGCCCTCTGATCGGCCCTCGCCCGTGTGAACGGGATGGCTGGCTGAAGGAGCTTTTCGGTGAGGTCTCATCCAAAGGTGGGTGCCGATGGAAGTGATCACCGGAGGCTTCCCTGCAGAAGAGCGCGCATTTTACAACCGCAGCACTGGAGGCTGGCTGGCTAACCAGATTGCTGACCATCCCAGCCGGGCCTGAACTTGCCGGATCTCGATGAGGGAGAAGCGGCCAGCTTTCGCCTTGGCCCTTGCACAATTTTTCCGGGCCCGGCGCTGTTGGCTGATCGGACGAGCGCTCCAGGGCGGGGGCCGTGCCAGGGGCCTGGGGCTGTCGATTTGCAGTTTTTACAGCCGCGGTTCATCGGCATGGCGCCGGAGCGCCCGGCCAATTTGATCCCGTCGGCTCGGGGGGGCCGTTGCTGTTTCCCCTCCCCAACCTTGCATGACCAGCGATTTTTCAGGATCCCGCTCCGGCCAGTGATTTCATTGCCGTTTTCTGCGGCGCTTGCGGAGAGAAGCAGGCCCCTTGAAGAAAAACTCCACAGGGGGAAAAGGGGCCCTTTTGAGGGAGGGTTCTTGGGGGGCTTTACCGGCGGGCCCTTCAGGGGCAATTTCCTTTTTTTCCCTCTTTTCCTTTTGTGTGTGTGTGTGG
>Ga0163217_1069946_pt1 | contig 12661 bp, 12 predicted proteins | sample SynspAceP_FD_185933 | JGI IMG/M metagenome (GOLD analysis project Ga0163217, IMG submission 185933) | Saline lake microbial communities from Ace Lake in Antarctica - Synechococcus sp. Ace-P (PacBio error correction) | ecosystem: Environmental > Aquatic > Non-marine Saline and Alkaline > Saline ... | reverse complement strand
CCGCTGCGCAGAAACTCAAAGGCTCCGTTCCGCCCAATCAAGGGCCGCCCTGCTCGACAGGCGCTGCGTGGCTGGCGTCGGCAACATCTACGCCGATGTAATCCCTTTCAACGCAGGGGTGCCCCCAGCGCCGCAGCGGCAGGCCTCAGCCCCGCAGAGCTCGAGCGGCTATTTGCCCAATACTGATCGAGGTGCTCGAGATTCCAGCATCGGCTCAGGTGGCACCACCTTCAGGCGACTTCGGATCTTCGCGGCACCAATGGCAACTACGGCGGGCGTCGCCGTGGGTACTATCGTCCGCAGCGGCCACCCTGCCCGCCGCTGCGGCCAACCGATCCAGCGCCTGCGCCTGCAGGACGCAGCAGCCACTGGTTGCCCCATGCAGATTGAACCGGTGCAGAGGAATGGTGTCGTGCCTGTGAATGGGTCCGTGCCCACAACCGCTCCTGACACGACCAGGCCAGGGCCTGAGCGCAGTCAATCGCGGCGTTTCTGCCAGGGGCTGGTGCGGACGGCACCGGCGGGAAAATTTCAGCTGCGTCAGCCGGACCGAGCGCTGGAGGCTGCTGATGGCCCCAGCGGCTGTCGCAGGGCTCCATGAGCCGAAGACCTGATCCTGGTGTGAATGGCGAGGGCCAAGGTGATCGCCGGCCATGGGCAGCCAGGCGCCGAAAACCCTGCTGCACCTGGAAATCGTCAAGGCGCACACGGGCGGGCCGGAGGCGTATGCACCACCACTCCCAGGCCGCCCTTGCTCATCCGGTCGGGCCCTGCGCAACGGGTCGCTGCGGATCGGTCTCTGCATAGAGGGCCTGGAGAAGTGCTCAAGGACCTGGGGGCCAGTTCAGCACAAACAGCTCGCTTGCTATTCCCGTGCCGCCAACGTCTCGGATCTGCTCGCTTCAGCCTGGCGCGCATCACCACACCTGGGCGAAGCCCCCCACGGTCTGCTGATCGCCGGGGCACGGGCTCTATTGCCTGGGGACAGGTCTCTTCTGCGCCCGCCGCATCTGGAAATTCTTCGAATTCCTGCTCGAGCAGGAGCTGGCGTGAGTTGCTGCTTGCCACCCTTACCAGCATGAACACAGCACGAACGCAGCAGCCGAACGGCGCCATGCCACGATCAAGGCCATGTCTGCGGCCTGCTTCGACATCGATACGCCACACCTTGCCCTGTGAGACTTCGTGCCCGCCCAACGCTCTTCCCCCTACGCCCGAGCTCGCCTTACTCCCTTCCTGCAAGCACACGGGGCCAGGCATGCCGATCTGCACCGCTTGCTCAGCGACTCAACCAGGCGCTGGCACAGCCCATTCACGAAGGCAAAAACCCACAGAATGAGCCTCCCAGCCTTTGATCAACTCGCAGCGTTCTTCAGCACGCTCTCGATACCCCGAGCTGTCAAGCTTCACCGCCTCAAAGATCTGCAGGGATTCGATCTGGCACACCGAGAGGCTATGCCTGCAATCGGCGACTGTGCACTCTCCCTGTTTAACCGATGTGCCACCAACACTGAAGCGCTGGCATGCCGCGATGGCCTGCAACTGGCACGGTGTATTCATTTCCAGGGATTCCGTAGGCGGCCCAAGCAAACTGCCTACGCGCACAGCAGCGCGGTGAATCTGTGCCCACTGCTTCAGCGCCTGGTTTGACACTGCCGCAAGACGGCCCAAAAGGCTCCAGCCAGCTATCTACCAAATCGCCATACCTCTCTCGCACGTACACTCTGCCGCAAAAAAATCCTGTTCGTGAGCGTACTCCCTTGCCTCGGCTCGATGCCGCCAGGGCCCAGCGGCCTGGCCACCGCCTTCCCGCAGAGCTGGCAACCAGACAGCACCCCGGCAGCCACACTGATCAAACAGCCTGGCGACATTCAAACGCACAGGCTGAGTTGAAGTGGACTTGAGTTAAAATGCTGATTTCCAAACCACCAAAAAAGCCACCTGCAGGTTGCCTTTTCGTCTTGGTTCTAAGCGCTTAGATCTAGCCCGCGCCTCAACAAAATTGGAGCGTCAGAGTTGTCTTATCACTGGCATCGAGCTATTTTTTGCAGGAGCTTCCAGTCCAACTATCGTCGCGCTACTGCGTTCACATGCCGGTTCTCGAGCATGGATCGGATTGGGTCCACAGAGTGCATGAATACAGCCCAGGACCATTATCTCTTGCCCCCAAGGTGAACCCTGGAGACTGGCCGTGCAGGTAAGTAGAATCCCATCAATCACAACCCTTTCAGGGCCGGTTTGGCAGATCCTTCTGATATCAAACCAGCTTCATGCTATCTGCAGCAGAGCGAAGTGTTGGTTCAAGGCCCTCGGTCTATTAGTTACTCCTTCCGGCTTCACGCATTTGCTGCGATATCCACCGTTAGAGGCCTATCAACGGGGTTGTTTTTCCCCTGGACCGCTTACTAGTACTTAAGCCATTGAGAACGTCCTTAGAGGTACGGGCTGTCCCCACTTAAGATGCTTTCAGCGGCCCTTCCGCTCCGCACATGGCTTACCCAGCGTTTACCGTATGGCACGAATAAACTGGATTCTCCACCAGAGTGCGTTGCCTCCCGGTCCTCTCGTACTAGGGAGAACTCCTCGTGCAAGTGGTGCTTACGCATATTGCACGGATATTGGACCGAACTGTCTCACGACCGTTCTTGACCCAGAGCTCGCGTACCGCTTTAATGGGCGAAACGCCCACCTTGGGGAACCGACTTCAGCCCAGGGGTTGCGGACTCGAGCCGACATCGAGGTGCAAACCTTCCCGTCGATGGACCTGGGGGGAGATCAGCCTGTTTCCTAGAGAACTTTTATCCCGTTGAGCGGCGGCTTCCCTCAGAGAACGCGGATCACTAAAGGCCCGACTTCGTCCCTGTTCGACTTGTTGGGGTCTCACAGTGCAAGTGCTCTGCTTTTACACTCGTCGCTGATTTCCAACCAGCTCCCTGAGCCAACACCTCGTTGCGCGCCTCCGTTACCTTTTAGGAGGACACGCCCCAGTCAAAAGCTGCCCACCTGGATACCTGTCCAGCCCCCGTGTGTCGGCTCGCAGCGGTTAGCCACCCTTGCTTGAACAGAGTGGTATCTACCGTTGGCTCACATGACCCGCAGCCATGGATCTCAAAGCCTTCCCACCTATCCTGCGTCATTCAGAAGCCGGGCCACATACCCAAGCTACAGTAAGCTCATAGTCTTTCTGTTTCGGGTGCACGTAGTCCGCATCTTCACAGACAATTCTATTTCGCCGAGCCTCTCTCCGAGACAGCGCCCAAGATCGTTAGCCTTTCGTGCGGGTCGGGAACTTACCCGACAAGGAATTCGGGTTAGCTTAGGACCGTTATAGGTTTACGGCCGACCCGTTCACCGGGCTTTACCAGTCCTAGCTTCGCTTTCGCTGACCAGCTTCCTTAACCTCCAGGCCACTGGGCAGGCGTCAGCCCCATACAAATCGTTCTTTGCGACTTTAAGCCCGGAGACTGTGTTTGGTAAACAGTCGCTGGGCATCTTCACTGCGACCCACCTTGCGGTGCACCCTTCTCCCGAAAGTTACGGGGCCATTTGCCGAGTTCCTTAGAGAGAGTTATCTCGGCGCCCCTCGGTATTCTCTCGTACCACCCCACCTGTATCGGTCGGGGTGACAGGCCATCATGCCCTTAACGAGGATAAGGGCTTTTCTGGACAAGCTGACATCACCATTCGCTGCACGTAGCCAGGCTCGATACTCCACGCCCTCAGCTCAGAGCGTTTCTCCGCTCCTTCAAACGCCGTCGAAACGCTGGAACCAGTAACCTAACATCTGGCTGGCTTAGCCATTCTTCCGTCCCCTTCCAAAAACACTCGACAGGCTTACAGGAATGCTCTGGACCTCTACTAGGTGTGCTCCAATCGATACCCTTTCCCGGCCGCCTCGCCTTAGGTCCTGACTAAACCTCCGCGGACGGAGCCTGCCGGAGGAACCTTAGGGTTTCCGGGCATGGGATTCTCACCCATGTGTTCTTTCGAGCTACTCAAGGCGACATTCTCACTTCCATGCCAGTCCCACGCCCGCTTACCGCTAAACGCTTCACCCCCATGGACGCTCCCGTTACCAATTTGAATTTCCTAAGACAATTAAATCCGCAGCTTTCGTGGCTACAATCGGCTTAGCCCCGTTCATTTTCGGGCAGGATCGCTTCGACCAGTAGCTATTACGCCACTTCCTTTGAAGGTGGGCTGCTTCTGTGGCGCAAACCCTCCTGGGTGTGTGCTGGCAATTCCCAACCTTCGCTTTATCACTCAGCATATTGATTTAGGACCTATATGCGGACGCGGGGTCTGGGCTTTATCCCCTTCTCGAGCCATGGAGCTTATCTCCCACAGTCTGCGACTGCCATCGTCTCTCATCTCAGCGTGGTATCAGAGATATCGGTTATCGATTTGGTACCGCTCTTCGCAATCCCGTGCACCGAACGGTGGCTCTTTACTTCCTCGTGCTATAAGCACTAACGCTACGCCCCTCAACGTAATTCGTGGGGAGAACCAGCTAGGCTCCGGGTTCGATTGGGCATTTCACCCCTAACCACAGCTTCATTCCGCTGGATTTTCAGCACCCTCGGTTCGGACCCTCCACTTGGTATCACCCCTTAGTCTTCATGCCGTGGGCATGGTTAGTATACCGGTGTTCGGGTCTTAACACTGGGACGATCGTCCCATACAGACTCGGCTTTTACGCTATATGGCTCCACCATTCCCAAGGGTTACCTGCCCGCTCCAGTGGCCTTAAGTTCGCCGGCGCATTGCTTTCTAACAGGCACACGGTCATCCTTATGAGTAGACTCCCATTGCTTGTAAAGCTCCTGGTTTTCATGTTCTATTTCACTCCCCTCCCGGGGTTCTTTTACCTTTCCCTCGCAGGTACTGTTGCGGCTACATCGGTTCACACCGGGAAGTTGACTTAGCCTTTACGAGGTGGTCTCGCGGCTTCACCACGGATTTCACGTGCTCCGTTGTTACTCGGGATACATGCTAGGCAGTTTCGTTTCGAGTACGGGGCTATTTCACCCTCTCTGGCGCGGCCATTTCAAAACGCTATCCTCTAAAATCGTCCTTGGATCACAATTGCTGTCCCACCAACCCGATGGTCGGAAACCTCGGGATTATAGGGCTTCGGCCCCGTTCGCTCGCCGCTCTCTAGCGGAGTCAGATTTTTACTATCGCTTTCCTCCGCCTACTAAGGATGTTTCAGTTTCGCATGGTTGGTGAAGCCAGTGACCTATAGGATTCAGCTGGCCGTTCTAGGGGTTGCCCCATATCGGAATTCCCGGATCAAAGCTGTTTTTACAGCTACCCAGAAGATCTCTATCCGCAAGACGGTAACTACGTCCTTTCATTCCGCCTCTGTGTGCAAGTATAAAAGGTGATCCACCCAGTGAAGACACCTTATGTAGGCTTGACCAATTGTTCTCCCTACAACAGCATTGCTGCCGGATTGTTACGCAGATTCTCCTGGTTTTTAACCATCATCCAGCTCTGCAAAACCTCTTCAAAACCACAAGGCATTACAAGATTAAAGACTTACAGAGGTTAAAAAACAGAATCAAAACCCCGTTGTTTCAGCAACAACCTACCATGCAGAGTCTCGGCTCTTACTATTTTAGAATCTCTCAATTCCTCCTCAGCAAACAACCCCGCCATCGCTCGCCGCTCACCAAAGCAAAGCGATCAGCCAATGGAGCTATCAACTGGATCTGAAGATTGTAACATCTATGTGAGATTGAGTCCACTTTACATATTCAGGACCTTTACACTATGCAGTTGTCAAGGTTCTGCTGACCACCACTCCATCAGTCCTTACAGACCAACAGAAGCAGAAGATCTCAGCGTACTTTTCAATGATTTAAAAAATGTAATACAGTAACTCTAGTAGCATCATTCAAAAAAATAAACCAATAGAATGACTCTACTAACTTCAAATGAGAAAGACTCAGACATGAAATCCATTTCACAGCAAAAAATAAGTCTACTGCTCCTCACCATTCAAAGTTTCTCCTGTTTGCTCTCTTCCGCTGAGAAAGGTACTTGGTCAGTGGAGGTTAGCGGATCGAAACCGCTGACTTCCTGCCTTGCAAAGCAGAGCGCGTCTTACCAACTGAGCTAAACCCCCAAACGGCACGAATTGGAAGCCATTCCTGAGACCTTGAAACAGAACCTCACCTTATCACAAAGGGGTGCGCTCTAACCACCTGAACAGTCATGGCCAGGGGGACCCTTGATGGGGTGTGACCCATAGACAAAGATTTAGGAACAGAATAAACTTAACTGAACATCACCATCATGATCACATTGCTGGTCCACCACCATGTTCATATCACTTAGATCTCGAAGACGGTATACCGGTTTAGTCACATCGACCGCAGGGATGACAGACTTTGGGCCTCACACTAGAAATTGGGTCAGACATCAAAGTCAGTTTGTCTCCCTGGTAGGAGGTGATCCAGCCGCACCTTCCTTCGGTTACGGCTACCTTGTTACGACTCACCCCAGTCAATCAGCCCACCCTTTCGGCTCCTGCCTCCCTATACGAGGTTGGAAGTAACGAGACATGTGCGGCATGGCCAACCTTCCATGGTGCTGAACGGGCGGGTGTGTACAATGGCCCGGGAACGTAGATTCACCGCCAGTCATGTGACCTAGCGAATTACTAGCGAGGGTTTCCTCCTTCCGTAGGCGCAGATTGCTAGCGATCTGAACTTGAAGCCACCGGTTTATATCTGCGAGATTGTGCTAGCTCTACGCGTAGTTTAGCTTGTCCCTTTGTCCGTAGCATTCGTAGGTACCGTTGATGTAGCCACCAGGACGTAAGGGGACATTATGATGACCTTCGAGCTTCCTCAACACACATTCTCGGCTATTATTCACGGCAGCAGAGTCTCTCTAGAGCTGCCCAACCTCCTCTGGCCAAACTAAAGACGTAGGGTCTCGCTCGATGCGGGACTACCACAACATCTCACGACACGAGCTTGACGACGCCATGCACCACCTGTCACTGCGTTCCCGAAGGCACCCCCCGATCTCTCAGGGCGTTCGCCGGATGTCAAGACTGGTAAGGTTCTTCGCGTTGCCAATCGAATATAAACCACTTAACTCCACCGCTATGTTGCGGGCCCCCGTCATCCTTATTGAGATTTCACCACTGCGTGGCGTACTCCCAGGCGGACACTTAACGCGTTGGCTTACGACACGAGAGGGATAAATTCTCCCGACCCTTAGTCTGTTTCATTTCGTTTCCGGCTAGGACATACAGGGTATCTAATCCCTTTCGCTTCACCCTAGCTTTATACATCAATGAAGCGTACGTTATGGACCCCGCAGAGCGCCTTTCGCCACTGGTACATGTTCTTCCCGTATCTACGCATTATCACCGCTACACCCGGGATTCACATCTCCCCTACCACCCCACTCAGCCCAGTAGTTTCCATTGCCGTGGTGAGCTGAGCTACACTTTTTTACAACAGACTTTTCTGGGCCGCATATCTGCGGACGCTTTACGCCCAATAATTCCGGATAACGCTGGCCTCCCTTATATTACCGCGGCTGGCTGGCACGAATTAGCCGTCCGGGCTTATTCCTCAAAGTACCGTCATGTCTTCTTTCCTTGAGGAAAGAGGTTTACAAGCCCAGAGGCCTTCGTCCCTCACGCGGCGTTGCTTCCGCAGGCTTCGCCCATTGCGGAAAATTCCCCATTGCTGCCTCCGCAGGAGTCTGCGTGTGTCTCAGTCCAGTGGCTGTCCTCCTCTCAAGACCAGCTACTGATCGATGCCTTGGTGAGCCATTACCTCACAACAAGCTAATCAGACGCGAGCTCATTCCTCAGGCGAATTCGTTTTCACCTCTCGGCATATTGGGGTCTAGCAAGCCGTTTTTCAGCTGTTATTTCCCCCTTATCCTGAGGGCAGATTCTCACGCGTTACTCACCCGTTCCGCCACTTGCCCGAAGGCCCGTTCGACTTGCATGGTTAAGCCACGCGCCAGCGTTCATTCCTGGCCAGGATCAAACTCTCGTTGTAGTCACTTCGTCCTGTAACCCAGCTTTTCAAAACAACTAACTTTCGTCTTAAACTATTTCTCACCAATCGGCAACCAGATGCCGGCCCACTGAACAAATCGCCTTACCTTAATAATCGTCTTCCCCCAGGGCCTCCTTCTCGCGAGGGTTCGAGAGGCATTTCAAACCACTTACGTCATCCACCTTGCAGCCAACAACGCGCATCATTGACTTTCAAATCACTCAGATCCGCGTCGCAGTCTTCTCTATTGGAACTTTTCATCGCCGCAACACCCGTGAAAGCAGCTTCTGCAAGCTCATCCCCCACTAAACAAGCTGCTTGTTTTCTTTTGACGGGACCTCACACCTTTGACTGCTCGTTCGTTAAACCCCAGCCTGCTAACCGTAAATTCACGTCGCTTTCGCTTTCGCTCACTGACGCTCAGCAAGCCAAGACCTCAATGCAGCAAAAGCGTCGCGTTCCTAAAACTTTTCTTTTGTCCAGTGCCGTCGGCTCCGCCCTCTCTCAGGCTATTCACGGATCGGCGGTCTCTCAAGCCGCTTTGAAACCTACGCATCGTTGGGCTTGCGCCTTCTTCTCTGTTCGGTTCTGGCAGGCACTCGCGCGCGATCGCCGGCTCCTGCGCAGTCCGGAAAATGTAGCAACAGGAGGACAAACGCTGCTAAACCGGCCTGAACGCGCACCCAACCAACCAGAGTCAGCGGCTCAAGCAGGCGTCGCCCCAGGGCATGATACACATACCAGGGTGGAGCCTTGGGATCCTCCTCGGGCCGCCCAGCACGGGAGAAAATCACTTGTCCGACGGAGGTTGGTGCGCGGACGCCAGGGGATCAAAGTGGCCGCTTACCGTGACTGTGTTCTGGCGCAAACCAACGCCAAAGGGTCAGGCCCCAACTCGGAGAGCACCAGCCAGGCGGCTCCGCCAGATCCGCGCGATACGTTCGTGGTGCCTCCAGAAGACTGCCACCGTCTGCCCCATGCCACGCTGACCAGTTGAGGCTGAGACCACCCCAGCAGGCGAATCTTGCAGGGGGAAGGCGGCGAATCCAGGGCCAGCGTCTGACCAGACGCCGATGGTGACGCTTTTTGCAGAAGCGAGGCGCAAACCGTACTCCGGCGGCCATTCTGTGGAGGGCGCAACATTCCGTTTGCCCGTTAGCGCAAAGACACACATACCCCCATCGCCCCGATCCGTGCCGGCGGCGCCCCTTCGGGGGGCGCGGGCCGCGGGCTCACCAGCCGGGTATTATCTAGTCGCGCAAACAGATCCGAGGGTAAAACTTCGGGGACAACATGCAGCCTCCTGGCCGGGTGGAGGTGCTTGTAGGGGCGGCACATTCCAGCATCGCCGTCACCGGAACGGCCCCGCCTCAAAAGCGCGCCAGGGGGGAAATCGCCCAGTAGAAAGGGCCATTCCCCGCTCCGCAAATGTTGGTTCGGTGCCATCAGAGGGATCGACAACCCAATAAGCCGCCGAGCTGGTGAAGGCGCTGTCCGTCGCTCCTTTTCCTCACTGAAAGACACCCCTTTCACGGAATTAAGCTGGGCAGGGCCGCACACCTGAGGGTGTCGTCACTCCCAGCCCGGGTGCACAGGCCGTGATCCAAGCTGCCCATCCGGCTTTGGCTTCCGGTGGTGGGCATGCCCGAAGTCAAAGGCGTTGACGGTCAGGCCACCTGATCGATTGAGGAATGGATGGGCAACGCCTCGCGGCCCAGCATCGAAGAGCCATGCAGACACAGGTCATCCGAGCGTGCTCTGAGCTGTAGGAGAATACTCTGCGATAGGGCATGCCTGGCCGGCTTGTCGCTTTGTTGAAGCGACGCAGGTTTCAGCCTGTCGAGTAGCACCCAGCAACGCCCGTATGGCCATCACGGCCCTCACCCAGCTGAGGCACCAGGCGAAGAGGCAGAAAGACCCCCTTGGGACGGATCTGAGCGACCGGGCCCAGATCCAGCAAGCCGCCCCCAGCCAATTTGCCATGGCCGCGGAGGAAAGGGCCATGGGCCAACCCCAGCGCCAATGAAGGTTCCGCGGGCCTCCCGCAAGGGTAGATCGACAGCATCAGACCAAAGCGTGCTGTTGCGTTCCGCATCCGGAGGCCAGGCCGAAGACCAGTATCCACCGTTCTTTGAGAAACCGTCACCTGGGGGTGAGCCCGCCAAGGCCAAGCAACAGCAGCAGCAGTCGAGCCGCGATCAGCTGGCAGCCCAACCGGGCCGTGGCCAGCGGTCCCAGGCGGGAACGATTCCACCAGCCGCCAGCAGAGGCCACGAGCGGTGCCGGAAACCCCAGAGCGCCATTGAGGACCGGCGTGGCGGCAATGCGGGCATGGCCGAACACCTCGCTCCATAGCTTTCCAGCAACCAGGATGCTTCGTAAGAACAGCGGCCAGGTCAAGTGACAGAGGTGACAACAGAAAGAAGACAGCCACCTAGACGGTCTGGAGGTGATTTCATGGCAGGCCCCGCCCATGGTGACGGCGTCTTCCCGTTCGCGCTGCGGTCAAGCGCTGGCAGCCGCTGGAGGCTCCACGACGCCAGGGGGCCAGCAAAGGTGATCGCGACACCAACAGGGCCGAGGAAACAGGAAGGGGGGACAGCAACCGCTTCAAGCACGCGCCGAGAACGCTGCACGCCACTCTCGAGGCTAGCCAGGCTGAGGGGCAATCGGAAATGGCCCCAGTTGACCATCCGGACAGTGAGCAGTGCACAGCATGATGCCGACGGGCCTGGAGCGTTGCTGGCTCGTGGTGCATTCAAATCACCAGGGCCAGGTAGGGCCGTGCTGGTCCATCGACACCGCCAGGCCGTTAGCAGGCGGAAACAGGCCGCAGGTCCGAGCGTAGCGGCCACAATTTGCCGATCACGACTCGGCTCTAGGGAATCCCTGAATTGTAGTACCGGCGAGGCGAAGTGAGCGGCACACCAGCAGTTGAGCCAACTGTCACCGCAGAAACAGGCCGCTCCCAACCAGATGTTAGGCGGTGCTGGTGGGCGGCCCGCAAACGAATTGGAAGCCTCACCGCTCTCTGCGCGTCGAGATTTTGGCATCTTCCAGGGCAGGAACCCTGGACGGGCCACGAACTGCTTCGAAGGCCAGGAGCTCGCACCCACCAGCAGGCGGGAAAGCCCACCGGTCCGTGCGCATGACCGCGATCAGCAACCGGCCAAACACCCGGCCATGAACGAGGCAAGGCCTGACAGTCCGAGCGCTCAAAGTGGCTGGGGATCCCGAGGCAGCACCGGGGCCGGAAGCTCTCGCGGGATTCATCGGGGCCGGAGGCCGCAAACGCCGGCCAGTGACCTTTACACAGGAGCCACAAGCGGTCGAACGTCACAGCAAGTCGAATCCGCTGGCAAGCGTATTGCCAAGGGCCAGATGTGGTCGATACAGGGGGAGATCCGGGTGGTGCGGTCGCCTGGGGGCCTTGGACCCGACTGCAGGCGGGTGTGGCAGAGCCTGGTCCCTGATCTCGGTTGCTCAGTTCGCCGCAATCAGCCAGGGCCGCCTGTTGTAGTCGGTGACCGAGCGGGTCGTACACGGCAAACCTTACCGCGTTGGGGTGGAGATCGCGCTTGAGCCTGTCCACCACCTCCCGCTGGTCGGTGCCACCGGCCTGGAACGCAGGCGGGCCAGCTCAGCGCCTGCCGGACGGAGATTCACTGTCTTGATGTCGGGTACTTAATGCCGAAGCCGGCTTGGTTTGGGCTCTAGTAGCAGCACATAAAAGCTGGTTTCACCTCCTGGCGGATCGGATCCCTCGGAGTGGCGAACGGAAGCGCGGCTTTCTCAGTCGCCTGCTTCTGCTGGCGAATACTTCAGCGGCGCGGCGCCCGCATCCAAAAGCGACCAGCTCGATGTATTGAGGCGATGGCGTTGTCACAGCTGTATAGGCTGAAGATTGCTCGTGTCCGACTGAGACTTGTCCTGCTCTCCTGCGCAACGGTTAGGTCTGTCCGTGTGAATTCCGATTTCCCAGGCAAAAATTATTAACGAATGCTCAAGAACGGCTCCCGATTGAAAAACTCTCGCTGCTGTTGGTGAGAATTGAGATATCGAGACATGATCTCGTTCGAGTTACTCGCGGAAGGCGTAAAGGCAGTCCACGACATGCTTCTTCACCTGCAGCGTGAGGGCAACCGGAGCGCACAGCACATACAACCGGGCAGGCTCCTTGGCCGTTGAGTGGTGACGTCATAGGGCGCATATCACAAGCCCAGAAACGGAGCGTGCCAGGGGGCTGCGACCGGTGCACGGAGATGATCAGGCCAGTGCGTTGTCAACAGCTGCTGGTCGGCGGGCGAGCTGGGTTTCGTGGCCTTGAGCACCTCAGCTGGTGGAGCGACACTCCGCCTGGAAGCCGGGGCCCTGTTCATCGGCGCGGCAGCGCTGACAAAGCGCTCGGAACGATTCCCTGGCCATATGCGGCCACCGTGTCTCATCGGAGAGTTTGCATGATCGGACGTAGGACTGGGCCCACCTGGCGCCACTGAGATCACCCGCAGGGCAATCAAGGTACTGGTTCCTGCGGCCTCTCCGAATTTGGTCACGGGCCCCCGGGCCCCGATCTGGGGCCACTCCCGTGGGGATTGTCCAGAATCAGTTGATGCCCATGTTATCCTGGC
>Ga0163217_1090234_pt1 | contig 12662 bp, 25 predicted proteins | sample SynspAceP_FD_185933 | JGI IMG/M metagenome (GOLD analysis project Ga0163217, IMG submission 185933) | Saline lake microbial communities from Ace Lake in Antarctica - Synechococcus sp. Ace-P (PacBio error correction) | ecosystem: Environmental > Aquatic > Non-marine Saline and Alkaline > Saline ... | reverse complement strand
TCAGGGATCTGTTGGTTAGTATCGTATTGCGGTAATGAGCTTTTGGAGGTAGAAGGGTCAGGGCTTGATTCAAGGTCGTGGGGAGGGATTTGGATATTTTTCCCTTGTTCTGTGTAGAATTGATAATTGTTCAGTGTTGAGTTTGTTCGTTCGCTATTTTTTTGGGGGTCGTCTGAATTGATGGATTTTTTATGTTATTCCAACTTAAGAAGGAGCGTTTGATTGATTCTGATTGGAGGTTTTGATGGTGGTATATATAACGCTTTTACTTGCGCCGGCGGGAAAAAGTGATTGAATTTTTGAAGTGCAACTTTCTGGTCAAGGCAGTCCAGGATTGGGAATTTAGGTGACGGTTTGGATTTCTCAGATTATCGTGTTCGAGAGAACGTTTTTTTGAATTTGTTCACAGTGTACTTTGTTATTTGGTTCAGGCTCGGTATGGGTTGTTTGTCAGTGGGGATTTGTAAATGGCGGTGTTTAGTTACAATTGTAGTATTGCATGTTTGAGGTAGTTTTAAATGTCATTTGGCTGGGGCCGTTTTTTAAGTGACTTTGTACCCGTGCCTTTCGTCTTGTGTTTACAAGAGGTGAGTTATTTCCGTTTATTATTTTAGTAATCTCCGGCAGAGTGAAAATTTATTTCAGTTCAATTCTGTGTTAGTTGTCAGCATCTTCGATCGGCAGAGGTCTTGTATGTTTTGTGTTAGGTTCCCTTTGTTTTGCCGTGTTACATTTTGGTATGTGTGTGTGGAAGGTAACTGGGTGTGTTTTGGTTCTGTTGTGATCTCGTTGGTTTGCTAGTTGTTTTATTGGTGTTTCTTGTGGGTTTGCGGGGTAATTTGTTTATGCCCTGTTGTTTATTGGAACCTGGAATGTGGTTTGAGTTAGTTGGGACTTCAATTTAGAAGGTGATTTGCTTGGTATGGTGTTGAGGGCTTTCGTTTGTGGGTTACTTTTGGGCATTGAGGGTGTTTCGTTTTTGTTGGTGCGTTGTGTTGATACGTAGGGGTGTGTCCTGTGGAAGGTTCGGTTTTTGGTTTTCTATTTGTTTTCGTTAGATATTCGGTGTTTAATTATTCTGGGGGTTTTTGTGGTTGGGTTTTATTGTTTGGGTTTGTGCTTTCTTTGAATCTTTAGGGGTCAATTTTCACGGCGCCTGTTTTTTGAGGTGTATCCTGTTTCCGATTGTCGGTGATTGTATTTGATCAGGAGGTTAATCTAGTTTGGAAGTGTGGCGTTCTTGTCTTTGGTTTATGGTCTTCGTTTTGTGTGGGTGTTGCGTGTTTTTGGGTTTGTTGAAGGTTACTCCCTTTGCTCTGCCAGTGGTGGTAGATTTCTCTATGGGATGCCTTGTAAGTTGTTTTTGTGTTTTTGTGGTGTGGTGTTGTGGGTAGCCAGGGTGAGGTGGGGTTTGATTGGCCAATTGATTGTTGAAGAGGGGGAAAGGTGATTTTTTTGAATCTGGTTTGTTTTCTAGTTGGGGTTTTGGTGTTGTGCCGGGAAATGTTTCTTGGGTTTATAGGTTGGCTAAAGTGTGTCTTGGGTTATTGATTTGTTCTTCATTTATTGGAGTGTGTTTTGGGCTGTGGGGTTGTGGGAGTGGGAAGGCGTTTTGGTGCCTTTTTGGTGGTTTCCAATTACTTTTAAGTGCGTGGTGTGGTTTAGATGTGGGTTGAAATTGGGTTTAATTGGCTTACTTTTTATTATTGCCGATATCAGTATTGATTTGAGTGTCATCTTTCCGTGTTTGGTGATGTTTGATTTACTTGACTTTGGATTCTTTCGGACTTGGATTGTTGTGTTGTGTGGTTTAGTTGTCTTTTCTGTCGGTACCGAGCTGTACCCTGAGAATGTGACAGTTCTGTAAGGGATTTGGGATTTAGTTCGGGAGGAGCGTTTATTTCTTTTTTGAGGTTAGGTTGCGGATTGATGTTGATTTTCGTTTGATGTGCTATGGGTTGTGGTCCAGTGGGAAGCGTATGGTGTGAAAGTTGGCTGACCGTTGGGTGTGTTGTTGGGTGAAAGGAGGAGTTTCTCTTGTTGGTTTGGTTGTCCAGATGAGTCTTTGGTTTTATTTAAGAGAGTTTGGGTTGCGGTTAAAGAGTTTGGATTGTGTTGAGGAGATTGTGTTGGCAATTTGGGCGAGTGATGGATATTTTTTTTCCTTTCGTTGTTGTTGTTGGGGCTATTTCGGCTTTTGTTTTGATTGGTCGTTATGTTCTGCGATATCTGTGACATTTTTTTGTGATTTTGAAAGAGTTTAGGTTGTGCCGGTACTGAAGGTTGGTTTGCGGTCTTCTTTGCATCTATGTTTGCCATGGTTTACGACTTGCTTCTGTTTTTGGGCTTTGATTTTCTATGTCGTGGTGGATGATGTGACGTTCCGTTCGCGTTTCTTGTCTCTCAAGACTGTTCATTATGGCGTTGTTTGGATTGATATTTAGATTTTTCTATTAGGGTATGTTCTTTGAGGTGGCGTTGCTTGTTTGGTTATAGGGCCGTAAGATTGTTAATGTAACCGGAAATCAGTTTTTCCTTTTGGATTGATTGCTCTAGGGTCTGGGTGCAGCTGCCAGTTTGGTTAGGTTGTTGTTTATCTCTGAGATGTTTTCCTTTATTGATTTTGGTTAGCGTTTTGGATTTTGAGTTTAATGATTGTTGGTTTTTCTTTATTGGTTATTTTTGTTTAGTGGTTTTAGTGTTGTTCTTAAATCAGTTATTGGGCTCGGGGAGCTTCTACATTACGCTTTAATTGTCGGGGCGCTTGTGATGTAGAAGGTTAATTTACCTGAGTGGGGGAGACTTTTTGGGGCTTAACTGTTTGTTCGTATTTTACTTATTGTTCATATTATTCATGAAATACGATGTTTTGTTTTGTTGAGTTGTTTTGAGGATGAATATACTGGTGCTGGGATCTGGGGTGAAAGGTTGCCAATGGAAGTAGTGTAGTTATCCGATGTGGTAGGATTTTTTCTTTCCGGCTGGTGGGTTCGTGGGAGGTTGAGTGTCAGGCTCAAGTGTTTTTTTAGGAACTATTTGAGATGCTGAAGGGGAGGGCGATGATTTGCTTTGAAGGGTTGCAGGCAGGTTGTTTTAGGGTTCGTCGGTATGGTCTTTCGGGTTTGCTTCAAGTGGATTATTGGGGTTGGTTTGGTGACTTTCGTGTACGTTCTTAGTGTGCATCTCAGCTTAATGTTAATTAGGTTTGATTATTTTCGTGATGGGTCTTTAGTGATTTTTTAACTTTGAGTTGTTCTATTTTGTGTATGTCCAGCTGGTTCTGTGAAGCTGTGATGTTTGAGCTGTCATTGGTGTGTATTGGGCTCATCGGTAGTGCGTTTTGTGGCATCGATTTTGTGGCAATAGGTGGTCCTTTGATGGTTGTATTAGAATGTAGAGTTATGATGGGGTATGGTGGGATTTGTAGTGTTTTTTTAGTGAGAGAATTAACGCGGGTGGACTCATGTTTTGCAATGCTGAAGCTCGGATAGATTTGCTTTGGGTACTACAAGTTATTTCGCTCTGGTGGTGAGTGTGGACTGTTATTTGAGACTGTCAGTATGTTGGTTTTTTCGAGTTTGGGTGGTTTACCGTGAGTTAGTTTGATGTGTTGGTGGGTCTTGGTTGAGTATGTTAATGGGTTGGAATTTTTTTTGACGTTTTTGTTTTATTAGGTTGGGAAATTTGAGGACGGCGATTAGGTGGTGCCAGTTTTTTGGGGCATTTTTTGAATATTTGAACGCAATTTATGATTGAGGGCGATCCTTCGGATGTTCATACATGGAAGTAACTTAGAGGGGAACATGATTCTGTAATGTTCAGGAAATGTTTTCGTGGAATCCGGTATGGGTTTAGTAGACGATTCCTGGGCTTGAATTTGCAATGGGGTGGCTGATGATTTCAAAATTGATTCCATTTTTGTGTCCACGTGTGCTCTGCACGTAGGTATAGGTATTCGCTAATTTGTATTAGTGTTTAGAAATTTTCAGATGGGCTTGGTGTTGAAGGTTGCTTTTTGTGTGATTGAATTTTGGTTACTTCTTTTAGGATGGATCAGTTTTTTTTTGAAGTAGTCGGTAATTCTGGGTTTCGTGTGGAAACTTGCTTTTTTATCATGATTCTGGGTATTTGGTTGGATTTTACATTCTGGCTGGCTGTTTTTCGAGGCTTTGTTTATTTCCGTAGGTTCCTTTTAGGGTATTTCTGTTCCTACATGCTTGTCTGGACTTGGTGGTGGTTCTCCTGTGCTTTTTCCTGTCATTATCCGGTTTGAGGCGGGAAGGAAATCGTGTTGTAGTCGTTTGGCTGTATCATATTTTTTGGCTTTCCGTTTCCGAATTGTTGTTCTGTTTGCAGTAGTTTGTTCTATTAGAGCTGTATCCGTAAAGTCAGGCGTTAGTGTGATGGCTTTGGATGGTTTTTGGAGTGAGATTAGTTGTCAAGTTTTGACGTGTGTTTGCAGGCTAGGTGAGCGACGCGGGCTATATGGCGTTTTTTGGGTTGTGGTTAAAAGGTTTTCACTGGAAAGAAGGTTGTTTTTTGACGATTCTCGAAGGTGGAATCCCAGCGCGTCAACTTTGCGTATTGGTGTTGTTTGCTGGATCCAGGTTCAATTTCCGATGATTGGTTGGAATGTAGTTTGGTGTATTTAAGTTATGGTGTTTTCTGGTTGCTCGTAAGTTTGATCATCCGGAAAATGTTGGAGAGGTTGTTGGTACTGTTTGTGGTTCCGAAGTATTTTTTCCATTGCGTCTGATCGTTTCGAGGGCTGTTCTCGTTTTGTTGGCGTGTAGGTTTGCCGTCTGTGTGCATCCCTGTTGTTCTGCTGTGCTTTGAATTGGGCTCTTTGTCGGTCGATTAGTTGCCTTATTACTAGTTTCTTGGCGTATGTGTTGTACAGGGATTTTCCTGATGGGGTATGTGGTTCCTGTTATTGGTTTCGAAATTAGTCGTGGGGAGTTCGGGTTCGGTTCTTGAGTGGTTGGCGTTGTTCTTTGTCCGGGGGTAATTTTGCTTGGGTTTGGTTCCCTTCTGGGTTTGTTGCGCTGGAGTCTTATTGTGTGCTGATGTTAGCTGTTTGACGGTATTGGGTCTGCTAATTTATTATTGTTTGGCTTGGTTAGTTGGCTTGGTGCTTGAGGGTTTGTGCTAGTGCGTTTTTTGGGCTTTTTTTTTTTTCGTGTTGTGTTGGGAGGTTGTGGGTTTGTTGGTTTTTTGGGTTTTTTTTAGGTGTAATTGTGGGGTTGTTTGTAAGTTTTGTTCGTGGGGTTGTCGGGGTGGGGTTGTTGGGTTGGTGCCTGTGGTGTGTTATGGGGATTTTGGTACAGGTTGGGAGAACTTTGGGCCTGCGTTTGTTTGCTTTTGGTGTATGGGCTGTGGTTTTTGTTGGTCCTTCGATGGGCTTTCAGGGCGTTTTGTTCCTGACTGGGTCGTATTCAGCTCGGTTTTGATATGTTTGGTTGTGTTGCTGTGAATTTAGGAGGGGGATTTGTGCGTTGATTGCTTTGAAGGTGGCGGTCTCCGGTAGTTGCTCTTAATTTTGCAGGTCCGATTGGGGTTGGGGCATTGGGTCAGGGGGGTGGTTTGGGTTTGATGGTTTTTTGTTGGGTATTTGGGGATGTTTTCTTTGTTAGGTAATTAGGTTTTCGTTTTTGATGGATTATCGGGTGCTGTGGTAGGGTTGGTTTGGGTTTTTTCTTTCTTTGTTGGGTGGGTTGCATGGATGTTCGTGTGGGTTGTATTTGTGGTTTTGGGCTTTTCATGTTTTGTTTGGTTTTCTCGGATGTTTGGGAGTGGTGTTTTTCGCTTCTTGTTTTGCGTCTGCTATGTGGGGTCGTTGGTCTGGTGTGTTTTTGTTAATTGTTTCATGGGCTTATCGTTGGTTGTTTGAAGTCGGTGTTTTTGGTTTGAGCTGGCAGGTTGGTTGTTGGTTTTTTTTTTCGGGAATCGATGTGATGGTTGTTTCGCTTCTGGGCTATCTTTGAATTTTTCGCCTTAATTCTTTGGGGTTTGTTGGTGAGGCTTGTTTGGTGTCAGATTCTCCTTTTACAATATCAACTTGGGTAAATGTTGGTTGTTTCGTCTTGGGTGTGGATTTTGGGGTGGGGTAGGTTGTTGGTTGGGAGGAGATTGGATATTTTTCTGTTCTTTGTCGTTGTAATAGTAGTTTTGAGTATGTTTAGTTACGGTATTTTTCTGGGGTGATTGTTGCTGTTTTTTCTGCTACCTTTTCACTTCGTGCAGTCCTTGCTTGTTGTGGAGGGTTTTGAATGATTGGTTATTCCTTATGTTTTTCAGGGGGAGTGTTTTAGATTTTTGAAGTGATTTTGGTTAAGGCAGTAGCTGGGTTTCGGCTGCGGGTGGGCTACGTTTTTGTTGGAGCTTTCTCCTTGTTGTGTAGTGCCTTTTTGGTTCGGTCGGTTGTTTGTTTGTCGTGGATTGTTGGCGCAGGTGTTTTGTTCATCTTTGTATTGTGTTGGGATGTTTCTGTCAATTTGCTGGGGTTCCATTTTTGTGCCTTTGTTGTGTATCAGGTTTGGTGTAGAGTGGATTTTCTCAGTTTCTTTTTTAGTTTTCTGGATGCTTTCTTTTTTTTGTAGATTGTTGTGAATTTGTGAGGAGTCTTGTATGTTTTTGTAGGTTTTGTTTTAGCGTGGTTTTTGCGTTTGTGTTGTGGTGGAGGTGGGTGTGTTCTTCTTGGTTTTGCTTGTGTTGTGGTTTTGATCGTTGTTTTTTGTGATTTTCTTGGCTTGGGTTTGGGGAGTTGGGTTTTATTGCTGTTGTGTTTGGTGATTGATCGTGGTTTGACAGTTAGTTGGGTTCATTTCAGACGGTGTTTTGATTGGTATGGTGGGTGTTGGCCGGATTTCGTTAATGTTGGGTTGTTTATGGGCTGCAGGTGAAGTGTTTAGTTTTTTGGACTTCAGGTGCGTGTGTTTCTGTGTGGTAGTGTTGTGGGTTGTCTTTGGTTTTGTTTTGGTTTTGTTTAAGTATTTGGTAGTTTTATCTTTTTGGGGGATTTTTGTGGATTGGGTATATTTGTTTGGTTTGGTGATTTTTTTCGATTTGGTCTTTTCAGGGTGTTTTTGGCGCTGTTCTGTCCGTTGTCGATGTTGTTTTGTGGAGCGCTTGCTTGTTTGGACGTGTTGGCGTTTTGTTTTGGTTTGCGGAAGTTTCTTTTTGGTTGGTTCGGCTTGAAGTGATTTGGCTTTTTGGTTGGTTTTCTTGAATTGCGTGAGTGTAGTTTTTCGGGGTGATTTGTTTGTTGTTTTTGTGTTTTTCGTGGCTGCTGCCGTGTTGTGGGTGGGGTGAAAGGTGGTTTGATTGGAATTGGTTGTTGCGGGGGGGGGTGATTTTTTTACTTGTTGGGGTTGAATTGATTCTGTTAGGGTGGTATTGGTGATTGATGAGGTGTTGTTTGGGGTTTATGGTTTGGGCTAGGTTGTGTCTCTGAGCTTGCTTGATTTTTGCTTTCTATTTTCCAGGTGTTGTGGCGCTAGTGGGGTTTGTGGGTGGGAGGCCAGTCTTTGAGCCTTTTTTTTGGTGGTTTATCTTTTTAAGTGGTGAGATGGGTGGTTTGTGATGGTTGTTGGGTTCTTGGTTTTATCAATTTTTATTGCGCTTTCCTTCAGTTTGATAATTCTGGTGCATCCATTTTACGTAGTTGGGTGTGTTGTTATATTTTGGCTTAATGCTTTCCTTGGAACTGGGAATTGTTTCTTGTGGGTTTGGTTTTTTCGGATTTTTAGTCCGGTTCGAGATGTCTGGCCGGTTGTGCCGGTATTCTGCTGGGGGAATTTGGGAAGTATTGATCACGGAGGCAGTTTATTTCTTTTGGGTTCAAAGAGTTGCGGATTCCTGTGACTTTACTGTTTGCATCGTGGCTTGGGTTGTGGTTCCGTGAAAGGAAGAGTTGGTGTGAGCTATGGTGACGTAAGGGTGTGTTTGATGGTGGTCGGAGGTTTCTCTTGATTGGTTCCGGTTGTGCATGACCGTTTTTGTTTTTATCATCAGAGGTTTGGGTGCGTGGTTTGGTTGTGTGGGCTCATGTGTGGACTTTGGGGGTGATGGTCTTGTTTTTCTCTGTTTTGTTGTTGTTGGAGGTTTCGCTTTTATGTTGCAATGTTGGTGTTTAGTCTGCAGATTTTTGTACCGACATTGTTTTTTTGCTGATTTTTTGAGCAGTATTTTCGTTCTGTGCGGTCCTCGAAGAGAATTGGTTTGACGGTATTATCTGACTTTAAGTGTTTGATGGCTTTTAAGATTGCTTTTGTTTTGAGTTGGCATAATTTGATGTGGTGGCATACGATGTGTTCTGATTCCGTTCATCTTGAACTTTTCTAGTTTATTGGCGTTGTTGGATTGTATTTAGTTAAATTCTTTTGCAGGGTCCCTGTATTGTCCTGAAGGTGAGTGCTTTGTTGCTGTAACGGCAGTAGAATATGATTTGGTACGTCGTTTTTTCTTTTGGGATTGTTGCTATCGGGTCATGGAGGTTGCAGCTGCGTTTTAGGAGTGAGTTTGTTGGTTTCAGTTGGTGTTTTTCTTAATTTGTTTTGGATGGCTTAGGGTTTTGGTTTAATGTTGTTGGTTTATTCCTTCTTTTGCGTTTTTTCGTTAATGTGCGTTTTGTGATTGGTTTTTAGAAATAATGGTCGAGGGGGGGTTTTTTGTCAGCTTTATTAGTTGGGAGCGTTTTGTGTGTCGAGGTATATTATGAGTCGGGGCGGACTTTTGCCGTCTTAATATTGTTCCGATTTTTCAATTAATTGGTATCATTTTCTGAAATCGGTCGTCCTCTTTTTTGTTGCAAGTTAGTTTGCATGGGATGTTGCACTGGCTGTGCGGTACGGAGCATGAAGGTTGGATGGCGTGTCTTGTTCTGTGTGGAGGGTTTTTATGGCGTGGTGGGGTTCAGTGGGGTATTTGGCGTAGCAGATGTGTTTTTTAGGAAATTTGAAGTGCATGAAGCGGGAAGGGCAAGTTGTTGTGTGGGTGGGGCTTGTTTTGGGTTGTGGTATGTTTTCGGGGGGCATTGGTCAAGTGGATTATTTGGGGTGGTTTGGTGATTTTGTGTGCGTTTTTGTAGCTGTTAATTTCGTTAATATTCTAGTTAATGAAATTTTTTGTGAATGGGTTTTAAGTGACTTTAATCTTCTTGATCGTTACTTTTTAGTGTTATGTCGCTGGGTTCTGTGCACGTGTGATGTATAACTGAAGACTGTTTGGTGATGTTGGTTTAGTGTGGTTCGATGGGCTTTTGTGGTCGGTGGTCCTTTTGTGTATGTTCATTTTGTCCCGGTTCTGATGCGGTTAATGGTGGGATTTTGATAGTGTTTTTTTGTGGGAATTTTCGGGCTGTGATACATGTTGACTGAATGGAGCTGGTGGATATTGTTTGGATCTTGTTCTTTCAGCTACTCGGATGGTGACGGATGGTGATGCGTCTCTCTCGCGATGCTGTTCCGTTGGTTTATTGGTTTGGTGAAGATTCTGTGAGTGAGGCATATCCTGCGAGGCTCTCTCGGTTCGAAATTTTGGTTTGCGTGGTGCATCCCTTGGTGGGGTCACTCGTTCAATTGAAATCAGAGGGTGTGTATTTACTATCCTTTGGCTTATTTAGCTTGTTATATATTGTAAAGCGATGGCGGGTATTTGGCAGTCCGCCTTAGATGGTCAAGGAATTTTGCGTTGTGAATTTCTCAGTCTTGCTATGCAGGTTGTGTGTTCCACGATTAGTTGCTTTTCTTTTGATTGCTCTTTTGGGAAATTTCGCCATTGTGGAGAAAGGTTAGATCATTCTTGAGTTGTGCAATCTCTGTTAGCTTTCATGAGATGATCTTCACTGCATCTGCAGTGTGATCTCTCGACATGTTAGGAGGTATAGGACATATCCTATTTCGCAATAGATCTTTAGCGCTCTTTTTGGTGAGTTTTTTTGCGCATTTAGGTGATAAAGTTCTCGGAGTTTTATTGCCATCTGAAAGTGCCAGGGCCAGAGTCTTATTTCCGTTAGATGTGAGCCATGTTATAGCTTTTGAGGCATGCCAATGTGTCAGTCGTGTCAGTATTGGATTGCATTCTTAGGTTGTCGTGTGTTCAAGTCTAATTTTGTTTAGCCTCCACGTGGTGATGCTATTTGAAGCATTAAAGAGTAGATTAAGGTTTGTTCTTTATTAGGATGTTGTTCAATTTCAGGTTGGGTTGTGTGTTGCGGTTGACTCTCTTGATATCTTGTGCATAAGGTTGTTTTAATTTGTGAGAATTTGTTTTCTATTGGCTCTTATAAAGTATCCTCATATTTCTTCTGCGTACAAAGTTTAATTTATTTAACTGAGGGGATTTGTTGTTGTAATTTGCTTGTGTTGTGGCGGATTAGCGATTTAATTGCTGTTGGTGTATTTTAGTGCTTTTACTGTTAGAATCTTAGATATTGGTGACTTTTTGTGGTTTCATATCCTCAACACCTTAGCCGCCTGCGGAATAATTCCTGATCTGTGTAGACAATGATTTGTCTTACTGGGTGGATTCTAAGTATCTCGATTTTTCTCGACGTATGATTCCTCTGATTCTTTGAGGAAGTAGGCAATTCTCGGCCTTCGAACTCCAATTACTAAGCAGTTCGCATCTTTGTGGATGGTGGTAGTGTGGCGATTCTCTTGCTTCCTTCCTTCGGTGTTTTTTTGATTTGGCATCTTTTCCCCAATATATTCTGGTGTGGGTCGCTATGAATAATGACATTGTAGCTGTATTTTGGGTCTTCTTATGTGTGCTGTGTAGCGTACAATCTTATATTGACTTCGGCCTACTTTTGATTACCCCATCCAGTGGCGCTTGAAGTGATTGATTAAGTATTTTTGCTTCCAACTGCTCGTGATGGGATGCCTCTTATGACAATGCGTTTCTCAGTTTCTTCTGCACGCTGCTGTTTTCTAAAGTTGCTGCGATAGCGCTGTAGGATATTCGCTGGGCATCTAGCGTAAGTGTGAGTGATGTTTGGCGGTTTTCGGTTTGCGCCATGGGCAAAAACTTAAGCTTGCGATTCAGGAAAAGGATATGTGGACGTGTTGGTGCGTGTGATTTTTTTTTTATGTGATATGAGGGTTTTGATGTATTTCTAGTTTCAGGAAGTGTTTGGGTGATAGAAGAGATGGTTGCGGTTGGGCTTTTTTTGTTTTTCGTTGAAGGGGTACAATGATTTATGTGTGGGGGGTTGTTTTTATGCGTTGTACGGGTCTAAGGATTAAGTGGTGTTCGCTCCTCTGGTATGTGGTCTCTTGAGTTGTTGTTCGCGCTTTGCTGATTGGTTTGTGTCTCTGAGTGTGTGTTCTGCTTCTGGCTGGATAGCTAGTATAAGAGGGGGGTTTGTTCGGGTAACAAGTAGGAAGCCGCCCCCTCTTGTGGATAGTTTTGTTCCTGATTTTTGTATCTTTTGTCTGTGTGTTTATAGAATCATTAGGACTTTTTGAAGTGCGCACTTGGTAAAGCACGGTATGGAATATGTAGGTGTCTTGTTGTTCTAGTGATTGATTGTTGAATTGGTGGTTTATCTTATACCATATGCAATTTGGCATTTAAACGTCATTATATATTCGCTGTGAGTTATTTAGTTTGCATTCTTATTCTCTCATTGTGCAAGAATGTGTTGAGTTGTATAGTACATCTCTTAGGACGGGTGGAATACAATCAAATCTCTTAGGTGCTATTTAGATGATTGCTGTGACTATTTCGTTTGTCGGTGGGTCTTCGCATTTTTGATCCCGCGTGTTATAGGCAGTTCATATCTCCCAAAAGGAATAAGATAAATCTTGGTGGATTGACTCTTTGTGTTTTTTGGGGCTTATTTATAGTTCGTGATCTGTGTAGCTTCCTGTGTGCTATTGTACGCAGTGTTTCAAAACTATTGAATGCACTGCTTAGCCTGTCTAGAATGGGGTTAGTGGGGATATGTGTTTGTTTTCTAAAGAGGGGAATTGGTGGAAAGCTTAAATGATATCAAGGATAGTGGTGCGTGATAGGGTTGCAGTTATTGTGGCGTGGGATTCATAAATTTATTAGAGTCTTTTGAGGGAGTATTTAGTGATAATTGTGAGTTTTATCGAGTGTGGAATTTCTTTACATTGTATTGACCGCTGCGCTCTCTGAGTGTCTCTCGTATTTTGGGTAGGGGAGTATGGTGTGTGTCTCTCGAAGAAGTTGCGCCAAAACATGGAAATAAGGCTCTTTAGTCTTGTGTGAGATAGCCTATGGTGCCAATGACGTAAGCGAGTGTCGAGGGATGTAATTGTATATTGTTTTCGCGCGTGTGCTAATCTCTCTCTTGTCGCCAGGTTGATTTTCTTCTTTTCGTATTTGTGTTTACCGTTTTTGTTCTATGTGCAGTGTGTTGGGATATGAGTAGGTTTGACTGTTGTGGCTTTTATCGAATTATTAGGTAATTATAGAAGTGTGAGAGGAGATTATTGGAAGAGGGGTTTGGGGTTGCTGGTTTTTGGGGGTTTTTGAAGAGATATATATTATATATATTATATATATAGAGAGGAGGAGTTTTTTTTTTTTTTTGGGGAGGTGGTGGTTTGTGTGTCTTGTGTCTGTGTATGTTTTCGTTTGATAAAAATTCGGACCAATCTGGAAGCAGCAAGCTGAAATGGATCTCTCTCTTT
>Ga0163217_1018315_pt1 | contig 12663 bp, 1 predicted proteins | sample SynspAceP_FD_185933 | JGI IMG/M metagenome (GOLD analysis project Ga0163217, IMG submission 185933) | Saline lake microbial communities from Ace Lake in Antarctica - Synechococcus sp. Ace-P (PacBio error correction) | ecosystem: Environmental > Aquatic > Non-marine Saline and Alkaline > Saline ... | reverse complement strand
ATTGACAACTCCCCTTCTAACCTAAAACACCTACGATTATTTTGAACTATTTTCGGTATGAGGTAATGTTGTATGACTTAAGGAAAAAGTACGTGCCCTGTCCAAAGGAATTAGAGCACTTGAAAAAACTATACCCAATTAAGTGAAACTTCAAAGTTAAAATCGGGGTGGGACTGTCGACTTTAAAACTAATTTATAGGGTCAGGATTACCGTAACATTGCACCTAATCTTGACAGTATTTGTTGGAAAATGCCTTTAAAACACTAGTACAGCAAAGCCAGTGGAGGATATTTTTATTAGTGTAGTAGATTATCAATTGTAGCGGGAAAATGGCGTGTGCAATTTGAAGTGCCAATTCCTTTTCGCCGTGAAAAGCAATACAGATGATCTTTCCCATGGCATTGGTTTACAAAACGTAAAAAGAGCGACTTGGGAATTTATCCTTGGAGCCCCATAATTGATTAATAGAAGAAACAGATACCACCTATTCCGTTAAGTTGAGCATTGATCTTAAAAAAAGGCAGCTCATGATTCGTATGTATCATTATCGAGACCAAACCGCCAGCACAGCGTTGTTCTTTCAAAAGTATTTAGTGCGAATTGATAGAGTTTGGAGCTTAAGGGCCACCTTCGGCCGATGCTCTCAGGGCCATGGAAAAATATCTTAAAACGGAAGAGCATAGACTTGATTTTTTTGGGGATATTCCATTTAACCCAGATTTCAGGGATAGATTTTCCTAAAGGCTTTGAGCAAGAAACCACATGTGCATTCTTGGACAACGTCCTTTTCAGAAATGCATTGGAAAGTTACGAATAACCATGTACTTGATTATTGTTTGAAGCCATTTTCATTTGAACGATTTGTTAATGGCCGTTTCTTAAAAATCCAATGCCTTACATTAAAGATCGGCCATGGATCAGGATTTGGAAAGGAAGACCGCAAGCACAGCAGGGAAATCTTTAAAAGTTCGGGCTACGAGCATCTTAAAATTGCTCCTGCGCAGATATGTTTAATATCCAATCCGAATCGGACCTTTACACCGAAAATTTTCACTTCCGAAAAAAAAAACATTGACTTCCACTCCTTAAGGTATTGGTTGCAGACTCTGCCAACAGATCAATTTGCAACAAGTACATAATCGTTTACATTGTAAAATACATTACAAATTTGAGAAGGTCTCGGGCAACCGTATATTCTTTGACCAAGAAAAAATATATACCTATTGGGGTGCCTAAGGAAAGTTTTGTTTGAAAAGTTACTTAAAATAAAGGGGAATCGTATTATCGGGCTATATGAAGCGGGCAATTCATCTAAGACCACAAAACAAAGTGTCAACCAATTTATTCTTTTATATTTTAGATTGCAAATCGATTAACAATTGAGTTTGCTAAAATATTAATATCTTGCCAAATATTATATCTAAAAAAATGCCTTTTAAAACCAGAGCTAAAAGGTGGGTACTGTAGCGGAAAACTAGTACACTGTTACCCTATTTTGCCTTAATGAGTGGTTTACGTACTATTTTTTATGGCCCACACGTATTTATATTTCAGCGAACCAATAGACGGTATTGTTATAAGAAACCAAGTTAAGTTAATCACTGAAAAAGAAAACTACTATATTATGACATAGCGGCCAAAAACTTTGGTCTAAACTGCTTGCAACCGTATCTAAGGCCCTAAACAACCAATTACCAAAATTAAGTTTAAATACACGCAAGCTAGTTTTGGAGACTGCCCTTAGAAACATAGAATTATTTGAAGCAGGAACAAGTTTGGCTTTTTGGCGTTAAAAAAGTTGGTAAGAGTTTATAATGTTGGCGTTATAGTTCCTAGAATAGATAGTTAATTTCTTTTCATTCGGTTATACGCCGTAAGAGGAAGAATTATACCCGCAAGGGTTACATTGTAATAATCTGTCAGACCCATAAACCAGGAAAATATGGAAAAACGAAAAAAATAAATTCGCTTGTTAAATGTTCCAGAGTGGGACGGCATATTAATGCTTATTTTTCAATGCCCAAATCTGGAGGAAAAATAAAAGGCAGCGGTTTAATAAACTTCTAAAAAATAAAGGGAACACCATTGGTCTTTTTTGATAGGAAGAAAAAGATATTAAAGGGATCAGTTCTGTAACTATAGAATGATTTTTTAAAGGTGGTATATGATGCTACCAAACATTTGTTGGATTCAGGGTTTGTAAGCGTAGTTCGCACACTTTGTCCAATGATTCGTAATTTCGAAATATTTCCCGCGAAATAGAGATTACTTGGGTTAAAGCAGGCTTTGTCCGGATTAATGAATGAATTTGATGAGAGCTTGGTCATTGAGACTCAGAGTAACGTTACTGATGGGAGAAGGGCAGGGCATGCTTTCTTTTGGATATGGAAACTCCACCAGACGCCATATCTCTTTTCCAAGTGATTTTTGCTGCCTTTAGGAGCTATTCCAGAAAATAAAGGAGAGTGGACTTAAGATTCCAGAAAGAATATTTGCGGTTGTAGGTTTTTCCAATGAGCCTTTACCACGATTATGGAAACTTACGACCATTTTCTACTGCTGGACCAATTCCCTTGAGATGGAAGGGACGCTGCCCAGGTTTTTTTTGGAAGAAGTAAGCAATACTGAGGACACTAAAATAACCAAAAACGTGGTAGTTGACACACCCAACTGATTATTAGAAAAATCTTCCTTGAAAAATAAAGAAGGTTGAAGAAATATTCCATTTCCTTTCAACCTTTAATTATTTAATATTCAAGGGGAAATTCGACTGACTTATTATAAAGACCACTCCTCTTGCGCCAAGGAATAAAATCATTTTGATTTAATAATTTGGCTGTTTTGGTTCTGAATTTTTCCACTGGCTACGTCGATTATAAATTCCAACATTTTCATCTGCCATTTCTTCAATCGTTTTTTTCACCTCGTTATTACCGCTCCAGTTTCGATTATCGATTATTATCCGGCATTCTTTCCATTAGTTCCGGTATTGGAGGATACTTTTATAATTGGAAGCAAATAGAATTTCCTGTTGGTGTTCCCAAAACCCTGTTGTTAAACAAGACCAACATTGGCTCCTGCCACCTACCATCGCCGTATACTTTCCACATCATTTCCCGGGAGTAACACAAAAGAGGTTAAGGCCGGGTTTGGTTAATGTATTCGCCATAATCCAGAACGTCTTGTTATGGAGAGGTGCCTCCTTTTTTTGCAAGACTCCGGCAGATTCATTGGCATCGGTTATTAAAGCCCCGGTCTTTAATGTTTCCTGGGGAAGGGTTCATGTTCAAAACCCTAACCTGCAATCTACTACAGATTTTCGTAGGCTCTGCAATTAACTTTAGAAAACCTTTTGGCCCTTATTCGTTCTTCAACGCATCTGTTTAACCAATTCCTGTTCTACTCCCACATAGTTCCGGAAATTCTGATAGGATGGCCGTACCGTTCAAGGCTGCCAACCCAAATTCTGAAAAACGGGCCCCGTAAAAGTGGATTAAGCTGATATCCCTTGAAAACCATCGGATCCGCCACATTTCCAAACCAGACCCGTAGTTTAGATAATGGGCGCTGGGTTTGCCGTTCTTGCATTATTAGCTTTTTTATGGGCTTCAAAGGGGACTCCTTGACAAATGGCGAAACATTTCATCCACTTGTTCCCATTTGTTGTCTTGTTCAAAAAAATAAAGAACTGTTTGTTCAGGTTGGGATTAATGCTTTTTAATGCTTCTTTAAAAACGCTTATTTGAGGTTTTGGCAACCCAGACTCAATACAGTAGCCCCAGCAACATTTAGGATGTTTACATAACCTTCCAATAATTTGGCCAAAACTTTCAGAATTCTTCGTTCTTGATACCGCCACAACCCTCCTGGGTGTTTGTAAATGAATTATACGTCAATATTATGAAACAACCATCGCTTGAATTAGGATTTCAACCGCCAAATTGCTTTTTTTTTCAAGTATATTGTTCACCAAAGACCGAAGTAACATTTGATGCGGATAAACTTTTTGTTTTAAAGCTCTTTCCCCCTTCCCTTTTTTAAAGACTTCCTTTTAAGATCTCTATGTTCCTGTTTTCACAAAAAACCAATGGAAAAAAAACAGCCATAGCGTTCTTGTACCTACCTGTCCGTCTTCCCTATGCAAACCCAAGAAATGTTTTGTCTTTCCATTTTTCCACATTGGGAGCGTCCAACCTATGGTTTTCCGTTTTTCCAAAATTACTTTTTTCACTTTTTGGTGTTTTACATTTTCAGTGGTTAAAGCAACCCCTTTTTCTATGACGCATTGGCACTTGCCCCACCAGGAAACACTATTACATGAACAAATACGACTCCGGATTCAAAATTTTTGTAGGGGCAATTTTTATGCTTTGATTTGATATCGATAGCCACAGTAATTTCCTTTCCCTCAAATGAAATTACTTCACCTGCTTTTAAATCTAACCAATGCAACGGGCAACTTATCAGGAGTATGTTCTCTTATAATTTTACTTTCATGTTATCGACTTCAAAATAGTTATCTCTAATGCCGTTTAAAAACCTTCTGCTGTAATTTGCAAATCCTACTTCAATTCCATTTGTTTTCAATTTCCTCCCAAGGCTGGGCCACTGCGTCCGTGAGATGGTCAACCTGAGTAGATCTTCTCCCCCCAATAGGCTGCATTACTAAGGTTTTTTTAGCTACTTCAAATAATTCATTCGATGTCCATATTTTGGCAAAGGCCTTCCACTATTTCATCGCTGCATTTAAAGGTTAAACTTTCTCCCTCTCCAAAGTTCCCTTTATAAAAACGTATTAGCGGCAGCAAGGAGAAGGGTTAGGTTGCAGTAGGTATTTATTAGTGAATGGCGCATATTCAATAAAAACTTGGTTAATACCCTTACCTTGGAATTTGGAGATTGAATTTAATGCAATTAACTTGATAGGTTGTGAATTAATAAACGGATTCCTAAATCGGTCCAAAACTTCATCCGCAAAAACTGTCGAGCTCTTCCTTGGCCATTGGAAGGGTAATTTGGTTTTATTTTCTTAAAGATGGCATTATTCACAAATGGTGCCTGTAAAGGCGTTGTCTACGGTTTGCTTTACCGTTGGTGTTTTCCTATAAAAGGGGAAAAAGGTACCATTGGCGGTAGTGCACCGTTTAATATGTCGAACCTTTCTTGTTCTATAAGCGCTGCATATCAGCTAACAATCTTTTACGGTCCAGATCGGTTTATGAAAAAGGTAATTTTTCTTTAAGTTTATCATCACCTTCTATGACCCCAAAGTAGAAACGTTTCGGCAGCCACAATTAAATTTCTTTATTAGGATAGTTGGGGCATTGTACCCTCAATTTCATCCTTTGGATATCCTGCGTACCTATACGATCTACCCAGGGCTGTTGTGGAATGTTGAATGTGTGGTTAACCAAGTGAGTGAAATCTTCGCCAGTTTCCATGGTTCATCAGAAGTATATTTTAGTATTATTTCCTTAAGTGTGTCGGAATTATTATTGATCAAGCTCACAAGGAATATGGTTTAGACCTTTTATTGGAATCACCTTTAAAATGCTTTAAACGTTCATACAATAGCCACCGTTAATTTAGCAGGAATGAACTTTGGGTGGTTGCCATATCCAAGCGTGTCCGTTGGCAACATATCTATACCGGCTTTCGGTGTGTTGAAATAATAAACTGAAAGTCCTCCTCCTTGGCTAAACTTAAGTAGTCCTTAAAAATTTGCTGTTAAGGGTCAAATTCCCTTTTACCAATGTTAGGTAATTAGCCTTCTATGCTGAGTTTCCTTGCCTTTCTGAACTCCTTTCAAAAACAAGGTATAAAAAGTCCATCCTGGTGTCATTAAGGTGCATTTTTCACAAACCTCTTTCAATAGGTTGGAACCACCGCTATGCCCGCTCATTAAAATTAGCTTTTTCTGGTTAATTTTGGAAAGCATAATCTACAAATGCCTTAAAAAAGTTTCCCTCTCCAAAATGCACAATCTTAATTGGTGGGGTCAACTCTAAATTGGGCGTTTTTTCTGTTTAATGGTTGCATATTTCTTTTTTTATAATGTTATTATTACCTGAACCGATTTACCTTTAGGGATGCGCCTAAAAGCTTTTTATGGTCAATTCACGTGAATAATGTTAATCGATTGCACAAATGTAGCGATAAATTATTTTAACATCCAAATTTTTTTCCACCTTGGTTTGATAAGTTTATTTTGATTAATGGTAATATGGGCCAAGCAAATAAAAGGTATTCAGCTTGAGGTCCCTCCCATTTAAATCAACTGTCTACATGACTTGAAAATAGCTGTTGGGTCCTTTTCAACACCAGTGTATTTACCAGAGGTAATAATGCATTGAATCAAAATTGATAATAGTTCCTATCTATTAACTCCACGACCCTCTTTTCCTTATGTTGCTTTGAATGCAGCCTCAATTACCTTTATCACGTTCAATCTGTCTTTGCGATACTGGGACCGACTTATTATTTCTTAAAGCTTGGTAGATTACCTTCGTAATACGCCATATAGTCCTCCTTCTAAGGTAGGGACTTGTTCCCTGATAATTTTTACCCATCCTTCTCTTATGCTAATAGACCATTCTTTTATCCAATTTCTTGCTCCCCAAACTTTTGGGTTGCCTGGTATTTTTCCAGCTTGAAGGGCAGCCTCCTGATACATCGGGCTTTGGATTTATTAAATGAGCCCTTGGGTTCCGCTGCAGAATATTGCCGGCATAATCTCGCGAACAGTAGTAACTGGATTTTAGTGTTTTACCCTATGAGAAACTATTAAATCAACTTCACATCAAAATAATCTTCCACTTTGGGAATTAGGCGGAAGGTGTTCCAAATCGGCATATATGGCCTTGGGGCATGCCAAAACAATTACCAATTGCCTGATCAATTAAATGCTGAGCCAAGATCATATAAACTTCCGAACCCCAGCTGTTGGGTCTCTTATGTGTACCTAGAACTTAAGGACCTGGCGTCAAAGCGTCATAGTGGATCTCAAGCCTCTTACAATTTCTCTATCCAACCCTCACCAATATTTTTTCACCGTTTTAAAATCCGCTGTCATACCTTTCTATTGTGATAAACAGAAAGTGTTACATTTTTTTCCCTTGGCCAATTGTATCGAAATTCTTCGGCCTGTGCCAGGGGTCGCAGTAAAAGGTTTTTCAACGATTTACGTTTTGTCCTGAATTTATCCGCCTGTTTTCGTAAAATCATAATGCTGTAATGCTTGGGGATTCACACTACCAATTTCTATATTTTCATCTGCCAAATTTCTTCCAAAACGGCGGAAGGTTTTTATATTGGGATTATTTACTTGGGCGTTATTTTTTGTTCTTTCCCAAACCCCGTATTAAATTAAATCTGGATGTACATCAATAAAAGGGCGGGCGCTTGAAAAACGTTATCCACTCATTCCAAAAGAGCATAGGGCTTATTAATTATGTTTTCATAGGGCTTAATTTTAAGTTATACTAATTTTATAGGTTTTTAGATAACAACCGACTAAGAAAAATTATACTTTTAAATCTTTTATGTTTCATTTAGAAGCGTGAAATATTCAATTTTTTTGCAATTTCAAAACAGGGTTTAAAAAACATAAACTGGACTGTTCACATATCAATCGATAAACAAAAGTTGGCAAGGCTAGGGAGAAACCATGAAATAACGTGACCAAAAATCGCACCAAAAAGCTGACCCAAAAGAAAGGTAGTCCAGCTTTACTGACCTTCCCAATCGAAATTTTTTCCAATACTTGATGCTACAAAAAGGGACCAAACCCCTTACAGAGCAGTGGTTCAGGCCTATAATTTAAAATTCAAGACGGCCAATTTACTGCGAAGTGAATTAGCGGTCCACATCTACTGCAAACAGCTACTTTCAAACAAGATTGGAAAAAAAAAGTATAATAGGGTCGCTAGGTTTCCATAAAGGTTGCAACGGTATGATCAATAATAGATTGATTCAGTTAACAAACCACGTATTTATTGTCTGAAAAGCCCAAGATTCATGGATATGTTCTGAGGAATTTGCCCGTAATCAAATATAGCCAAATAGGTTGGCGAAACCCACCCAAGACCATGAGAGAAGCTGAGCGTTTTTCATGCCTTATCCAGGATAATGGACCTGAGTATTTTTTAAATTTAATTTTTTTTTTATAACGCAATTTACCTATAATCATGGCGTAAACCACTGCAATATCGCAGGCTTCCGTTGGTGTGAAGATACCTCCTACGATGCCATAAAGGATTTGATAAAGGTCATCAAAAGCGCAACCAAAAGCGTACCACAAAACTTGCGCGCCACATCCCTAAGGACTGCTGCGCTTATGTTTTGGATAATTTTTTGTCGTTTGGATATAAAATTAAGGCGGTAAAACAAGAGTCCAACTCCCAGTAACAAGCCAGGTAGTGCTCCTGCCAAAAAAACCAATTTGCCCACGGACAGTCCGCTCAAGGTTGCTGCAATAATCATTGGAACACTCGGAGGAATTATGGCGACCTTATGGTGGAGGAGGCTGCGTACGCCGCACGGAAAAATCAGTGTCGTATCCTTCTTTTCATAGCGGGTATTTCATTATAGCATCCCATTTACTGGGCCGTATCGAAATGGCGGTACCGGAAATTCGGCAAAGGAGGATGGAAGCCCCAATGTTCACCAACGAAAGTCTCCCACGAAATGTCCCTAAAAGATGTTGCAGAATAGAAATTTTATAATTTTTCCGTAAGTCCACCTCGGTTCATCAAGTTACCTGTACTAGGATGAATTCCTGGCGACACTAAGTAGTACAAAGACATCTATGCCCGAGTACATTTTTCATGGGCGACATAATCAAAGGCACCCTTGACCCGATTAAATAACTTAAACAGGGCTAGCCCAAGCGCGAAAGCAATAGGAAAGCAAGCACTAGACCAATAATAAAAACAATGAGAGTATCAAATCATGCTGGTCTAGAGATTTTAAAGATTTTCTAATTTTTCCAGAGGTAGTAGGCTTATGAGGCCGACATTTATAAAATGCAAAGAAAGGCTATGCCCCATATTAAAGCCCCATACGGGCGATTTTTCTGCGTAATTCCCAACGAATGAATAATGGGAATATATAGCCATTGAACTACAAATAGCGCCAAAGTAATTATGGGTATCGCCAAGGTTTAATTACTTTTTTGATTCTTTCAAGGGAAACGATATAGAACAATATCCCCAAATTGCACATTAGATTCATTTTTCATGGCCAGACCTGCAAGCGAACGACATGCATAGATAAAGTAAATACGTTTGAAGCCTCCTCGGTCCAAAGGGGAGTGTTGAAGGTGTAAAACGACAAAACTATTGAAGCAGGACAGTTATATAAAGCGCCCCATGTAACTTAATTAAAGTGACCTATTTTTAGGATGCGAAACCGACCGTTTTATTTAGCATCATTCTTTTTATTTCTTTTGAGTTCGCGATATATTTCTGCATATCAGGAGAGCAGGCTTTCATAAATGGCCCTTTTCACTTTTTTAGCCAAAAGGCTTCTTTGGCCACCTTCTATAAATTGCATGCCCTCAGCTTTAATCTCTTCTTGGTACGTTTTTTTCGTTTTCTAAATAGAGATGATGTTCATAGGCCTGCATTTTCTTTGCCGGCCTGCAGCAAGATTTCCTGTGTAGGTCCGGGGGAAGCTTTTGAAATTGCTTTTCACCCACAACGGGGTTACACCCAAACTTATGACATGGCCAGTTAAGTTGAGTATTTCTGTACTTCGGAGAAAACCGGCGTTATGGATCATGGCGAACGATTTTCCTGGGCTTCGAATCGTGCCTTGCTTGCTAGGGACGGTAAATACTTCACGGAAAGGCCATTGGGGTGGGTTTTCGCTCCAAGTGCACTCCATGTTGTAACAAATTGCGGGGACATTGGGGAACCCCTAACGATCAGCCCTTAGGTCATCGGATTGTCGCTATTGTTCTATTTGATTGTTAAGTGCCGTGGACCCCCTTTCAAAAATGGCCGAGGGAGCGTAAACCTGCCTTTTTGATCATTTCCTCTTCATTAACTTTCCCGACGCGGACCCATTTAAATATAACGATTCATATCAGTGGAATCCTTCATTAAAAGGGCAGCTCGCAGAATGTAAGCCACTCAAAACCAATATGGTCAAAGTAATCCGGTTGGTGGGTTCATATCTATTAACCTCGGCCTGTATTAAGTCGAATGGCTTCGATTTCCTTGGCGAACTGTTCCGATGGATAGATTTCTATTCTTGATTCGACCTTTAGAAGCGTTCCCCCACCAATTTTTTGAGAAAATAAGCGAAGGCCTTGTTGCCATGCATGCGTCTTTCATTTGACCAAAAGTGCGGGGCTCGCATTAAAAATTCGGGCTCCTTTTTTTTTGAGGGTTCGCAACTGCTGAATTAGGAATATTGAGAATATAGGCCACCTATTATTTGTCGCAAAGAAAGAGGCCATCCGCAGGTGGATTTTTTCATGGTTATTGCGCTCCTATAATAAATATTCCTTATAGAAATATGAGCTATTTAGATTAAACAGCCATTAAAGTTAAAGGAGGACGGCAAGGTTGGGAATTACTGTCTTAGGAGTAGTTTTTTCGAAAGCGGAAAATTCATGTAAACGAAAAATTTTGGAGGCAATGCTCTCGCAATTTAAAGAGGTATTTAATTGTTGCACAAATAGATTGCAAATCTAACAAAAAAAAATGACCCAGGGTTAGATTGTCACTCAATTAGGCGTGAGGAAATCAATCCAAAAAATTTTAATGGCCTCTTCGTCCGATACTTGATCGGAAATTCATATTAAAACTGACCTACCGCCTGAAAAATTTAAAAAGGTATTTTCCAGGCACAAAACCACTCGTCAATATATGAAGTAGCCCTTAATTTTTGTACGGTCGATTTGGGAGCCACGGGTATTGCTACCACTATTTTTTTCCGGCTTTTGTTCAATTAAACTAATTGTGCTGTAACACGAATGGTGTTTCGTGGGCTATGCATCATCTATTATGCATTAGCGATTTTGTCTTTAGCTTTGGGGAGACCTATTTTTGAAATATTGGTTCTGCCTTTTTTTTAGTTTTTCCCGAAGTTCGTTTCGATTCCTTTCAATTATAAAACCAAATTGAGATTTAGTGTTTATCATCCAGTATAATGTTGTCTAGACTAACTGCCCCAAAATGGCGAAATTCCTTATTAAACAGGATGGCCGATTTTTTTGAAAGGGCAACATCCAGTGAGCATTTTCAAAGATTTGGCTACAATGGCTTCCTAGAGGTAGTCCACACGAGGAATGCCCAAAAATCACTATGTTTTCTTTGTCTTTATTATAAGCTTAAACTTTTTAAGCTAGTTGTAGTCCTGCATCCATTCTGCCTTAACATTTCTATCCTTTTTAAGTTATCAATCAATTCTTATAGTCCCTTTACTGCTCCCATTAATAGCTGTAGGAAAAAAGCACCTTGTATCTTGTGATTCTTATTTGGCTTTGGAAATTCAAATCTTTATAGTTTAATAGACATAATTTTTGAAACGGATTTGAATATTTTATGCTACGCTTTCCGTTCCTTAATTTAGAACCAATGTAGCAGTTTGAATTGCCCCCCTTATTTGTTTCTAAGTATACTGTCCATTTCCTTGGCCAAAACAATTATGATTACGATATGAATTATAGTAAGATACCAAAAATAGCCCTTTATATTAAAGGAGGTTGGGGAATAGAAAATTATAGGTATTTAAGCCAAGGGTCTTATTGAATTTCAAAACGTATTCATCAAACAATTTGCAGATAATAAAAAAAACCTTATGAATAAGGCGTTTTTAAATATTGGTAGTTATTTTATTGTGTCGCTTGACAACACCTGGATTAAGGGCTGCCCTAAAAAAGCAAAATGAGATTCTTTCTAACAGCCTAACAAGTTTCTTCCGATGTTATGGCCTCTTGGAAGTTCAGCTTTTTATATAAGCTGTGGCTATAAAAAAACGTTTTCCATTTTTCCTTTTTTAAAGCTATACAAACCTTTTCTGCCACGGGCAATACTCCTTCATATCCCGGAAAACGGACCACTTTGCTTTCTTAATAGCGTTTTATTAACTTGGGAAATACCACCCTTTCTTTATTATAAATTCATTTCTAGGGTAATTTTATTATGCTTCATATAAAAATTAGCTGAGGGAAACTCGATCATTAAATTTCCGAGCCGATTACTATATCATCAAATTTGGTGTATTGTGGCCTGGAAGCCAAAATTTAATGGAACAAAAAAAATAGAAAGAAGTTGGCAATAGGTTGTTTTTCATAAGTTATTGTTGATTTTTTTTTGGAAATAATTTAATTGATAATCGCATTTTTTTTCAAGGGGAAAAAATAAAAAAAAATTTAAATTTAGATTAAACTCCATCTTTAAAGATTTTCTTTATTAAAAATTTACGGTACCGGGGGATGTAAAAAGGAAGTAAAAAGATTCAAAAATTCAGCATTAAAAAAAATCCCTTTAGATCAACATCTGAAAAAGGGATTTTTTTAAAATTATTTTTCCCAACTTTTGAAAAAAAAAAACTATTGTATTTAAAGTTAACTTTTGGAAAGGAATTAGTTTTAGATGGTTTTTTTTTTTTTACAAATCTCTTCCCCTTTTTTTTTTTTTTTTTTTTTTGTC